>Ga0315294_10009775_pt1 | contig 10516 bp, 4 predicted proteins | sample YL17G13_40_MG_FD_203626 | JGI IMG/M metagenome (GOLD analysis project Ga0315294, IMG submission 203626) | Sediment microbial communities from Yellowstone Lake, YNP, Wyoming, USA - YL17G13_40 | ecosystem: Environmental > Aquatic > Freshwater > Lake > Sediment | place: USA: Wyoming | collected...
CCTGTCGTTGCCGTATGGCACCGGCGTGCTGATCTCCTCCAATGCCGAGAACACTGTTGCGGAGAACCAGCAGACGTTCAAGGATCAGGTGAGAACAGGCGATTTCAACCTCTACTTCCGCTTGTTCCCGTATGTTGAGGGCGCTCAAAGCATTTCGAACCCCAAGATCAAGATTACCTTAAGACTCAGCGTCATCTAGAGCGCGCGGGGCATGTAGGCGCGAGCCTAGTGTGGCGCGGACCTTTAGGTCTGCGAATCGCTCTGCCGTTCGACCCGGCTCGGCGGGCGAATGGGGTGCGTGATTGGGAGGGCGGACACGGGGGTCCGCCCCTACAGGGGAACCTGGCGGATTGTGGGGGCTCAATCCGCCGCGGCGGATGAGCCCCTACCGGCTCTCTGCGGCCTGAAGCGCTTGGGCCAGTTGGAGGAGGTCGGATATGAGGAGAACGGGGCCGCTGGCGGGAGCGTCGCCGTTTCTGTCCAGGAGCGCAGCGGCGGCTCCGGCGTGGTGAGCCCACTGAATGCAGTCGGGGTTGTCGTCCACCACCAGGCAAAGACTCGGGGCGACGCCGAGCCTGTCGAAGATGCGTCGGTAATACTCCGGCGACTCCTTTAGAATGTTCACCGTGTCGCAGCCGAATAGCTGCAAGAAGTAGCCCCGCAGCCCCGCTTTCTTCAACAACGTGTCCAGCCGAGCCGTCCTTCCACCGGAGGCAACGTATAGTGACCTTTCGCTTGGCCCGGCCGCCGCTTGACCTGAGCCGGGCCTTCCTTTGAGGATTTCCAAAGCCTGTCGAGCCTCCGGATAGATGCTGTCAATGTTCGCGTAGGCCTCCTCCCTTATCCTCCACCCCAGTTCGGAGGCTCCTTCGGTGGGAGGTTCCAATCCCCCGGCGGAAAAGAGTGTTTCGAGCCAAATCCTGTCGTATTCCCCGAGCCACTCAAGGATATTCTCCTCTCGCAGGTGGCTCCCCCTTGCCGACCGGTCGGCTACCTCGAATGCCCGGTGAACGGAGGCGAGCCAGTTCTCGACTCCGCCGCCCCACTCCCCATCCATCCTTTCGGCGATGAGGCGGCGAAGCTCGCGGTTCATGAGTTCCACGTCGTTCAGCACGCCGTCGAAGTCGAAGAATATGTTGTCCACCCGCAGCAGTGATGGCTTGTGACGGATTTCCATTGTCCTTAGTTGCTCCGCCCAAGAGCTACGGATGCCGGGAATCGTGCGGAATCCGCGGAGGAAAGCAGCCTCTTCCCACTCTTGGGGCAAGGCGGGCAAAATGCCCGGCCACGCTTGGGCCAGGTTGCTCGCCCTTGTGCCGACATTAGGATAGGAAGTTGCGGCGGAGCCGTCAAACCTGGGGGGAAAGGTTGCCGAAAAGGATGCTGGCGGGTATCATCTAGTTCCCAGAGATGAACATCTTGGTTCTAAATTGCGGCGGGGCGACCCTGAAATACAAGTTGTTTCGCATGCCCGGCGAAGGAGTTTTGGGGCAGGGGATGCTCGACCGGATTGCCAGCCCCAGGGCGACCCTGACCCATCGGAAGGAGGGGCGGGGAGAGCAGGTATTTCCGCTGCCGGAGGCGGACCATCACGCTGGCATTGAGAAGGTTCTGGAAATCCTTGCTGACGCCGAGTTGGGGCTGGTGAGCAGTCTCTCGGAGATATCCGCGGTCGCCCACAAATTACCCCATGGCGGTCTTCGCTTTCGTAAGTCGGTTCTGGTTGATGGTGAGGTCATTGGGGCACTGGAGGAATGTAGTCCGATGGCTCCTCTGCATAATCCGCCGAGCCTGAAAGCCATCCTGGTCTGTCGGGAACTGTTGCCTGGGGTGCCGCAGGTGGGGGTTTTCGAGACCAGTTTCCACACCACGGTGCCGGAATATGCCTCAGTTTATGGCTTGCCGAGGGAGTGGCTGGAGAGGCACTCGGTGCGCAAGTTCGGGTTTCACAGCACCTCGCACCGGCACGTGTTGTCCTGGACGGCGAGGTTGCTGGGGCGACCGAAGGAGGAATTGAATATCATATCTTGCCACTTGGGGAGCGGAACGAGTGTCTGCGCGATAAAGGCGGGCAAGTCGCTGGACATCTCAAGCGGCTTCAGTCCTCAGGCGGGGACTCTTATGTCCACCCGGCACGGGGACTTCGATCCCGCGGTCGTGCCATACATGATGAGAAGGCTGGGGATCGGACCGGATGAGATGGACGAGATATTGACGAGGGAAAGCGGCCTGCTGGGCATCTCCGGGCTGAGCGGGGACATGCGGGATCTGCAAGAGGCGGCGGCAGAAGGCCATGGGGGGGCGAAACTGGCTATCGAAGCGTTCGTATACTCGGTCAGGAAATACGTGGGCCAATACCTGGTTCTGCTGGGAGACGTGGATGCTCTGGCTTTCACGGGTGGGATAGGGGAGAGCAGCGCTTCAATCAGGAGGGAAGTCTGCGCGGGAATGGACAGGTTTGGGATTGCGCTGGATGAAGGCAAGAACGAGGCGCTGCGGGGTGGGGGAGTGATCTCGGAGGAGGATTCGCCCACGCAAGTGGTGGTCATACCGACGGACGAGGAGATAGTGGTGGCCAGGGACGCGATGGCCATACTTGAACGAATACCGGAGGAGGCCTGAACCTTGGGGCTGGTGCCAATGAAGATTCTTGCGGACCATGCCGCTAAGAACGGTTATGCGGTGGGTCACTTCAATATCACGGACTTGGATTTTCTGGATGCAGTCCTTTCGACGGCGGTGGAGAAGCGGTCGCCGGTGATCATTGCGATCGCCGAGGTGCACTTCGCTCACCTGAACCTTGAGTTACTGTCGTATGTGGCGCACCGAGCTGCGATGGCAGCGCCGATTCCGGTGGCGGTGACTCTGGATCACGGGAAGACCCTGGAAGGAGTCATGGCCGGAATAAGATACGGCTACACCTCGGTGATGTTCGACGGCTCCCTTCTGCCCTTCGAGGAGAACGTGGAGGCCACGGCGCAAGTGGCGAAGATAGCTCACGCCGCGGGGGTCTCGGTGGAGGGGGAAGTGGGACACGTAGCGGGCGGAGAGGGGGTGCTCACTCCCACTGCGGCCAGCCGGGAGTTATTTACCAAGCCGGAGGAAGCGGAGGAATTTGTAAAAAGAACAAACGTGGATTGTCTGGCGGTGAGCGTGGGCAATGTGCATGGTCTCTATAAGGGGGAGCCGGAGATAGACTTCGACCGCATCCGCCGCATTCGCGAGTTGGTGCGGGTGCCCCTCGCCCTGCATGGAGGCTCCGGGATATCGGATGAGGATTTCCGCCGGGCCATCAAGTGCGGAATGGCCAAGATCAATATCTATACGGACATGCAGATCCGGGCGAGGAACAAGATATTGGAATGTTTTGCCCGAATGAAAGAGACCACCACTTACATTGATTTGATGGATGCCGCCCGAGACGGGGTGAAGGAAGAGGTGGGGCGCAAGTTGGAGCTATTCGGCTCGGTTGGGGTTTGCGGATCGGTCAATCCCTTGTGTGAGTTTTGCGATGCCCACCTCCCCGGCTCCGGCGGGCGGTTCATCTGTAAGGACCTGGGCCAGGCAAGAGGGTCAGAGGATGGGCTGGTTTCCCTGATTGCAGATTCGGTTTTGAAGGTTCTCAGAGAGCGGGGCGGGTTTCCGCCGAGCCGATAGGGGTTGATCCGCCGCGGCGGGGGATTGAACGGCAGCCGTGCTTGGCATATGGTTAATGGGCAGACCTAAAGGTCTGCGCTACATTGGAGGTTGGCGGCAATCCGGGGCCATCGGCCGCCCTTGCTCCGCGAGGAGAAGGCTTGCCGTTTGTTGCCGGGGCCACCAATGCTGGCGGCTTCTGCTTGCCTATCTATAACCCTCGTCGAAGACGAGTTCAGAAGTTGAGAGGGATTCGTCGGCGGGTGGGAGCAAACCCAATTCTTCCCGCGGCCCCTCATCGGCTCTAACCCCGGCCTCGCCATATTGACGGAGGCCGGTTCCGGCCGGAATGAGGCGACCAATGATGACGTTCTCCTTCAAGCCGTAGAGCCGATCTTCCTTGCCTTGAATGGCAGCTTCAGTCAGGACCTTGGTTGTTTTCTGGAAGGAGGCGGCGGCGAGGAAGGATTCGGTGGCGAGGGAGGACTCAGTCACGCCTTGCAGCACCGGCACTCCGGTAGCTTCCTGGGCGCCGAGGTGTCTAACCCTGGCGTTCTCTTCCTCGAAACGGGCGGTGTCCAGGATCTCGCCGGGGAGGAACTCGGTGCCGCCGGATTCAACGATCCTCGTCTTCCTGAACATCTGGCGGATGATTACCTCCACGTGCTTGTCGTTTATCTCTACCCCATGTGCAGTGTAGGCAGCCTCGATCTCTTTGAGGATATACTCCTGGGCGGCCCGAGGCCCCTTATTTCTCAACGTTTCGGAAGGATCGAGAGGGCCCTGGGTGAGGCGGTCACCGGGCTCGACCTTGTGACCGGCGTCAACCTGGAGGTAACCCCGGTAAGGGACGAGATAGGATTTCTCGATCGTTACGAAGGGCAGGGACTCCTTCTTGGCGTGCGGCGGGGACTGCTTCTTCAGTTTGGCTGGCAGTTTGTCCAGGTCAACCACGCCTCCCTCAAAAACGACCTTTTTTGTCTTGGGGTTTACAATGGGCGTGGCAACGGTCTCACCCTTGGGCTGGTCGCTGCACCCACAACGCAGCTGAGGCGACAGTTCCGAGGCAGGCTCTTTCCGGGTGGCCGATGGGAGTTGATGCTCGTGAGCGACGATGACCCGACGCATGGGCTCCGTTTCGATTCTATCAACTATGCCGCGAACCTCGGTGACGATGGCCTGGCCCTTGGGCTTTCTGGCCTCGAGGAGTTCTCCGACGCGGAGGATGCCGCTCACGGTATCCTCGAGCAGTTTAAGGACATCTTGAATGGCCTTGGATCGTTCCCTCACGGTGGCGGAGGCCAGGCCTCCCACGAAGCCCTTTTCAATATCGGCATGAAGTTGGCGCAGGTTTTCCTGCCTTCTCTTTCTGACGTCTGCCACGCCGGTGAGGTATTGGGCGGCGACTCCGCCTATATGGAAGGTGCGGAGAGTCAACTGGGTGCCTGGTTCTCCAATGGACTGGGCGGCGATGACGCCAACCGCCTCTCCGACTTCGACGGGCTTGTGGTGGGCCAGGTCAAGCCCGTAGCAGGCGGCGCAGATTCCCCTGTCGATTCGACAGGTGAGGGGTGAACGGATGCGCACCTGCCTGATGCCGGCCTCCTGGATGCTGGCGGCCACTTCGGGCGAGATTAACTGGTTCCTTTCGACGAGAACTTCCTTGGTGACCGGGTGGTACACGGTCTGGGCGCAAGTGCGCCCGGCTATCCGGGCGGGCAGGTCTTCTATTATTTCGTCGCCAGCGTCGGCAAGCCTTTCCCCACAGGCTGAGCACCTGAGGATGCCGTTCTCGTCGCGGCTGCGGTGGAGGTCTTCCTTGGCGCAGGCGCGGCAGAATATCTCCCGTTCGAAGAAGGGCTTGGCGATGATGCTCTCGGTGGTGCCACAGTCCTCTTCCAGAACTACGACCTCTTGGGCAACGTCCACGAGTTTCCGGGTCAGATAGCCTGCATCGGCCGTCCGCAAGGCAGTGTCGGCCAGGCCTTTCCTGGCGCCGTGGGTGGAGACGAAGTACTCAAGGACTTTCAGCCCTTCGTGGAAGTTGGATATGACGGGCAGATCCTCGATGAGGCGGCCGAACGGGTCAGACATCAGGCCTCTCATGCCGGAAAGCTGGCCTATCTGGCGCATGTTGCCTCGCGCGCCGCTGTTGACCATGAGGTAGAGCGGGTTAAAGCGGCTGATGTTGGCCATGATCGAGTCGCCCACCTGGCCGTGCGCCTCCTGCCAGAGGTTTACTATTTTATCTTCCCTTTCGCCCTGGGTCATCAGACCATTCCGAAAGTCCTCGTCAACCCGGTAAACTTGCGCCTGGGTCCTCTCGATGATCTGGTTTCTATCGGTGGTGATATCCATGTCGGTGAGACCGATCGAGAGGCCGGACACGGTGGCGAAGTGGAATCCGAGCGATTTGATCACCTCAAGGAAACTCACCGTCTTGTCGGGGCCAAAAAGTTGGTAAACCTTCATGGCCAACTCGCTGACTTCCTTCTTGCCCATTTCCGACTGGTAATTGCGTAGAGGGGCTGGGACAAGTTCGTTGAAGATTACCCTGCCGGCGGTGCTGTCACTCAGCTTCTGTTCGAGCGATACGACGAGGTGGCCCGAGGCAGGAAGTTCGCAACTTTCCTGCAGTTCGCTAATGGTCTGAAGGAGGCTTCCCGCTGCTTGAGAAAGTGGGGGCGAGATGAAGACCTCTGCGCTCTGGGGGGCGTCGAGAGGAATGACGGATTCTGCGGGAAGCAGAAAGGGATCAGCGCCGAGAAGGCCGAAGAAGGCATCCTCGATCTTGACCTTCGCCGACTCGCCTAAGGGCGCGCCATCCTGGCCTTCCGTTTTCAATTGAGCCTGGACTTCCCAAATGCGAACACGCAGCGGAGCGTGCAAGTCAAGCTGGCCGGTGTTGTAGGCCAGGATGGCCTCGCTGGCATTGGCGAAGGCTCTGGGAGCGAGGTCCCTGGTGATTTCGCCCTGTTGGGTCATATAAGCACATCCGAGGATGATGTCGTAAAGGGGAGATACGATGGGATTGCCGTTGGCCGGCTTGAAGAGGTTGCGGGAGGAAAGCATGAGCATGGTGGCTTCAGCCTGGGCAAACATCGAGAGGGGAACGTGAACCGCCATGGTGTCCCCGTCGAAGTCGGCGTTGAAAGCGTCGCAGATGAGGGGATGAATCTGGATTGCCTTTCCGTCCACGAGTCTGGGCATGAAGGCCTGAATGCCAAGGCGGTGTAAGGTGGGGGCGCGGTTGAGGAGGACGGGGTGGTCTTTGATAACCTCCTCCAGGGCATCCCAAACCTCCGGATCGAGCCTTTCGACCATGCGCTTGGTCTTCTTGATGCTCCTGGAGGCATCTTGCTCGTAAAGGCGATGGATGACCATGGGCTTGAACAATTCCAGGGCCATCTCCCTGGGGAGGCCGCACTCATCGAGTTTCAGTTCAGGACCTACAACTATCACCGAGCGGCCGGAGTAATCCACTCTCTTTCCCAGCAGGTTCTTGCGGAACCTGCCCTCCTTGCCTCGGAGCATGTCGGTCAGGGACTTGAGTTCTCTCTTGTTGGGGCCAGTGACGGGCCGGCGCCGCCGGGTATTGTCTATCAAAGCGTCCACGGCCTCTTGGAGGAGTCTCTTTTCATGGTTCACGATAGACTCGGGGGCGCGGATTTCCATAATTCTCTTGAGGCGGTTGTTGCGGTTGATGACCCGCCGGTAAAGGTCGTTGACGTCGGAGGCGGCGAACCGTCCGCCGTCGAGTTGAACCATCGGCCGCAGGTCTGGGGGAAGGACGGGAAGGACTTCGAGGATCATCCAATCGGGACGGTTCTTTGACTTGCGGAACCAATTGACGGCGCCGAGCCTCTTGATCGCCCTCTGCCTCTTGGCGCTGGTAGCATCAGACTCCGACGCCTCTAACCTCAATTCCCTGGCCAGTTCCTCGACGTCGAGTTTCTGCAAGAGGTCTTTGAGGGCCTGAGCCCCAGAGGCGGCTCGAACGCACTTCTTCAGGTTCTGCTCCGTCTTCTGAGATGCGGCATCCAGCAACTGCACCAAATCTCGGTACTGAATCTCTCTGATGAGGCTCTTTTCCCTGACCTGAAGCAGTAAGGGGAGGGCCTCTCGAATCTCTTTGGTTCTGGTTTCGGTGGCGTGGTCTTCGTCACGATTCTTTTCTTCCAGTTCCTGACCCAGGGCCTCTTTGTCCTCCTGACCCTCAGGCTCAGCCATCCTTTCCTCCGTGGTACGCGCATTCTCGCTCTTACGGCGCTCCCCATCGGCCTTGATAGCGGCGATTTGGTCTTCGATGGTGGCCTCGAAATCGGCGGTGTGGGCTCGGATCGTCTCGCGGTCGCAGTCGGTGACGATGTAGGAGGCGAAGTAGGCGACCTCCTCCAGATCACGAGGAGGCATGTCGAGGAGCAGGCCAATGGGGCTTGGGACAGCTTTGAGAAACCAGATGTGAGCCACTGGGGCGGCCAGCGAGATGTGACCCATAGTTCTCCTGCGCACCTGGGCCCTGGTGACCTGAACCCCGCACTTGTCGCAGATGATGCCCTTATACTTTATCTTCTTATATCGGCCACAATGACATTCCCAGTCCTTGGTGGGCCCGAAGATCCTCTCGCAGAAAAGTCCGTCCCGCTCGGGCTTGAAGGTTCGATAATTAATGGTCTCTGGCTTTTTTACCTCTCCTGAAGACCAGGCCAGTATCTGTTGCGGAGAGGCCAGCCCTATTTTTATGGAACTTATCTGTGGTACTACCGCCATCATTGCCTCCTGTAGGCGCGATTAGAAGGGGCCATGTCTGGGAGGTTCCTCATCGAGTTGAAAGAATTCGATGGGCATCCCGTTGTCGGCGCCGACGGTCACGTCAAGGCCAAGGCTCTGAAGCTCTTTAACAAGCACCACGAAGGACTCCGGGATGCCCCCTTCAACCAGGTTCTCACCCTTGACCAGTGCTTCATAGGTCTTGGCCCTGCCGTCCACATCGTCTGACTTGACGGTGAGGATCTCCTGCAAGGCGTGTGCGGCTCCGTAGGCCTCCAGGGCCCAGACCTCCATCTCGCCGAAGCGTTGGCCGCCCATCTGGGACTTTCCGCCCAGCGGCTGCTGAGTTACCAGTGAGTATGGGCCAGTGGACCTGGCGTGGATCTTGTCCTCCACCAGGTGCATTAACTTCATGATGTGGGCGTGGCCTACCACGACGGGAAGGTTAAACGGCTCGCCGGTGCGACCATCGTAGAGGGTGGAACGGCCGGCGGACCCCCTCAATCCGGATCGTTTCTCCGCTATTAGGGCGATGGCCTTGCTGAGGGCCTCGATCCTCGCCTTGTTGGCCTTGGGTGAGTGATCGTGGCTCGGGGGAACGGCGAGTTCCTCAGCGATCTCCTCGATTCGTTCGAGCGGCAACCTGGCGAGCATTTCCTCGATGCGCCTGAGAACCGGCGCCGGCAGAACCTCGGAAACAACCTCCTTGGAGGTGGGGTCAACCTGATCCTCCAGCGGGAGGTCGAGTTCCTGGCGACAAAGGCGCTTGATTTCCCTCGCCTGCGAACGGGCCGTCACTCCCTGCAGAAGGCCATAGAGGGCATCCTCCTTCATTCCCTCAAAGACCGGAATCTCGAATTCCTGGCCCCGCTCTTTGGCGATTAGCCCGAGGTGTGTTTCAAGGGTTTGGCCGACGTTCATCCGTGAAGGGACGCTAAGAGGGTTGAGGATTACGTCCACAGGCGTGCCGTCGGGAAGGAAGGGCATATCTTCCTGGGGCAGGATCTTGGCGATGACGCCCTTGTTTCCGTGGCGGCCGGCCAACTTGTCTCCCACCGCAACCTTTCGTTTTTGGGCGACGAAGGCTCGCACCAGTTTATTCACGCCGGCCGGAAGGTTGTCGTTAACGACCTGTTCCACTCTCGTGCCGCACTTCGGGCAGTAGGGCCTTTCAACCTTGGGGTCCTCATCGAAGGTGAACTCGCAGGCCGGACAGCGGAGCAGGTGGCGCGAGAAGACCCGCCGGGTGATGACCGTGCCCCTTTCTCCGTAAGGCATCCTCAGGGATACGTCCCGCATCTCCTCGGCCTTCTTGCTAAAGATGGCGACTATCAGCTGCTCCTCTGGGGAGAGCTCAGAGGGGCCCTTTGGGGCTATCTTGCCCACCAGGATGTCGTCGGAGGAGACCTCCGCGCCGACAAAGACCACGCCCTCGTCATCGAGGTTTTTTAGGGCTTCCTCGCCTATGGTAGGGATATCCCGGGTTATCTCCTCCGGTCCGACCTTGGTGTCCCGGGCGCTTGTCTCGTACTTTTCTATCTGAACGGAGGTAAGCACGTCCTCCTTCACAAGCCGTTCACTGACGACTATGGCGTCCTCGTAGTTGTATCCCATCCACGGCATGTAGGCGACCAGCACGTCTCTTCCCAGCGCCAGGCGTCCAGCCTCGGTGCAGGCTCCGTCGGCAATGACCTGACCAGTCTCCAGCACCTGCCCCTCTCGAACCAAGGGTTTCTGATTCACGCAGGTCTTGTTATTGGTGCGGTGAAACTTGAGGAGTTCATATTCGTCCAGGACGGGGAGAAAGATGTCCTCGGCCTCCGTCTTGACGAAGTCCACCCTGCTTAAGACGATGCGTCGGGCGAGTTTCTCGTCAATGGTGGTGCCTGCTTCAGCGATGACTTGTCCCGTTGACGGGTGCTGAATGCTTTGGGCCAGGACCTGGCCGGTGAGAGAGTCGGGCGAGGAATCTACGACGATCCTGTCGGCCTCCACCTTCCTCACCCGGCCCCGCCGCTTCGCCACGACAACGGCCGCCGAATCTCGGGCGGCGACCCCTTCCATCCCAGTTCTGATCGCTGAAGCCTTGGGCTTCAGCAGGGGAACCGCC
>Ga0315294_10009780_pt1 | contig 10515 bp, 2 predicted proteins | sample YL17G13_40_MG_FD_203626 | JGI IMG/M metagenome (GOLD analysis project Ga0315294, IMG submission 203626) | Sediment microbial communities from Yellowstone Lake, YNP, Wyoming, USA - YL17G13_40 | ecosystem: Environmental > Aquatic > Freshwater > Lake > Sediment | place: USA: Wyoming | collected...
TGTATGATGATGGTAGTGATGCGGGGGCAGCAAAGGTAGTGTATTCTTATGATGGTTATCCGTCTAAATCACCAAGATTATATATTGAATATACTGCTTTAGCACCAGAGGTGGAAACAGTAAACGCTTCTAACACATTGACCACTCAATCACAGCTAAACTCTAAGATTATTAGTGATGGTTATGATGATTGTCAAATATCTTGGGGATGGGACACATCCAGCCATTCAACTAACTTTACTGCTTATGCAAATCATTACACAGATATGACAGGAAACTATACGAATGATGAGTTGCCTTATCATGCTTTGAGTGGATTAACGCATAATACAACATACTATTTTAACGTAGGAGCACGAAACGAGAATAGTATAGACTATGGGGTTGAGAAACAATTTACGACAGATGTAGCAACAGCGGTAATAGGGGCACCAACGTACTTTACGGGTATATCGACAGGGGAAACCATATCATTGACATGGGTGCGTGGGTCAAGTTCTAACCAAACAATGGTCAGGTATGCTATAGGAAGTTCAGCCCCAACAAGCAACACTACTGGAACATTGCTATATAATGGTGGATTGACATACTACACACTAACTGGTCTTACATCAGGTAGGGCTTATAGTTTTATTGCGTGGGGAATAGCATCTACGGGGGCGTGGTCAACCTCAAACGCCACTTTGACATTATCAACACTTGGCTCAGGGGCTATAAGTGACGAGTTGCCTAATGTGGCAACTCCAGCTAATATGTTCACCGATACAGACTATACACAATTGCATGGAGTATTATTTTACGATATAGCTAATATGACTATTGATAATATGGGTATGCCAAGAGAGACGGGATGGTTATTAGGGTATATATTATTATTAGTAGCTGTATCAGTAACCATAGCGTTTAAGACAGAAAAACTGTTCTTTGGATTTTTAGTGTCATTGCTACTTATGGCGTTTGGTTGGCTTATTGGGTTAATCCCTATGTGGATGCCTATAGCTTGTGGTATTTTAGCCTTTGCCTTGATGGGTAGGGGCACATTTGGAGGTAATAATGGTTAGTCCAAGATGGATAATATTAATTTTGGCGATATTCTTAATTGGTGGAATGTTGAGTGCCATAATAGAACAAACGTGGCTTGGTGCTGGAGAAACAAGTAAAATGTCATCATTGATGGATGAGAAGACCCCTGTTTGGGAGAAGGCGTTTATACTATGGGATATGAGTTGGTTCGACTTTGCTATGTTTAAGAACGCAGATGGGACTGGTAATGAAATAGTCCCAATTAGATGGGCTTTGATGTTTCTAAGTATAGCGTTTTGGTTCACAGTGTTTATGAGTATAGGACAAGGTGTAGTTGGTATAGTAAAAAGATTAGTAGGATTAGGATAAAAAAATGAGTGAATTCATACAAGGCATTAAAAACTTCGTATCCATAGTATTGTTAGGTGGTGCTTTATTCGCAACTATTATAATATGGAATGCTACTGCTCCTGTCTATGATATATTGCAGTCATCCAATACTACTTGGGGCGGAGAGCATTGGGTTACAAATACTACAGATTTAGTCTATGGTGGGTATTATGAGATTTCAGGAAATCTAACAGCTACTTCTCCTACAAGTGAGGCTATCGCACAAAGTTGGAAATACATCATGTTCTTCATACCAGTTGGTGGCATAATAGCTATGGCGATATATGTTAGCAAAAGAACATCAAGGGGTTAAAATACTTGACAAATACCTATCTATTTACTATACTTATAGTAAGGTGATAGGAGAATAGAATTATGGCAAATACTTGGTTAGATGATTTACTTCAAGGTGCAGCACCAGTATTAGCACCTTATTTGAAACCACCAACTACGCCTACTACTACGCCTACCACTTCACCCACCCCTGCTCCTACCACAACTACGTCACCATACCCAACCTCATCTTTGGCGTATTATACGGTAGCAAGTAAAACAAAACAACAGTTAGAGACAGATAAGGCAATGATTTATGCCAAAATAGAGGCATTGAAATCAGAATTGAACTCATATCCTTCATATGCCGTAAATGCCCGTGCTGGAGTGCAAGAGAATATAAATGCGTGGACTGTAAAGTATACTGAATTTGATAATGCAATTATAAACTATGTTTCTACTACTTCTGCTGCAACTACTCAGACCTCTACTCCAACTGCGACTACCTTGAGCAAGTCAGAACAGTTGCAATTGGCTCAGATAATAGCAAATCAAGGTGGTTTGGATTTTGCTAAATCTAAGCTTCCTGCATCTGTTACTGATGATGAAGCTAAATATGCTTATGTAATGATTTCAAGATTTAGGGAAACTGGCGTTTCCTTGCCATCTATACCTTATGTAATGGGAACTGTAGCACAGACAGATGCTTGGGGTATAGCGATGGCTAAAGAGTTTGGCAGACTTGGATATGCCTTGCCCAATAATATGTCAAGCCTTCCAATGTTTGTTAGTTCTTATAACACAGGTAAGGCTTCTGCTCCTACCACAACCACTCCTGTTACCACACCTACTGTTCCTGCTGCTACTACCCCTGTTGGTTCTAAGATTACTATGGTTAAGATGACAGAGGCTGAGGCTAAGGCTACCAATGATTGGCAAAGATTGATTTGCGGGGAGTATGTTTCTTCCATAAAGTTCAATTCATTGACAAACGCAGAGAGGGACTTTCTTGATGATTACGGAACTCTGAATTTTAATAATTGGGGTGGAAGGACTACTGTAGTTACCTCTGCGCCTACACCTACCACTACGCCTACGCCTACTACCACCCCTACCACTACACCTGCCGTTTCTTTTCCTGCTATATCATCCCTTGGCAATCAACCTGTGGGTGGAACAGGAGTTGCTAACCAAATAAGGATGCAAAATGGTGATTTAGTATCGCTAAGTGCGTTCTTAGGATTAACTCCTGCCGCCCAAAGTTATATTATGAATAATGGCGTATCAGCATATAATACTTGGAGAACTACCGATGCTGCTGCGAAGACAACTGTTGGAACTCCTACTACAGCAACAGGGCAGAAAGTCGTATTGCTGGGCAAGCATATACTAAACTCAGGAAACCCTCAGCCTCTTGGACAATCAATGATGGCAAATGGAGACCTAATCGATAGTAATGTATACCAAGCCCTAACATACGCAGAGAAGGTTTACATATATGCAAATGGTGTAGACAATTTTAACTTATGGAAATTTGGTGATGACTTTGTAGTTCCTGCCATAACCCCTGAACAGATAGCAGCCTTAGATGCTGCTGAGAGGTTAGCACAGGCAGAGAAGGATAGGTTGGCATTAATAGAAAAGGCAAAAGCGGAGCAGGCTGCTGCCGCCGCTGCTATTGAGGCTGCAAGATTAGCGTCAATCAGGACAGTTAGTGTTCCCATTAATATACTCGCTCCGTGGTTGACCAAACCAGTAGTGACAATGGTAGCTGCTCCGAAGGTAAGCACTATTCCAACGTGGGATGCTTTAATGCCTGATGTTATAGGAACTTTCAACGCTAAGGCTGATGCTTATATTAAGAAAGTTGCTGATTATGAGTTAGCACAGAAAGCATATTTAACTAAATCAGCACCATTGTCAGCCTATTATGACGATATGGCGAATTTTAATGCTGCTGTTGCTAAATTTAATGTTGATACTCAGGGTAAGCAATTTTATGATGGAACTCCTGAATGGGCTGCTATAACAGCACGTTCTTTGGAGTTGACCAATTGGGCTAACAGATTATCAGCTAATAAGCCAACTTATGATGCAACTGCTGAATATAATAGATTAAGCGCACTTGCTACTTCCTTAAAGGCAGAAGGTGCTGCAATAGATGCTGAACGAATAACTGCTGTAAATACTGCAACGCAGAATGCTTTGGTTCAGTCAAAAGCTGAATATGATGCCAATATAGCGAGGGCAGCAGCGGCAGACGCACAGGCACAAAGAGACGCAATAGCAGTAATTCCTACAACTTTTGAGGGATGGGTTAATAGAATAGGATTAGAATTTAAAAAGGCTATCACTGAAACCACTCCATTGATTGGTGGAGTAAGTGGATATGTTCCTCAATCATGGGATGAATGGGGTTCTTCATTAAACAGATTATACTTTGATGCTTTTAAGCAGAACACTCCAATGGTATGGATACCAGATGCAGTCAAAGGCAAGATGACACCAGTTGATATATTTGCTTCAACTATTATGGATTTGGCTGTTTTAGCACCTGCTGTCATAGTGGGTGCTTCAGCATTTAAGATTGGTGCGAAAGGTATTAATACCAGTATTGGCGCAGTTGATGCTTCAATATCAACTACCAAGGCAAATGCTGTATCAAAAATGACCAATGCGGTGGGTAAGACATATACAACTCAGTTCGATGCGGCAACTATGAAGCTGTCAGAGGCTATTAAGGCACGAGATAAAGTTGCGATAACTGCTGCTGGTAATGAACTAAAGTCTGTGGCAAATAATGGAAAGAGCACTGGTGCGTTGTCAGCCGATTTTGCCAACGAGATAATAAAACAGGCAGATGGATATATAACTAATCCTTCTAATATATTGAACCAATTGGATGCTGCTGATACTAAGTTTCTGAATGACCAAGCCAAATCCTATCAGGATTGGATTACTAAAAATCCTAATGACCCAAAGTCTACTTATGTAAAGGAGTTGCTTGACTTAACTAATAAGCAAATAACTGCTAAGTCTACTGGTGGTATAAAGGCAGAGGTTGACGCAGCCGTAAAATCATTTGACGATAAACTTTGGAACGATATGTTCAACGATACTAAGATACACGTTGAAGAGGTAAGGGTAGCAGAAGCACAGGTTAAGGTAAATGCTGACTTAGCAATGGCTAAGTCATATGGTGAAGCGGGGACACCTTTGCCTGCTAACTGGCTTGGGTATTCAGTAGAGACAAGGTCTCCACTTGGAAGGGTAACAGGGACTACCTATGTGCAGTCTGTTTATGAGATTGCTTACGCAGAAGGTAAGGCAATAAGAGTTGCTGAAGTAGCACGCTTAAAAACAATTGAGGATGCTCGTTTAGCAGAAGTAGCACGTTTAAAAGCGATTGAAGATGCACGTTTGAAAGCTATAGCTGATGCAGAGGCTGCAAAGGTAGCAGAGGCTGCACGTTTAAAAGCAATCGAAGACGCACGTTTGAAGGCAATTGAAGATGCAAGGCTGAAGGCACTTGCTGACGCTGAAACTGCACGATTAGCTGAGGTCGCTCGTTTGAAAGTGATTGAAGATGCAAGGATTGCACAGGCTAAGATTAACACTGATTTAGCGATGGCTAAATCGTATGGAGAAGCTGGGACACCTTTGCCTGCTAATCTTCTTGGTTATTCTACAGAAACAAGGTCTGCACTTGGCAGGGTAACAGGGACTACTTATCATCCTTCAATTTATGAAGCTGCTTATGCAGAAGGCAAAGCAATAAGAGTTGAAACATTAAGGATAAAAGCACTCGCTGACGCTGAAACCGCTCGTCTGAAGGCTATTGAGGATGCAAGATTAGCGGAAGTAGCAAGATTAAAGTCAATTGAAGATGCTCGTTTAGCAGAAGTAGCACGGCTGGCTGAGGTTGCAAGATTAAAAGCCATTGCTGATGCCAAGATACTTGCTGATGCTAAAGCTGCTGAGGTTATCAGGATTGAGGCAGCACGTGTTGAAGCTGCTCGTGTCGAGGCTATTAGAGTTGAAGCTGTAAGGGTAGAAGCAGCGAGAGTTGAAGCGTTAAGGTTAAAAGCAATAGCTGACGCTGAGACCGCACGGCTGGCAGAGGTTGCAAGATTAAAAGCTATTGCGGATGCTAAGATTATTGCGGATGCCAAAGCCGCTGCTGAAGCGAAAGCTATTGCTGATGCGAAGGCATTAGCGGATGCTAAGGCACTTGCTGACGCAAAAGCTGCTGAGGCTATTAGAATAGAAGTTGCACGTGTAGAAGCGGCAAGGGTAGAAGCGATTAGGGTAGAAGCCATTAGAGTAGAGGCTGCAAGGGTTGAGCAACTAAGGTTAAAAGCACTCGCTGATGCTGAAACTGCAAGGTTAGCTGAGGTAGCACGTTTAAAGGCTATAGCAGATGCTAAAGCATTGGCAGATGCCAAGGCACTGGCGGATACGAAAGCTGCTGCTGAGGCTAAAGCAATCGCTGATGCTAAAGCTGCTGAAGCCATCAGAATTGAAGCGGCTCGTGTTGAGGCTGCTCGTGTTGAGGCTATTAGAGTTGAGGCTATAAGGGTAGAAGCAGCGAGAGTTGAAGCGTTAAGATTAAAAGCAATAGCTGACGCTGAGACCGCACGGCTGGCAGAGGTTGCAAGATTAAAAGCTATTGCGGATGCTAAGATTATTGCGGATGCCAAAGCTGCTGCTGAAGCAAAAGCTATTGCTGATGCGAAGGCATTAGCGGATGCTAAGGCACTTGCTGACGCAAAAGCTGCTGAGGCTATTAGAATAGAAGTTGCACGTGTAGAAGCTGCCCGTATAGAGGCTATAAGGGTTGAAGCAGTCAGGGTTGAGGCTGCAAGAGTTGAGCAGTTAAGGCTGAAGGCACTTGCTGATGCTGAAACAGCAAGATTAGCAGAGGTTGCAAGGGTAGCAGAATTAGCACGATTAAAGACAATTGAAGATGCACGATTATTAAAAGTTGCAGAGGATGCAAGGTTGGCTGAAGTTGCTCGCTTGAAAGCCATTGCAGATGCGAAAGCCATTGCAGATGCTAAGGCTGCTGAAGCTATTAGGATAGAAGTGGCTCGTGTAGAAGCTGCAAGAATAGAAGCAATCAGAGTGGAAGCTGTAAGAGTTGAGGCTGCAAGAGTAGAAGCCATTAGGTTGGATGCTGAAGCAAAAGCTAAACTGGCTGCTGAAGCAAAAGCAAAAGCTGATGCTGAAACTGCTCGATTGGCTGAAGTTGCTCGTTTGAAGGCAATTGAAGACGCTCGCTTGAAAGCGATTGCTGATGCTGAGGCTATGAGGTTAGACCTTGAAGCCAAAGCCAAGATTGAAACCGCTCGTTTGAAAGCACTTGCTGATGCTGAAGTTGCTCGATTGGCTGAAGTCGCTCGTTTGAAGGCAATCGAGGATGCCAAGATAGCTGAAGCAATTAGGGTTGAAGCCGCTCGTGTTGAAACTGCTCGTGTTGAGGCAGTTAAAGTAGAAGCTGCCCGTGTTGAGGCTGCAAGGGTAGAAGCACTTAGGTTGGATGCTGAGGTGAAAGCTAAAGCGGAAGCCGCTCGTGTTGAAGCCATAAGAGTAGAAGCAGCACGTGTAGAAGCCATTAGGGTTGAGGCTGCAAGAGTTGAGGCTATAAGGATAGAGGAATTAAGGGTTAAGGCAGAACTTGAAGCAAAGAGAATTGAGGATGCTCGTCTTAAAAAGATAGTTGATGATAAGATTGCCGCTGATGCGCTTGCTGCCAAACAGAAAGCTGAGGCAGAAGCAATAAGGCTGGACTTAGAAGCTAAAGCAAAAATAGAGACAGCACGCATTGAAGCTGCAAGGGTAGAAGCGATTAGGGTTGAAGCCGCAAGGGTTGAAGAACTACGGATTAAAACTGAGGCTGAAACTAAGGCAAGGTTAGAAGCCGAAAGAATAGACCTTGAAGCAAAAGCTAAAGCGAAGGCTGATGCCGATGCACTTGCTGCCAGACTGAAAGCTGAAAGTGACGCTGCTATAAAGGCTGACCTTGAAGCAAAGGCAAGGGCTGAAGCAATAAGGTTGGATATTGAGGCAAAGGCTAAGATTGAAGCTGCTCGTATTGAAGCAGCAAGAGTTGAAGCGATTAGGGTAGAGGCAGCAAGGGTTGAGGAACTACGAATTAAGGCAGATATTGAAGCGAAGGCTAAAGCAGAGGCTATTAGGATAGAGGCTGAAGCAAAGGCTAAAGCAGAAGCTATAAGGTTAGAATTGGAAGCAAAGACTAAAGCAGAGGTTGCCCGTGTTGAGGCTGAACGTGTAGAGGCTGCACGTATTGAGGCTATAAGGTTAGATGCCGAAGCGAAAGCTAAAATTGCGGCTGAAGCGAAGGCTAAAGCTGACGCAGAAGCAATTAGGCTCGACCTTGAAGCAAAGGCAAAGATAGAGGCTGAAAGGATAGAAGTTGCACGTGTTAAAGCAGTCGAAGCTGAAGCAGCCCGTGTAGAGGCAGTCAGGGTAGAAACCGCAAGGGTAGAGGAATTAAGGGTTAAGGCAGAGGTAGAAGCTAAGGCAATCGCTGATGCTGAAGCCAAGCGTATCTCTGATGCCAAGATTAAGGCTGATGCTGACGCAGAAATAGTGAGGTTAGACCTTGAGGCGAAAGCGAAAGCGAAGATAGAAGCTGACGCTGAAGCAGTTAGGTTGGAAGCAAAAGCTAAGGCTGACGCAGAAGCAATTAGGTTAGATTTAGAAGCTAAAGCAAAGATAGAGGCTGAAAGGATAGCAACTGAAGCAAAGGCGAAGGCAGTCGCTGCTGAACAGGCTCGTGTGGAAGAATTGCGGATTAAGACTGAAGCGGATGCCAAATTGAAGGCAGAAGTTGAGGCGAAAGCAAAGGCAGATGCTGATGCACTTATCGAGAAAGCAAGGGTAGACGCTGAGGCAGTAAGGCTTGACCTTGAGAATAAGGCAAAGATTGCGGCAGAGAATAAAGCAAGGGCAGAGGCTGATGCTATCATTGAGAAGGCGAAGGCTGACGCTGAAGTAGTAAGGCTTGACCTTGAGGCTAAAGCTAAAGCAGAAGTTGTGAGATTGGAAACTGAAGCAAAGGCTAAGGCTATCGCTGATGAGAATGCTCGTGTTGAAGAACTCAGGATTAAAACTGAAGCGGAAGCGAAGGCTGTTAAGGAAGCGGAAGCGAAAGCGAAAGCAGATGCTGATGCTGTTATAGAGAAGGCAAAGGCTGATGCTGAAGCAATCAGGTTGGACTTAGAAGCAAAAGCAAAAATAGAAGCCGAAAGGATAGCAACTGAAGCAAGGGCAAAGGCAGTCGCTAATGAGAAGGCTCGTATTGAAGAATTAAGGATTAAGACAGAGGCAGAAGCCAAACGCCTTGCTGACATTGAGGCTGGTAAGAAGGCTATAGCTGACGTTGAGGCTAAGCGTCTTGCTGACCTTGAGGCTAAAGCTAAGGCAGATGCCGAAGCTAATCGTCTTTTAGATGAAGAAGCTAAGTTGAAAACTAAGACTGAGGAACAGACAGATGCTGGTAACATAGAGAAGTTAAGAGAGAAAGAGGCTAAGACTAAAACTGAACTTGAAGAAGCTAAGAAGAAGTTGCAAGAGGAAGGGGATAAACCATCTAAAGAACCTTATCCTGATAGACCACCTAAACCATCAGATGGTGGAACAAAGGTTGAAACTTACAAAGAAAAGGCTTATGACCCGAAGACTGGTAGAACTGTAGATGTAGAGAGGCAAAGAATAGTTAAAAAGGATGCTAAGGTTTCTGTCATTGAGAAGGTTAAGACTAAAGCGGAGATTGAACTTGAGTTAAAGGTTAAGGAACTTGAGGCAAGACTTAAATTAGAGGCTGATGCACGTGCGAAAGCTGAGGCTGATTTCATGTTCAAGAAGTTACAGAGGGATGCCGAACTTAAGTTTGAAGAAGAATTAAAGCAGAAAAAGAAAATAGTTGAAGAAGAAAAGTTTGATTGGTCAAAGATAGAAGAGGAGAATAGGGTTAAAGAACAGGAGATGTATGCTAAAGAAAGCGCAAAAGAACGCACGAGGATATCTGAAGAGTTAAGGAAAGAAGGTGTCAAGGAGACAGACATTGAAAGGATTGAGAGAGAAGCACTGGCTAAAGAGAGAGAGACACTTGCTAAGGAAGGGGTTAAAGAGTCTGTTGGCGTAGTTAGGGTTCCATCAATTGATAAAGTAGAGATTAAACCCAAACCTGTTACTAAACCTACCCCAACACCTAAACCTGCTCCAATGCCTGAACCAACTCCCAAACCTGCACCTAAACCTGCCCCCAAACCTTCACCTAAGCCAACCCCGACACCTATACCCACTCCTGTTCCAAAGGTAATACGTATTCCAACTCCAACCCCAACACCTACTCCAATTCCTATACCCACGCCTACTCCAACCCCAACCCCAACCCCTGTTCCGACACCCACGCCTAAACCAACACCTACTCCAACCCCTACTCCCACTCCTACTCCCACACCTACTCCTACTCCTACACCCATTCCTACTCCCACACCCACGCCTACTCCTACTCCAACCCCCACGCCTAAACCGCCACCTACCCCAGCTATCATCACTACTCCAATTCCTACGCCTACCCCTACACCTACCCCAACTCCGACACCTACCCCTACGCCTACCCCAACTCCGACACCTACCCCTACCCCAACGCCTACTCCCACTCCTACTCCCACTCCGACACCTACCCCAACTCCGACACCTACCCCTACCCCAACGCCTACTCCCACTCCTACTCCCACTCCGACACCTACCCCTACGCCTACCCCAACACCGACACCTACCCCAACACCGACACCCACG
>Ga0315294_10009782_pt1 | contig 10513 bp, 9 predicted proteins | sample YL17G13_40_MG_FD_203626 | JGI IMG/M metagenome (GOLD analysis project Ga0315294, IMG submission 203626) | Sediment microbial communities from Yellowstone Lake, YNP, Wyoming, USA - YL17G13_40 | ecosystem: Environmental > Aquatic > Freshwater > Lake > Sediment | place: USA: Wyoming | collected...
ATCCCGTCAAACGGCGCGTATTGCTCCCAGCCATGACAGGCGTCCCCGCCGCGGACGTGCACCCTGCCGTACTCAAGCGAGCGAAGCCGGACCTGAGCCGAGCGCGCCAGCTCCGTTCGCATGTCAATCGTGTAGACGTTAGGCGTGATCTCCGCGAGCACCGCGCTGAGGTAGCCCGAGCCGGTTCCGACCTCGAGGATCTTCGACCCTGGGCGCGGGTCCAGGACCTGTGCCATGAGGGCGGTGACGTACGGGCGAGACATCACCTGACCGCGCCCCATCGGTAGATCCACATCGAGGTATGCCCGGGGGAGAAGCGCGGTGCTCACGAACGAATGCCTGGGCACGCGCCCCATCGCTCGCAGCACCCCCTCGTTGGTGATGCTCTGCTTCCTCAGGTGGACGACCATAGCAGCGCGTTCCGCGTCGTAGTTCGGCGGCGCGGCCTGCGCCGAGCCGACCAACGCGGACAACGCGGCCATGACGAGCATGGCGCGCCTGACATGTGCAGTGCGCCTGTGACCTAACGGAGGCAACGCCAGATTGACCCTTGCTTGCAGAATCAGCGTTACCCTCGATTACCCTGAAACTTCCACCTTCTAAACGTTCGGAGCCGCGCGTGAGCTTCCCTGCCCGCGCGATAACCGCGTCGCCTCTGCGGCTCCGCTCACGCCCCGGTCCGGCGAATGGCGCCCACAGATCCCCCACGGAATGGCGTATTCCTGGACAAGGGAGCGCCCCGACGCGCTCGAATGAGACGCCCGGTGTGCCTCGCCCGATGGAGTAGCTCGGGGAAGCGCCAGCACCCGCCGAACGCGCCCGTGACGCGGCCCGGGGTTGCTTCGAGAAGAAAGACTCAGCAGATGCTGACCGAGGAGAGACCTGCATGGCACAGTTCCTGATCGTTGGCGGCGGAAGCGCCGGGACGCGGGCCGCCGAGACCGTCCGAGGTCTGCGCAGCGACGACCCTATCACCTTGATATCGGAGGAAGAGCGGCCCTTCTACATGCGCCCGCTGCTCGCCGACTTCGTCGCCGGCCGCCTCTCAGAGCAGGACCTCTGGACGGGCTTCGAGTCCACCGCCGCGTCGAAGAACATCACGCTCGTGACCGGGCGGACGGTGGCCGGTCTCGACTACCGGCGCGACCGCCGGGTCGTGCTCGATGACGGACGCGATCTCCCCTACGACGTGATGTTGATCGCGAGCGGCCTCAAACCTGTGATGCCCCAGATCCCCGGCGCCGACCTCGACGGTGTCACCACCTTCTACAGCTACGCCGACGCAGTGAAGGTGAAGGCGTGGGCCGATCGAGCGAAAGCTGCTGTCGTCATCGGCAGGGGCTTGCCCGCGCTTGAGCTCTCCCGTGCCCTGCGCATGCGCAAGCTGGAGGTCACGCTACTGGTGCCGGACGACAGGCCCTGGTTCCTCCCCCTCTTCGACACGAAGGAAGAGGAGATCGAGGCGGTCCTCGCCCGGCATCAGGTGAAGGTCGCCGTGCTCGATGAGCCGACCGAGATCGTCGGCTCTGGCGGCAAGGCGAAGTTCGTGAAGACCCGCGAGGGGAGAGAGTTTGCGGCGGACATCGTCGGTATCGCCGCGGATCAGCGGCCCTCCGCGGGGTTCCTCGCTGGCACCGACATCGGCGTGGAGCAGGGCATTCTCGTGGACGATCGCCTGAGTACGACGGACGAGCGCATCTTCGCCGCCGGGGATGTGGCCCAGCTCCAGCCGCAGTCTGGGCGTCGCGCCCTCGGCTATGGCTGGGTTCGCGCTGGCTCGCAAGGCGAGGCGGCCGCGCGCAACATGTGCGGCGAGGATGTGGTTGTGGCGGCGGGCGATGAGTACGCCGCTGAATCGCTCTACGGCGCAAGCCTCACTGCGAGGTGGCGCTAGCGCGATCGTCGAATACGCGGTATACTGTATGTGGCGTATGGGCAGGAGGACCACCTCCTGCCCGACGTATGTCTGAGGCGCCGTTTTGTGCGGTCGTGCACGAACGCTGAGAGCTGGCGTGGGCTGCCGGACACTCCGCCCTCACCAGCCGCTCTCGCCCTCTGATGGCGTCTCCGGGCGCAAGAGCCGCTGGCGGGCAGTGAGACCGACGCCGGCGGGTTCTGAGACCATGAGGAACTCTGGGGTTCTTATGAACAGGTTCAGTGTCGTCACCAAGCGCATGCTTGCCCCCACCGTGACCCTTCTGGAGATCTCGGCCCCGCGCATCGCGCGCAGGGCCAGGGCCGGTCAATTCGTCATCCTCCGCGTTGACGAGCGCGGCGAGCGCGTGCCCCTCACCATCGCCGACAAGGACCCGGAGAAGGGGACGATCACCATCGTCTTTCAGGCCGTTGGCTTCACCACCCGGCAACTCGCGGAGAGAAACGTCGGCGACGTGATTCCCGACCTGCTGGGCCCCCTCGGCAGACCCACTGAGGTGAAGGAATACGGTCGCGTCATCTGCGCCGCAGGCGGCGTCGGCATCGCCTTCGTCTACCCCGAGATCAAGGCCTTCGCCGAGGCCGGCAACGAGATCACCTCCGTGCTTGCCGCGCGCAGCAAGGATCTGCTGTTCTTCGTTGACGAGATCCGCGCGATGAGCAAGGAGTTCTATATCGCCACCGACGACGGCTCGATTGGCCACCACGGCATGATCACCGATGTCCTGCGAACGCTGCTCGAGAGCGGCCAGCGCTATGACTACTGCATCGCCATCGGGCCGCTGCCCATGATGCGCGCCACCGCCGCCCTGACGAAGGAGTTCAACCTCCCCACGCTGGTCAGCCTCGATCCCATCATGGTTGACGGAACCGGTATGTGCGGAGGCTGTCGCGTCACCGTTGGCGGAGAGGTCAAGTTCGCCTGCGTTGACGGCCCCGAGTTCGACGGTCACCTGGTTGACTTCGACGAGCTCGCCAAGCGCAAGCGCACCTTCTTTGAGGAAGAGCAGTGTCTGCTCGACCCACAGCTCGACCAGCTCAAGAGTGAGGCAAGCAAGTAGGGTAGCCTGCCCTTGCGGAGCAGGGGTGGGGCAGTTCCCGTCGCTTCGGTCGCCCATCCCCCGAAGCTCCGATTGTAGGGCGGGCGTTCCCACGCCCGCCGGAGCGTAGAGGATCGCTTGCCACCGAGGGAATCCCGAACATGAGCGAAGAGACCACCACTCGGAAGAAGCCTGTCAGAGCGCCGCGCAACCCCCTTCCCCGGCGTGAGCCCGAAGTCCGCGCCCGCGACTTTCAGGAGGTCGCCTTGGGCTTCGCGCTCGACGCCGCGGTCGCGGAAGCGAAGCGCTGCCTCCGCTGCAAGCGCCCAAGCTGCGTGCCCGGTTGCCCGGTCGAGATCAGCATTTCCGACTTCATCTCCGCTCTCGCCGAGGAACGCTTCGAGGACGCGGTGAGCGTTATCAAGCAGAAGAACGCGCTCCCCGCCATTTGCGGACGAGTTTGCCCGCAGGAGACTCAGTGCGAGGCCGCCTGCGTCCTGGGCCGGAAAGGCGAGCCCGTCGCCATCGGCGCCCTCGAGCGCTTCGTCGCGGACTGGGAGATCGGCAACCTTCCCCTTCCCGAGGCCCGCGTGCCGGACCCGAACGCGCCCAAGGTCGCGGTGATCGGGTCGGGCCCGGGCGGACTCACTGCCGCCGCGGACCTCGCCCGCTATGGGCACCGCGTCACGCTCTTCGAGTCCCTGCACGCGCCTGGCGGCGTGCTGCGATACGGCATCCCGGAATTCCGCCTGCCCCGCGACATCCTCGACCGCGAGATCGAGTACGTGCGGCGGCTCGGGGTCGAGATCGAGACCAACACCCTCGTCGGCAACACCGTTACGCTCGAGGAGCTGATGGACGAGGAGGGCTATCAGGCCGTCTTCATCGCCGCCGGAGCAGGCCTCCCCTTCTTCCTCCACATCCCCGGCGAGAACCTGGGCGGCGTCTACTCCGCGAACGAATTCCTCACTCGCACCAACCTCATGAAGGCCTACAAGTTTCCTGAGTACCGTACCCCTATCAAGGTCGGGAAGAAGGCCCTGGTGATTGGCGGCGGGAATGTCGCCATGGACTCCGCCCGCAGCGCGCTGCGCCTGGGCGCCGACGCCACCCTCGTCTACCGCCGCACCCGAGCCGAGTTGCCCGCCCGCGCCGAGGAGGTCGAGAACGCGCTCGAGGAAGGCGTGAAGCTGATGGAGCTCACCATCCCGCTGCGGATGGTGGGCGACGAGAAGGGCCATGTCACCGGCATGGAGTGCCAGCGCTCCGAGCTGGGCGAACCCGATGAGAGCGGCCGCCGCAGGCCCGTTCCGGTGCCGAACAGCGAGTTCATCATCCCCGCGGACACCGTCATCGTCGCCGTAAGCCAGGCGCCAAACCCGCTGCTCGCGCGCAGCGAACCCCGCCTTCAGACCAACAAATGGGGTAAACTGATCGTAGATGCGGAAACGGGAGAGACCAGCATCCCGGGCGTCTTCGCCGGTGGCGACATCTCGAATGACGCCGGCACCGTGATCGCGGCCATGGGTGATGCCAAGCGCGCCGCGCGTGCGATGCACGCGTATCTGCAATCGAAGCGTTCGAGATAGGTCAGCCTGGGCCGGAGTTGCTCGTTGCTTCGGCTTGCGGCCGGTGGAAGAATCCTCGTGGTTGCGCTGCGAAAGGAAACGGCGATGCGATTCCCTGTAGTCATCTATCAGGAAGAGACAAGCGGGTTCAGCGTCGTATGTCCATCTCTGCCGGGATGTCACAGCCAGGGAGAATCGCTTGAAGAGGCGCTCGCCAACATCCGCGAGGCCATCGAGCTTTGCCCTGAGGTCATGGAAGAAGACGGCATCCCAGGGCCTGAGACAAGAGGACTTCTCTTCTCATAGTCGAAGCCTTCTGTTGGCGCACGAGGGGCGGGTGTCGGGAGTCTCAATGTGCGGCGCGGGCGGGGTGACCCCCGCCTGTGTACGCGTATAGGCCCGGTAGCCCACCCTTGCGCAGCAAGGGCAGGGCAATCTGCGGGTCGGGCAGGCTCGGGTTGGGCAGCAGCCCTGTCCGCCGCAGCTACCGCGGGCAAGGGAAGCGCCCGCGGGCAGTCGGGCGGAGGCGGATCGTCTCCTGCCCATTGCACGGATAACAGGAGAACCTTATGGTCGAAATCAGACTGCACGGACGAGGGGGGCAGGGATCGGTAACAGCCGCCGAGCTGTTAGCGGTCGCTGCCTTCGACGACGGCAAGGAGGCGCAAGCGTTCCCAGCGTTCGGCGTCGAGAGACGGGGCGCGCCCGTGATGGCATTCTGCCGCATCAGCGATCAGCCGATCCGCGTTCGGAGCCAGATCTACGAGCCCGATTACGTGATCGTGCAGGACCCCACTCTCATGGAGAGCGTGGACGTGCTCGCCGGCCTCAAGCCCAGCGGCACCGTCCTCATCAACTCCGAGCGATCGGCGGCGGAGCTGGGGCTGAATACGTCGGCGCGGGTCATCACCTTCCCGGCCACCCAGATTGCGCTCGAGGAGATCGGCCGGCCGATCATGAACACGGCCATCCTGGGCGCCTTCTCCAAGCTCTCCGGCCAGCTCAGCTTCGAGGCCATCGAACGCAGCATTCGGCATCGCTTCGGCGGCGAGCTGGGTGACCGGAACATCCGCGCCGCACAGCGTGCCTACGAGGCGATAAGGGAGTCATCATCATGAGCGCATCCGCCAAGCCGCGCAGAAAGCCTCCCCTGGGGAGCGTTGCTCGACCCGGCTCATCCCTCCGGAATCGGACCGGGTCCTGGGGCATTCTCACCCCTGTGTTCGACTGCGACAAGTGCACCGGCTGCAACACCTGCGAGACCATCTGCCCCGAGGGCTGCATCCGCCACCTCGAGAAGAAGCAGTACGAGGCGGACATCGAGTTCTGCAAGGGCTGCGGCCTGTGCGCCGCCGCCTGCCCGGCCGGGGCGATCACCATGAAGGCAAAGCACGAGTAGCTGGACGGAGGGTCAAGAACCATGCGAAAGATGATCGAAGGATCGCGAGCGGTCGCAGAGGCAGTTGGGCTCTGCCGGCCCGGCGTGATCTCCGCATACCCAATCACCCCCCAGACGCACATCGTCGAGGAGCTCTCCCAGATGGTGGCGGACGGGGATATTGACGCCGAGTACGTGAGGGTCGAGAGCGAGCATTCCGCCGCCTCCGTCTGCCTCGGCGCTGTCGCCGCGGGGAGCCGCTCCTACTCCGCGACTACCTCCCAGGGCATGCTGCTCATGCTGGAGGTGCTCTTCAACATCGCCGGCATGCGCTTGCCGATGGTGATCACCGGCGTGAACCGCTCCGTCTCCGCTCCCCTCAACATCTGGAACGACCAGCAGGACACGCTCACCCTCCGCGACAGCGGCTGGATTCAGCTCTACGCCGAAGACAACCAGGAAGCCTTGGACATGCATATCCAGGCGTTCAAGATCGCCGAGGATGACCGCGTGCTGCTCCCCGTCATGGTCTGTATGGACGGATTCATCCTGACGCACACCTACGAGGCCGTTGATGTCCCGGGCCAGGAGGAGGTCGACAGGTTCCTCCCGCCGTTCAACCCCCTCTTCAAGCTCGACCCGGCGGACCCCATCAGCCTCGGCATCTACTCGGGGCCCGAGCTCTACCAGGAAGTGCGGTACACGATTCATCGGGACATCCTTGCCGCCAAGGACGTGGTGAAGGAAGTCGCCCTCGACTTCAAGTCCACCTTCGGCCGCTGGGCGGGAGATGTGATCCAGCCCTACCGATGCGATGACGCCGACACCATCATCGTGGCCATGGGCTCAGTCGTCGGGACCCTGAAGGACTGGGCTGACGCGCAGCGGGAGAGAGGCGAGAAGATCGGCGTGCTGAAGCTCCGCTGCTATCGCCCGTTCCCGCAGGATGAGCTGCGGGAGGCGCTCGCGCAAGCGAAGCAGGTCATCGTGATCGAGAAGGCGGTGAGCATGGGTGGCTACGGCATCGTCGGCGCCGAGGTGAGGGGCGCGCTCTACCGCCAGCCGAACACCCCGCCGGTCGCCTGCGCGGTCACCGGCCTGGGTGGGCGCGACGTCACCATGAACATCCTGGACGAGATCTTGCGCCGCGCCCGCGGCGGCGAGACGGACTTCTTCGCCGGGCAGCGGGCCGAATTGCTGGAGGAGAAGTGAGATGACGACCGAGACCGAGTTCACCTATGAGGCCAGCCGCGGCTTCCTTCCCGGCCACCGCGCCTGCGCGGGATGCGGGCAGGCGTCTGCCGTCCGCATCATCATGGAGCTGGCCGCCCCCAACTGCATCGTCGCCAACGCGACCGGGTGCCTGGAGGTCTTCAGCACCCCATACCCCGAGACGGCCTGGGGCGTCCCCTGGATCCATTCGCTCTTCGAAAACCACCCCGCCGTCGCCTCCGGCATCGAGGCCGCGCTGCGCAAGCAGGGGAAGCTGGAGAACACTCGCGTGCTCTGCTTCGGCGGCGATGGCGCGACCCTCGACATCGGTTTCGGCGCGCTCTCCGGCATGATGGAGCGCGGCCACGATGTTCTGTACTGCTGCATGGACAACGAGGCCTACATGAACACCGGCGTGCAGCGCTCCAGCTCCACGCCCTTCGCCGCGTCGACCACCACCAGCCCCGCGGGCAAGCGGTCCTACGGCGAGGACCGGCCGAAGAAGGACCTCCCGGCCATCGCTGCCGCCCACGGCATCCCCTACGTCGCCGTCGCCTCCATGGCGCTCTTCGCCGACCTCAAGCGCAAGGTCAGGAAGGCGCTGGATACCCGTGGCGCGAAGTACCTCCAGGTCCACGTCCCGTGCCCGCCCGGGTGGGGATACGACGACAACGCCAGCATCGAGGTCGGCAAGCTCGCCATCGAGACCGGCCTCTACCCGCTGGTGGAATGGGAGTTCGGCAAGGTCGTGCGCGTGCGCAAGATCAAGAAGGTGCCCGTCGAGGAGTACCTGAAGATGCAGCGCCGCTTCCGCCACCTCTTCCGCGGCGAAGAGGGCAAAGAGATCATCGCTCGCATCCAGGCACTCGCCGACGAGAACATCGAGAAGTACGGCCTGCTCGCCTAGACCGGTTCACTATTGGTGCCGCAGGCTTCCAGCCTGCGGCGGTTCGCAGGGGAGCCCCTCCGTGGGCTCCCCGCGTTTTTCCCGTAGGACCTCCCCTACCCCATCCCGAATCCTTCTGCCGCTGCAAGACGTTCCGCGGAGGAACCGTATGTCCCGACCACTCGACATCATCACCTTCGGCGAGGCGATGATCCGCCTCTCGCCGCCGAGCTTCCAGCGTCTCGAGCAGACCACCACCCTCGACGTCCGCATCGGTGGCGCCGAGCTCAACGTCGCGGTGGACGCGGCGCGCCTCGGCTTGAAGACCGCCTGGGTTTCCAAGCTCCCCGACAATCCCCTCGGCCGCATGACCGCGAACAAGGCGCGCGAGCACGGCGTCGACGTGTCTCATGTCATCTGGACCAGGGGCGAGCGCATGGGCCTCTACTTCGTCGAGTTCGGCGCTCAGCCGCGCGCGTCATCGGTGCTCTACGATCGCGTCGGCGCGGCCATCGCCTCCATGAAGCCCGCGGAATTCGACTGGCCGGCGATCTTCCCGCAGGCGCGCCTGTTCCACGTCTCCGGCATCACTCCCGCGCTCAGCGCCTCTTGCGCCGACGCGACCCTCGCCGCGGCGAAGGCCGCCAGAGAGGCAGGCTGCATCGTGAGCGTGGACGTCAACTACCGCGCGAAGCTGTGGTCTGAGGCAGAGGCGAACCGCGTCATGACCGCGCTCATGGCCCACACCGACATTCTCATCACGACCGAGGAAGACACCAGGAAGGTCTACCGGGTCGAAGCGCCCGACTACCGGGACGTCGCCCGCGAGCTGCTGCGGCGCTTCCCGCTCAAGGCTGTCGCTATCACCCTGCGCGAGACGCCCAGCGTCCTGCGCAACACCTGGTCGGCCTTCGCGCTCGCCGGAGATCAGCTCTACCAAGCCCCCACCTACGAGGTCGAGGCCGTGGACCGTCTCGGCGCGGGCGACTCTTTCACCGCCGGCTTCCTCTGGGGCTATCTACGGGACGACGTCGCCAAGGGCGTCGCCTACGGCACGGCCTTCTCCGCCCTCAAGCACTCCATCCCCGGGGACTTCCACTGGGGCACACTGGAAGAGGTGGAGGCCCTCGTGAAGGGCGCCGGCCTCCGCATCCAGCGCTGACCCGAGTAGCTCTCTCGACCCGTTCGTCAGGAGCTTGTGCAAGATCCGCCTCTAGCGGGCTCTTGACCGCCGTTGCCGTTGTATGGGGCGGGTACCCGTCAGTCTGCCCTCAGGCCGTGTGGCGGATGCCCGCCGTTCCCGCCTCTGCATCTCTGGGGCGAATGCCGTGCGCAGTCCGCGGATGCGCCGTCTCCCGCCCCCGATGGGCAGGAGACGCCGGTTGCCCCTCGAATCCCGTCGGCGGAGGACCTCCCCGGTGATCGCGTTCGGCCCCGACATCTGTCGCGACTTCGGCGCCGCCACGGGCAAGGAGTGGCTCGAGACTAACGGCATCGGCGGCTTCGCGTCCTCCACCATCATCGGCGCGAACACCCGCCGTTACCACGCCCTGCTCGTCGCTGCCCTCCGGCCTCCCACCCATCGCACCGTCCTCCTCTCCAAGCTCGAGGAGACGTTGGCCGTGCGCGACGTGGAGTGGGACCTCTCCTGCAACCAGTATCCCGGCGTCATCCACCCGCAGGGCCATCTCCATCAGCGTGAGTTCCGCCTCGACCCATTCCCGACGTTCGTCTACGAGATCGGCAGCAGCACGCCTACCCGCATCGAGAAGACGGTCGCCATGTGTCACGGGCTCAACGCGGTGATCGTCCGCTACCGCCTGATGTCGAGCCCCGGCACGGCCAGCCTGATCGTGCGGCCTCTGGTCAACTGCCGAGACTATCACCACCTGATGAGCGAGAACCCGCAGTTCGGCACCGGCGTTGACCTCTTGGGCGCGCGCGATCTGGTCAGGATGCGCCCGTACTTCGGCGGCCCGGTGCTCTCCATTCGCTTCGCGCATGCCTACTTCGAGCACTGGGGAGACTGGTACCTGAACTTCGAGTACCCGCGCGAAGCCGAGCGAGGGCTCGATTTCCGAGAGGACATCTACAGCCCCGGCTACTTCGCCTGCAGCCTCGAGCAAGGCGAGAGCCGGTACCTCGTCGCCTCCTCCGATCCGCTCGACGATCTCGACCCGGCAGAGCTGCTGGAGGAGGAGCGCACCCGGCGCAGTGGGCTGCTCTCGGGCTGGGAAGGCCAGCCCGAGGAGGTCAGAACGCTGGTCTCCGCGGCCGACGCATTCATCGTCGAGCGCAGGGGATCCCCGGAGACCGGCAAATCCCATGGAATCGTCGCGGGCTATCCCTGGTTCGAGGAATGGGGCCGCGACGCCATGATCAGCCTCCCCGGGCTGACCCTCGCTACCCGACGGTATGATGTCGCGAGAAGCATCTTGCGGACGTTCGCAGGCCATTGCAGCGAGGGCATGATCCCGAACCGCATACCTGACGC
>Ga0315294_10009784_pt1 | contig 10512 bp, 7 predicted proteins | sample YL17G13_40_MG_FD_203626 | JGI IMG/M metagenome (GOLD analysis project Ga0315294, IMG submission 203626) | Sediment microbial communities from Yellowstone Lake, YNP, Wyoming, USA - YL17G13_40 | ecosystem: Environmental > Aquatic > Freshwater > Lake > Sediment | place: USA: Wyoming | collected...
AAGTAAAAAAACTCTGAAATTGAATTTTCGTTTAATCACTGCTACTAACATCGATCTAAAAAAGCTGGCCGAAGAGGGAAAATTCCGATTCGATCTATTCTTCCGTTTATCAAAAGGGATCCTTACCCTTCCTCCCTTAAGGGAAAGGCGAGAAGATATTCCAATATATGTTTCTCACTTTCTCAAGATATTAAGCAAAAGTATTAATACACAAATAAGAACAATTTCACAGGAAGGTCTCAATCTTCTATGCCAGTATCATTGGCCTGGAAATGTTCGTGAGCTTACGAATATTCTTGAGCAATCGTTTTACAATATGCGCGGGGCTGAAGTCCTCTACCCCGAACACTTACCCAATGAACTCAAGATTAATATTACGTCGTCTCATCATCTACCTCAAAAAACGGGGAAACCATTACGGAAACTTGTTGAGGAAATCGAAAGAGATAATATCTTGAATGCTCTAAAGTTAAACAAGGGAAATAAAAGGAAAACCGCTATGTATCTTGGTATTCAAAGGTCAGCTTTATATTTAAAGATGAAAAAATTCGGGCTGATGTGAATTTTAAACATCATTGCCACACTTTACTGAAGTCCTTTTTTATTTCCTGATGTCTGCCATCAGCTTGCCCCAGTTTGCTGGCAACTTTATCTTCTTACTTGTGGCAAAACCTTGCATATGATTATTTCGGTATACCGTATTCCGATTTCTTTTCGGATCGCCAGTAACAACGATTAGAAACTCACTTGAAGGCAATAGAATGGGAACCATTCTATTGGGATCGGTTGATTTGCCACACTCTTTCGGCAAGACACCCTTCTTGACGAGATCAGTGATGGTCACTGGTTGAGGGCTATTGATTGCCAGATTCCATTCATATTCGCGTGCAGGGATGACCGCATGCTCCATGATATAACGATTAACGTCTTCCTTCGAATAGCCTCCCTTAGCTATCACAGAAGCAACGACTGGAGACAAAAGGACCACATTCGATTCCGTACGCTGTTCAGAGGCTTCGAATGGTTCTATGATTCGTTTTACCCAATCGACGATATAGTCGAGGTGCCGTTCTGCTTTTTCTCCAATCGTTTGGAAAGGATCACTTATCGCTCTAATCGAAGTGATCGTTAAAACGTTATCCTCCGGTTTGAACCCTCGAAGGACATGCAAGGGCTTCCAACCTATCTCAGCACAGGTCTCATCATTTTCCGGTACAACCGCTCTGAACATATGACCAAATGTTGCCATATCCGTTGTCCCCGGCAGGAATCCCGGCACATTTCTAAGGAATAGTCTATAGAACCGACCAATGCTGGTGTTCGCTTGATTACCAGGACGTTGGACCGCTATTTGGTAGTTAAACCCTAACGGGTTGCGTATGGGCCCATTCAGAATGATCATTGCCTCCCATCCAGGCGTACTCCCACTATGTTCAAGACCAAAATTAGGGTCTGCCATGATCTCCACGACGGCTAACAGGATTGGCATATACTCAGGCCGGCACCCTGCCATTACCCCATTGACGGCAATCTTCCAAACAGTAGCTTTGACATGACGAGGAGGGAGAATACCCAGCACCTCATCAGGAGAGCGGTCTGTATATTTCAAAAATTCTTCAACTTTCTTTATCGTCGGGGGTATGATCGGGAGCCCATCGGTCCACATGTTTTCATAGAAGAACTGATTTACCGCTTCCAAGGTACCCGAAAACAGAATCTCTCTGTCCTCCCGTTCTACAGTGGACGCTGTCCTTACCTTCTTTGCCGGTTCTAACAATGCCTTGACAATCTGGTCGACGAGAACCTTTTCAACATTCTTTCGGATCGTATCAAACTCATGTGTGTTAATGACACCAGGGTATGTAACCACACGCAGGTTAGGATATCCTGAACCTTCACCTATTGATTTAGCCATGATCGTAAAACCCTCTGTAGCAACCGTTACCGTTGGAATACCCATGTTCTCAGCGACGACGCTCGCCCGTGTAGCCGCGGGCGTGCAAGATCCTCAACCGCCGTTCCCGGAGATGACCGCATCGCAACGAAACTGTTTAAGCTTTTCAGGAAGGGCCTCCATCGTTGCCCTTTCAGTTTTTTCATCAGGGCCGTGTGTGCTGCCGAACTCCGCATAACGAACGAACTTGATACCAGGATATCGTTTCGACAGGACTTCTTCAATCTTGGGGAATGTCACCTCCCCACGGAACATCTTATTCCATAGTTCACAGATCGTTTTTCCCTCCAAGGTTTTAAGGCTGGGAGCGAGAGGCTTTACCTTTGTCGTTGACTCACCCACAGGGCTTACGACCTTGTATACTGGCTCTTTAGTTAACATGAGCGTTCTCCAATTCTCCAGGAGTTCAATGGCATGTTGAAATATCGGTGAATGGGTTACCGTCCTACAATGACTGAATGATCCAATGACCTAATGCTTATTTGAGTATTTTTATAAGCGCCTTGATGAATTTCTGGTCATCTTCCATCCTTCCAATGGTGACTCTTGCAAAGGTGGAATAGCCCCATATCTTTCCTGGACGGATGATAATCCCTTCTCTCAAAAAAGCTTGATAGATCTCTTCTGAATCTTTCTCAAAATCAATGAGGATGAAGTTGGCCTGGCTGGGTATGTAGGAGATCCCCATCTTATCCAATTCCTTATAGAGATATCGTCTCCCTTCGTAAACTAATTGAATCGATCTGACTGCATGATCCATGTCATTCAATGCAGCAACGGCAGCAACTTGAGCCAATCGATGAACAGGAAAGGGGTCTCTTACCTGATAAAGGCAATCCACTAAATCTTCTCTTCCTAAGGCATAACCAATTCGTAAGCCTGCCAATCCATAAACCTTTGAGAAGGTCCGGAGAACAATCACCTGTGTTCTTTTCTTAACATAGTCCAAACCATTCGGATAAAATGGATCTTCTGCAAAGTCTCCATAGGCTTCATCTAAGACGACGATGACCCGTTTGGGAAGTTTGGAGAGAAAATGATTGATCGATTCTTGGGAGACAATTGTCCCAGTAGGATTATTGGGGTTGCAGATAAAGACCAACTTCGTCTTTCGGTTGATCTTTTTTAACATGGCTGGAAGATCATGTGTAAAATCTCTTAACCTTACCTTGATCGGCTTTCCTCTCATGATCTGGGTTACATTGGTATAGACGGAGAAAGTGGGGTCTGCCATCACCACTTCATCCCCTTCATCTAGAAAGGCGTTGGCAATCATAAGGATCAAGTTATCTGCGCCATTGGAGACGACGACCATCCTTTCAGGAAGTGAAAATTTCCTGGCGAGAGCCTGTCTTAAAACTGTACAGGGTCCCTCTGGGTAGAGGTAGATGTTTCGAAGTTCCTTTCGGATGGCTGCGACTGCCTTTGGAGAAGGGCCGAGCAAATTTTCGTTTGAAGCCAGTTTAATCCACTTCTTGGCCCCCAACTCCTTTTGAACTTCCTCAATCGACTTTCCAGGAACGTAAGAGGTAATTTTTAAAATCCCCTTTCTCGCCAATCTTTCCGCTTTCAACTTTTCTCCTCTCTTCTCCTCATTTTACGCAATTTTGACACCTTTTTTGATGAGGCGGTTCCATTTTTAACTGAAACGTATTTGATGTCAAGGATTATCTGAAAGATCTTTAATCAGGATTTTGAGGTTATGATTTCATCGACAATCTTTGAAATTTGATCAAACTGGAATGGTTTAGGAATGATAAAATCGATTCCATTCTCCTCTACCTTCGCCTGATCCACCTCCACTCCCCATCCTGTAATCATCCCCACGGGTGTGTGAGGACTCATTTCCTTAATGGCTTTACACACTTCCCAGCCTGACATTCCGGGCATTCCCAAATCTGTAAGAACCATATCGAAATCTCCCTCTTTAAATAGTCGAATGCCCTCTTCCCCATTTTCTGCGGTGGTCACCCGATAGTTGACTTGAGAGAGAATTCTCGAGAGGACACTCCTGACGGTCTCCTCATCATCGATGACCAAAACACGAGCCTCCATCCCTTTCCGGATGAGTGAAGGAGTGTTTTTTTCTTCTTTTCCTTCTAACCCAATGGGTAAAATGATGGTGAAGGTTGTTCCCTTTCCGACTTTGCTCTCGACTTCGATCTCCCCTCCCAACCTCTTGATAATTCCGTAAGACATACTTAATCCAAGTCCTGTATTACTAAACGGTTTGGTTGTAAAGAAAGGTTCAAAAACCTTTTTTCTCACCTCTTCTGTCATCCCAATGCCGATATCAGAGATTTGGATATAGACATTACTATTTTTTTGAAAGGTTCGAATCTCGATCTTTCCGCCTTCGGGCATTGCCTCAATGGCATTAAAGATCATATTGGCGATGACCTCTCTCATTTCAGAGGCGTTCCCTAAAACCGAGGGAACTTTATCCAAATCAGTAGCTATCTCGATGTGAATCCCCTTGCTTTGAACGTCATCCTTCCACTTCGGTTTGGTAATCTCCATTGCATCTTGAATGATCGTGTTGACATTAAGTTTAAAAAGTTCGGAATTAACTCTTTTTCTTGTGAAGTCTTGGAGCCGCCTCACACTCTGCGCACTGTCCCGTGCCACTTTCTCAATGATCTTCAGACTTTCTTTTAATTCCTCGTCTTTTGCAGTATAAAGGAGTAATTGCGTATTTCCGAGGATGGCAGCTAAGGCATTGTTAAAATCGTGTGCCACACCACTGGCCATCTCACCTAAGGCGCGGAGTTTTTCTGTCTGGATCATTTGTTCTGCCATCTTCTTCTTTTCAGTAATGTCTTTAATGAAGGCAATGGTGTTCACTTTGCCTTCAGAATCTTTCACAATGATAGAGCTAATTTCCACATTCCTTATTTCACCATCCTTTCGAAGAACATTGAACTCGTACCGGGGAGGCACCTCCTCTCCTCTTTGTCTCCGGACATATCGATCGGCCACCAATTTTTTGCTTTCCTCATCCAGATAAATTCGAAAATCCATCCCAATTAGTGCCTCCCGTGGATATCCCAGGATATCTGCCAGCCTTTCGTTGACATATTTAAATCGGTAATCTTCACCTACGATTAAGACCCCATCCATCGCACCTTCAACCACCGTTCTATATTTTTCTTCAGACTCTTTCATGTTATCAAGTAAGAGGGAATTTTCAATGGAGATGGCCAATCCTGTTGAAATTTGATAGAGGAAGTTAAACTGATCTTCAGAAAAGTGGTTGGACTCTTTACTACTGAAGTTAATTGTGCCAATGATCTTCCCCTTATATTCCAACGGAAAAATGAGTGAAGATCGTATGCCTTCCTTAAAAAGTCTTCGATAAAAGGCGGAATCCAATTCTGCAGAATCTTTTATGATCACAGGCAGCCCTGTTTCCACCACCTTTTTAAGGGGCGTTCCTTCGATAGGATAAGTCATGGGACCAATCATCTCTTTGGCCTCAAAATCCTCTTTCAACGAAAAAAACCGATACCATTCTCCTTTCTCAAGCAAGAGAGTAATCGTCATCCGTTCAGCACTTAACACTTCCTTCAATTCGTAATGGACAGCTTGCATCACCTGTCTGACGTCGAGGCTGGAGGCCAGGATTTTATTGATATTATTGACAACCTCCTTCTCCATCTCCATCCGTTTCTGTTCGGTGATCTCTCTCTCCAGATCGACTACGGAAATAATTTCCCCTGCTTCATCATAGATAGGAAATATACTATATTGGATTACACCCTTTAGATATTTACTCTCCCTTTCCCCGAATGCAGGTTTCTTTGTTATTAAGGTCTTAGAAAGATGACATCTTTCACAAGGTTCATTTCTGTGATGAAGAGCCTCAAAACATCTCTTTCCAATTAACTCTTCTGGTTTCAACCCGAATCTCTTAAACGCTGCTCTATTGGCACGAAGGATTCGATAATCTTTATCTTTGATGGTGATGAGGTCGGTCACGGCGTCGAAGGTTGTTTCCCACTCTGATTTCGCTTTTGTCACATTTGAAAAAAGTTTAGCATTCTCAAGTGCGAGTCCAATCTGGTTTCCAATACTTTCCAACAAATTGATCTCCCTTTGACTAAGGGTACGGAGGGAACGGCTCATAAGGGTAATTGCACCTATAGCCTTCCCTTTTGCCAAGAGAGGAATGCCCACCATTGACTGAATCCCTTCTTCTCTTAAAAATGGAAGAAAACGAGGGAATGGGTATTCATCTATGGAGCGGACAATGGGTCGTTTTAATTTAACAGTTGTACCGGCAACCCCTTGACCCAATCCGATAATTTTTACATTTTCAGCAAAAACAGGGGAGTATCCTTTATTCAATTTTAATTCGAGGGTTTCCTCAACCTCATTCAACATGTAGATCGCTCCCATTTCGAACCCTGTTAAACCTGAAGCTCTGTCTAAGGCCATAAGTAAGACCTTGTCCAGGTCTAAAGTCTGATTGATCAAAATGCTCAGGTCATAAAGGGTCTGAAGTTCTTTTGTCCTCTGAAATAATTCTTCCTCCATGCTTTTCCGATCGGAGATATTTTTAATGATTCCTTCATAACCCATTGCATGGCCTTTCTCATCCTTTCGCAAGTTTGCGGTGATGAGACAATCAATTGTCGTTCTATCCTTTCTTTTTAATCTGGCTTCAAAATCTTTAATAAACCCTTCTTGGGAGATCTCTTTTTGGAATATTTGGCTTATCTTCGGATGGAGATAAGTATCACTCACATTCATTTTCATCAATTCATTTTTGTCTGAATAACCGAGCATCTCGACTCCTGCCTGATTGATCTCGATGAACTTGCCATCAATGGTTGTGATGAAAACCATATCTTTGGAGTTTTCAAAAATCGTCCGATATTTTGCCTCAGCCTCTTTTAATGCTTCGTGAGTTTGTTTGAGATCCCGGACCATCAATTCCCTTCTCCCTTTAAAAATCGATTCAACTCTGATTGAAGAACCCTCCATCCCTTTCCTGCTTTGATAGCCTTGATTCTTCCAAGGCGAATATATTTAAGGAATGTGGGCTTTGAGATTTTCAAGTATTGAATTGCTTCGTCGGTGGTTAATACTTCTTCTTTTTCCAATAAATACATTGAATTGCCTCCATTTTTTTTGATTTTTCCTTATTTACAGCAAAATATATGCCAATAGGACCAATTGAGGATTCATATCTTATAAACCTTTGAGTTTTAAACATTAACTCAATTCTTTCAATAAGATTCAAAGTTAAAATGATCCCTAAAAAAATGACAAATTGTCAATAACAACAAAATTGTGGACAAACCCCGTTAGAAAGGACGGGGCTTTAATCACCCCTTTCTGCAAGAAAATGAAGCTTTATTTACATTTTCCCCGCCATAAATGGCGGAGCTTTCTAACGGGGCAAACATTTCCTTAAAAGCGTTTCGTTAAAGAACCTTATTCAAGTTTATGTAATCCGTGATTTTAGAAAAGAGAATTTCGAAGGGAGGGTTTGTCTAAAAGGAGAAGTGAGAATGTTTTGTGTTGAGAGAATTTACATTTTAAATTTTCCAAAGTCTTCTGGCTTCATGTTCTCAATGATCGTTTTCAATTCATCCTGCTCTTCCAAAAGATTGGAGGCAAAAAGTCCCATTTGTTTTGTCGCCTCAACCACTGATTCAGTGATAAAAATAGGGGCCTTCACCCTTACAGCTAAGGCGATGGCATCACTGGGGCGGCTATCCACAACCATCTCCCTACCTTCGACGTTAAGATAAAGGTTGGCATAAAATGTGTTTCCCTTTAAGTCATTGATGACCACCCGAGTGAGGGATACCTGAAAGGTATCTAAAATCTGTTTCATCAGATCATGTGTCATAGGACGAAGTGTCACTACATCTTCAAGACCCCTTGAAATGGCTTCCGCCTCAAAGACGCCAATCCAGATGGGCAAGGCCTTCTGCCCAGTGAGATCCACCAAGACGACCACAGGGTTCGATGCTTTTGGATCCACCACAATGCCCATCACTTTAACTTCCATTAATTCATTTTCCATCATCCCCCTCTAAAAATTTGTCGTCTGATAAATCGCTTGATTTCAAAATCCGATCTTATTGTAACCTGTATAAGATGGATGTCAACTCCGGACCATTTTTTCGAAAACCATGCTGGGGGACGAAGGGCAGATCGTCTGTCTACCGCGGGCAGGCGTAAAGCATAGCGAATTCACTCTGTGTAAAATCTATGCCCTTAGCTCTCTGCTCTATGCTCGATAGGGGAGATCAATTCTCTGCGAACTTTTCGACGTCGATCCTTTGGAAAGGTGAGGGTGATCGTTGTCCCTCTCTTCAACCGGCTTTCCACTTGGATTTCCCCTCTGTGCTCCTCCATAACTCTTTTAGCAAATGTTAGACCCAATCCCATCCGATCGGGCCAAGTGGAAAAAAAGGGTTCGAAAATGCGGTCGAGATTCTTTTTTGCAATACCCTCTCCCTTATCGGCGATTGAAATCCCAATGGTCTCCTCGCCCACGGAAAGGGCCACTTTCACAGTCTTTCTCTTCTTCTCTGCAGGTATCTTTGCAATACTCTCCATGCTGTTTCTCAAAAGGTGACAAAGGGTCTTGATCACCAAATCCCTATCGATGAAAAGATGACCATCCCCTTCTAAAGCTCCTGTTTCTAAATTGAAGGAGATTCCCCTCTCTGTTGCTTCAATTGAAAACGTTTGGAGTGCTGCCTCAACTACCTCCTGAATTTTTTCTCTTTGGAAATTAGCCCTTGAAATCAGAACATATTCCTCCACCCGCTGAACGATGGTCTCCAGTCTCTGAGTTTCCTTAAAAATTCGTTCAAGATATGAACTACGGATGGATGTGGATGGGGGTGTCTTCAAAAGACGTTTCACATATCCTCCGATGGAGGCGATCGGATTTCGAATTTGATGGGCAATCTCCTCTATCATCATCCCGAGGTTTGCCCAACGCTCCATTTCCAATCTTTCCCTCTCCAATTTCTTTAATCGCTGAATTTCCTGAATGGAAAAAGCTAAAAAAACTTCTCCCTCTTCCTTGAAAGAGGAAGTGGAGATATGGACGAAGATTTTTTTCCCATCCTTTTGTCTCAAAAGGGCTTCTCCTTCAAAGCCATTTTGATAAAGGGTGAGGTAGACAATATTGGGAAGGAAATAGGTGAGATCCTCTTCTAAGAAGAGGATTCTAAGCCGCTGCCCCTCGATCTCATCTCTTGTATAACCAAAGAGACGCTCAATGTGCCGGTTTGTAAAGACTATTTTTGAGTGGACATCAGTGAGAATAAATGCCACTTGAATAAAATCGAGTACCTGGTGCCTACTTTTCGGAATCTCGACCATCGTTGACCCCCGTCCACTTTTTTAAAGGCCCCTTCTTCATGAAGGAGGACATTTGGAAAAGATCGTCAGCCTAAAAAGATTTGAAAGTGACCTCATTTTATTCCATCATTTAAAAAAGTCAAGGGTTTAGATCCTTAGATTCTTATCCTGGACAAATTCATAGGATCTATTTTTTTATTGACCCATTCGGCGGCGCCGAGCTCCGCAATTCAAGACAGTATGCAAAGTGCCGCTCAGGGTCAACCCTGAGCAAGTCCCAGCATTTATGCTGGGGAGCCGAAGGGTTGACATTTGGGCTTTGGCATTTAAAACTAAAGTTGACAGATAATATTGGGGCCTTGAATGAAGATTCAAACAGAAGTGTTAATCGTTGGTGGGGGTGCGACCGGAGTTGGGATCTCAAGAGATTTATCGTTGAGAGGGATCCCCTCCATCTTAATTGAAAGGGGAGATTTCACCTTTGGTGCCTCAGGACGAAATCATGGGCTCCTGCACAGTGGTGGAAGGTATGCAGTTTCCGACCCAGAAGCGGCCCGGGAATGCATTTCTGAAAACAGAATTCTCAGGCGGATTGCCTCTCACTGTATTGAAGAGACGGAGGGTCTTTTCATCTCTCTTCCTGGGGATAGTTTCGATTTTAGGGATCAGTTTCTTCGGGCCTGTGAAGAAACGGGAATTCCGACCACCCTTTTATCTCGAGAAGAAGCTCTGACATTGGAGCCAGAACTAAACCCCGATCTCCTCGGCGCAGTGAAGGTTCCGGACGGAGCCATGAATCCCTTTGCATTGGTCTTAGAAAATGCCAGAGATGCAGAAAAACATGGAGCAAAATTCATCCTCCATACAGAAGTCACCTCCCTTCAGATGAATAGGGATAAAATTAAGGGTGTTTGTGCAAAAGGCCTCATCAACGGTGAGGAGTATCTAATTAACCCTTCCTATCTCATCAATGCCACTGGGGCCTGGACAAATCAATTTTTGAAGCTTGCTGGTCTCCACATCGCTCTGGCTCTTTCTAAAGGAACCCTGATCATCACGAATCAAAGGCTCAATCAAAGGGTCATCAATCGCTGCCGACTCCCTTCAGATGGGGATATCATTGTACCCAACGATACTGTCTCCATTCTCGGAACCACCTCTATTCGTTCGGAAGAGATTGAAAATTTTGAAGTCACTCCCGCAGAAGTCTCCCTTTTGATCCAAGA
>Ga0315294_10009787_pt1 | contig 10510 bp, 10 predicted proteins | sample YL17G13_40_MG_FD_203626 | JGI IMG/M metagenome (GOLD analysis project Ga0315294, IMG submission 203626) | Sediment microbial communities from Yellowstone Lake, YNP, Wyoming, USA - YL17G13_40 | ecosystem: Environmental > Aquatic > Freshwater > Lake > Sediment | place: USA: Wyoming | collected...
CTGGCGGATGGTTATGCTTGCTGCGCCGCCCGCGCCGACTCCGGCGCAGCAACATCATCCCGCCCCAGCCCGGGGTCCAGCTTCAGCCACAGCAGCGGAACCACGCAGAGAATCATCCCGATCCCGCTGACGAAGAAGGGCGCGCTGATGTTGACCCGCTGGGAGAGGTAGCCGGCAAGGAACGGGCCGATGATGGTGCCGATTCCGCCGAAGGCGAGAATCTTGCCGACCTCGAGCGCGCGGCTTTCCGGGCGGGTGTACTCCTGGATGATCAGGTTCTGGACCGGGATCCAGACGCCGGCCCCCAGGAAGTCGTGCAGCAGCCACACCCCAGTGGCCCAGCCGAAGTGCGGGACCAGCGCGGCGCTCGCCTGGATCGCCCCCTCCAGCACGAGGGCCACGATGTAGGCGCCCTTCAGATTCCGCAGCGTCATCGTGCCCACCAGGAGCAGCGGTAGCGCGATGGTGACTCGATGCCCCACCATCACCCACGCCACGGTCTGCATGCTCACGTGGAACTTCTCGGAGAAGAACAGCGGCATGATGAAACAGTGGCTGGTGGTCATCCCCACGTTGAAGATGAAGACCGAGATGGTGATGATCTTCAGGTTGCGGTGGATCGAGAGCGAGAGCAGGTTGCGCAGCGTGGTCGGGGTGATCTTCTGGTGCGGCGCCCAGCCCTCCCTGAACAGGGACCAGAAGACCAGGAAGCCGGCCGCGGTCATCCCTGCGGCGAGGAGCAAGTTCCCGCCCGTGTGGAGCCGCGTAAGCGTGAGCCCGGAGATCACCGTTCCGACCGCCTGGAACATGAACTCCCACCCGCGGGTCTTCCCCATCAAGCTCATGAACTTCCCGCGGCTCTCTTCGTACAGGATGACCGGGTGCAGCGTGTCGCGAGTCAGTGACATCGCCTCGCGGACGGTCTTCATCACCCCCAGACCGAGCACGGACGCACTGGTCGGGGTCAGCGCCATCGCCACCGCGGTGCCGGCGAGAGACATGCCGTAGAAGAGCTTTCGCCCCCAGCGGTCGGCGAGGTTGCCCATCACCACACGCAGCCCCAGCATGCCCCCGGCCGCCACCGCGAAGATCATGCCCATGCTCTCGAACGAGAGCCCGCGCTCCTTCAGGTAGTACGGGAGGACGAAGTCGTACATACCGGCGGTCGCGCCGAAGATGGCGGAGACCGCCAGCACAGTTCTCACATTACGGTTCACGGTAGCCCAGCCAGAGAAATCGCGTCCGCTGCAAGCGGACGCGTGCGCACTGGCTTCGCCGTCTCAGTATCCGCCCCTTTGCGCAGGGGTCGAAGCAGGTCAGGCGCACCGCAAGCCGTAATCTACCTGTCCGGCGCAGAGAGCGCTGCTCATGCTGTTCCCAAGGTTCCCGGAGAGAGCGACATGAAGAAGCAGGAAGGCCAGCCCGAGGGCCTGGTTGGCTGCGTGTTGGATCTGGGCGGCCTCGTCGAGTATCAGTCAGGCTCAGTCGTCAGCCGCACCGTGATAGACAAGGGCGTCGGGACCGTCACGGTCTTCGCGTTCGACAAAGACAGCGGGCTCAGTGAGCACACGGCGCCGTACGACGCACTCGTCCAGGTGATCGAGGGGCGGGGGGAGATCACGATCGCGGGCAATCCGTTCAGCGTGAGCGGCGGTCAGATGATCATCATTCCTGCGGGCAAGCCTCACGCGCTTCGCGCGGCGGAGCGCTTCAAGATGATGCTGGTGATGATCCGGGCCTAGCGACCGCCGCTCATCAGTGCACTATTCTCAGCAGCTTCAGCCCTGAGGCCTCGTCCATCGCGCGCTCGGCCGCCACGCCGAGCATCTCGATAATCACCACTTCGAGCACCAGGTAGACCGACATCTCGACGCGCGGGCAGCCTACCAGTGCGGAGTTGCCGCGCCCGATCCCCGCGTGGAAGTGCAGCGCGGGCGCGCCATCTTGCTGGAAGAGTGTCCCGATGCCGATCAGCTCGCGCGCGTCGTCGAACTCCTCGATATGCGGCACCACCTTGCCCGCCGGGGTCTCCGGGCCGGTGACCACTCTGCCGCGCCGCATCCCGCCCACGGCCAGCACGGCGGCGGACGCGATCCCCTCTTTCCCTGCGATCTCCGTGACCGCGTCATATACCGACTCACCGTCCTCGAGCCGCGCGACGAAGACGCGGCCTAGTCGCCCCTGCGTGTAGTCCATAGCCATCCTCCGCGCGGTAATACTGTTTGACAGCGGCTTGCCCCTGCTGTGCGAACGGCCTGTCGGACGAGAGTGAGTGCAGGAACTCGACCAGTCTGCTCAGAAATCTGTATCCATTACCCTGAATCATCGGAGAGGTGCTCTTCCATGAAGTATCGCCCCCTCGGGAAGACCGGGCTGCAGGTCTCCGCGTTGGCCCTGGGCTGTATGCGCCTGCCGGAGCGCGACCCAGAGCTCGCGGCGCAGGTGGTTGACCAGGCTATCGCGAACGGCGTCAACTACTTCGAGACCACTCGCGGGTACATCAACGGCAGGTGTCAGCACCTGGTCGCTGGTGGCCTGAAGGGCCGCAGCCGCGGCCTCATCGTCTCCGGCAAGACGGGTGTCGGCGCCGACACGACGGCCGACAGCTACCGCAAGGATATCGACCTGCAGATGCAGATTCTGGGCGTGGACTATCTCGAGTTCTACCAGGTTGGCTGGTTCAGCCTGGAGGCCCTGCCCTATCTCGTGAAGAAGGGCGGCGCGCTTGCGGCACTGGACAAGGCTCGCACCGAGGGTATCATCGGCCATATCGGTTTCACCGGCCACGACAAGCCCGAGGACTTCACCAAGCTCATCGAGACCGGCATCTTCGACAGCCTCACCATCCCGTACAACATGCTCGATCGCAGCTACGCCCCGACCATCAAGCGGGCCGGTGAGCTTGGCGTTGGTGTGGTGGTCATGTGCCCGGTCGCGGGCGGCATGCTCGCCAGCCCCGCGCCGCAGCTCCAGCGGCTGATCCCCGGAGGCGCGAGCACCACCGCCGCGGCAGCGCTCCGCTTCGTGCTCTCGAACCCCGACGTGAGCTGCGCCGCCTCGGGTATGGAGAACCTCGAGATGCTCCGGGAGAATGTCGCAGCGGCCAACGCCTTCGAAGGAGCGAATGCCGAGGACCATGCTCGCATGGACCTCATCCTCGACGAATTCGCCTCCCTGGGAGACAAGTTCTGCACGGCCTGTGGCTACTGCATGGATTGCCCAACTGGCGTGGACATCCCTGGCAACTTCCGGCTCTACAACATGGCGAAGGTCTACGGCCTGGACGAGTGGGCGCGCAGGGAGTACGCGGGGATGAAGGAGGGGAAGCAGGCATCGTGCTGCACCCAGTGCGACACCTGCGAACCCAAGTGCCCCAACAAGCTCCCCATCATCGAGCAGCTCGAAGAGGTCGCCAGAGCGCTGGCCGGCTGACGCCGCAGCCCATACCGGAGGCGATGCAGAGCGTCACCATTCTGCGCTCAGCGACCCACTCCACCTGCGCGCCGAGCGCGGTGGCGGTGGCTCGCAGTGGGAGATACGCCGACCCCTCGATCAGGTGCGCCTCGGCGGCGATGGTATTGCCGTTGACGACGAGCCTGACGGGTGCAGCAGCGTGGCCGGCGATAGCGGTCGTCAGAGCGGCCACTACGGCGCACATCGGCAGAAGCGCGCCTCGCCTCATGCGGGTTGGGGCTGCTCCCCGGGCCGTGGCACGATCGTGTCGGCAGGTGGGCTCGGCGCGGGCTCGGGAGCGGCTTGTGGCGTGTCCCGATCGGGTGTGCTGGGCAGTTCCTCGCCCCGCATGACCGCGCGGATCTCCTCCCCGGCGAGCGTCTCCTTCTCCAGCAGGACCGCCACTACCGCGCGCACCTCCTCCAAGTGCTCGGTCAGCAGCTCCCTCGCGCGCTCGTAGCAGTCCTCGATGATCCGCGACACTTCCTGGTCGATCGCGGAGGCGACTTGCTCGGAGTAGTTGCGGTCCTCCATGATGTCGCGGCCAAGGAACGGCTGCTCGTACCGCCGGCCCAGCGCTATTGGCCCGAGCGTGTCGCTCATGCCGAAGTCGGTCACCATCCGCCGGGCCAGCTCGGTCGCCTTCTTCAGGTCGTCGGCCGCGCCGGTGGTCATCTCCTGGAACGCGAGCTGCTCCGAGACGCGCCCACCGAGGAACACCGTGATCCGGTCCTGAAGCTCGGTCCGACCCATGATGTAGCGATCCTCGGCCGGCAGCTGCAGCGTGTACCCCAACGCGATGCCGCGCTGGAGGATGGAGACCTTGTGCACCCGATCGGCGTGGGGCAGCAACTCGGCCAGGACCGCGTGGCCCACCTCGTGGTGTGCGAGCACCTTCTTCTCGTGCTCGGACATGACCCGGCTCTTGCGCTCAGGGCCGGCCACCACGCGTTCGATCGAATCCTCGAAGTCGGCCATGCCGATCTTCGTCCTATTGCGGCGAGCGGCCAGCAGAGCCGCCTCATTCACCGCATTCGCGATGTCCGCTCCCGAGAAGCCCGGCGTCCGCCGCGCCAGCACCTCGAAGTCCACGTCATCATCGAGCGGCTTGCCCTTCACGTGGACCGCGAGGATCGCCTGGCGTCCCTTCAGGTCCGGGTTGTCGACCTGGATGTGTCGGTCGAAGCGCCCCGGCCGCAGCAGCGCGGGGTCAAGCACGTCCGGCCGGTTTGTCGCTGAGATCAGAATCACGCCAGAGTTCGGGTCGAAGCCGTCCATCTCGACGAGAAGCTGGTTCAGGGTCTGCTCGCGCTCGTCATGACCGCCGCCGAGACCTGCGAACCGCTGGCGCCCGACTGCGTCTATTTCGTCAATGAACACGATGCACGGCCGGTTCGCCTTCGCCTGCTCGAAGAGGTCGCGCACGCGAGACGCTCCCACGCCCACGAACATCTCCACGAACTCGGAGCCGCTCATGTGGAAGAACGGCACCCCCGCTTCACCGGCTATGGCGCGAGCCAGCAGCGTCTTGCCCGATCCCGGGGGCCCGACCAGCAGCACGCCCCTGGGAATGCGGGCCCCAAGCGCCTGGAACTTGCGCGGGTTCTTGAGGAACTCGACGACCTCCATCAGCTCGGCCTTCGCCTCGTCCACCCCTGCCACGTCGTCGAACGTGACCTTCTGGCCTGTCTCGGGGCTGCGACGAGCGCGACTGCGCCCGAACGACAGCGCCTGGCTCCCACTGCTCTGGGTCTGACGCACCACGAAGATCCAGAAGCCGAGGATCAGCAAGCCCGTGATCAGGAGGTAGAAGATGCTGCTCACCCAGAAGTCGGAGATGGACGGCTGCTCGACCTTGATCTTCACCCCATGCGCGCGGGCAAACGGGATGTAGAGCGCCTCGTCAGCGGGCAGGTTGACGGCGTACTTGGTGGTGCGATCGTCCTCTGCGTAGTAGCCTTCTCCCCTGTTCTTGGGGTAGATGGTCAGGCTCCTGACCTTGTTCTGCTCGATTTTGCCCATGAGCGTCGTGAAGTCGAGGTTCGACTTCGGCTCGCCCTTGCGAACGGACTGCTGAAGGAAGATGACCGCGACGGCCACCAGAGCAATCCAACTCAGCATCCTGAAAGCTCGTGCCAATGCGAAATCTCCTTGGCGGCAGTATCGCAGCTCTCGAAGCCGGTCGTGGCTGCTCCCTCAGTCGTGTCTCTCAGGCAAACCGGGCTCCGATCCGGCGCCGCTGCGACGGCTGGCAGTTGCACCTTAGCGATACAGACGGTTGACAGCCACTTCATGCATCGGCCCACTCCCACCTGATGGCTGCCCTACACCTGCTATCTTCCCCCCCATCCGGTCGCGGAAACCCTTCTCCCCACGGATCGCGAGACTGCCGCAGTTATTGTAGCACAGCGCGGCGGCAGGAACAATTCGGACAAAGGGCACACAGAGCGCAGAACGGCCCAGAGGGGTTGGAATCGGCAACGACGATCGGATCAGGCGTGAAGATGGATTTGCAGGCACACCGCCTGCTCTGTGTCACGGTCCGGCGTCGGAGGGTGGGGCCGACGGCGCGTCCGCTCGCGCGAGGCTGCGCGCGGCCAGAACCGCCGCACCGATGATGCCCGCGTCGTCGCCAAGGTGAGACGGGAGGATACGGCACGTCGCTGCCGGCACCATCAACGCCCTCGCCCGAACTGTGCGCAGAATCGGCTCGAACAGCAGCCGCCCGGCCTGGGCGATCCCGCCGCCGATCACGAGCGCCTCTGGGTTGTAGAGCTGGATCAGGTTCGCGATCCCGATGCCCAGGTAGTAACCCGTCTCCGCCAGCACCTCGACCGCGACCGCGTCTCCTTGCTCCGCGCATCGCGCGATGAGCGCGGGGGTGATCGAACCGAGCCTGTACTCGACTGTCTCAGCGATCGCGGTCCGCCGGCCCTGCTGCATCTTCGCTATGGCGCGCCTCACGATGGCGTCGCGAGCCGCCATCGCCTCCCAGCAGCCGCGATTGCCGCAGTTGCAGAAGGGGCCGTCCGGCTCGATGGTCATGTGGCCGACCTCGGCGAATCCCTCTGTGGGCCCAATCCGCAGATCGCCGTCAATGATCGCCCCGCCGCCGATGCCGGTGCCGAGCGTGATCATCACCATGTTGCTGCAGCCGCGTCCCGCCCCGAATGTGTGCTCGCCGAGAGTCTGGACAGCGACGTCGTTCAACATGAAGCTCGGAAGGCCCAGCGCGGCTTTGATCGGCGGCAGGATCGGCACCCCCCGCGAGTCCGCGAAGTTGGGCGAGAAGAGGCAGATCCCCTCGTTCGAGCGGAGCGCGCCGGCCACCCCCAGCCCGATCGCGCGCACGTCTTTCGCCGTGAAGCCCGCGTTGTCGAGCGCCTCTTCGATCGCCTCGATGCAGCGCTCGACGGCCGCCCTCATGCCACTTTCGGAAAGGGCGGGTCGCCGCGCTTCGCCCAGGATGTGGCCGGTCTCGTCAACCACTCCGGCGCGGATGTTCGTCCCGCCGATATCGGCGCCCACGTACCGCTGCGTACCTTCTGCCCCCGCCTCTGCCACGCTCTCCTCCGCTCGAGCTGCTACTGCTTCTCCTCGTCCGGCCCGGCGAGCAGCTCTGTGATCTGCGCGGCCAGCGTCACCGCGTTGAACGGCTTCACCACGTAGCCGTCTCCGCCGAGCGCCAGGCCCTTCTCGATGTTGCTCTCCTCGCCCAATGCCGTCATGAACAGGATGGGGATCTGGCTGGTCTCGGGCGAAGACTTCAGCTGCTGGCACACCTCGAAGCCATCCATCACGGGCATCAGGATGTCCAGGAGAACGAGATCAGGCCGCTCCCGCTTCGCGGCATCCAAGGCCTTCCTCCCGTTGCGCGCGTACAAGACCTGGTAGTCCGCGCCCAATGCATGGCGGATGCACGCCCCGGCGAGATTGCAGATCGCCGCGTCGTCGTCGACCACCAGAATCTTGAGACCATGCCCTTGTCGTTCGGTCTGCATCACCGCCCCTCGGCGTTCCTGCCGCATGATAATTCGCCGCTCCTTCCACCCCGCCTGCTATCGGTAGTTTGCCATAATTGACGCTGGAATTCCATGCCTGGTCCCTGGATGTCTCGCAGGGCAACCCACGCTTGGCCGGGGGGCAGCCTCATGGGCAGAGCCGGGCGCCAGGGCACCATGTGTTCGGTGCCGTGCGTCCGCTGCTCGGATGGCGCGCTGCCGAGCTTCGTGGCGCCGGCTGATCTGGCTCCCCGTCGCCAAAGCTTGCTCCGCCCGTTGCCTATGCACGGCAACTGGAGACTGCTGCCGCGTGGGTGTGACCGTTTTCCCTAGGTCAGGCAAGCCAGCCTGATGTGGTTGGTGTCATCATGCTGGGCCCTTCGGCTCCGCTCAGGGTGGACTTCGCGAAGCATTCCGCCGTTAGCCTCTGTTGGAACGGCGTGATCCATCGCGGTCGCGGCGGCTGTATGCCGCCGCTCGGCTCAGAATGACAGAGGACGCAAATCCAGACTTTGCGGTCATTCCCTGCCGCGTCTTTGCCTTGCCTTTTGGCCCCTCCTGTGCTAGCATACTCTTCGCGGTGCGCCCGTAGCTCAGCTGGATAGAGCGTGGGGTTGCGGACCCCAAGGTCGGAGGTTCAAGTCCTCTCGGGCGTGCCAACCGAGTGACTACGATGGGCCTGAAGCGCTCGGCTGCAATCAGGTGGATGCTGGGGCAACGGAGCGGCTGTGCCGCTCCGCTTTCGCGACGCCGCCTCGCCTCTGCCCCATGTCCGCCCCGCGTCCGAGAGGACTCCTTCGCCCCGCGCCGTACAGTCTGGCATCCAACGCTCCCCGGAGGGGGAAATGCGCACGCGAATTCACGCATGCCTGCTCACGTGCATCGCGATGTCTCTGGCCCTTGCGGCCGCGCTGCCGGCCCATTCCAAAGGCGTCACTCTGAGGTACAAGCAGTCGCAGGGCGACAGGGCCGTCTACAAGTTCGCCTCCTCTGCGCGGGCGAGAATAGACGTGCAGCAGGGCCTCACCACCAGCCAGGCCGAGATGTCCCTGCAGATGAGCGTCTCCACGGAGGTGACGGATATCTCGCCTGAGGGTGACCTGAGGATCCAGGCCCAGATCACGTCGGGCGGGATGAAACTCAAGGCCGAGGGAGAGCAGAGCACCGCGCCTGTGGAGAACGTGGTGGTGAACTACATGATCTCGCCGCAGGCAGGGGTGAGGAACGCCGAACTGGTGGCCGGCAACCCTCCCATGTTCCCGGGCATCTTCCTCGCCTTCATGCCCGATGACGCCTTCCTTCTGGGCGGTCTTGCGCAACTCCCTGCCAAGCCCCTGAGCCCCGGAGAGACCTGGAGCGGCACGGCTCACGTGCCGACAGGTGACGGCGAGACCGAGGACGTGCCGTACAAGTCGAAGCTGCTCGGTATGGTGCAGTTCAGGGGCCGACCATGCGCCAAGATCAGGACGATGGCCAAGGTCACGGAGACGAGCACTGAGGATGCCCCCGACGGATCCGGAACGATGACCGCGAAGGCGACTATCACCCGCGACACGACTTGGCTTCTCGACTACGAGCGTGGGGTGATCATGTCCGCCGACAGCACCGATCGCCTCTCCCTCACGCTGGAGGGCACAGACGAGACCGGTGAGAACTCCACGGCCACCATATCCGGTGCGCTCAACTCCCGCGCCCAGCTTCTGGAGTTCAACGGCCAGAAGCTGCCAGCGAAGTGAACCACCCCGGGCGGGATGAACCGCTGTTCGCAGCGCGCCCGCCTCCGTCTGGTCGGTTCGCCGTTCTCATGGTATGCTATGGGTGTTGCAGATGCTATCGGCGGGGAATGCTCCCGCCATCACGGGGCAAAGGGAGAGCGCGTGGCAGAGAAAGAGAAGTTCATCGAAGCAGAAGGCGTCGTTCGGGAAGTTCTGCCCAACACGATGTATCGCGTTGAGCTTGAGGGCGGCAGGACGGTGCTGGCGCAGGCATCGGGCAAGATGCGCAAATTTCGCATCCGGATCCTTCCCGGCGACAGCGTCAAGCTCGAACTCAGCCCGTATGATCCCAGCCGCGGCCGCATCACCTACCGCTTCAAGTAAGCATCACTGACTCTCATCCGCAGCCTGCCTTGCCCTGGCCGCGTTGTGGCCGGACTGCGAGGATATCGCGCTGGTTCTGTGGAACTCGGCAGCGCGCGACCGTGATCGTCGTCGGTCGCTGGGAGGCGGCATGAAGCTCTCTATGCACTCCATCTGCATCGAGCGGAGGTACCCGCTCCTCGACGCCATTCGGAAAGCGGCCGAGTTCGGCTACCAGGGCTACGAGATAGACATCGGCGACTTCGGCAGCACCGGCCTTGGGCTCCACTGGCCGGAGGAGTTCACGCCGGATCGCGTCGCCGCTGCCGGTGAAGCCGCGCGGGCCGCCGGGATCGAGGTCAGCTCCCTCTGCCTCGGCGTTCTCTGGCGCTTCTACCCCTCGAGCGCCGACCCATCCGTTCGCGCCCAGGCCGCCGAGATCATCCGCCAGTCGGCCCCCTTTGCGGCGTCGGTCGGCGCCAAGGTCATCCTGCTTCCAGTCGGCCAGCCGGAGTCCCTCACACCCGAGCACGCGCGCGACAACCTCGTCAACGTCCTGAGAGACTGCGCTCCCGAAGCCGAGAAAGCTGGCGTTGTCTACGCCGTGGAGAACGTCGGGCAAGCCCTGGCGAAGACGGTCGAGCACCTGCTCGAGATCGTCGAGCGCGTAGACTCTCCCGCCTGTCAGGTCTACTACGACGTCGGCAATGCTGCCTGGCAGGATTCCGACCCTGTCTCTGATATGCGCAAGCTGGGCGAGCGTATCGCCATGATCCACGTGAAGGACCGGCGCGTCGTGGATGGACGCGGCGAGATTGCCGTCATAGGCGATGGCGTCGTTGACTGGCGCGCCGTCGCCGCGGCCGCTCGTGACATCGGCTACGGCGGCTTCCTCACCCTGGAAGTGCCGGGGACGGCCGAGACCGCAGACGAGATCGCAACCCGCAGCCGCGACGCCCTGCGCCGCTTCGGTCTCGT
>Ga0315294_10009788_pt1 | contig 10510 bp, 7 predicted proteins | sample YL17G13_40_MG_FD_203626 | JGI IMG/M metagenome (GOLD analysis project Ga0315294, IMG submission 203626) | Sediment microbial communities from Yellowstone Lake, YNP, Wyoming, USA - YL17G13_40 | ecosystem: Environmental > Aquatic > Freshwater > Lake > Sediment | place: USA: Wyoming | collected...
CGATCTCGCTCCTTTTGCTGATCGGCGTGCTCTTCGTCCCGGGCTCCACGCGGGCCCATCGCTGGTTCCGCTTCGGCTCGATCCTGTTCCAACCCTCGGAGTTCGCCAAGATCGCCACGGCCTTTGCCCTGGCCAAGCACCTGGCTGCGCGCAAGGCCCCGTTCCGCTCCCTGCTGGACATGGCTATCCCCATCGGGATCGTGGCCCTGCCCCTGGGCCTGGTCCTGATCGAGCCGGACCTGGGGACGTCCCTGGCCTTTCTGGTCATGCTCTTTGCGATCCTGTTCTGGGACGGGCTTTCTCCGCTCTACATTTTCTTCCTGGCCGCGCCGCTGTTGTCGGTGGCCTTCGCCGTGGCGAATTCCCTGGTCCTCTGGGCCGCTCTTGCCATCCTCCTGGCCTTTTTGTTCTACTACTATCGGGTCCCCACCCGAGACATCATCACCGTATCTTCCGTGACCACTGTGGTGGGCCTTCTCTCCTCGGTGGCCTGGGGCGCGATGAAGGAGTATCAGAAGAAACGGCTCCTGGTCTTCCTCAATCCAGAGCACGATCCCCGGGGCGCGGGCTGGCACATCCTGCAGTCCAAGGTGGCCATCGGCTCGGGAGGCCTCCTCGGCAAGGGCTACCTGCAGGGGACCCAGAAGCGCCTGGCCTTCCTGCCGGAACAGCACACCGACTTCATCTTCTCCACGATCGGGGAGGAGCTGGGCTTCCTGCGCGCCGCCCTCCTGCTCGTCCTGTTCTTCATCCTGATCTACCGCGGGGTGGTCGTGGCCCGCGAGGCCCGCAACCGGTTCGCCAGCCTGGTGGCGATGGGTCTGGTCGCGGTCATCGGGTTCCACGTCTTCCTGAACGTGGGCATGACCCTGGGGATCCTGCCGGTCACCGGGATCCCCCTGCCGTTCCTCTCCTACGGGGGGTCGCCGCTTCTGGCGATGATGCTGATGGTCGGTGTGCTCGTGAACATTGGCCTGCGGCGGTACGAATATTGACGGTTCGAATGGGGCAGGCGGGGCCTTAAATCCCCGCCTGTTTTTTTGGCAGGGAAGGGGCGCATGGTCGAAGATTCCGCCTGTCGTTGTGTAGCGTTCCACCGTCTCAACCGTAGCGCAGCGATCAACTGCCCCTCAGGCCTTGATTTCCTCCGGCCCTTTGCGCTAAACTGAAGAGGCTCCTTAAACGCTTTCTCAATGATTCTCTTCAAGGGGGTTCTATGAAGGGCAGGCAAGCTGTCATTTCTGTCAGGAGGATCGAGCAAGCGATCCTCCTCATCCGGGGCCAGAAGGTGATGTTAAGCCCCGATTTAGCTGCGCTTTATCAGGTGGAGCCCAGGACCCTGGTTCAGGCTGTGAAGCGGAACATCGAGCGCTTCCCGCCTGACTTCATGTTTCAGCTGTCCGCAGAGGAGTTCGCAAACTTGAAATCACAAATTGTGATTTCAAGTTGGGGCGGTCTCAGGCGGGCTCGTCCCTATGCCTTCACCGAGCAAGGAGTGGCCATGCTCTCCAGCATACTCCGAAGCCCCCGCGCGGTTCAGGTGAATATCGAGATCATGAGGGCGTTCGTCCGGTTGCGCCGGATCCTCACGGCAAACAAAGACCTGGCCCGCAGGCTGGACGACCTGGAGAGCAGGTACGATTCCAAGTTCCGGGTGGTGTTCGACGCGATCCACAGGTTGATGGACCGTCCGGGGTCGAGGCGCAGGCGGGTCATCGGCTTCCGGGTGGGGAAGGGGTAGGAATGTCGTTTCGGTTCTAACGTAGCGAAGCGTTCCAGCGGTTGTTCAGGGTTTGGTTTGGGGTTTTTCCTTTACGATTCAACCGTCTCCACCGTAGCGCAGCGATCCAGCGCCCCTCAGGCCTTGATTTCTTCCCGGGATTGCCCTATAATTATTAGAGCCTAACTTAAGAATAGGGGGGATCCATGCTCGCATCTTTGCTCCTGCTTTCGCTCCTCGGCTGGCAGGCCGACCTCTCGCCGGGGCTGGCGACGCTCCAGGGCCAGCCGGATTACCCGGCGGCTGTGGCGCACCTGAACGGCCAGACGGTCCTGACCGCCAACCCCAACGAAGAGGGCTGGGCCTCGGCCTGGATGTATGTGGAGAAGCTTGGGAAGGTTCCCCGGGAGGCTTCTCTGGCCCTGACCTTGAAGGGCAACGGCCGTTCCCTGCGCCTGCGCTACTTCTATCTCGGGCCGGACCCGGGGCTGTATTACTCCTCCACCGAGTACGTGAAGACGGACGGCAAATGGCAGACCGTGAGGCTCCCGCTCTCCCAGGCCGGGCCGTTTTACTCCAGCAACTTCCCCTGGGCCATGGTCCCGGACAAGCGGGTGGAGTTCTACCTGTTCGTGGAGAACGGGGAGCCCGGGCCGTTCGAGGTGACCCTCTCCCGGGTGGCCCTGGAGAAAGGAGGGACGGCGAAATGAAGCGGCTTCCCTTCCTCCTGCTCCTGCTCGCCGCCGCGGCCGCCTTTGCCAACCCGCCCTTCGCGCCCAACGTCCGGGTGAGCGACGACGCCGGGGGCCAGATGATCAACCAGGGCGAGAGCGATTTCGCGGTCTACCGCGGGCAGTACATCTACTCCTGCTGCAACCTCGCCGAGCGCTCCACGGTCGCGATGATCCCCTACGCCTGGTCCACCAACGGGGGGACGTCGTTCGCGCCCAACATCCCCTTCAACGACCCCACCCCGGGCAACCCCTGGCACACCGACCCGGCGATCGGGGTGGACGACTCCGGGTACGTGCACATGATCGTGCAGTACTCCACCGCGTCGCTCTACCACTATTTCTCGCGGAACGGCGGGCAGACCTGGCACGACACGACCTTCGTGACCGGCTCCGGGGTGGACAAGCCCTGGATGGTGGTCTACCGCAACGAGATCTACATCACCTGGCAGCAGACCTCCGGGTCCCTGGGCATCTGGCAGGCCAAGTCCACGAACTACGGCCGCACCTTTTCCACCGGCCGGATCTGGACCCGCACCGGGGTCAACGCCCTGGGCATGGATGAGAACCAGAACCTCCACCTGGGCCTGGTGGACAACTGGCCCAGCGGCAACGTCTACTACCGTAAGTCCACGGATCGCGGGGTGACCTGGTCCACGGAGATCCTTTTGTCCAACAGCAGCTACAGCACGGGCTACGGCGACCGGGCTCCGATCAACTCCATCACGGCCCGGGGACAGAACGTGTTCCTGACCTGGGTGGACTCCCGCACCGGGACCTGGGACGTGGTGGCCTGCCGCTCCACGAACGGCGGGGCCACCTGGTCCTCGCGGTTCACGGTGAACGACGACACGGCTGGGGGACAGTGCAAAGGCTGGGCGGAGTTCGATCCCTACGGCGGCCTGCACGTGATGTGGTATCACACGCCCAACTGGCCGACGAACTCCTCCAGCCGATGGTCCATCCGCTACCGCTATTCCCCGAACGGCGGGGCGAGCTTCAACCCTTCCCTGCGGATCTCGGACACGACCTTCGCCAGCCCGGTGGATTTCATCGGCGAGTACCACGTGCTCAGGTCCGACAGCCAGTACATCTATGCCCAGTGGACCGACGGGAGGGCCGTCACGAACAACGACCTGTATTTCTCCAAGGCCCTGCTGTCCTCAGTGGGGGTGGCCCAGGGGAACGACCGCGTCCCCAACCCGGTGGTGCCGAAAGGGTTGCTGGCCCCGACGGTCTGGGCCGGACCGGTGGTGCTGAAGCTCTCTCCCCGGGAGCAACCGGTGAGTCTGGCGCTCTACGATGTGGCCGGACGCAAGGTCCGGGGCCTCTACGAGGGCAAGGTGGTGGTGGAAACCGAGGTGCGCCTGCGGAGCAGCGAGTTCCACAACGGCCTCTACTTCCTGCTCTGGAGATCCGGGCAGGAGCAGGAGGTCAAGAAGATCATCAACTTCCCACGGTGATTTAACTTCAACGATCACAAGGGGAGGCGGGATCGTTCGATCCCGCCTCCTTTGCGTTCGGCAGACCGGGGTCGGGCAACCCCGGCAAGACCCTCCAAAAACAGCAACAAGGCCCCTCCCAGGTCTTTAGACGGTCAGGACAGGCAAATCCCCTTACCGACCCCAAAATCCGCCCCTACGCCCCCTTGTCAGCCGTTTCCCCCCTGCACCTCTTCGGTCGTTCATTCCGCATTCCGCGTTCCGCATTTATAGGGGTTGTCATCCTTGAGCGAAGCGAAGGATCTGCTTTGGCCGTTGGCTCCATTTCCGTGAATCCGTGTAATCCGTGAAATCCGTGGTTAAATTCGCAATCCGAAATGCTGTTGCCGTTTCTCCCATGCTCCCTTGCACCCATGCACCCGTACAGTTCGTTTCCCCTTGTCTCCCCCTCTCCTTGTCCCCTTGTCCGCCGTTTCCCCCCTGCACCCCTGCTCCTCTGCCCCCATGCAGTCGTTCCGCCTCTACCTCTACCTCTACCTCTACCTGCTTTAGAGCCCCTTGACTTCCCCCCGCCCTTTGCGCTAAACTAATGAGGCTTCTTAGACTTTTCTCGGTGAATCTCTTCAAGGGGGTTCTATGGGGGGCAGGCAAGCTGTCATTTCTGTCAAGCGGATTGAGCAAGCGATCCTCCTCATCCGGGGCCAGAAGGTGATGCTGGACAGGGACCTGGCTCTTCTTTATGGCGTCGAGGTCAAACAGCTTAAGCGGCAGGTTCGGAGGAATATCGAGCGGTTTCCCCCTGACTTCATGTTTGAATTGTCTCGCGAGGAGGAGCGGGCTTTAAGGTGCCATTTTGGCACCTTAACAAGGGGGGCGCATTCGAAGTACCTTCCCTATGCCTTCACCGAGCAAGGGGTGGCGATGCTCTCCAGCGTGCTCAACAGCCCCCGCGCGGTTCAGGTGAACATCGAGATCATGAGGGCGTTTGTCCGGTTGCGCCGGATCCTCACGGCGCACAAAGATCTGGCTCGCAGGCTGGACGACCTGGAGAGGGGGTACGATGCCAAGTTTCGGGTGGTGTTCGACGCGATCCGCGGGCTGATGGCCCCGCCGGGACCGAAGCCCAGGAAGGTCATCGGCTTCCGGGTGGGGAAGGGATAATGACCTCTCCCCTCTATTAAGAGGGGATTAAGGGGTGTGTTTCCCCGATCCGTGTAATCCGTGGTTGCAATCCGAAATGTCGTTGGCCTTTCCTCAACCTCAACCTTAACCTGACTTTTGCTCTGTCGTTCCCGAGGGCGGATTCATACTTTCTTATGATAACCGAAGCCGACACCTGCCGTAAGTACGTCCTGCCCAAGTTATACGAGGCGGGCTGGACTGACGACCAAATCAGCGAGCAGCGGACCTTCACGGACGGCCGCATCGTGGTCGTAGGCCCCAAGACCTTCCGCCGTTCCCAGAAGCGTGCGGACTACCTTCTGCGCCTCCGGCGGGACTTCCCACTGGCCGTGGTCGAGGCCAAGGCCGCTTACAAGAACTCCGGCGACGGTCTCCAGCAAGCCAAGGACTACGCCCTTACCCTGGGCCTGAAATTCGCCTACTCCACGAACGGCCATGGCGTCGTGGAGCACGACTTCCTCACTGGCCGAGACGCCGACCTTTCCATTTTCCCCGGCCCCGAGGTCCTCTGGCGCCGCTTGAAGGCTTCCGAAGGTCTCAGCGAGGATACCTCCGGCCGTTTGCTCACTCCCTCCTTTACTCTCTCTGGCAAGCCCCTGCGGTATTATCAGGATATTGCGATCAACCGAACGGTCCAGGCCGTCCTCCAGGGCAAGCGTCGGGTGCTCCTCACGATGGCGACTGGGTCCGGCAAAACCGTGGTGGCCTTCCAGATCTGTTGGAAGCTATGGAGTTCTAACTGGAACGCCAAGGGGGAGCCCCGCCATCCGCGAATTCTCTACCTTGCGGACCGCAACGTCCTGATTGACGACCCCAAGGACAAGACCTTCACGCCTTTCGGGGACGCCCGCTGGAAGATCGAGGGCGAGGCCGTGAAGGGCCGGGAGATGTACTTTGCCATCTATCAGGCGATTGCCAAGGACGAGCACCGTCCTGGGCTTTATCGGGAGTACCGCCCCGACTTCTTTGATCTCATCATCGTGGACGAGTGCCATCGGGGTAGCGCCCGGGACGAGAGCAACTGGCGGGAGATTCTGGAGTACTTCGAGCCAGCCTATCAGCTGGGCATGACGGCTACGCCCCTCCGGGAAGATAACCGCGACACCTACAACTATTTCGGCACTCCCCTTTACATATACAGCCTGAGGCAGGGCATCGAGGACGGGTTCCTGGCTCCTTACCGGGTCCGCAGGGTAGTGACCTCTGTGGATGCCGCAGGCTGGAGGCCGAGCAAGGGGGAACTGGACCGCTACGGCCGCGAGATCCCGGACGGGATGTACGAAACCAAGGACTTCGAGACCCTAATCTCTCTCAAGGCCCGCACCCAGGCCATCGCGAAGCATCTGACAAACTACCTCGTGTCCACGGACCGCTTTGCTAAGACCATCGTGTTCTGTGTGGATATGGAGCACGCCGAGGAGATGCGCAAGGCTCTGAACAACTTAAACGCCGACCTTGTGAAACAGTACCCCGATTACGTCTGCCGGGTGGTTTCCGAGGAGGGCGACATCGGCAGGGGTTATCTCAGCCGTTTCCAGGAGTTGGAGACGACGACTCCGGCGATTCTGACGACCTCTCAGATGCTCACCACCGGGGTGGACGTTCAGACCTGCAAGAACGTGGTCCTAGCCAAGGTGATTAACTCTATAGTGGACTTTAAGCAAACCATCGGCAGGGGCACCCGGGTAAGGGACGACTATGGGAAGCTCTTCTTCACGATCCTGGATTACACCGGGAGCGCGACCCGTCAGTTCGCGGACCCTGACTTCGATGGCTTCCCGGCCCTGATTACAGAGGTGAATATTGACGAGAAGGGTCATTTAGTCGGCAAGGAGAAGTTGCTTCAGCCCGAGGAAACCCTTCCTGTCGAGGGGACGAAGGAGATAGTCGGCCCTCCCCGTATCCTTGGTGGTGATGAGGAGGGTCAGAGAAGAAAATATTACGTGGATAACGGCTACGTGGAGATTTCCACGGACCTGGCCTACGAGTTGGACTCGGAGGGGAAGCAGTTGCGGGTGGTGAAGTTCACGGATTACACGGCCGAGAAGGTGCGGGCGATGTTTCCCTCCTCTGCGGCCCTGCGTTCCCAATGGGGTAAGGCCGAGGAGCGTTCGGCTATTCTTGAGGCTCTTACGCAGCGGGGGATCACCTTGGAGCAGTTGGCTGAGACGGCCAAGCAGCCTGAGGCTGACCCTTTTGATCTTCTCTGTCATGTGGCTTTCAATGCCCCTTTGCGCACTCGCAGGGAGCGGGCCGAGCGTCTGAGGAAGGAGAAGGTGGATTTTTGGGATTACTATCAGCCTGAGGCGAGGGAGATTTTGGGCGAGATTTTGGAAAAGTACGTGGAGTTCGGGACGGCGCAGTTCAAGGTCCCGGACATCTTGAACGTGCCGCCGATCTCGGAGCATGGGAACGTGATGGAGATTGCGGCAAAGTTCGGGGGGCCGGAGAGGCTTCGCGAAGCGGTCACGCAACTGCAAACCCTGTTGTACGATACCTGAACCCTGCCTTGTCGGTGCGACCATTTTCCCGATATCGACAATATGGTAAACAGACGACTCATAATACTTGTAACTCCCTACGATTAAAAATGTTAGGATAGGAGGATTTATGAACATAAATGGAAACATCTCTGTCCCTAACAACATGTCTCCATTCGAGCGCATCCGCCGTACGAACGCGGCAGGAGGGGAGTTCTGGTCGAGCCGGGATTTTGCGGAGGTGTTGGGATACGGAGATTACCGCAATTTCGAAGGGGTTGTCGAGAAGGCCAAGTTGGCCTGTTTCAACAGTGGACACCGCCTCGAGGATCATTTCGTTGACGTCACCGAAATGATCGAGATCGGGAAAGGGGGGCAGCGGCCGGTCAAGACCGTTCTTCTGTCTCGTTATGCCTGCTACTTGATCGTTCAAAACGCCGATCCCTCAAAACAGATTGTGGCGTTGGGTCAGACCTACTTCGCCATCCAGACGCGGAGGCAGGAGCTTAATGAGCGGGCTACCGAGGAGCAGCGCAGGTTGTTGCTTCGGGATGAGATGAAAATGCATAACGTCAAGCTTGCGGGCACGGCCAAGGAAGCCGGGGTGGTCGAGCCGAAGGACTATGCCATCTTCCAGAACCACGGCTATATGGGGTTATATGCGGGACTGGGAGCCCAGGATATTCATCGCCGCAAGGGCCTCAAGCGAGGCCAGCAGATTTTGGACTACATGGGGAGCACGGAGCTGGCAGCCAACCTGTTCCGGGCCACCCAGACCGAGGAGAAGCTGAAGCGGGACCGGGTTGTGGGAAAAGAACAGGCTCATCGGACTCATTTCGAGGTCGGGGCGAAGGTGCGCCGGACCATCCATGAGCTCGGGGGCACGATGCCCGAGAACTTGCCTGTGGCTGAGAACATCAAGAAGTTGAAGCGTCCCCGCAAGACCAGGAAGCTGAAAGGGCCCCAGCGCTGAGAACCTCCTTTGGTAAAGGGGGGAAGGGGGGATTTGACAGCCCTAAAAAGAGACACTCCCCTCGATTGCTCGAAGGGAGCGTCGGGCCAGCGATGCTGTCGCTGGGGCTGCTGCGTAATAGATCATAGCATATTTAGTGGGTTTTATCAAGGCTTTCGCCCGGTTTGGTTAGGATCTCAAAGGTGTCTTCATCAGTAGCCCAGTCGAAGATCCCGATCTATATCGGGGACCTTCAGGTCTGGGTGTAGGGGCGTACGGCGTGCGCCCCAAAGGCCGTTTACGGCCTTATCTCTCCCAGGAAAGGAATAAAACCAACCTCCCATGGCTCGAACCAAAAAGATAAACGACCTGCCCCTCACCACCTCCCAGGCCCTCGGCTCCCTGATCAAGTCCGTGCGCGATATCATGCGCAAGGATAGAGGGCTCTCCGGGGACCTGGACCGCCTGCCGATGTTGACCTGGATTATGTTTCTTAAGTTCTTGGACGACTTGGAGTTAGTTCGGGAGACTGAGGCCGCTGTGGCCGGGAAGCGATACAAGCCGATTATCGAATCTCCCTACCGTTGGCGGGACTGGGCGGCTAAGGAGGAGGGGATGACCGGGGAGCAGTTGATCAAGTTTATTGACGCGGACGAGGCGGTCGCCCCTGACGGTAAAAGGGGTGCTGGGTTGTTCGCCTACCTGCGATCCTTGCAGAGCACGAACGGTCAGGACCGCAGGGACGTGATTCGCATGGTCTTTAGCCGCATCCGCAATCGGATGGAGTCAGGCTATCTTCTCCGTGATGTCTTGAACAAGGTCAACCGCATTAACTTCACCTCTTCGGACGAAATCCTCACCTTAGGTCATTTCTATGAAACCATGCTCCGGGAGATGCGCGACTCAGCTGGTGACGCTGGGGAGTTTTACACGCCGCGCCCGGTGGTCCAGTTTATCGTCTCGGTCATCAACCCCCGCATCGGGGAGACGGTCCTGGACCCAGCCTGCGGGACGGGTGGGTTCTTGGTGGAGTCTTACGAGCATCTCAGGAAGCAATGTAAAAAGGCTGAGGACCACGCGGTGCTACAGAGGGAAAGCCTGTATGGGGTGGAAGCGAAGAACCTGCCTTATCTCCTCTGCCAGATGAACCTTCTTTTACATGGTGTAGCGTATCCTCAGATAGACCCTCTCAACGCTCTGCGCTTTCCTTTAAGGGAGATCGGGGACAAGGATCGGGTGGATATCGTGATGACGAATCCTCCCTTTGGGGGCGAGGAGGAAAGGGGGATTCTGGGGAATTTCCCTGAGGACAAGCAGACGGCTGAGACGGCCTTGCTGTTCTTGCAGTTGATTATGCGGAAGTTGAGGAGGCCGGTGGGCGGGAAGAAAGGCGGTAGGTGTGGGATGGTGGTGCCGAACGGGGTGCTGTTCGGGGATGGGGTTTGTGCGAGGATTAAGGAGGAGCTTCTTAAGGAGTTCAATTTGCATACGATTGTGAGGCTGCCGAATGGGGTGTTTGCACCATATGCAAGTATTCCTACTAACTTGCTGTTCTTTGACCGTTCTGGGCCTACTAAGGAGATTTGGTTTTATGAGCATCCGCTTCCGGAAGGTCGGAAGACCTATACCAAGACTCAACCCTTGCAACTTGAGGAATTTGAGCCTTGTTTGAAGTGGTGGCGAAAAAGAGAGGAGAATGAAAGGGCGTGGAGGGTGAAGGTTGAGGATGTGTTGAAGTATGATAAAGACAGCGGCTTGGTTTCTGTGAATTTGGATATTAAGAATCCGAAGGGCAAGGCCGACTTAGTGCATTTGCCGCCGGAGCAGTTGGTTGAGGATATATTGAAGAAGGAAGAGCAGATTCTTAGGGTTCTTAATGACTTGCGCCAAACCCTCAGGAATGGCTCGTCTTGAGTCTCCAGGGTTCCCTCTGCCATTATTTTGTGGATGAAGCCGGAGATGGCTTTCTGTTCGCTCGTCGGGGTAGGGTCAAGGTGGGTGAA
>Ga0315294_10009789_pt1 | contig 10510 bp, 14 predicted proteins | sample YL17G13_40_MG_FD_203626 | JGI IMG/M metagenome (GOLD analysis project Ga0315294, IMG submission 203626) | Sediment microbial communities from Yellowstone Lake, YNP, Wyoming, USA - YL17G13_40 | ecosystem: Environmental > Aquatic > Freshwater > Lake > Sediment | place: USA: Wyoming | collected...
GCCTCCGGTTCCGGCCGGTGTGCCGCCGGTTCCGGCCGGTGTGCCGCCGGTTCCTTTGGGCGTGCCTCCGGTTCCGGCGGGTGTGCCTCCGGTTCCGGTGGGTGCCGCCTTGCCGGTGGGCGCTCCGGTGATTGCTGCTCCGTTGCCGCTGGGTGCTCCGATCCTTGACATGGCCGGAGGCAAGGGCGCGCCGACTGGTTCGCCCCTGGCCGGCGTGCCTGTGCCCGGTCAGCCGATCATGCCCGGCCCGTCGGCTGCGAGCTGAGGCTGACCCTCCTTGCGGGTTTCGCGGACCAGTGACCGAATCACCAACGCGCGCTGACGATTCCACGCTGCACCTTCCCCCGCAACAAACAACGACGGCTTGGTCATTTCAACGAGAGTAGGAGCGATGCGCGCGGTTGTTCGGTGTGTTCTTTCGATGATCGTGATCGCTGCGAGTGTGTTTGCGGGGCCGGCCGGCGTAAGCCCGGCCAAGGCGGCCCAGGCGAACCAGTCGTTCGGATTCGCCATCGCGTCGGTTCAACCAACGCCGGGCGATGTTGTGGGTGTCGCGCACCCCGTCGTGGTGACGTTCAGTGCGCCCGTCGCCGACCGGCTCGCGGCCGAGCGTGCCATCGACATCAATTCGACGCCCGCGATGACCGGCAAGTTCGACTGGCTCGACAACAACGTTGTGCAGTGGGTTCCCGACCGATTCTGGCCGGCCCACAGCACGGTGGCGCTCTCGTTAGGCGGCCGGCCAACGAACTTCGCAACGGGCCCTGCTGTCGTCGGCGTGGCCAGCATCGCGGATCACACGTTCACCGTGACCATCGATGGCGTCCAAGCGGGACCGCCGACTGTGCTTCCAGCGCCGCACCACCGACCCCGCTGGGGAGAAGCGGGCGTGTTCCCGGCTTCAATGGGCAGGCCCCAGTACCCGACGCCGGTCGGCATCTACACCGTGCTGGCCAAGGAACGCTCGGTGATCATGGATTCGAGCAGCGTCGGCATCCCCGTCAACAGTCCCGATGGTTACCACCTCACGGTGGAACACGCCGTTCGTTTCACCAGGCGCGGCCTCTTCGTGCATTCGGCTCCGTGGGCTGTCAATTCACTCGGGAATGACAATGTCAGTCACGGCTGCGTCAGCCTGAGCGCCGAGGACGCTGAGTGGTACTTCGACACGGTCAACGTTGGTGACCCGGTGATAGTGCGGGAAAACAGCCTCGAAGTTCCCTCGGAGCCGAAGATTGGAAGTGCGTACTGAGCTTGGGAACTCACCGCGTCGACCTGGTGACCTGCGCGAAACTGAACTGCCAGCGTTCGACCACGTGGAATCCGAACCGCTGGGGAACCTGATAGGCCATCGCCCGCCCCAGGCGGGGACCGGGCGGCAAACCCGGACCGCGCTGATGATCGGGCAGCGTCGGGTCTCGCTCGGTGATGGTCCACAGCGCCGGGCAGCGGGGCATCTTGTCAGCCCACGCCCAGACCGCAATGTGGCCGTCCCACAATCTGTTTCGCTGAATGGCCGTCAGCCCGCGACCGTAATCGCGAAGCTTCTGGTAGACGGCCGGGCGGGCGGCTGTCAGTGGCCGGATGGGGCCGGGCATCCATGTCGTCGAGTTGTCCATCACCAGGCAGTCGCCGGGAGCCGCGTGGCGGTCGATCACGTCGGCCACCGCGCTGTAGTCCATGTAGGCCTTGGCGTACGGCCCGCGCTGGAACAGATACGTCGGCGCCGCCGCCGCCGCGAAAACAAGGAGAATCGCTGTGATTCCGACCCGTGAACGCCCCAGCGCCGCGACACACAGGCCAAGCAGCAGGGCGAAAGCGGGAACGGTGAAGGACAGGTAGCGGGGGTAGTAAATCGGATATCGCAGAGCTGAATACAACAACAGGGTGACGGTGGGGGCGGCGATCCAGGCCAGCGCCAGGGCGAGCAACCGGTGCGGCCGGTTGCCGTCGAAACGCAGCCCGCACGCCAGGCCGCCTGCCAGGATCAGCCCACCGGCCACCGCGGCAGGCAGCGACTGGTCGAAGTACTGCTCCTGGAGGACCTCACCGACGGTGTCGGGGCCCAGCCGTGCGATCCACCGCACCTGGAACAGTTGGGTCTGGGTGAACATCGTGAAAGGAACCACCGCCGCGACGGCGGCCGCGGTCACCCCGGCCCAGAGACAAAACGTCCGGGGCCGATGAGCGAAGACCAGAACGGCCACCGCGTGGGCCGGCACGATCAGCGCCAGGAAAACGTTGAGGATGGTCGCGCCCGCCAGCAGCACGCCGTAGATCAGCCACCACCAGGTGCGGTCGCGGCGGGCCGCCCGTAGGCAGAACACCGTCAACCACACCGCGACCGCCATTGACAGCGCATACGACCGGGTCTCCATACCGGCCCACGTCACCCGGGGGAGCAGTGCGAACACGATGCCTGCGGTCACCGCGACGGTGCGCGTGGAGAGGTGCTTTCCCAACACCACGACGCCGGCCGCGGCGGCGCCCGCCGCCAGCGCACTGGACAGCCGGGAGGCGAACTCGGTGGCCGGGAAGACGGTGTACCAGCCGTGCATGAGCAGGTAGTAGAGCCCGTGCACGGCGTCGATGTTTCCCAGCATCCGCCACAGTTGCGGCACCGAACGGGAGCCCGCCGAAATCGTGGCCGCCTCGTCGAACCAGAACGATGGGCGGGCCGAACCGGCTGCGCTCAGCGCGACCGTCAGCAGAGCAACTCCGACGGCGTCCCACCGCCCGGCCACCGGGGGCCGCCGGTGGGACGCGACCGTCGCGGGCCGTTCCTGTACCGAGATACTCACGCTTGCCGCTCTATCCGTCGTTGGCTTGGGCAAACCGTAGCGGCAACAAGCCGATCGCTCTTACCGGCCGTTGCTGTAGTGAACGTCACGTGGCTGCCCGGACGGGTTGTTTCCGCTCGTCGTGGCGCACCTGCGACTTGCCGCCGGCGGGCAGGTGTCGGCGAATCGCCTCGTGAGGGGCCACCGAGGCGTTAATGTTTGCGGTTGGCGCTGCAACTGAGCACTGGAGGGTGTTAATGGGTGATTATCAAACCGTGGTCGTCGGTACAGACGGCTCGGACTCCTCGCTGTGTGCGGTCGACCGGGCGGGCCGACTGGCCTCCGGGTCCGACGCGAAGGTCATCGTGGCAACCGCCTACCTGGCGGCCCCCGAAGACACCCAGGCGGCCGACGTGCTCAAGGGTGAGGGTTACAAGATGGCCGGCAACGCCCGGATCTACGAAATCCTGCGGGAGGCGAGCGAGCGGGCCACCGCAGCCGGAGCGCCCAACGTCGAGGAACGCGCCATCGAGGGCGCGCCCGTCGACGCACTGGTCGACCTCGCCAATGAGGTGGGGGCCGACCTGCTGGTGGTCGGCAATGTCGGGCTCAACACCATCGCGGGCCGTCTACTCGGCTCGGTGCCCGCCAACGTTGCGCGCAAGTCCAAGAGCGACGTGTTGATCGTCCACACCTCGGGTTAGGAAAGGTTGGTCGCGCTCCCGTGACCTCCGACGCCTCCGGATCGGCCCCGGCGGTGGTCGACCCTGTGGAGGTCCGCACCCGGTTGTGGCTCACCGGTGAGTTGAAAGCCGAGAACTTCTCTCTCGATGACGTCTCGAAGTATCTGCACGAGGACGGCGCGCTTCTGTGGGTCGACCTGCTCAACCCGGGTCGCACTCTGCTCGATGAGCTTGCCGACGAACTCGGGTTCGACCAGCGCGCTGTCGAGGATGTCGTCGAGCACAGTGAGCGGACCAAGGCGACCCGCTACGCAACCCACACTTTCCTGACGGTCTACGCCACCGCACTCGGAGCGCAGGTTCCCGGCTCGATCGAGTCGCGGCTGCTGACCGCACGGGTGTCCATCTTCGTGCTCCCGACCGGTGTGGTCACCGTTCGGCATGAGAGTGATTCGGCCCGGCCCGTTTTCGATGTCGATGAGGTCGTCCGGCGCTGGGACGACAACTCCGATCTGCTGCGCAGGGGCAGTCCCGCCTTGCTGCACGGCATCCTCGACGTGGTGGTGGACGGCCAGTTCGACGCCATCCAGCAACTCGACGACGCCATCGAGTCGCTGGAGGACAGCCTGTTCGACGAACACTCTCAGACCCGGCAGCTCCAACGCGACACCTACCGGCTTCGCAAGGAACTCGTCGAGGTGCGCCGCATCGTGCTGCCCATGCGGGAGGTGGTCAACACCGTCATGCGACGCAGCTTGCCGGGAGCCGATGTCGGCGAGCTCGACGGCTGGTACTCCGACCTCTACGACGACGTCATCCGGGCCGCCGAATGGACCGAGTCGTTGCGCGACATGGTCACCACGGTGTTCGAGACCAACCTCTCGCTTCAGGACGCCCGGCTCAACACCATCATGAAGAAGCTCACCGGGTGGGCCGCCATCATCGCCGTCCCCACCCTGGTCACCGGCTGGTACGGCCAGAACATCCCCTATCCGGGCTTCAGCGAGCCTTCCGGTGTGGTGACCAGTGCGCTGCTGTCGGTGCTCGCCTCGGTGGCGTTGTACATGGGATTCAAACGGCGCGGCTGGATCTGACCGGCGCGCTCAGGGCGTGTCTCCCGAATTGGTGGCGCTTGTCCGCATTCACCATTCTAGCAATGGCGCCGCAAGGCGGGATGCGCCAGAAGCTCACACGGTGACGACGTCGATGAGGTCGTCGAGGCCCTGGAAGTCGTCGGCGTTGCGGGTGTAGAGCCGAGCAGAGTGCGCGTGTGCGGTGGCTGCGATCAGGAGGTCCATTGATCGTGCTCGTGGCTTACGCCCGGCGTCGACGGCGGCGGCCGCCACCTGGCCGTAGCTGGCCGCCACCGCCTCATCCAGGGGCAACGCGTCGAAGGTGCGCTTAAGCACAAGTAGCCGCCGCAGCCGCTCAGCCCGCACCTTCCGCTCTTTCGCGACGAGAACGCCGAAGTGCAACTCGGCCAAAGTGACTGCACATATGGCCAACTCACCGTCGAGGGACCTCACGTTGGAGGCAATGACGACGCTGGTATCCAGGAGCGCTCTCACTTGACTGACCATGGGTCGCGCAGATCGTGAGCAATCTCGTCGCGGTCTATCTCCCAGGCGGGATCTGCTGGGCCGGCGAACAGTTCGGCCACGTCGGTCCACTGCCTCCATGTGCGGGCTGCCGCGGGTACCAGTCTCGCGCCGGGTCGGCCTGCCACGGTGATCGTGATTTCCTCGCCCTCCTCGACACGACGGACTAGGTCGGAGGCATTTTGGCGCAACTCGCGCAAACCCACAGTTTCCATATCAACCATAATAGCACATGTGCTACATGCACGTGTGCGCGGCTCCGCCGAGTTCGATGGCGGCGCGCAACAGGCACCACTGCCCCCGCCAGGAACGGAGACAACGATTATGGCGACTGCTCACTGCTCACTGCTGGCGCGGGTCACGACTTGTTGAACGTCTCCGTCAGCACCGGGACGATCTGCGACTTTCGGGAGACGACGCCGGTGAGGTGAGCGCGATTATCGTCAAGCGTGACGCCGTATGCCGTTTCAACCGTTGACGCACGTCTGCCAAGCGCCACGCCGACAGAATCGCTGTTCAGGATGTCGGTGACGACGAACAGGAACAGATCGAGCCCTTTCGCGGTGATGATCTCCTGCATCGCCGCTTCCAACTCCTGCTGGCGAGACAGCACATCGTCGACGGCAACCGCGTTGACCTGGGCGATTTCCACTCTTGCTCCGCCCATTGAAAACTCCTTCGAGTCCAGGGAAATGAGCTGCGCAATGGACTTGTCCAGCAAACTCGCGCCCGCTTTCAACATGTCCAAGCCGTACGCATGCAAGTCGACGCCGGCGGTGGTTGCCAACTCATGTGCAGACGCGACGTCCTCAGAGGTACAGGTCGGAGATTTGAGCAGCAGTGTGTCGGAAATGATGGCGGACAGCATCAGCCCGGCCACTTGCGGGCTGACCGCGATGCCCTTCTCCTTGTACATTTTCAGCACAATCGTTGCGGTGGAACCGACCGGCTCTGCGCGGTAATACAGCGGGCCCGCTGTTTCGAAGTTGGCGATGCGGTGATGGTCGATGACTTCTGTGATCGTGACCGCCGCAATGTCGCTCGCGCTCTGCTGGCGTTCATTGTGATCGACGAGAATCACTTCAGATGTCTCACCGGCCACGGATTCGACCAACCGCGGCGCCTTGGTCTTGAAAGCGTCGAGCACAAACTGCGTCTCACTGCTCACGGCCCCGAGTCGCACGGCCTCGACGTCGGCGCCGCTTCTCGCTTTCAAATCCGCGTACGCAAGCGCAGAACAGATTGAATCGGTATCCGGATTCTTATGTCCGAAAATTAACGTCTTGCCCATCGAAGGCCCGGCGAGAGCTAAGCGTCGTCGGTGGCGCTCTTGCCGGTAAACGCCTCTTTCGCCTTACCCGCCGCATGGGTGGCGATGTCCATGGAGTCCTCGACGATGGCACTGGCGCCACCGGCGATGTCGCCCTTGACGATTTTACCGGCGTCCTCGACGATGTCCGCGGCCTTTTCGACGGCGTGGGTGGCGATGTCCTTAGCCGCGTTGACTGCGTTCTTGGGATCGAGGCCCATAAGACCCTCCTAGTTTTCACATGGATTTGATTACGACAGTAGGCCTGAAGCGGGATCGGCGTATGCGTTTGCGTGGAGCGCTTGCCGCACGCGCCCACTTCCGTCCAATCTTTGGGGGCCGCTCGGCACCCCTTTTGTTCGTCCCCGTACCGGCTCGCCTGCGGGCCTGTTCATCGCGCGGCTGCCAGTTTCAGGCGGAGTTCCGGGTTGGCGACGCCGAGCAGGGCCAGCAGTGCGTCGGGGAGGAACCCGGTCTCGTTGACCATCAGCACGATGGCGTCGCCGGTCTTGACGTTGTAGGCGGCGAAGCTCTCCCAGCCGATGATCTGACCGGTGTGGCCGACCCAGCCGTCGCCCCAGTGAGTGAGTTTGCCCTGATCAACGAGACGCAAGATCGTCGCGCAGCGAGGACAACGATGCCGACGATGCCGACGGCGGCGGCGATTCGTGGCGGGCGGGCGTGCGGGCATTGGGAGAGGAAGGTACTACCAGCCGCGCTCGCGCCAATCATCCAGCCGGGGATTGGCAAGCGTTCACGTTCGCCCCGGACACCCGGAGCCTGCGACCGTGATTAGGTAGTTTGATGGCCGCCCAACTCCGCAAGGTCACCGATGGGATTCATGCTGGCCCGCTGTTTCCAGGCTGGCTGTTCAACACTGTCGTAATCGAAGGCGACGACGGCGATGTCGTGGTCGACGCCGGATTTCCCTGGTCCCGTAGGCGTCTTGCTCGGTTCCTGGACGGACGCGGTGTTGCTGAACACGTCGTTACACATGCGCACGGCGATCATGTCGGCTCAACGGCCTGGCTGTGTGAACACACCGGAGCACCGCTGGCGATGAGTGAAGTTGAGGCCGATGCTTTTGAGCACGGAGACATCGCATGGCACTCGGGTGCTGCGGGCCGACTCTTGATCGCCCCGCTTGGGCATGCCCGTCGATCTGTCGACAGGCGGCTACGGGAGGGCGACAGCGTGGGCGGTTTCGCGGTTGTCTCCCAAGCCGGTCACAGTCCCGGCCTGCTTGCATTCTGGCGTGAAGAGGACCGGACCCTGATCGTCGGCGACGGACCCATCAACCTGTCGAAGGCCCCGGACCATCCGCGCTGGTTGAGACTTCCGGAAATGCTCGACTACAACCCCGTCGCCGCCGTCGAGTCGCGCAGGAGGCTGGCCGAACTCGAACCTGAGTTGATCATCTCGACTCATGGTCACCCGATTCGAGGCGTGGACCGCTGGCTGCAGGGAGTTGATGCGGTTGCCCGCTGATCCGGGTTCCCAGTCGCGTTGCTGCCGTTTCGCAAGCCCGGCTTCTCCTGGCCCAAAGTCGCACTGTCGCCGTGGCCTGGGTACACCACGGTGTCGTCTCCGTAGACGTCGAACACCCGGCTTGTGACGTCCGTGTAGAGCGAATCGAACTCCTCCGGATTTGTTGTCCGCCCAGGACCGCCGGGGAACAGGCGGTCGCCGGTGGCCGGTGCCTAGGAAGGTGCCGGATCGAGGTCGATCTGGACGATCGCGCTGTCGGCCCACACACCGCGATCCCGCATCCGGCGAAGCTTCTCCCGAAGTGGCAGCTTGGCGTGAACATTGGTGACACCAGGGATTTTGATCGTCGGCACGACGTTGTACTGCCAGCCGTAGCGTTTGTGAAGTGCCCGATTGCCCAGTTCGGCTGCGGCCCCCGACAGGACGTGAGCGAATCCGGTGACCGGCTTCGCATCCTCGGTGATGCGGCCTTTGTGATCACACTGACGAAGTTCGACGCGCGGTTGAGCCGAGAGTCGTTTGGTCTTGGGGCCGACCTTGGTGCGGAACACCAGTGCGGTTCCTTCGAGGGCAAACCAGATCGGGGTGTCGATGGGGGTTCCGTCGCGACGGTAGGTGCGCAACAGGGCGTAGCGGCTTCGGGCCAGAGATTTGTGCATGACCACAGTCAACGCCTTAGAGTCAACTCTAAGTCAAGTGGATCGGGGGAGTTTCGTGGTGAGCGCGCTGAATATCGGGGAGGTGTCGCGTCGCGCCGATGTTCCGCCGACCACGCTGCGGTACTACGAGCAGATCGGGCTGTTGGCCAGACCGGTGCGGATCGGCGGGCAGCGACGCTACGACGAGTCGGTGCTGGCGCGACTTGAGGTGATCCGGATGTGCAAACTTGCCGGGTTCTCGTTGGATGAGATGGTCCTGCTGTTCACCGACGATGCTCCGGGGCGATTGGCCAGTCGGGCACTGGCTGAGGCCAAACTCGCTGAGATCGACTCCCGCATAGCGTCACTCGTCAGTGCCCGGCAAGTCATTGAGTGGGGTATGGCGTGCGCGTGCCCCTCAATCAACGACTGCCAGTGCGGCATACATAAGGCCAAGCCGGGCTAGGCCCAGTCCGTCACCAGCCGCGCTCGCGCCACTCATCCAGCCGTGGCCGCTCTTCCCCAAGCGTCGTGTCATCGCCATGCCCCGGATACACCACGGCGGAGTCGCCGTAGACCCCGAATACCTGGCTTCTCACGTCGTGGAAGAGGGAGTCGAACTCCTCCGGCTTTGTTGTCCGCCCAAGACCGCCGGGGAACAGGCAGTCACCGGTGAACAGCTGCACCGCGGTTCGCTCACCGGCGGGCCGCAGCGCCAGCGCCACCGAGCCGGGGGTGTGTCCGCGCAGGTGGATCACGTCGAAGGTCAGCTCGCCGATGTCGATCACGTCGCCGCCGGCCAGGAGGCGGTCCGGTGTCACCGGCAGCGGCTCGGCGTCAAGCTGGTGGGCGGCGGTCGGCGCGCCGGTGGATTCGGCGACCGCTTCCAGAGCCTGCCAGTGGTCGAAGTGCTGATGGGTGGTGACGATCAAGGACAGCTTCGGAGCGTGCTCGCCCACCAACTCGACCAGCAGCTCGGGATCGTTGGCGGCATCGATCAGCAGCGACTCGCCGGTCGCCGCGCAGGTCACCACATAGGCGTTGTTGTCCATCGGTCCCACCGACATCTTGATGATCGAGACGCCCGGCAGGCTGTGGCGTGCGGCGGTCTGGGACTCCACGTGACCGGTGTAGGAGTCGGCCACGGTGATCGGGTGGGCTGTCATGACCGCCACGTTACTGCGCGGGCCCCCGCACTGGCGCCGGCCTCGTCGGCCAGGGCACATAGCATGGGCGCGTGGCTGACCGGCTGATCATCAAGGGTGCGCGCGAGCACAACCTGCGTAGCATCGATCTCGACCTGCCGCGAGATGCCCTGATTGTTTTCACCGGCCTGTCCGGATCCGGCAAGTCCTCGCTGGCCTTCGACACCATCTTCGCCGAGGGTCAGCGGCGCTACGTCGAGTCGCTGTCGGCTTATGCGCGGCAGTTCCTCGGCCAGATGGACAAGCCTGACGTCGACTTCATCGAGGGTCTGTCCCCGGCGGTGTCGATCGACCAGAAGTCCACCAACCGCAACCCGCGCTCGACCGTCGGCACCATCACTGAGGTGTACGACTACCTGCGTCTGCTCTACGCCCGGGCCGGCACCCCGCACTGCCCGGTGTGCGGTGGGCGTATCGCGCGGCAGACCCCCCAGCAGATCGTCGACCAGGTGCTGGCCATGCCGGAGGGCACCAAGTTCCAGGTGCTCGCCCCGGTGGTGCGCACCCGCAAGGGCGAATTCGTCGACCTCTTCGACAAGCTGAACACCCAGGGCTACAGCCGGGTCCGGGTCGACGGTGTGGTGCACCCGCTGACCGAGCCGCCCACGCTCAAGAAGCAGGAGAAGCACGACATCGAGGTGGTGGTCGACCGGTTGACGGTCAAGGCCGGCGCCAAACAGCGACTCACCGACTCGGTGGAGACCGCACTGGGTCTTGCCGACGGCATCGTGGTGCTCGACTTCGTCGACCGCGACGAGCACGACCCGCACCGCGAGCAGCGGTTCTCCGAGAAGCTGGCCTGCCCCAAC
>Ga0315294_10009790_pt1 | contig 10510 bp, 10 predicted proteins | sample YL17G13_40_MG_FD_203626 | JGI IMG/M metagenome (GOLD analysis project Ga0315294, IMG submission 203626) | Sediment microbial communities from Yellowstone Lake, YNP, Wyoming, USA - YL17G13_40 | ecosystem: Environmental > Aquatic > Freshwater > Lake > Sediment | place: USA: Wyoming | collected...
CCTGGGCACGGAGATAGGCCTCAATGAATCCGTCCAGCTCCCCCTCCAACACCGCCGCCGCATTGGAGGTCTCCAGGCCGGTGCGGTGGTCTTTCACCATCTTGTAGGGGTGAAGGACATAGCTCCTTATCTGGTTGCCGAACTCTGCCGAGACGTGCTTGCCCTTAAGCCTCTCCATCTCCTCCCGCCGCCTCCCCAATTCCCTCTCCAGGAGGCGGGCGTGCAGGATGCGGAAGGCGATTTCCCGATTCTGCAACTGGGAGCGCTGGCTCTGAATGCTGATGGTGATGCCGGTGGGCTGGTGAACAAGGCGCACGGCGGTGCTGGTCTTCTGCACGTTCTGGCCCCCAGCGCCGCTTGAGCGAAAGACATCTATCCTGACCTCCCCCGGGTTCACCTTGATATCCACATCCTTCTCCGCCTCGGGCAGGACCTCAACCAGGGCGAAAGAGGTGTGGCGGGCGTGGTCGGCGTCAAAGGGGGAGAGGCGCACCAGCCGATGGACGCCGTGCTCGGCCCGGAGGTAGCCATAGGCGTACTCCCCCACTACCTCCACCAGGGCGCTCTTTATGCCCGCCTCTTCCCCCGGGGTGGTTTCCAGCACCTCGGCCTTATAGCCCCGGCGCTCTGCCCAGCGCAAATACATGCGGAGGAGCATCTGGGCCCAGTCCTGGGCTTCGGTCCCCCCTGCCCCGGCGTGGATGGAGAGGAGGGCATTGCGAGAATCATACTCGCCACGGAAGACGAGCTGGAACTCCAGCCCTTTCAGCCTGGCATCGAGGAGGTCCAGCTCCTGGCGGAGCTGGACCTCCAGGGAGGGGTCCCCTAAGGCGATGAGCTCCTCCAGGTCCCGGGCCTCCTTTTCCAGCCCCTGCCACCGGGCAACCAGCTCCTTTTCCCGGGCAAGCGAGCGGAGGGTCTCTTGGGCCCGCTCATGGTCCTGCCAGAAGGCGGGGTCGGCTGTCTCCCTTTCCCGCCGGGCGAGCTCTTTTCCTCTTCCGGCGATGTCAAAGATGCACCATGATTTCCGAGATGCTGGCCTTCAGCCTTTCTGCCGCTTCTGTCAGTTCAGCCATGAACCCTCCTAGCTAGGTAATGGAGCCTGTCCTGCTCCTCCTCTTTCTCCTTTAGCTCGCCCGAGGCGGCCAGGTGGGCCAGTCTCAGGGGCTCAGGGAGGCGGTGGTGACGGGTGAGGTGGAGGACCCATTCTGTCGCAGCCTCCAGGCAGATGAGGTGGCCCGTAGAGACATAGACGGGGGTGACCCCCTGCCGGGTCCTCACCGCGGCCCCCACCACCTCCCCCCGTTCCCGCAGCTCCGCCCAGCTCCCCCGGGCCTCTCCCAGGGGGCCGTGGGTCCCCAGGAGGAGGGACTTGGCACAGCCAATAGCGGGCCTCTCCAGCCACAGCCCCAGATGGCAGGCGATGCCAAAGCGCCGGGGGTGGGCCAGCCCCTGACCGTCGGCCAGAAGGAGCTGGGGCTCCTTCTCCAGCCTTTCCAGGGCAGCCAGGATGAGGGGCAGCTCCCGGAAGGCCAGGAGGCCCGGGATGTAAGGGAAAGGGAGCCTTTCCCTCACCACCTTCAGTTCCACCATCTCCAGCTCGGGATAGCTCAGCACCACAGCGGCAGCCCGGGCCTTTCCCTCCTTGTCTGGGGCGGAGATATCCACCCCGGCCACCAGTCGGACCCCGCTGGGCCTTCCTTCCCGGTTCACCCTGGAGGCCAGGTCCAGTTGAAGCCTCATCCCATCCTGGCGGCCCTGGGGCCAGGGGTGAAGGGGCTTTATCTTCATCGCCTAATTATATTCCCGCCGGGAGGGGGGGACAATCGGGGAAGGCCCTGGGTTAAGTTCATTAGTGGTTGGTACTTCCCCCAAATAACCATTAGACATAATGCGACCAATAGTTACTTTACAATTCGCATGGAATTTAGATTTGGTCAGGGGCATGTTCAGTGAACGGAATAACGGATTGCCCAGTTGGTTATCTCCCGATGCCTTCATCAGATTCCCATTCTACGAGCCATACGGCACTTAGCTTGGCTCCCACCCGTAACGAGACAGTGATTTCCTTCTTTAACTTTCTAAAGAATCCTGCTTCTGGATGTCCGTAGAGTATTGTAAATCGAATCACTCCTTTTAGATGGTCTCTCCCTTCGGGAAGTTCTTTACCGAATGGTGGGTAGAAATAAGTGCCACTCATCCTACTGGGGATAACACCGCCGGTGGTTCGAAACGTTCGTTGTTCTAGTGCCCGATTTTCTATAACCACATCAAATTGTTCAACTTCATATTTGATTGGGTATTCTGTCGCATTAGCAAGAATCAACCCAAGTTGTACAGGTGGTGGATTCATGCTATCGTCATACCCCAAATGAATTCCCGCAAGAGCCAACCCGTAAGCGTAATCAAACGTGAATTTCCTTTTTGTCATGAAGTTGTACAAAGCTGCCAAAGACCGCCATAGCCCATATAGTATCCCGAACGCCATTAGGGCGATTCCAAGGAGGAGAAGGCTCCAATACAGGTGGTTATCCATTTCGAGATGCCTCGCCTGCCAGACCTGCAAGAATATCTGCAAGCCAGTCCCGATGAATCCAGCGACGACCGCCAGAACCGCTATCATACCCATGCCTTACCCATGCCCCTATTCTACCACTTCGCATACTCCCCACCTCTCCCATTATTGACCATACATAATGTGCTGATGGGCCCAAAACACGAATTGTCAAGTAACATCAACCATAACTGAACTTAACCGGACGAGTACAGGCTGTTGACAAGGGTGGTTTTTTGTGATATGTTACTCAAGAACCTCACGGGGGTGCTCAGAGGCTGAGAATCCGCTAAAGCGGATACCCCTGGAACCTGAACTGGACAATACCAGCGTAGGAAGTGGGGAAGAGCCCGGAGCTTTTCGTTAGGTTCCCGGGCTTATTTTTTTTCTGGAGGTGGGGGATGACTCAAAGGGAATGGGCGCTCAAGGGAACAATAACCCCCCAGATGGAGACCGTTGCCTGCCGGGAAGGAGTGGACCCCGCTTTTATCCTGGAGGGGCTGGCCAAGGGCACCCTGTGTCTCCCCGCCAACCCCTACCATAGGAACCTGGAGCCCTGCGCCATCGGGAAGGGCCTCAGGACCAAGGTCAATGCCAATCTGGGGACCTCATCGGACTACGGCAGTTTGGAGACGGAGCTGGAGAAGCTCCGTATTGCCGTAGAATACGGTTCTGATACCGTTATGGACCTATCCACAGGGGAGGACATCCCCGGGATGAGGAGGGCCATCGTGGCCCATAGCCCGGTGGCGGTGGGCACTGTCCCCATCTACCAGGCGGCGGTGGAGGCCATTGACAAATATGGGGCTATCGTGGACATGACCCCCGATGACCTCTTCCGCGTCATTGAGGATAACGCCCGGGATGGGGTGGACTTCATGACGGTCCACTGCGGGATAACCAGGGTGGTTGTAGAGCGGCTCAAGCGGCAGAGGAGGGTAACCGATGTGGTGAGCCGGGGGGGGACCTTCCTTATCGGCTGGATGCTCCACAATGGCAAGGAGAACCCCCTCTATGAGCACTATGACAGGCTCCTTGACCTGGCCCGGGCGTATGATTTTACCCTCTCTCTGGGGGACGGCCTGCGGCCGGGCAGCCTGGCCGATGCTACGGACCGGCCCCAGATTGAGGAGTTGATTACCCTGGGGGAGCTGGTGGAGAGGGCCTGGGAGGCGGGGGTCCAGGTGATGGTGGAGGGGCCGGGTCATATCCCCCTGGACCAGATTGAGACCAACATGAGGTTGCAGAAGACCCTGTGCAAGGGGGCGCCCTTCTATGTCCTGGGCCCCCTGGTGACGGACATCGGGGCGGGATATGACCACATCACCTCGGCCATTGGCGGGGCCCTGGGCGCCATCTATGGGGCCGACTATCTTTGCTACGTCACCCCCTCGGAGCACCTGGGCCTGCCCGATGCCGAGGATGTCAAGCTGGGGGTCATCGCCAGCCGCATCGCCGGCCATGCGGCGGATATCGTCAAGGGGGTGAAGGGGGCAGCGGAATGGGACCTGGAGATGGCCCGGGCCAGGAAGTCCCTGGACTGGGAAAAGCAGGCCCGGCTATCCCTGGACCCCAAGAGGGCCTTTGCGGTGAGGTCCCGCCACGCCCCCTTGGGGAAGGCCTGCTCTATGTGCGGCAAGTACTGCGCTATGGACCTTATGGAGAAATATCTCGGCATCACCGCCGAGAAATGCTAAATAAAAGGGAGGAGGACGGTATGCCTATCTTTGCGCCAGTAGGGGAGTATGAGGTCACAAGGGCCATCGTGGGCGGCTTCCTCAGGCAGTTTGAGCAATACGCCCGCAGCGATGTCATCATCGTAGGGGCGGGGCCCTCCGGCCTCATAGCGGGGAGGGACCTGGCCCGCAAGGGCCTCAAGGTCCTCATCGTGGAACGCAACAACTACCTGGGGGGAGGCTTCTGGATCGGCGGCTATCTTATGAACAAGGTCACCTTCCGCGCCCCGGCTCAGAAGGTCCTGGATGAGCTGGGGGTGCCCTATGAAAAGGCGGTGGAGGGCCTCTATGTCGCCGATGGCCCCCATGCCTGCTCCAAGGCCATCGCCGCTGCCTGCGATGCCGGGGCCAAGTTCCTCAATATGACCATCTTTGATGATGTGGTCCTGCGCGAGGGGAACCGGGTGGCCGGGGCGGTCGTCAACTGGACCCCTGTGTCCGCCATGCCCCGGGAGATAACCTGTGTGGACCCTATCGCCCTGGAGTGCCGGCTGGTCATTGACGCCACCGGCCATGATGCCACCGTGGTGAGAAAGCTGGAGTCCAGGGGCCTCGCCAAGACGGTGGGCTTCGGGGCCATGTGGGTGGAGAGGTCTGAGGACCTGCTGGTGGAGCACACCGGGGAGGTCCACCCCGGCCTGTTGGTCTGCGGTATGGCCGTAACTACCGTCTGGGGCCTGCCCCGGATGGGGCCCACCTTCGGCGCTATGCTCCTCTCGGGGAAGAAGGTGGCCGAGGTTGCCCTCAAGGTCCTGGAAAAGGTCCCTGTCCACTGAGGAAGAATCGGCCCGTTTTATCGGCCTCCTCAACCAGGGGCTCCGTCTGGAATATGGCTACATCATCCACTACCCCTGGCTGGCGGAGGGCCTGAAGGACGGGGAGAGCCGGGAGCTCCTCCTCTGGCTGGTGAGGGACTCCATGCGCCACGCCGATAAGATTACCGGGATAATAGCTGCCCTGGGGGGGGAGCCGGAATGGGGCTTTGAGCCCCGCCCCCAGGGCAGCCCATACGAGGTCCTGAAGAAGCAGATAGAGATGGAGAAGCTGGTTCACTGGCTCTACCGACAGGCGGCGGAACTGGCCCCCCAGCCTGACTGGAGAGAGCAACTGGCCGGGGTCTCCCGGGATGAGTTGGGCCATGTCCAGGCCCTGGAGAAAGTCCTGGCCAGGCTCGCCCCTGATGAAGGCTGAGCTCTATCTCTACGGGGAGCCCGCCGCCCCCGCCCTGGACCTCCCCCGGATAAAGGCCTTCCTGGAAGCCCTCCTCCCCATCAATATCCACCTGCGGGAGGGCTTCTTTTCATTCTGGGGCAAAGACCGGGTGGAGGAGTTGGCCCTGGGCTGGGCCCGGGCCAAGGTGAGGAACCCGATGAAACAGGATTTCCCCCCTCCCCTCCCCGGGGAGGTGGAGTTTGAAAAAAGGCGCCTCCTTTCCCTCCGCCCCCTCTTCGGCCTGGTCTATGACGGCCTTCTCATCCGGGCCCTCTGCCACCGCCTCCTCCCCCGGCAGGAGGGGGGTCTTTCCCACATCCATGTTATCTTCACCAACCAGCTTTTGGGGACCTGGGAGGAGGGACGGTATCATATAAGGACGGGGGTCTTTGGCTTCCCCACCCTCCTTTCCACCATGGGGGCGGTGGAGGGCCCCGCCCGGCCCCGGGAATACTATGTCCTTAAACAGCAGTTCGCTGCCCTGGGGATGGGGGATGCGGCGGCGGTGAAGCTGGAGCAGGAGTTCCGGGAGAGGGCCTTGGTCCACGACGACCCCCGCCTTACCCAGGTGATGCAGGGCTATGTCCTCCAGGCCCTCTTCTATCACCTCACCGGGGAGGCCTTCTGCCCCGAGAGGACCTGCCCCTTCTACAATGCCCACTGGCAGGAGGAGATGCTCCAGGCCCAGCTAAAGGGGGAGCTTTGCCCCCATCATCAGGAAGAACTGCGCCGCCTCCGCTCCATGCTGGAAACCAGCGCCCCGACAAGATAGAATGACCCCGGTCCTGGGTCTCTGAGACCGTGAAGGCTGAGATTATCGCCATTGGGACCGAGCTTTTGCTGGGGGAGATTGTGGACACCGACTCCCCCTATCTGGCCTCCCAGCTCCCTCCCCTGGGGGTGGACCTCTACTTCATTTCCACCGTAGGGGACAACCCGGCAAGACTTGTGGAGGTGCTGGGAAGGGCCTGGGGGCGCTCGGAGCTCATCCTGTTGAGCGGGGGGCTGGGCCCCACCGAGGACGATATCACCCGGGAGGCAATTGCCCGCTTCCTGGGAGAGGAGACGAGGCTGGACCCGGCCCTGGAGAAAGGGCTGCGGGAGCTTTTCGCTTCGCGGGGCCTTTCCATGCCCCCGCGCAATATCAAGCAGGCCACCCTCATCCCCTCCGCCCGGCCCCTCCCCAATCCCCTGGGGACCGCCCCCGGGTGGTGGGTGGAAAAGGAAAACCGCCTCCTCATCGCCCTCCCCGGTCCCCCTGACGAGCTTCAGAGGATGTGGGAAAAGGAGGTCCTGCCCCGGCTGAAGACCCGCCTGGGCCAGGAGGTCCTCCTTACCCGCACCCTCAAGACCTTTGGCCTTCCGGAGGCAGTGGTGGACGAGGCCCTCGCTCCCTTCCTCTCCTCCCCCCACCCCACCATGGGCATCTATGTCCGGCCCGACGGCATCCATATCCGCCTTGCCGCCAAGGGCAGGGCCGGCGAGGCCCGGGAGGCCCTGGACAAGAGGGAGGCGGAGGTGAGGCGGGTCCTGGGGGAGAAGGTCTGGGGGGTGGATGAGGATACGCTGGAGGGGGTGGTGGGGAGGCTCCTGGTGGAAAGGGGTCTTACTCTGGCCACCATGGAGTCCCTTACCGGGGGCCTTCTGGCCCACACCATCACCAATGTCCCCGGCAGCTCCCGATACTTCCTGGGGGGCATTGTGGCCTACTCCAACCAGGCAAAAATACAGCATGGGGTTAAGAGTGGCCTCATTGAGCAGTTCGGGGCGGTAAGCCCCCAGGTGGCTCAGGCCATGGCCGGGGCCGTCCGCCGGGCCCTGGGGGCCGATGTGGGCCTGGCTACCACCGGTGTGGCGGGGCCCGACCCGCTGGAGGGCAAGCCTCCGGGAACGGTCCATATTGGCCTGGACCTGAAGGATAAGACATCCACCATCCCCTTCACCTATCTCTTTGACCGGTTGAGGATAAAGCGCATGGCGGTCAATGCCGCCCTCTTCCACCTCCGCAAGGCACTTCTGGAGGCCCCCTACTAGCGGGGAATGCCTGCTGGCCTATTTTCTGGCGGAGGGTTGACCGTGAGGCCCATGGATGGTAGGCTAGCTTATTCAGTTTCTTCAGGAAGAGAAAAAAAGATGAAAAGCCGAGGTTTCGTCATTGCGTTGGCGCTGACGGTGGCCCTGCTGGCGGTGGCCTGCGCGGTGCCTGCCGTAACACCCACGCCATCACCCACGCCCACCCCTACGCCTACAGGCACCCCAACGGCTACACCTGCGGCCACTCCAACCCCCACCCCCACTCCTACCCCGACGGCTGCTCCCGCAGGCACGACCCAGCTACAATGGCTGGGCCACTCCGCCTTCCTCCTTACCTCTTCCCAGGGGACCAAAGTCCTCATAGACCCGCCCGCCGCCACAATAGGCTATGCGATAGCGCCCATTGCCGGTGTGGATGCCGTCCTTGTCACCCACGAGCACTCCGACCATAACAATGTGGGCGTGGCCTCGGGTAGCCCCCTGATACTGCGGGGCCTCAGCTCCACCGGCTGGAATACCATAGACCAGAGGGTGAAGGACATCCGCATCTACAGTGTTTCCCCTGCCCAACCCGTCTATCATGATAATTCCCAGGGGAGCGCGCGGGGCCGCAACACCATCTTTGTCCTGGAGGTGGACGGTCTGCGCCTGGCCCACCTGGGCGACCTGGGCCATGTCCTGACCCCGGAGATAGTCCAGGCCATGGGTGCGGTGGATGTAGTTCTCATCCCCGTGGGGGGGTCCTACACCATAGATGCTGCCGGGGCCACCCAGGTGGTTGGCCAGCTTAATAATCCCAGGGTGGTCATCCCCATGCACTATAAGACCCCCAAGATGAGCGCCACCTGGCCCGGGGTTGGGGTTGACGACTTCCTGGTAGGCAAGACGGTGCAGCGCCCCAACAGCACTACTATTAGCCTCTCCAAGCCCACCCTCCCCGCCCAGAGCACGGTAGTGGTGCTGAACTACGAGTAATGCCCTGAACCGGGGCCAAACACAAGGAAAGGGAGTGCCCAGACGGAGGGCGCTCCCTTTCCCCAAAAAATCCCCCCCCAAAAACTTGCATTGCGGGGGATGATGTGTATAATTCGGTCTGAAAATGGATAGGAGGTGGTTTATTACCGCCTGGACCTAATGCCGGGGGCGCCAGGCCCCCAGAAACTAGCTCATTGAGGAGGTAGGCTCTAATGCACCTGATAGTGGACGGGTATGGGTCTGACCCCCAGCTCCTCCAGGATGAGGGGTTCATCTACAGCCTCCTGGACCGGTTTCCGGCCCAGATAGGCATGAAAAAGGTGACCCCTCCCTTCGTTTTCAGGTATACAGGCACAAAGCCGGAAGACTGGGGGCTTTCAGCTTTTGTGCTCATCGCCGAAAGCCATATCACCATCCACACCTTTGTGGAAAAACGCCTCCTCAACATTGACATCTTCTCCTGCAAGGAATTTGATGCCGTTGAGGTGGTCCGGCAGCTCCGGGACGAGTTCAAACTCACCCGGGTGAGGAGCCATCTCCTCAGGCGTGGTCTGGAGTACCCGGACTTTGACCTCCCCCTTGAGATGGAGCCTGCCCGCCCCCGAGGAAGGAGCCATGGCCTCCCATGAGCCCCTGAAGACCCCCACTACCCCCCTCTCCATCTGTCCCCCCTGGTCCCTGGCCCAGCTCCTGGAGAGGATGGGGGGGACCTCTTTTCAGGCCCGCAATCTCTCCCGGGCCAGCAGGCTCTGGGAGGAGATGCTGAAAGGGGAGACCTTTATCTTCTTTGGCCTGGCGGGGGCTATGGTCCCAGCCGGCATGCGCCCTGTCATCGCCTACCTCATCCAGAACCGCCTCATTGATTGCCTGGTGAGCACCGGGGCCAACCTCTTCCACGACCTCCACGAGAGCCTGGGCTTTTACCACTTCCAGGGCCAGCCTGGGCATGACGAGGACCTGCGCCAGGCGGGGCTAAACCGGGTGTATGATACCCTCCTCCGGGCCGGAGAGTTGGAGCAGGGGGAGGACTTCATCGCCCGCTTTTCCGCCCGTCTCCCCCCGGAAAGACCCGTGGGCACGCGGGAATACCTTCACCTCCTGGGAAAAGAGCTCTCCTCTCAGGCCAGGGCCGAGGGCATCCTTGCCTCGGCCTATAAAAACGGGGTGCCCATCTTCTGCCCAGCCCTGGCCGACAGTGTCTTCGGCACTGCCCTGGCTGCTGCCCGGATAAAATACGGCTGTGAGCTCAAGTGGGACCTGGCCCAGGATGTGCTGGACATAATCCAGCTCTGCGCCCAGGCCCCGGCCACGGGGGTGGTGCTGGTGGGGGGTGGCACCCCCAAGAACTTCATCCAGCAGGCGTCCCTCTGTGTCGGCCTCTTCGGCCAGGTGGTGAGGGGGCATAAATACGCCGTCCAGATAACCACCGATTCCCCCCAGTGGGGCGGCCTCTCCGGCTGCACCTTTGAGGAGGCTCGCTCCTGGGGGAAGGTAGCCAAAGGGGCCAGGACCGTTACCGTCTATGCCGATGCCACCATCGCTTTGCCTCTCATCGTGAGCGCGCTCGCCGAAAGGTGCCAGGCCATCCTGCCCCGGAAGGGCCTGGCCATCCCCCTGGGATGAAGCCCGGCCCCTTTTTCCCTCGCAACTTCGCCGGTATAAGAGAGCCCTATAGCCTCCTGGAAAAGGCCCGGATTGTGGTCCTCCCCGTCCCCTATGACTCCACCGTCGGCTGGCATAGCGGCCAGCGGGAGGGCCCCCGGGCCATCATAGACGCCTCCCAGAACCTGGAGTTCTATGACCAGGAACTGGACCGGGAGACCTTCAGGGTGGGCATTCACACCCTCCTGGAGCTCCAGCCCGCCCTGGGCAGTCCTGCCGGGATGGTTTCCAGGGTGGAGAGGGCGGTGGCCTGGATACTGAAGAAGGGAAAGTTCCCCGTCCTTCTGGGAGGGGAGCATTCCATCATGGTGGGGGTGGCGAGGGCCCTGGTCCGGCG
>Ga0315294_10009792_pt1 | contig 10509 bp, 16 predicted proteins | sample YL17G13_40_MG_FD_203626 | JGI IMG/M metagenome (GOLD analysis project Ga0315294, IMG submission 203626) | Sediment microbial communities from Yellowstone Lake, YNP, Wyoming, USA - YL17G13_40 | ecosystem: Environmental > Aquatic > Freshwater > Lake > Sediment | place: USA: Wyoming | collected...
TCCATATCCCGCGTCAATTTGCGCCATCCAAGAATTGAGAGCGTGATCGCGGATCCCTTTCCAACCTTGGTAGGTATCAAAAACGATGTTTGAAATTTGCGTCAAGGTCCAGGCTCCGCGAGTCTGGTAGTAGCTACCTTCCACGGGATCGATCGTTGCCGCGTTCGGATCTGGCACTGGATCGGCAGGCTGATCAGACGATCCGCCGGGACTGAAGGCTCCGATCCAGTCCTTGATCTTGTCAACGACTTCGGCGGCAACCTTCTCCCCTTCCTTCACTTCCGCGTCAAGCTTCGGCTCCGTTCCGCCACCCTTGACGGACTTGTCAACACTTTTCTTGTCCGTGTGCGGGCCTTTGGGCGGTCCCTTGTCGGCCACCTTGGCTCGATAGGAGAAGTAGGCTCCAAGAGCAACAGCAACGGCGATTCCAAGCCCGACGATCGGTCCCATGGCTAGACTGCCGCCGCCGCCGCCGCACCCACTACGGCCCCGCCAGTGGCGCCGAGAGCAGCCTTCGGGCCAGAGTGAGTCATAGCCCATATCAGGAAGCCGAAAAGACCGGCTCCGATCGCTATGCCTGCGATCGTTGGGAGGTTCCGAAACAACCAAGCCGAAGCACCGAGCATACCGCCCGCTAGGTCAATTCCTGACTTAGCGAGATCGGCTGCTTTTTCCGCGAAGCTTTCAACGGACTCCGCGCCGCTTTCAAGCTTGGCCATGAATGACCAATCAATCGCGGAAATGTCGTCGGAGGTAGTGATCCAAACACCCTTTGCGCCCGCCGCGAAAATATCGCGGTAAATGAAAGCCGCAAGGATCGCGTCCGACGGCTGAAAGATGAAAGCCCCGACCGTCGAACCGAGATCCGGAATGTAGGTCGTTGACACGATCCCTCTGTCTCCGAATCGAGCCTTGAACCAATCAGAATTAGGCGCAACGCTCCATCGGGAGATCACAAGGACTGTCGCTCCAGCCGGGATCGTGTCCTTCGGGTAGATCGTGATCGTCATTCGACCGGCCCGCCCTGATAGGCCGAAGACCACGGAAGGACGGACTCGTTCGGATCTCCCGCTCCGACGGCTTGATCACGCTCCGAAGTAGCCGTCTCCGTCTCCTGTGTTGCCAGCGTGATCGGATCGGCTGTCATTCGGTTGATCGTTTGATAGTTCTCGAACCCAAGGAAGGCCGCACCCCCTTCCGCTCCGGAAGGATCCCGATCGGCTCGTTCCTGGGAAGGATCCGTTCGTGCGGCATCGGCTTGTGCCTGCTCAGATCCGCTCTCCGATGTACTGAAAGCGGGATCCCTGGCCTCCTGCTTTTGTTCGACGTTCAACACAAAAACCTCCGGCCCTTTGGCTTGTCCGAAGTGATAGGAGAGCCAGGCAATCAAGGCCGTTGCGCCGAGAACCGCAACACCTAGGAAGGCACCACCCATGATCGGCTCCTACTTCTTCGCGGGAGAAATGGCGATCGGAAGACCTAGCATCTGGCCACGGGAAAGGCCGAGCTTGGCGACGGGATCTCCGTTGACGGACATGGAAGCGAGATCCGACGGGGAAACCTTCACGTTCTCCCGCTCCGACCAAATCCCGAACTCGCCAGCCGGAGTGATATCGATCCGCCGGTAGCAGTAGCGCACCGCATCGGATGCGACTTCTCCGAGGCCCGTCACTTCGATCTTGTTTCCGGCAGGCAGATCCGACCGACGATCGGAGGCGAACTGATCCAAAAGGATCAGGATCTTCCGGAGAGTCGGCTGAGCGATTTCCCCGAACGGAGACGGAATTACCAGCCCCGGAAGGATCTCGATATGCTGGATCGCATCGTCGCGCATCCAACATTCCGTGATGATATCTTCCGCGACGTTCAATTCCTCATACACGGCGCGATCGTCAATCGAGAGCTTGACGCGCGTGGCGAACGAGAGCGGAGCGATCGTCGGAGTGAAGTCGTGATAGTTCTTGTCCGCCGCGAAAAGGCTCTCCAGCTTGCTGAACCCGGACGGAATCAACGCCGGATCTTCCGTCGTGATGTACGTTCCAAGACGCTGGAATATCGGAGGCATGGGCTTCGGGTCTTCGCGGTAGAGGCCCCAAACCGAAACGGTCCAGCCGTCCTTGTCCAGACTCCAACCGGCCGGAGCGGTTTCCTCACCACCGAGAACGAGCCGGAAATCCGAATCGGCTCCCATCATGGAAGCCGGGAAAGCCTTGTCCGTGATCCGCTTTGTTGCCGGGCTCCCGTTCGAGAAGTAGCGATCCGCGAACGCGAGACAGAAAGAATGCCGCACCGGAAAGCCGCCCGGCAAAGGTTCGTCCATCCCGACCAATCCCGGACTTTGCAGAGCGTAGCTTTTCGTAAGTGGGACCATGCCCTCCACGATGTTCTGGAGACTGACGTCAACGACCGGAGCGTCAGCGCAAAGGTATCCGCCGTGATAGCTGAGGCTCACACGACCAAAGACCTTCCAGAACTCCAGAGGCGGAACGTTCGGAGCGGGGCCGTTGCCCTCATCGGGATTCCAGAGCCCGGCGATCGTACAGATCACACCGAGACACGAACGCCGATCCTTGGTTCCGGAAACCATGGAAGCGATCTTGCGGAACGTTTCTTCCAGAGTGGAACCCATCGGCATTCCGCTCCAGCGTTTCAGGAGAAGCCTTGAGATCTGAGACATGTTCGCGCCCTACTTTCCTGCCGCTTTGTCTGCCGCCGCCGCCGCCGCCGCCGCCGCGCGAGCCTTTGCGATAATCAGGAGGATCCCGCCGACTGCCGCCACTGTCGCGCATACCGCCACGTAGATTCCAAGACCTTTGGACATGTTCGTTTGACTCCGTGTTCTGGCCCGATCAAAGGGCGTTATTGATCCCGTTCTAGATCGGGCTTGCCTATTCGTCAAGTCGTTTTTTGACTTTTGTTCACGAGCTCGTGGACCGAACGGAGACGAAACGCCAATGAAAGCAGATCCGATCTTGCCGAATCGTTAACCCGTGGGACCGTAGCCAGGCATTGAAGGCTTGATCCCGCGAACCGCGATCCAGCCGAAGGGCCGAACGCGATCGGCTTCGGCAAGGATCGGATCTCCGAAGTTTGAAGCGATCCATTTCCGCGTTGACTCTCCCGCCACTTGACCGACCATGATCACGGGACTTTGACTCCAGACGAGATGGTTCACAAGCCGAGGGTATTGAACAGCCACGATCAAGTGAGTCGGCCGAAGCTTCCCGCACATGTCCGGCAAATGCCTCCCCTGTAGCACGATCCTTTTCAACATTGGCTCTCCGGTCCAGTGCGGCCCCGGAGCGTACAAAGAAGCCTCATCGAGTATCAAGGCAATGTCCCCTTGCGCGACGGCTTCTTGCCAGATGAAAGCGATCGTGAGCTTGTCGTCCGGGTCAACCCTCCAGAGGCAGACACGGGGAAACCCGTGTGAAGTCTTGTCAAGGTATGAAGCCCGATCGACCTCCACTACATCGGCAAGCCCTAACCCGTCCGGCCATTCCCCGAGAGCGTCAAGAACCCAAACGGATCGGATCCCGGTGTCTCGATAGAGAGCCCGGACACGCGATCGAAGGGCCGTTGTTTTCCCGGCCCTTTGCCGAGCGATCCAAGTCTCAAAAATTCGATCGTGTTTCATCCGAAGGAAGGATCGGCCGGAGCATGGATCGGTTGAAGGTTATCGACCGGCAGATCCGATCCGGAACCCGTGATCATGCTCCCGCCGAGATCCGAAGCGTAGATCCCTTGCAGTCTTGCGATGGCCATCGGAGCCACAAGACCAAGCGTGCAAAAGGTCGCACCCGTGATCGCTATCGCGGCAGGGGATGGGAGCGGGAGATACACCGAAGCCCTTGACCACGCTTCTGCCGCTTTCTGGATCTGTCCGTCCGTCGGAACGTCTTCTGCTCTCGGCTTGCAAAGCATTGTCGCAAGCCCGACGATCACGTCAAGCGCCGGGCGGATCATTTCGGCCGGGATCGGCTCGCGCGGCGGGGCCATGAACGGATCTACAGCGTCTCCGATCTCCGACTCCGGATGTTCCGATCGGTAACGAGCGATCAACACCCGTTGACGCTCCGTGGTCGCATGAATGGCCGATCCAACGTCTTTGATTTCGTCCGGCCCTTTTCGCTCTTGCCGAAGCGGATCGGCCGTTGCCGGGCTCTCCGTCTTCGGCTTATTTTTCTGTCCCTTCTTCCTGCCCGGCTTGCCTTTTTCCGCTTCGGCTTCGGCTTCGGGAGTGGACGGCGGAAACGGCTTCGGAGCGTTCGGATCGGCCGATTCAGTTCCTGGCATTTCTACTTGTTCAGACATGGCACCCCTTTTTTTGGATCTGGCTACTTGCCGATCCCGTTTGTGATCGCGTTCTTGATCGCTTTTTCGATTCTGGAAAAGAGCCCGACCTTACGCTTGATCGGAGAGAATGTCGGCTTGCTTTCAACCTTGCGAATCTTCTTGCTTGACATTTTCTTTCTGCCTTTCAAAAAACCCCGTCCATCGGGATCGCTTTGCCCATTCCGAGCGGATCGAAGATAACTGAGGCGATGCCCTTGCGTCAAGAGCAGAGCAAATGATCCAGTTAGCCTCGCTATCCCCTAAGGCCTCCTGTGCTCGCCAGGAAGCCGCTTGAACGTCTTTGATCAGCCTTTCGATTTTTCCGAGCCGATCGATCCGCACGAACCGATCGTGCACTTCCGTCGGAACGTCCTTGACCGGCTCCGATCTTAGGATCTGCCAAAGAGGAGATTCCGAACGCCGGGACTTGCGATCGGATCCGTTCGGCGTTTCCGGCCTCCACGAAAAAGAATCGAGAACGGACAACCAAAGCGTTCGCAGGTTCCGGCCGTAGTCGGTCCAGTCAAGCTCACTGATCAGGATCCCGCTTTTGGGATCTCCATGCTTACGGAAGAAAGCACGATGGATCTCGGCTTCGATCCGCAGAACAGCCCCGGAGCCGTCGTAACCTTGTGAAGCCCAAAGGCTCTTGTAAGCTTCGGCCGTGTTTCCCTCAAAAGCGATATCCTTTCGGTAGGCTCTTAGCAGAGCCAGCGATCGGTTCCCCAGATAGAAGGTTTCAGATCCGATCCGACCCTTGATCCTTGCGTCAAGTTCGACGTTCCGAGCGTGGGTTGCCCAGTCGGCCAAGACGGCTTCCATAGGCGATCCTTGACGATGAAGCGAACGCGCAAGCCAAGCCGCTTCCGGATCTCCATCCGAGATCCAAATATCCGCCGCGATATCGACTCGGCCGGGAAACCGGACGGGCGGATCGTTCGGCCACAAGTAGCGCTCTATCTCGGAAAGCCGGGCTTCCATGTCTTCGGCATGTGCAAAGGCTTGCCCTTGGACTTGGATCCGGACGGGATACTCGTTCGACTTAGGATCTCGGCCGGAAACGTCCAACCGAACGTAGAAACCCTCCCGTTGCAGAACCACGGCAAGGCCCGAGGTCCGGATCTGCCAGGGCACCCCGGATCCATCTATCGCCAATGCTTTTAAATCCGATTCGCCCCAAATCTGTTTCAGCACGAAATTCTGTATATTCTGGCGATAGAGGATTTCCTGCCAATCTCGGCCGAGCCTTAAAACCCTGAATCTGTCCTGACTTATGCCTGATGTATCGTGAATTTGCATTTCTTCACGATTGGCTTTTTGGGACCACTCTTACAGAGAGTGGTTTCGCGGATCCAGTCTCCCTAATTTCGTTGATACGATGCAATATCAGGACTTCGGCTTGAACAAGTCGCAAGGCTTCCCGAAGCCGCAACGGTAGGTTGCCGGGTGCATGTAAACCGGGGTGCGGCATCGTGGGCATGGTAGCGTCAAGAGATTCCGCGCTTGCTCCACTTGAAACATGTTCCCGCATTCTGGACAGACCCCTATCCCGCGACTTTGCTTACAGTACACGGTCGGTGTTGCCAGTTCAAGATCCGGATTGAGCGGAATCGAGTGATCGCAACTAGAACAGGACAAGCCCGGCAGAAAGCCTTGACACGGATCGATCCGTTTCTTCCTTCGGTTGATCCGCGTTCTACTTTTCATCGGCCACCACAAAAAGCCCATATTTCGGGGAGTCTTCGCGTTTTCCCTCTTGTGTATCGAGAAGAAGGATCTTGATCTTTGTCTTCGGCAGTAGGATCACGGCGCAAGCCGAGTCGATGCGACCTTGTGCCTTCACACTATCCTTTGCCGTTTCCCCTGGCTCCCACAATGATCCGATCCTAGTAAGCATGGATCACGCTCTCCGTTTCTGTCCGGCGTTCCGAAGCGGCTTCCGGACTGCAAAGATCCAAATGCTCTCTCCAAAGGCTACGCTTGATTTCGTGCCAAAGGCCGAGAACCGATCCGCGTCTTTTCTGTCGCCAGAATCGCGGATCGGGATCGTCAACCCACAACATAGAACGGACCGCCGAAAACGCGAGCCCGGTCCGAAAGTCTCGATAGTCAAGGCCGCAATTTTCGCAGTTATCAGCACAGGACAAGACTTGACCTACTCTGATCCGCCGTCTCCGTGCCAGATCCAAACGAAATCCGGGGCCGGGTGGAAAAACAGATCGTATCCCTTCGGGATCACTCCGGAGAAGAAAGCTTCATAGATAAGCTCAGGATATCTGTATGAGCCGAAACCGAAACATTCTTCCGCGCCTTTATGATCCAAGGGGGGTTTCTCGGATCGAAGTTTCCACCCCTCACAAACGTCGTCCCTATGCGTGGGAGAAAAGCGGATCGGACAAAAAACACGGACGGCGATATCTTGAAGATCGGTTCTAGTTGTCCAGTTGTCGCACGTTCCGCAGGATCGGCCGGGCTCTGCCCGGAGCCCGGAAGGGGGCGCGCCCCCTTCACCCGCAACCGGGAGGGGCACGGGGGTTTCGGAGAACCGATCGCAGACCTTTGCGATCTCGGCCATGAATTTTTCATCAGACTCCGAGATCGGGTAAGCTTCGGATCCCCATGTCGCGTGAGAGATCCGCGTTATCAGCCGACAAACCTCGATTATGAAATCCCGCTCTCGTTCGTTGCATGCCACTGATCCCTCCTGTTTTCATCAAAAGAAAAACCACCTTGCCTTATCCTGTCAACGCCGTACTGAATATCAGAAAGTATCCGATTCTGCTGATCACCTGAAAAGCTTTTCCATTTTTCACCCGTTCAAAATGCGAGCAACCCGTTTTGGTTCTGCGACGAGAAGCTTTTCCCCAAGCTTCCGAAAGATAGAATTTCTGCCTTTCGGAAACTTCGGGCAGTCCTTACCGTCGCAACGATCGCCGCAAGCGATCCCGCTATCACAACCGCAATCGGAGAAGATCCGAAACACCGGCTGATCAGGGTTCGCGCAAAGCCCGGCGCAAGGATAGTCTTTCTCGAACGGTCCCCAAAGAGACCACGCGCATTCTGTGCATTTCATTGCGGCACCCCTGCCTTTCAACGCTTGGACGATACCGATCCGGATCTATTCAGTCAATAAGAAACGGCCCCGGAGCCAGCTAGCAGGGGTGCGCTAGGGGAGGGATCCGGGGCCGTCGTGCCCCGTCCGGGGGGTTAGTCCGGACAAGACACGATCCGACGGGAGGCCCGAAAAGTCAATTTCTTTTTCGGAGCCGATTCTAGTAGGTGGATCGGACTAGCGGCGGGAAAGCCACGCTATCAGAGCAACCGGAATGCCTACGGCGAAAAGGATACCTAAGAAAAGGATCAAGTCTTCTTTGTCGGCAGGGATTGGCGCAAGCATCGGAGGCCCTTTCTAGATATGGAGATCAATCCACCATTCAACAATATCACCGACCCAATCCGCGATTTCGGCAAGCGTCTCGTTTCCAGATTCCGCCGCGAAAGTCTCAAACCAAGAGTCAGCCCAAGACCCGACCGAAGACCAATCCCAACCGGCATCCTTCTTGTCCCAAAAGTCACCAATGAAACGGCCCCAACCGGAAAAGCTTGAAATACCCTTGACGAAAGTGAACTTGCTTCCTGCGATCATGGTGACAAAAGAGACGATTGCCATACCAAAGAACGCCGGCATTCTTGCGTCTTGTGGAACGTCGTGAAACGGATCGCGGTTGTCTTCGCTCAAGTATGTTTCGTCTTCTCCGATCCAAGACCGCGCGATCTCTCGGACTTCCGGACTTAGATTTCTCCTCATCGGAAGGATCGGCGGAAGTGTAGCCATGATCTGCATTCCGGGTATGTCGGGATAGTGCCAAGCCCAAGGTTCCGAAGGAAGGATCTTCATAAGGATCGGCCGTATGTCCGGCAGGGTAACAAGAGCCTTTAGGTTTACAAGGTTGTCGTAACGTTTCCCCTTGTAGTACCAAGAACGCGCAAAGGCATAGAAGCCGGGATCTTGTGCCCCGCCGGGCTGTAGTTTGTGAAAATATTTCGCGTCTGCTTCCTGCCAAGTAGAATGCCAAGCCGCTCGAAAGTCATTCCAACCGGCAGGGGTTTCCTGTTTTCGTTTCATCGTCGCGTAACCGGCCAAGTAACCCGGAGCGCTCGCAAGCTTGTCCGTGAAAGAAAAGTCTTTCAGGATCCCTTGACAGTGAGCAGCCCAAACGAGCCATTCGGCAAGCCAAATAGATCTCCATCGGGCGTTTCCGCGCAAGTGGGTAACAAGATCGTCCGGCTCGATTAACTCCGGCCCGATCCGATACGGCCGCGGGTTCCCCGGAATCATCGGGGAGCTTGGCATCGAAGACCCAAACAAAGAGCAACGGGCCGCAAGTAGCACGATGAAAGGATCCGGATGGTGGACAGATAACTCCATAGATGGAGGCCGGAAGGACATAGAGCCCGGAGAGGTTTGAAGCGGAAATTCCGGCTTGCGCTTGTCAACGGGAGAAGTGACAGGATCACGGGATCGGACCGGAAGCGGCCCGAAGAAGTAACCGAGCCAAGACCAAAAAGACACGGTTACACCAAATCCGTAAACGGATCGGCGTTCATGGCATATGCCACAAGAGCCAGCGCAACGGCTAGCAGAGCCAGCCCGCCCAAGAACCATGGCAACGGGAGCGATCCCGCTTCGGCTTCCGCCACAAGGTCAACGGGAGGCTCCGGAACGGGTTCTGGCACTGGCTCCGGATCCGGCCCCGGATCCGATCCCGGATCCGATCCCGGATCTCCGAAATCATCCCACGCCCAATTGACCACCCGTTCGGCATGTCGGAACGGGGTTTCATAAGGCGCACCCCAAGCCGGGAACCTGGCTTTCATAGCGTCGAACGTTGCGATTTCTCCGTCGGAGACGATCGCCTCCCGCTTTTCCTTCCATGCTCCGGGGCCGCGTGAGTAGATCAAGTCAGATTGTAGGGCTTGCTCGCGCGTCAACTCTCCGATCGGCCAAGGTGCCAGAACCGGATCGGCCGAGTGTACTTTCCGAAGGCACCACCCGACAAGCCAAGCCGCAACCTTCACTTGTGCGGCCGCATCCGGCCAAGTGTCTCCTGCTAGCTGGCAAGCAGTGACTCGCTCCGAAGGATTATTGTCGTTGTAAGTTTCAAGGGTAACTCCGGCGATTTGACCGAGCCCCAAACACTTGTGAACGAGTGAAGGATCCAGACCGCAGGATGGATCGTGCGCCGAAGCCGTCCCGCGGCCGGCCCGGGCGCCTATTTTTCCCGCAGACTCCGCCCGTATCGTCGCAAGAACGAGCGAAGCCGGGACAGAAAGCGGAACCAATGGCCGAAGACGTTCGACGGCTTGGGGGAACATGGTTCCACTACTTCCCGCCAAATGCGCTAATCAACGACTGTGCGCCGCCCGTCCCGGCAACGGCGATCGTGATCCACAAGAGCCACGATCGAAGACCCTTCAATTGATCGTGGATGACTTCGATCTCCGATTTCAAGATCTGATATTGCGTTTCGGTCATTGTTCGGACTCAGGCAAGGCAAGCAACGCGAAATAAAGCAGGGTATTCGCGTTCACGTACACCTTGATTTCCGCGTTCTTGGAAAGCCACAATTCTCTCGGAACGTATGCGGTTACGGGTTCGGCTGGTACGTCGAACTGGCTCGAATGTCCGTCTTCGATCGCGTTCTCGTCTCCGGTCACTCGAAATAGAGCATAGGGTAGGGCGACTACTTTCGTTGCGATCACTTTTAGCACCCAGAGCCCGGCCCGAAGCTTTACCGTTTTCCAGTCCATTCCAGTCTGTTCGACGCTGAATGCACTGATCTGTCCGTACCCTGCCCGCCCGGCCGAACCGATCGGACCCTGGCGGTATGTTTGCGGCCCTTGGTTAGTGTCCAGGCTCATAAGCCGATCTCCGTTCGGCGCGGGATGTAGAGAACGCCGAAGACAGCCGACGGCCCGCCGCCGATCCAAGAGCCTTGCCATTTCTGCGAGTAGCCTTTGGCAAGCCGCAAGGTCTTCGATCCGTCTCCATATCCCGCGTCAATTTGCGCCATCCAAGAATTGAGAGCGTGATCGCGGATCCCTTTCCAACCTTGGTAGGTATCAAAAACGATGTTTGAAATTTGCGTCAAGGTCCAGGCTCCGCGAGTCTGG
>Ga0315294_10009793_pt1 | contig 10509 bp, 7 predicted proteins | sample YL17G13_40_MG_FD_203626 | JGI IMG/M metagenome (GOLD analysis project Ga0315294, IMG submission 203626) | Sediment microbial communities from Yellowstone Lake, YNP, Wyoming, USA - YL17G13_40 | ecosystem: Environmental > Aquatic > Freshwater > Lake > Sediment | place: USA: Wyoming | collected...
AGAAGGCTTCACTTCACGCGAAGCCTAAGAGGCTGGTTGCTGACCCGCAGTACAGTTCAAAGAGCCTAAGGGAGCAAGCTCTCGATCAGGGAACACTGCCAGTCATCCCATATCCGAGAAACCAAATGAAAGGCGTCAAATGCATCCTCAGAATCGACAGAAAGTTCAGAAGCCACGGTCCCCAGCAGTTCAGAAGAATCTACAGGAAACGCGTTGCAGTAGAGCGAGTGTTCAGTCGCCTCAAGAATCTGGCAAGCTTAACCCAACACAACCTCCGAGGACTCGCTAAAATCACGTTCCACGCTCAACTTTGCTTGCTCATCATGCTATTCACAGCTCAAGCCGCAGTCAACACTCACAAACCAGCCAAAGCAAGAAGCATAAGGTACTCAGCAAACTAATTTAGGAACAGGCATGCGCGCAGAGAGGTGACAAGGTTCTCCGAGCTTCCGTCCCGTTTCGGATTCTCGATTGAATATCCCGACTCAGTGGCAAACTTACGGTACTATGAACCGGACTTCGTCGCTGTACTGGAAAACGGCGAGCACTACCTGATAGAGACAAAAGGGCGTGAAGACCCTGACGCCCCACATAAGGATCGTGCCGCGAAGCTTTGGTGCGAGTATGCAACGCTTTTGATGCAGATACCATGGCAATATCTCAAGATTCCGCAGCAAGATTTCAAGCAGTTGGAACCGAACGAGTTTTCTGACTTAAGTGTCTTCAGGTATGCCAAAAGCTCCTGACTTAGAACAAAGCAGTCATTCAGGATCGCGAGGAGAATTCTGACCTCTGGCTTGCTGGGGATTGAGTACGCGCGCAAGGCAAGCAGATCGAGAATTTTGAAAGCAGTCACAAACTTGTCAGAAGCATAGTTAACAGGCTTGAAAGCGAGCGAGCCTACTCATAGTTTGTGTAATCGCTTTCCGAGGCTCTTTCAATATCGGTTAAACACTTTTTCTCCTGGTATCTGACTGATTTTCGATCTAGACAGCCTTCAATGAACACTTTTTCGCTCGGGGTGAATCGATGCTTTTCTAACTCCTGCTTCGAAGGAAAGAACATGTAGAAAGTTCCAGAAGTGCTCGTGCCCAGTGTTATACAGTAGGGATATAGCCACCACTTAGCTCCCCTGCGCTTGGGGTCGTCATAGGGGTCGTCATATATCTTGCGTATTATTCCCTTGACCACTACCTTCTCCATAACCCTTCTTCCATTCATACATGCCAAGTGAAACTGTTCGAATGAAGAGACAATACACGCACGCGCTTAAACGTTTTCTGAGTCAAAATACCTAACGAACTTTTCGTAATCTGTCTCGGCTATTGTCCTATTCTTCTTCTTGATTTTCCAACATGTAAAGAAGTAGTTATGATCTTTGAACTTGAACACAATTTCAGGTCTTATCCCACCCACAATTTGGACAGTTGCGTTCTGGGTTTTTGAGAATTTCCTCTAGAACTTCCCTAATAGCCTTCATTAGTTTCCTGCTTTCGTTAAGGTTGCTCAAGGGAAACCACTGTTGTATATGTACCTGGTCGTTCTCAGTCATGCTAGATTGCTCTCCAAAAACCACTAGTCATTTCTTCATTCAGTAGATAAAACGTTTGGGTTTTGGGGGTAAAGTTTTATCCAACCAAAGGTACTTACCAGAAGAGACATAGACAATCCTCAGCTAAGAAGACTCACCGCAATCCCTGAACACCACTTAACCACGACAGCAAGTGGAGATGTCTTACGAACAACGAAATTGGATTGCCGAGTTCTATTCAGTCTTATCCAAGAATCATTGGGCCTAACCGACTTAAAAAGACCTGTAGAAAAGTGTTCCAGTTGAATTTCTTGTAGATTATTAGTGCCCGATATAGGACAACGTACCAGACTCAATAGAGGATTCCTCCATAAGCTTTATGCTTTCGTTAAACCCCATTGTCATTAGGAGAAGGGAGAAGTGGGCACCATAAAGGGTCGCCGTGTTGGTCTTCTTTTGGTCTTTGCAATTCTAGTTGCAACCGTTTGTTCGCCCATTAATATCGCGCATGCCCAGGTTCAGAACATCTCAGTTACGAAATTGGTTGACGATCCTTACTACAAAGAGACTCTTTTTGTGATAACTACGGATGAGAATACTTATCATGTCATCGTTAGAGCAAACATTACAAAAGCGGGCAATGAGACACTGATCGATCTTGAGGCAACCCTTTACAATCCGCATAACACAACTTTCACTGCATCAGCAGCGATACCAGACACGCTCACAGATCATCCCTACGTCGGCACAGTGGAAGCGATTCGTCTTCACTTCCCGGAGGAAGTCGTTGAGTATCTAGTTTATTGGATATTACCGATAGCAATAATCGCAACGATAATAATTCAGGTCTACATGATTCTTGAGGATATTTCATCTTACTTACTGAACGTTCTTCTAAATGAGGCACCCTTTGTTTGGGCCTCCATCCCCTACGTGTTGTACACGCTTCTTAGAAACGATAGTAATAACGACGACACAGGTACACACACTCCTTACGGATATCCACCAGATGACTATCACCTTGGATCATTCGATTTCTATATTCCATATTCGCCCTTTTGGTACCATGTTGGACTTGTTTTTGATCATCATTATTATGTAGCAACTGCCAAGAACTGGTGGGAAATCAATGAACATGAGGTGTACACTGACGTATGGACACCCTGGGGCACTTATCGTATTGTGTGGTTCACTTACTACACAGCGAATTGGATCCGTTCACGCGCGCTACCTCCAGTTAAGATTCCGCCCAGCGCCTCATTTTACTGGAGGCCAATACAGCCGATAGTCGGCGAGAGAGTTGTTTTCACATCAACCAGTTTTGACTCTGACGGGTCCATTGTGACTAGCCATTGGTGGCTAGGAGACGGAAGTGAAGAAGCATCACTGAACTTAACCCACATCTACGCAAACATCGGAAACTACAGCGTGACTCTGGAGGTCGTTGACAACGACGGCCTCAAAGACAACATCACCCAGACTGTAAGTGTAAAACCATTAGAGGAAGCTAGATTGAGGGTTGTTCCAGATCACCTAGAGGTGCACATTCCGAGTGGACAACACAGATCCGCTGAATTTGTGGCAGGTGAGAGTCTAAATCAGACGGACTTACTCGAAGTCGTCTTTTCCACAACAGATTTCAAGAATCCTGAGAATGACACAATTTCAGCTGGAACTGTGACGTTTGATAAGAACGGAATTTCAATAATCAGAGGAACTTATACAAACGTTACGGCGACTTTCTACTCGCCGCCTGGATCGCCTCTTGGATGGTATAATGGAAACATCAGCATTTCCAGTGGAAACGGAGGTAAGGCCTCAGTTTTCGTTGGAATCTCCATTTTTGGTCCCCCTACCGCCGATTTCACTTGGAACCCTGTGGTTCCAAAGGTAGGTGAGCTAGTTAATTTTGATGCATCATTGTCGATGCCAAGCGGTGGACCTATAAGTCAATATCGCTGGGATTTTGGCGACGGACAGACAGCAACAGGAAAGACGGTGAGTCACGCATTTTCTTCTGCAACCACGTACTCGATTACCTTGAATATTACTGACAGTGAGGGTCTGTGGGATGTAGAACAGAAGCAATTACAAGTGGTCCAGCCTTATGGTCCAAAGGCAGAATTTGCTATAGTTCCTGAAACCGCTAATATCGGCCAACTCGTGAAGTTTGATGCTTCAGCTTCGCAACAGGGATGGAATGGTACGAACCAAATGCCAATTATTGAATACCGTTGGGATTTTGGAGATGGCAACAAAACCACGGTGCCCGCGCCGACAATTTATCACACGTTCGGTAGTTCAGGAATATACTACCCAACTTTGACCGTTTACGCGAGCGGAGCCACACCAGAAACTGACGCGATAACACACAGAGTAGTTGTTATGTCGGTGCCAGTAGGCGGCTACTCAGTTTCTCTGACACGATACAGCACACTAATGCCCTCGTCGGTCTACCTTGCCTTATTGATAATGTTATCCGCGGTCTTCACAACAGTAAGACGCAAGATACGCGGGAAAAAATAACTAGTGTCAAGGAGAACGCTCCTTCCAGCGATAGATAATTCACTTCTCAAGACTCAGCCGCGAGTCCTAAACTTCAGGAAACATCCAGATGTTTCAAGAGCCCTGAGCCTAGCCCAAAGAGCCTATGCCGTGTCATAAAAGGGTACGGGAGTCTTTGCTAGCCTTGTTTAGCGCGCATGGCTGTTCCGAAAATGGCCAATAATGGTTTTAAATCCGTTTTGTATAGTTGAATTATGGACTTGTTTGATGAGCGTGTTTTGGCTGTGCTCAGCGAAGGCAAGCCCAAGTTTTTCGCCCAGCTTCTCGGCGAGGTGGGTTTCGGTCGCAACACGTTGAAGCTGCATCTTAAGCGCCTAACAGCTCAGAGTCTGGTGGTGAAGGAAAAAACGCTCTCGAATGGACGGGGAAGGCCGAAATACGCCTATTTCCTGTCGCCCAGAGTTCGGCAACAAGTATCCGCTGCCCTATCAGACCCGTCGATAACGATCGTGACCTTGCCGTTCAGCCGCCTAAGGCACCTCTGCAGGTTCGAGAAGGGCGGATACTGCAAGCAAATCAGAAACAAGTGTGACGCAGGAAGCTGCCCTCAAATCCCGAAAAACAAATAATAAAAACCATTTTAGGCCAATTTCGGAACACGCATGCGCGCCTATTTGCTTCAGAAGCGCCGTTATTCGAATTTTCCGCCGCACATAGGGCATTTTATGGGAGAATCAAAACCTTTCCGAACGAGCACCGTCACACAGTAGAAACAGAAGGAAATATTGCATTTCGAACAGCGATGAACGCCTCCGCCAACTGGACGGCCGCAAGCATCACATGGTTGACTTAAACATTCCCGCTCTTTTATCATGGCTACTCCTTCTCCATGGCGTCCAGAATCAGTTGTTCGCCTTATGCCTATACATAGCTTTAGCCTCGACAGACTTTCGAGTGGATCTATGACAAGGCACACTTGAGAATACTGCAAGAAAAGAGAAAAGATGGTGAAGAGTTTTGGTTAGGTTGTTTAGCGCGCGCTAAAGGCTCGAGGTAAGATCAGTTTATAAATTGAACACTGCAACTATCCACAGGGATCTACTGTGGAGTTTGCTCAACCATTGGACTTTATCGCCATGCTGCCAAACCTGACGGGCGGAAAAGGATATGAGATAAAGCCAGGCATTCAGTTTGGTGGTGGGCTCAACCCGGCTCGCATCAAACGTGGTGAAAGGGCAGAACTATATTTTGTATTTCAGAATGCTCTGGACACTACTGTAGAGGCGGAGGTCAATGTTGTTGTACCTTCGAGCAAAATGTTTAGGAAAACGAATATCTCGACTGTAAGTCAAGTGAAGATAGTTCTAGGTCCAGCAGAAGCTGAGCAGATTGTGATACCCATACAGGCAGCTCTGGACACTCCAGATGGTGATTATGATATCCAGGCTACCGTTAGAGGGAACAGTGATAAAGATGGAAGGAGGATCAGGAATGCGAAGCCTGATTCCAAAGCCAGTTACGCAGAGGCTGCGACTAAGTCTGTTGCCGCTTCTGCAATCGCCTCTGCAGTGGGTCTTTTCCTCACCGGAAGAGTAGTAATCAGAAGTTATATACCGAATAATCGCTTAGAGGTGAAGTTGCAGGTCGCTGGAACCGCTGAGTCACCTCGCGGCAAACCTTTGGAAATCCATAGGAAAAAGCTCTGGACAGTAATGCACAGCAAATATGACCCTATCGTAGGAAGATACATACAAGAGATGGTGAAAAACCACACTTTAAATGCTCCAACTCGCAACTATGTTGCCAACATCTTCTCAAGGAATTATAAGTATCTCTTTGAATCAGCGCATCTTCCAACCTCAGACGAAGAGCTTCTCTGGCTTGGACGCATTTCACACTTTCTGTTATTTGCAAACGATGCTTTCTATTGGCACAACATCGGATTGCTTCTGCTAGATAGAGTGGTAAAACGACTAGAGCAAGATCCAGAACTTGAAGAGAAGCCCATGTCCGAATGGCTTGACTTTCGGACGGATGTGCTTGACGTGTGGCTAACGAGCTTTTTTGGCAGGACTGATAGGAACAATCTCATATGGTTCTTCGCGAAGGTAGCCGTTGACAGATTCTTGTTAGTCCAAGAGACACAAGGCAAGAAGTTCACACCCGATGACATAGCACAAGCTGAGGAGAAAAAAGCAAAAGATATCGAGATCGCTTTCTCAACTCTTAGAGACCAAAAAGCTGTTGGTACGACAGCACATGATAACATAATCTATTTTGTCGGAACTCATCTCAGCATGGGAGTGACTTGTGCAGATCAGCTATTTGATAGCAAAGAGGAAACGCTGAAGCACCTCCAAGACTTGGCAAGCATTTGGTCAAATAAGCAGGACGCAAAGGAAAAAAGCAGGCAATCAATGATTGAGATCATAGAAGAGGAGAAGAGGAAACTAACAAGCCACAAGTAATGAGATATTTCGACATCCGCGATCAGCGAGCAATTAGCGCGCGCGCTAAGGGCAGAGCTGACGATGTTGCATGCGCAGCGCATGGATCGGTAGTTAACGCGCGCTGTTAGTGTAGCGTGATAGCGCCCTTCATCTTCCAGAATAGTACCTGTAATGGTCCAAGTGATTCACTCATAAACGGTTTGGATGGTCTTTGTCACCTCTACATAAATGGTTCTGCTCTTGGAAGTTGCCTTTTTGTCGCATTTGATTCAAATAGTGTTCAGGAATAGTTGTTTTAACTCCTGTAGAAGTAACTTCCATAAGGCTTTTATACATCAAAGAAACAAAAATGATTTCACGTTTTATTAGGAAACATGAAAACAGGAGAAAGGAAAATGAAGAAAACACTGTCTATAGTTATAATTGGAATTCTTTTCATTTCAATGTTTTCGATTTTTGCACCAAAAGCACTAGGAACTGCAAGCGAGACTTCACTTCAAGTTGCAGAAAAAGCTGCTACGTGGACGATCAGTCAAGCGATCTCTGAGAATGGAGGATACAAATGGGCTAACTATCTGCAGGGAGGACCTCGGTACGTCTCAACGGTGCCGTTTGGTGGATCTGGGTTCGGAACATTCTACTTGAAACTCTACAAGCAAACTGGAAACACCCTATACCTCGATTATGCTAAAGGGGCAGCTCACTGGGTCATTAGTCAGGCTGTTTCGGACAGCGGCGGTTACAAATGGCCGCAACCCGATGACGATATTCCAAGCCCGGGCTGGTGGTTGAGTCCTATGGTTTCAGGTATTGGCGATTTTCTATTAAGTATGTACCAGACCACTGGGGATATCACTTACAGGGAATATGCGGCTGGCGCAGCCAGATGGTTGATGGCCATGGCATACTGGGGCGAAGCAGGATGTTTCATTCCTTACAACCCGCCAGGCCCATATGGAACACAAGCCGCCCATGGAATAGCTCCAGGTCGAGAAGCCTACACGGCAACGTTCCTGCTCCACATGTACCAAGAAACCAAGGACACAACGTATCTTCCTTACATAAGGGGCACTGCTGAATGGTTGATCTCAGGCCCAGACAAAGTCGTTGATGCCAACGGATACAAATGGAGATTTAACAGGCCATATGGATCAGTTTATCCACCCGACGGAAACGGCCAAATAGCGTTGTTTTTCTATGAAATCTATGAAGCCTTAGGCGACCCAACTTATCTGCAGTATGCTCAAGGAACAATAAACTGGCTGCTAAGCCAAGCTGTAATCAATGGCAACACGGCGAAATGGTATGATCCTGTCACAGGGCTATATATGACCCTGCCTCTTTCTGACATGGGCGGAATGCAGGGATTTTGGGGAATTCCCGAGCCTAACTGCTTATTGATGGCTGTCTACGGAATCACAAAGAATCCGACATATCTTGACTATGCGAAAAAGCTTGCCAATTGGATAACAAGCTCAGACATTGCCGTATCAGAAGGCGGAGGCTACAAATTTCCAAACTATCAGGGAAGCTCCTTCTATTCAGCATATCAGAATGCGAAAATCTACAATTTCTTAAGTTGGCTGTCCAGCCTAACAGGGGAAACGACATATTCTAACTACGCTGATGGAGCATTGCAATGGATCATCTTCAGCGCAACCGAATCCAATGGAGGCTACGCGTGGAGAACCATACCTTACTTCCCATACAATGCCGCATGGTTCGAAAGTGGAGCTGCAGGAGTTGGATACTACCTTGCTAGCGCAGCCACGATCGATCGATCACTTCCCTTTGATTCGCCTAGTGTTTGGTTCGGTCCTGACTTCAGCGATTCTGACCCTGGAAACCTTGCTGACGAGGGTTTCAAGACAGTCTGGTTTTCCATTCCTGATACCGATCGCTTGTTGGATCCAGATTATTCATCGGGGATAAAGAGTTTCATTGAGCAAGCCCATCGAAGAGGATTGTTTGTTCACGCGATGATCCTTGAAGAACGGTCGATCGATATTCCGAACGGCCCGTTCATCGAAGAGAAAGTGAATGGTGTAGTCCAATTCAATTTGGAGAATCCGACTGGGAAATTCGATGGCATTCACATAGATGTGGAACCACACGCTTCACCTGAATGGAATTCTCGTAACGATCAAGAGCAGAACGAGATTGTAACCGATTACTTGGGGCTCCTATCACAGATACATCAAAAACTTCAAGGAACCGGTCTGGCGTTCTCTGCTGCTCATCCTTACTGGTACCAAGAGGAAGCTGACGCTAATAGACTACCTGCTGCTCAAACAAGCAATTTCGGGGAATTCTTGGATGCAATAGTTCTTATGGTTTATGGCAGTGATCCAAACACCAACCCTTGGGACACAGTGCCAGAGATCTCAGCTAAAGTCATCGATGAAATAACGGTCGCGGACAGTTGCAGTCGTCTCAAGATCATCGTTGGAATGGGTGTGCAAGAGTTCTGGAAACATGAAGAGCTCACGGACTGCATGATGCAGTTGGATCTAAGTCTTAGAACGCATAAGAGTTATGGGGGCCTCTCAATCTTCAACTACGCCCAATTCTTGGAGAGCAAATCATGGGAGTACAGAATAGCATTCAGAGGCAAAACCCAAGAGAAATATGTGCTTATGGTAGACACGGCAAACAAGCGATTTGAATTTCTCACGCCGGAAAACAGGTTCGCAGCGAGAACAGCAACAGTAATGTACACGTTATCAATTTCGTTGTGGTCCACGGAGACGATAATTAAACAAAGTGATGAAGAGATCGGACTTTTGGCGGACATCCTAGACTCATTTTGGATAAGAGCCTGTGGGGTGACCGTAAACGAAATAGAAACTGATAAAACCGACTCTCCGAGTGACTCATTTCCACGCTGGTCGGTCTTCTTCGTCAAGGGAGCATCACCAGTCAACATACTCGTAACCGCACCAGACGGTCTCCGAGTAGGATTCGATCCTGGCACAGGCGAAATCGTTCAAGAGATTCAAGGTGCAGAGTACTCTGGACCAGCAACAGAACCGCAGACTATTATTATTCCCAATCCGACTATTGGCACATACGATGTTATACTGGTCGGAACAGCGACAGGCAATTACACACTCACCTTAGAGCATGCCAATTCAACAATCTCTCAAAGGCAGATTTTCAATGGAACAGTGATGCCAGATGAGACGCGATACTATTCAGCAACCCTATCAGAAGTCAGTCGGATGACTTCCATTTCTTGGGAGCATGTCTTCAAAGATGCAAAACGAGGAATGATGCTGAAGATCAGCATTGATGACAAGTATTTCCAGTTCATTGCACCAAACAAAGACTTCGGAATCAAGCATGATCCCAATATGATCTCATACAGAAACGTCATAGCGATCTATTACAAAGACAGTGAAATACTCATGACTGCCATCGCCGCAACAGGCAAAATAGTCGGATGCACAGCTACTCTTCTAGATAGACAGACGCGCAAACTATACTGGCTTTTCACAATCCAAAAAGCACTGCCCTGCTGACGAACCACTCTCAGTGAAAACCAGACCCCCTTTTCTTTTTTCGACTTCATACAGAGACCAAGCCGATTTTGATTCTTGGGTCTCTTCAGGAAGACAGCACTTACTGCTACCAGACCGTCAAGGATTGCCTGAGACGCGTATACGAATACATAAGCAAGGGTTATGCTCGCGCGCGCTAGGAAAACCTGCAACAGCGGCTTTAAGATGAAGCCAACAATAGGTAAAAGTCGTTTTCGTTTCGTCTCCCTGAGCATTTTATCCCAATTTCATTGCTGCTTCTTGAGGCTGCTCCGCTTCTTTGAAATGTTCTACAAAGTGGAGCTCTACCCAGTCGCTTCGTTTTCTATGTTCTTTTTCTGCTTCGTTATCTATCAGGGTCAGCCGTGTTCCGATACAACATTATCGTGTTAGCCGAAGAGCCAAACCAAGCCAAACCGCAGATTTTGCATCTGAAAATGGTAACATAAGACACACTGCTAGCGACTTTAAGTAACTTTGAGCA
>Ga0315294_10009796_pt1 | contig 10506 bp, 9 predicted proteins | sample YL17G13_40_MG_FD_203626 | JGI IMG/M metagenome (GOLD analysis project Ga0315294, IMG submission 203626) | Sediment microbial communities from Yellowstone Lake, YNP, Wyoming, USA - YL17G13_40 | ecosystem: Environmental > Aquatic > Freshwater > Lake > Sediment | place: USA: Wyoming | collected...
GCGGGCGAACTGAAAGGTAGTTTCCTCGTCGGCGAACAATAGCGTGACGCGGCGGCGATTGAGGAACAGGCCGAGGACCCGCTCGGCCTGTTGCAGGACGCGCACCACTTCGGGGATCCCTGCGCAGAAGTCCCGGTACCGGTTGGTGTCCAAGGCAACCTTCATTTCCAGAGCTCCGGATCCACCCTTTCCATTTCCCCGATCACCCGGTCGAACTCGGGATCCTCGACCCAGGTGCCCGCCAGGTCGTCCAGGTCGTGGTACTCGACCTGTTCATCGGCGATCCCCAGGCCCCTTTCCAGGGCTTCGAGGGCGACGCGGTTCAGGCTTTTAGTCTCTTTTCGCGCCACCTCGCGCAACTTACGGTTGACCTTATCCGGTATCCGGCGAAGCGTCATCTGATGGCTTTTCACGATGGCAACGATATTAAAATATGCAGGCATGTTCAATCTTGGTCTGCTTGCAGCAGAAACACCTCCTGCTCGCCCACGAAGAGGTCGAATGCCCTGGGCGGGTCGACGGCGAACAACCGGTGCAAACCCAGGGGGACCGCGGGCAGAAGGTCCCAGATTTGGAAGCTGTCAGGAAGGTGACAGATAGCCACTTCAACGAAGCCGAAGCGAAGCCCGGAGGCGAGCGGTCGATCCTCACCGGGTGCCGCAAGATCGTGGCCACCTCCTGCGGCTTTTTCGACCGCCTTCCCTCAGTCCTCGAGGCATACAGTCCGCGGCCAGCCGTCGGCAAGGTCGCTCTTTCGGCGCTGGCTTCCTTGAAGTATAATCTCTGCAGTGAGGATCCGCACAAAGCTCACCCTCGTCACCGCTTTGGTCTGTTCCAGCCTCGTGCTCATTTCTAGTATCTCCATGTGGACCATGAACGAGATTTCTAAGCTGAAAAGCACGACCGAAAGCGGCTTCGAGTTGATCAACAGGGCTCATACGGTGCACGGCCTGATGAAGGACCTGCTGTTCGACATCTTCACCCCTCAGATCTACCGCTTGCTAAAAGATATCATCCACACGCCCCGTTTCAACACTACCTTGCGCAATTTTCGCGAGGCCACGGCGGATTTCGAGAAAGCCTTCTACGAGTTCACCGCATCTCCGCGGGTGTTGAGGCTTCTGCGCGAAGAGGAGCTGCGCGACGCCTACGACGTGGCCAAGATCATGAGTGCCAAGGCCTTCACGCGCATCTCGGTGATCCTTAGCAGCCTGGACCGACTGGTGGCCTCGGGGGTGCTGGGCGAGGAGAGCTTGTACCAGCAGCTGCAGACCGGGGTGAACCCCGCCGTCCCGGCCTTTTTCGATGAGGTTCGCGACACCTCCTACTATCTATCCAACAGCTTCGAGAGCTACCTCAGCCATTTCATCCGCTCCCTACAGAAGGAGAGCGAGAACATTCGCCGGCGCATGCTCCTGGTGTTCTGGCTGCTGACTATCGTGCTAGGCTGCCTGACCATCGTTTTGTATTTGCTGCTCGCCCGGCGCATTTCCCGCAAGCTCTCGAGCGTACAGGAGGGATTTCGCCGCGTCTCGCAGGGGGACTTCACGATCCAGATGGACGCTGGTGGCCAGGACGAGTTCGCTTCCTTGGCGACAAGCTTCAACAAGTTCCTGGCGGACCTGAAGCGCAACGTCAACTCGGTGCTGAGCTTGCTGGCCGATGTAGGCCGAGCCATCAGCGAGCGGCTGAGCTTGCAGGAGGTCTTCAGGCTGATCGTGGAGTCGGCCGTAGCGGACTCCAGCGCCGACGGGGCGGCCCTGCTGATGGCCGGCGAAAGCGATCGTCTGGTCGTGCGCCAGGCGGCCGGGGGGTTCCCGCTAGCCATTGGCATGGAGCTCGCGGAGCCGGAGTGCTTGCTACCGGCCGGGGAGGCGGGCGGACACCCCAATTCCCTGTGGCAGGTCTTCCGAGGAGGCAAACCCCTTTTCCTGCGCGAGCCGCAAGGGACGATTCTCGACCAGCAGGCGGCCAACTCGCTGCTGGCCATACCCCTGAGCCTCCCGGACCGTATCCTCGGGGTACTGTGCCTGGTGACCCTCAAACCCTCGAGCCGCTTCACGGACCTGGACTATACCAATTTCACGACTTTCGCCGACTATGCCGCACTGATCATGGATAACTTCTTCAAACACAGGGAGCTGCTGGAAAAGCGCGACGCCGAATACCGGGCGCTGCAGGCCCAGATCCAGCCTCACTTCCTCTACAACCTGCTCAACGGTCTCATCGGCCTCAACCGGATGGGGGAGCGGCAGGCCTTGGAGAACGCCATCCTCTCCCTGAAAGGGATGCTGCGCTACACCCTGGAGCAGGGGGACTGGACTACCGTGGCCGAAGAGCTCGAGTTCCTGACCAAGTACTGCGAACTGCAGCAGCTGCGTTTCCAGGACCGGTTGTCCGTGAGCATCCACTGCTCCCCGGAGGCGGCGGCCTATCGCATTCCCAAGCTGCTGCTGCAGCCTCTGGTGGAGAACGCCGTCATCCACGGAATCGAGCCCCTCGGCGGCCCCGGCAGGCTGGAAGTCGGGGCCCGGCTGTTGCGCAGGAACGGGGCTGCCGTGCTGGGGATCAGCATTTCGGACAACGGAGTCGGTTTCTCACCCGACGCCGGCTTGGCGGGGCGTCATCTGGGCATCGCCAACGTGAAAGAGCGCCTGCTGGTCGCCTGCCCGCAGGCCTTCCTGGGCATCCAGAGCCGGCCGGGCGGCACCCAGGTGACCATCGAGATCGCCGGGGACGCCCTGCGCTCGTGAAAATTTTGATTGCCGATGACGAGAAGCTGGTTCGCTTCAGCCTGAAAAGCATGCTCGAGGAGATCGGCATCCCGGGCGCCTGCATCCATGCCGCCGCGGACGGCGAGGAAATGATCGCCGCGGCTCGGAAGCTGCAGCCGGACATCGCCTTCGTGGATATCCGCATGCCCAAACTCAACGGCCTGGAAGCCATCGGGCGCGTTCGCGCCCAGATGCCCTTCACGCGCTGGGTAATCCTGACTAGCTTTCCTTCCTTCGACTACGCCAAGAAGGCCATCGGACTGGGCGCGGCGGAGTACCTCTTGAAGCCGGTGAGTCCCCGGGAGCTAGCCGAAGTTATATCCCGCTTGAGCCAGCAGCGGCAGGCGGACTGGCTGCGGGCTAACGAGGAGTTCGAGGCGCAGGTTAACGCCTTGTTCCACGACACGCTGAGTCTGCAGCGTGACTCGCAGGGGTTCTTTGCCGCTGCCTCCTTCCTGCCCGTGCAGCTGGTGTTCGACGGCACCCTGCAGGAGGGGCGGTTGCAGGCGGGACGCCTGGAGGCCTGCGATATTATTCGCAGAAAGCTGGCTGCGGTGGTTGGCAGCGGCACCCGACTGGCGCTGAGCACCATGCCCGAGGGGGCTTTGCTAGTGCTGGGCGCCTGGAAGGCAGGGGAGGAAGCTCACGGCGGAGCTGAGACCATGAGAGCATTCCTGCGCACGGCCACGGGGCTCGTGATGCAGGCGCTTTCCCCGCGGATCACGGTAACCAGCCTGCACGGCGAAGAGTGCGTCTCGTTCACGTTGTTACGAGAGCAGCTGCGGGAGCTGGGCAGGCTGGCCGCCTTGCGCTCCGTGTTGGGCGTCGGCCGCTCCTGGAACCTGGCCGAGCTTCGGCGGCGGGGGAGCGACGCGTCCCTCACTCGGCTGGCTGCTGCGTTGGAGGGGTTGGCTGGCGCGTTTCGAGGCAGGAAGCTGCTGGAGTTTCTGCGCCAGCAGGAGGCTCTGCAGGCGGTCGCGCGGGCTCAGGCCAGCCACCGGGACATAAACATGGAGCGGGCCGCCATGAGCTTCCTGCGCTGCAGCCTCGGCTTTGTTGCTCCGGTAGCCGTTACCCTGGAAGACTCGCTGGCGGCGCTCGCCGATTGGGGACGGCGGACGCTAGCCAGCCGGACGGATGAGGAGGCTCAGGATCCCGTCGCCCGCACGATCGACTTCATCGGCAGCCATTACGCGCAGGACATCGGTCTGGGCCAGATCGCCCGGCAGCTCTCCCTGACGCCGAACTACCTGAGCAGCCTGTTTCATCACACGACAGGAATGACCTTCGTGCGCTACCTGACGCGCCTGCGCCTGGATCAGGCCAGCGCGCTGCTGGCCCGGCCGGGAGCGCGGGTTCAGGAGGTGGCCCGCCAGGTGGGCTACGCCGGGGTGCGGCACTTCAGTCGCTTGTTCCACCAGCAGTTCGGCTGCCTTCCCTCGCAGTACCTGCGAAAACAGACCTCGCGCGGAGGCGAAGTGTAGAAAAGGGCACCTGGATCGTAGCTTCGGGGCATGGGCAGACCATCATGGTCGTGCTACGGTCGAGGAACGTATATCTCCATATTATTAAGGAGGACTGCTATGAGGACAGTCAGAGTTGTTCTGTTGAGCCTGTTGGTGGCCCTGGCGGCCGGCGGCCTGCTCGTAGCCGGAGGGCAAACGGACGCGTCGACGAAGACGGTGCGCATAGCCATGGTGGTGAAGAACCTGGGCAACTCCTTCTTTGAGGCCTGTCGCGACGGCGGCCTGGAAGCGGGCAAACAGCTGGGCGGGGTGGAGCTGATCTACCAGGGTCCCAGCACGCCGACCGCGGAGGGGCAGATCGAGATCATTGATTCGCTGATTGCCCAGAAGGTGAATGCCATCGCCATCTCTGCCAACGACGTCGACGCGCTGGTGCCGATCGCCAAGAAGGCGATGAAAGCGGGCATCAAGGTCCTTTCTTTCGACTCGGGAGTGGCGGCCGACGGGCGTATCCTGCACCTGGCGCCCTCGGGGGACGAGTTCATCGGGCGCAGCCAGGTGAAGATGGTTGCGGATCTCATCGGCCACAAGGGGGAGGTCGCTATCCTGAGCGCCTCGTCGCAGGCCACCAACCAGAATGCCTGGATCGAGTGGATGAAGAAGGAGCTGGAGAAGCCCGAGTACAAGGACATGAAGCTGGTCACCACCGTCTATGGGGACGATCTTTCCGACAAGAGTTACCGCGAGGCGATGGGCTTGTTCAAGTCCTATCCGAACCTCAAGGGGATCATCTCTCCCACCACGGTCGGTATCGCCGCGGCGGGCAAAGCGCTGGAGGATGCAGGTCTAGCGGGCAAGATTGAGCTCACGGGTCTCGGTTTGCCCTCCGAGATGAAGCAGTACATCAAGAACGGCACCTGCCGCAAAATGTCGCTGTGGAATCCCATAGACCTGGGCTATTCGGCGACCTATATCGCCTATCAGCTGGTGAAGGGGGGAGTTAAAGGCCAGCAGGGAGAGGTCATGAAGGTCGGCAGAATGGGGAACATCAGCATCGGGGCCGGCAACGTGGCTGTGATGAGCGAGCCGTACGTGTTCGATAAGGACAACATCGACAAGTTCGCCGCCATCTATTGAAGTTCTGCCGCTCAACAGCACGGAAGGCGAAGCGAGGCGGGCCCTTGCCGCCTCGCTTTCTTGCCTGTGGGAGGGAGGAGACTTGTACGATTGCGTCCTTGAGTGTCGAAAGATTCGTAAGGACTTTCCGGGGATTACCGCGCTGGACGAGGTGGATTTCCAGGTCCGCACCGGCGAGGTGCACGCCCTGATCGGGGAGAACGGGGCCGGGAAATCGACGCTGGTCAAGATCATCACCGGCATCCTCCAGCCCAGCTCGGGGACCCTGGTGCACCGAGGACGGATTGTGGAGTTCCGCAGCCCCCTCGCCTCACAGGCGGCGGGTATCGCCGCTATCCACCAGGAAGCGAGCATGTTTCCCGAGCTGTCTGTGACGGAGAACATCTACATGGGCCATCATCTAACAGGGGGCGCGGCCCGCTTCCTGGACTGGCGGAGCATGCGGACCAGAACCCGATCTCTGCTGGAGAGACTGGAGCTGGAGATCGACCCGGATACCGCGGTCAGGGATCTCAGCGTGGCCCAGCGGCACATGGTGGAGATCGTCAAGGCCCTATCTCTGGACGCCCAGATCGTCATCATGGACGAGCCCACCTCCGCGCTGTCCCTGCGGGAGGTGCAGGATCTGTACAAGATCATCCGGCAGCTTCGAGCCGAGGGTAAGGCGATCGTGTTCATCTCCCACAAGTTCGAGGACATCTACGAGATCGCCGATCACTTCACCGTGCTGCGCGACGGTCGATACGTGGGCGAAGGCCCCGTGGCCGGCACGGACATCGATGCGATCATCCAGATGATGGTGGGACGCAGCCTGAAGCAGATGTTCCCGAAGATGCAGGTGCCGATCGGTGAGACCGTACTAGAAGCCGTTAAGCTTTCTCGGGCGGGGGTTTTCCGGGACGTTTCCTTCAAGCTGCGCCGGGGGGAGATCCTCGGTTTCTTCGGTCTGGTGGGCGCCGGCCGCTCAGAGGTCCTGCGGGCCCTGTTCGGCATCGAGCGCCTGGAGCCCGGTTGCGGCACGATCCGCATCAAGGGGCGGGAGGCGCGCATCGCCAGTCCTGCGCAGGCGAAAGCCCGGGGCATCGCCTACATCCCGGAAGACCGCCAGCTGCAGGGGGCGATCGTGGGCATGAGCATCCGCGACAATGTCACCCTGCCCATGGTCGACCAGTTGAGCAGCGCCGGGATCCTGAACCCCCGTCGGGAGCAGGCGCTGACCGAGGAATACGGCGGTAAAATGGAAGTCAAGGCCTCCGGCTGGGAGCAGCCGGTGAGCAGCCTCTCCGGAGGAAACCAACAGAAGGTGGTGCTGGCCAAGTGGCTGGCCACCCGGCCCGAGATCCTGATGATGGACGAGCCGACCAAGGGCATCGACGTGGCCACCAAGGCCAGGGTGCACGAGTTCATTTCCCAGTTGGCGAGCGAGGGTTTGGCGATCCTGCTGGTGTCGTCGGAGCTCCCCGAGATTCTCGGCATGGCCGACAGCGTGCTGGTCATGCAGGAGGGCCGGGTGGCGGCCACGCTGTCGCGCGCCGAGGCCACCGCCGAGCGCCTCATCCGCGCGGCCCTGGGAGAGACTGCATGAGGCGGCTGCTGAAGAGACGGGAATTCACCTTACTGCTCGTTATCCTGGTTCTGGTGGCCGCCATCAGTCTGCGCTACCCGGCCTTCCTGAGCGCTAGCAACCTGTACGATATTCTCAACGACACGGCCATCCTGTTCATGGTGGCCATCGCTCAGATGATGGTCATCGTTACCGGGGGAATCGACCTTTCGGTTTCCTCGGGAATCGCCCTGGTCGGCATGAGCGTCGGTATGCTCAATCAATATTTCCCTGGGATTCCTATCGCCCTGATTATGCTCATCTCGATGGTCATGGGCCTCGTGCTGGGCGCCTTCAATGGCGTATTGGTTTCTCAGGCCGGCATTCCGCCGATCATCGCCACGCTGGGCACGCTGAGCATCTACCGCGGTTTCGTATTCGTGCTGAGCGGGGGAGAATGGGTGAGCGCCCACGAAATGTCCGACTCGTTTCGGAATCTGCCCCACGGCACCCCTCTGGGAATCACCAACCTGCTGCTCAGCGCGGTTCTGGTCACCGTCCTGGCCGCCCTGTTTCTGAACCTGACCCGCATCGGGCGGGAGATCTATGGCGTTGGGGGTAACCGCGTGGCGGCGCGCTACGTCGGCATCAACCTGAAGCGGGTCGATTTTCTGGTTTTCACCATCAGCGGGGTCATCGTGGGCCTGTCCGGGCTGCTGTGGGTAGCTCGCTATGCCTCGGCCCAGAACGAGACCGCCGCCGGTTTCCATCTGCCCACCATCGCGGCCTGCGTGATCGGCGGGGTAAGCATCCTGGGCGGAACCGGTACCGTACTCGGAGTGATGCTCGGTGCGCTGTTTCTCGGCATCGTGAACAACGCCCTGCCGGTGATCAACCTTTCGCCCTTCTATCAGATGGCCATCCAGGGCTTCGTCATCCTGGCGGCGATCGTGGTCAATACCCTGGTGGACCAGCGCAATCAACGGCTGATGCTGCGCAAGAGGCTGCTGTGATGGCGGAACCGAACAATCCTCTGTCGACCCGGGGTGCGGCAGGCGGGCGCCCCGCTGGTTCCCTGGGAGTTCTCGATGCGCTCACGAAGTGGGAAGTGATCCTGCTGTTGATCTTCCTGGTCGTGATCGCGGTCAGCGCAAGCATCTCGCCGTACTTCCTCGACCTGTTCAACATCATGAACACGACCTTCAACTTCATGGAAAAGGCCCTGGTGGCTCTGCCCATTACCCTGGTCATCCTGTGCGGCGATATCGACATCTCCGTGGCGGGCATCATGGCTCTATCGTCGCTGCTCATGGGAGCCGCTTCCGCCGCCGGGGCCGGCTCGGCCATGCTGGTTCTCATCGGCCTCGCTACCGGGCTGGCGGCCGGATTCCTGAACGGCTTCCTCATCGTGCGCTTCAGCATTCCCTCCATCGCGGTCACCATTGGCAGCATGTCTCTGTTTCGGGGCATCGCCTACGCCGTGCTCGGCGACAAGGCCTACACCCGCTACCCCCGACCCTTTGCCTACCTCGGACAGGGCTACATCGGCGACAGCGCGGTCCCCTTCGAGTTGGTGTTGTTCGTCGTGCTGGCGGTGGTCTTCGGGCTGCTGCTGCACCGCACTACTTTTGGAAGAAAGGTGTATGCCATCGGCAACAACGCCACCGCGGCACGCTTTTCCGGCGTGCCGGTGCACGGTATGCGCCTCCTCATCTTCTGCCTTAGCGGTCTGATGTCCGGCCTGGCCTCGGTCCTGCTCACCTCCCGGATTGGCTCCACGCGGCCCAACATCGCCGAGGGCTGGGAGCTGGAGATCATCACCACTGTGGTACTGGGTGGCGTGGCGATAAGCGGCGGTCAAGGGAACATACTCGGAGTGATCATCAGCATCTTCCTGATCGGCTTCCTGAAGTTCGGCATGGGTCTGATCAACGTCCCCGGCGTGGTGATGAACATCGTCATCGGCTTTCTGCTCATCATCGCCATTTTGCTGCCTGGCTCCGTGGGCAGGCTGCGCAACCGTTTCCTGCTGCGCAGGCAGTTGAGGGACGGGGTCTGAGGCCTTCAGTCGAAGGGCAGCAGAAACACCTCCCGCTCGCTCACAAATAGATCGAAGCCTCCAGGCTGGCCCACGGCGAACAGCCGATGCAAGCCCAGGGGGACCGCGGGTAGGGTGAGCGCCTGCCCCGGGCCGACCGCCTGCGCTTCCCGGAAAGGGGACTCCAGGAACCACTGTCCCGGCGGCACCTGCAGCACGATCTCCCGAGCGGGCAAGGGGCGGAGGTCGGTGACCCGGAACTCCCCGGAGGCCAGCCGCTCGGCCAGGTGGACGAGGTCCAGCGACCAGGGGTCCCCGGCCGAGCGGGCGAGCATCTCGGTGAACAGCCGCTGGCCGTTCACCAGGGAGATGTCGAAACCCTCGCGCGCCAGCGCCAGGAGCGCTTCCGCCGCAGGGCCATGCTCCCAGGACAGCTCCAGCGTCACGCCGTCCGGTGCCAGGTCCAGGGGGAACAGCGCTCCGGCCGGAGGAAGGCGGACCCCGCGGGCGCGGGGGTAGGCGAGCACGGGCCAGTTGGCCTGCTTGGGCAGGCGCAGGGCGCCGAGGCCGCAGGGAAGACGGTCATTGAGCGGGACGGCTGGGTCCGGGCTGACCAGCTCGAAGCACAGCTCGGGAAACGCCCGCCCCCAGTGCTGCGGAGCCTCCGGCAGCTGCAACCCGACCTCAATGGATCCGGAGTACCAGGCGCAGCCCGCCGGTATGGCCAGGAAGAGTAGGAGGAACCGCATGCTATCTACCCTGACGACGCCCCGGGGCATACCGCTTTTCGGGAAACGCTTCCTTGAAAAGCCGGGTTTCCTGCTCTATAGTTACAGGTAAATGCAGCCATTGAAGAGCCTGCAGGGCGTAGTGACCCCCCTGCCGCGGGGCGGGCATCTGGTGGACAGCCCGGAAGGCTACATCCAGTTCGGTTCCCCGCCCGAGACCATCAAGGACACTATGCAGCTCCCCAAATCCGTGCCGCTGGTATTCGTCCTGCCGCGCACGTTGTTCGACTGGGGCAAGGGCATCAACCTGGCGGATCTGGAGTTCCCGATCTACTACAACTATTTCATCCGCAAGAAAAAGACGCACATCATCTGCACCCAGGCCCAGGCGGGGAGGCTGGTCAGGGCCCTGCAGGAGGCGCTGTTCGGTCCGACCGAGCTGTCCCTGTCAAGTGATGTGTTCGGCGCGGGGCAAGGGGGGTACCTGCCCAACCTGGCCAGCGAGTTGCGTTACTTCCGCGGGACGATCCGCTTCCGCGACGTGCTCAGCCTGGGCTACTTTCGGGAGGGTGCCTACACCCTCGGCTCCGTGCGCATTCAGCTTGACGCGGCCGGCGACTTCGAGCTGTCCTTCGCTGACCGGCCGGCGGCCAAGGTGCCGGGGATCCTGGAGTGCAAGCCCATGTATCAGATCGGCCGGCGCCTGCCCGAGCCCTTCCGGCCGCCCCTTTTCGGCGTGACCTGCCTGGGGCCCAGCCACGGCTTCGATCCCACGGCCAACACCTCGGGGTTCATCATCTGGCTGAACCACACTGGGATC
>Ga0315294_10009798_pt1 | contig 10504 bp, 9 predicted proteins | sample YL17G13_40_MG_FD_203626 | JGI IMG/M metagenome (GOLD analysis project Ga0315294, IMG submission 203626) | Sediment microbial communities from Yellowstone Lake, YNP, Wyoming, USA - YL17G13_40 | ecosystem: Environmental > Aquatic > Freshwater > Lake > Sediment | place: USA: Wyoming | collected...
TTTCTGGAAAACGCATCAAAGCTAAGCTTTGCAAAGTACTGGATTGAACGTTTTCTTGGTGGAGATGTTTGGTGTAAAAAGTTAGGTTCCTAACTATAATCTCATCCTCCGGACATCCATCACTTTCACAGCAATCAATCCAGCCATCTGGCAAGAATAAGACCTTTCACTGTATCAAAATAATAAAGTAAGGAATGCACCTTGCCAGGGAGGACAGCCAAAATTTTCATTTTTGGCGTCGTCGGGCATCCTTAATTGATCACGCGACTCCAGGCATCTCCTCAGGCTTTTTGACGCGAAGCCATACGCATCGATATCTGATCATTTATCCAGTCCCAGGCCCCTCTTGCCTCTTGGTCAAGCTCATTGCCTGCAGACTGTTGAAGCTGGCGGAGCGGATCCTGCAGCAGATTCTCCAGCGGCAAAGCTATAGACCCTGAATCCTGTCCTGACCACCAATCCTTGGGATTGAACTCATTGTTGGTGAAGTTATCCAAGACCGCGTGTCCGGAGTCCACCAGCATGCGGTTGAAGTTGGGCGAGGCCAAGGGCTGGCCGTAGAATCCCGTGAGATAAACGACAGAGACGAGCCTGCCGTAGGTGTCGCGGCCATTGCCTGATAGGTCATCGATGTCCAGGTAAACCCTCTTGTTCATCAGCACGGCAAAGGTGAAATCCTTAGCCGAGGGGCCTTGTGCCGTCTCTATCTCCGGAGAGTTCACGTCTGCAAGCCTGATGCGCTCCACGCCGGAGACGATCCTTGAATCGGCTTTTTCGATGGTCACATCAAAGGTGGCACCATCCACGATGTTCGTGACCACGCCGTAGGCCTCATCCTGAGCGGCCAATCCTATGATCGGCAGCAAGATAAACAGGATCAATGATAGTGATATTATTCTCGTTCTGCAAACCCCCTTTGAGCCATTGCTATCATCTTTTCACGATCACCCTGACATCCCTGGATCTGCTCCTAGTCCCGTTCACTGCCGTCAGCGTGTAGGTCGTGGTCTCCTGCGGCGACACATCTCTGAATCCCTTGAGCTCGACCTGACCGATTCCCGGATCGATCTCCACCCGGCTGGCACCAACTGCGCTCCAGCTCAAATTGGAGGCATTTCCAGGGCCGATGACCACCGGTTCGGCATCAAAGAACTCGATAACCGGATAGGGAGAGACGAAGACGTTGAGCGCCAGCAGGCCCCCGCCCAGCATGGCCGCCAGCAATACAATCCATATCACTATTCCAGTTGGCGTTTTCCAAAAGGATTTCTGCATCTCCCAGTAGTTCATATGCCGCACCATCCAGTTGGCATGACATCCAGACTGATATATTCTCCTCTCCGATTTATCATCGCTCTAAAGATTCATGTAAGAATTTATAGGCCGCTGATCAGCTATCTATGGCAAAGCAACACTTTTAAAAGTATTGATGGCTTAGGTACATCTAATACGAGCCAGTTAAACATGCGCAATATCAACAGCGCATCGTCTCATGTCTGATTTGAAATATAGAAATAGAATTGTTATAAATATGTATTAATAAAACCGAACTGGTTAGTGTAAATCAAAGCTGGTGAGGATGTTGGTGCAAGCCCTTAAGCGCGATCTCTTGGCCAGGCATTTGACCATGATGTCCCTGGGAGCAGTAATCGGTGCCGGATACCTGCTGGGAGCGGGAGCCGCCATAAATGCGGCAGGACCTGCGGTCATAATATCTTACGCCCTGGGCGGGCTGGTCACTTTATTGGTGGTGGCCCTGCTGGCGGAGATGGCGGCTGCCATGCCCGCCGCCGGATCCTTTCAGTTTTATGTCAGCCTCTCCTTAGGCGGCTGGGCAGGCTTTGTCACCGGCTGCACTTACTGGCTGGCGTTTCTCCTCGGCCCGGCTACGGAGGCTATAGTGGCTGGGGAGATACTGCACACCTGGTTTCCCGTCCTGCCCAACTGGACCTTCTACCTCTTGATAGCCGCCCTGGTGATAGCGGTGAACGCTGCCGGAGTCCTGTTCTTCGGAGAGGCGGAGTTCTGGCTCAGCATGATCAAGGCCCTGGCCCTGGTGGCCTTCATTCTGGCAGGCCTCGCGGCTCTCTTCAGCCCTGCAGGCTGGCAGACAGGTCCTGGCAGCTATGCGGCCTCGGGAGGCTTCGCGCCCGCCGGCCTTGGCGGCATCTTGGGGGCGATGATGATGGTGATCTTCGCCTATGGCGGAGCTGAGGCCATCGGCATGGCCTCCGAGGAGAGCAAGAGGCCTGATAGGGATATCCCCAAATCCCTGATTGGAAGCGTGCTGATAATAATCGTGCTCTACATGGTCTCGACTGCGGTTTTGGTGAGCGTCCTTCCCTGGAACCAGGCGGGCATCAGCTCCAGCCCCTACACCGATGCCTTCCGATCTCTGCTTGGGCCAGCTGCAGCCTTGGCCATGAACTTCGTGGTACTGACTGCGGCCCTCTCCACCATCGGCATGGGTGTCTATGCCACATCGAGAGTCCTCTTCTCCATGGCCAGGGAAGGCTACTTCCCAAAAGCTCTGGCCCGCGTCGGAAAGGCCGGGACGCCCGCGAATGCTACAGCTCTCTGCTGTCTGGTTCTCTTTCTGGGGGCCATGGTCTTCTACCTCTATCCCGATTTCGCCTACCTTTGGCTGGCCAGCCTCTCAGGATTCGGATTTCTCTTCTCCTGGCTGATGATCGCCCTGAGCCAGCCGGGACTGCGGCGCATGCTGCAGGAGAACAGCCCGGAGAAGCTGGCCTGGAAAGTGCCTTTCTTTCCGCACATTCAGCGGCTGGCGGTGATCTTGATGGCGGCCATCCTCGCCGCTCAGATCTTCTTGCCCAGCGGCAGGACGGTCTTGCTGGCAGGGGGAGCCTGGCTTATCCTGGCCTCGCTTTATTACTTTGCCATTTCAAAGAGATGAATAAAGATGTGCTTTTAAATGCGGCTGCGAGAGCAGCGAGAAATGTGCTCAGGATATCTCCGTTTTATGCTCCCGCGGTGAAATCAGGAATTGATGGGGACATTCGTCGCAGACCACATCAAGAACTCTGATCTGCTCACAGTTCAGAGGTCCGGAGCCTTTCTTAGCGTAAAGCACATTCAATAGATTGCTGACGCTATTCGAATTTGCTCCGGCCTTGATGAGAATCTGCTTCGATTCTTGAAGAGCAAAGCCTGCATCCTTTAGCTCGCATCCCAGAGCCATACCAGTTCTCCACCCGGAGGGCTCCAGGTCAACCTCACGAGAGAGCAGCAGCCTGAGAAAGCAGCTCCTGAGATGGGGAGATCTGCTCAACTTAAACTGTCTCCTCACCTTCATCATCAGATCGTCCTGACAGATGTGCCTCTCTTCCAGGCAGACGTCGCAGAGCTTCAGCTCCCTTGATCCTGGCTCATCAGATGCCGGGGAAGAGCTGGATTTTCCGCAGTTTGCGCAGGCATTTCCCGAATAGTGCACCATCATTTCGTCTACGAAATCCATGCAATCCTCAGATCGCGCAGCTCACTCACTCTGGCCTGCAGAGATTTCAGGCTCACTCTATGGATTAAGGCTGCAGCTATCAAGTCTCCATATCCTTCTGCAGCCTCTTTGAGAATGCTATCTATCCGCTCTTCATTTTGTATAATTTTATTAAGTTTCATCGTCGCGCCTTTTCTTCCAGCATCAGATTATGTTTTTTATTGTTATGGTATATCGTTAGCCTGGCCAGAAAGCCAAATATGCAGGATCATTTTGTTGATCCGCCGCATGGGCAGCAAGAATCAAAAATTTGCAGGGCAGGATTTTCATCCCTGCAGTCATCTGATCCGCAAGGTGCGGATGCTCTCCGGCTAAAACAGATCGATTAGAGACCAATCAAATCAGTTTTAATATCTTCTGGGCGGCCTGGCAGGCCTGTGCTTCTGGTAGCAATCGCTACAATAAACGGGCCTTGTGCCGTCGGGCTTGAAGGGAACCTGACACGTCTTTCCGCACTCTGCACAGGTCGCATCGTGCATCTCTCTTGGACCGCTGCTAAAGCCGCCTCTGCTGCTTCCATATCTTTCCATCTTATTTCACTTACCTTTTATCGACTCAAAGAATCGATATATGCCACAAAAACATCTCAACAAAAATTCTTTGAATCGACGCAATGCAGCTTCACTTTAATGGCTACATTAGCCTATATATCTGTCGGTCAAAATGCCTTCGGATTTTGATTTTTGGTCCCAACTCTTTTCTCAGCCTGCACCTTATTTTCAATCTTCTCCAGCACTCTCATGGTGTGCTCAATGAATATGGCCGTCATCTCCTCGCTCTCGCCTAATCCCCTCAGGCCTGCTTCAACATCGAACCCTTCCCGCTCAAGGATGCTCTTCCAGGATTCAGGGCCATTTCCGGCGATGTCTTCCACAGCATGCCCTCCCGCCACCAGCAGGAAAGGCAGCAGCCTGACCTTTCTCGTCCCTGAGGCTTTCAGATGCAAAATCAGCTCCTCGATGCCTGGAAAGCCTTCCAGGGTGCTCAGGAAGATATTGCGGTGATCTTTCTCCAAGACCTGAGCCAGCTGGGAGTAGAGGCTGTCCGCGGGGTGGCCTGTGCCGTGGCCCACCAGCGCCAAGGCCTCTTTTTCCGGATCTCTTGGACTCTTTTGCGGTCGTCCGTTCACGTTGATTCTTTCCCAGGTGGAGGACAGGAGCGAAGAGACTTTTTGGCAATCTTCCAGGCTCGACAAAAGAGGCAGTCCCATCTCCAGATGCTCGAAGCCGAACTTGCCTTGAACGCTCTCCAGACCCCGAACCAGGGAGCCGAGCTGGTGGAACTCCGCACCGGGAATGATATGCAGCGACTGGACTATGACCTCTTTCTGGCCCTGGTCCTGCAGCTTTGCCAGGGCGGCCAGGGGGCTTGGGATACCGCGGCCCTCTTTCTCCGTCAGCCTGATCCGCATGGCATGGGAGGTGAAGGCCAGCCGGACCGGCGAGCCGGGAAACGCCTGCTCATAAGCGGCTTTGATCCGGTCGTAGGTGGCCAGAGCCCCAGGGTAAGCGGAGCCGTAGGCGGCGAGGACGATGGCGGGATTTTTAGCGGGCATGGGCATATACTACGATTACTATTTTGAGTTCTCCGCCTGCAATTTCGCCAGCCGTCGCCGCGCATTCTCCGCGCTCGGGCTCTCGATCTGCTCAAAAATCTTGAGAGCCTCTTCAGTGCGCCTAATCGCCTCTTCGCGATGGCCGAGCTTGTCCAGAGCTAGGCCCAGGTTGCCCAGGTCGGCCCCTTCTCCTTGATTCCCTCATCCCGAAACCACATTGATCTGGAAGCTTTTCTTATCCCCCACAAGCATTGAGCCAGAAACTGTGGCCAGGGCAGCTTCAATAGTCCAGGCTCCTGCCTTCTTGGGCTTTACGGTCATGCTGAAGGTTAACTCGCCGCTTCCGGAAATGGCCCGGCTCAACCGAGAGGCCAGGAGGCCCGATTGGTCGCGCAGCGTTGCCTCCATCTTGGTTCCTGCAGCCAGGTTGGAGTAGACAGTGTGTACTTTTACCAGGCTCTCCTCACCGACAGCAATCGTATCGGGCGGGATGACGTATTCGATACTGCTGATCTCCACATCTGGTTTATACTCCGCATTTTCAACCAGCAGCGTGAAGGCTTTGCCGGCCAGAAGCTTATCGTCCTTCCATATTTCCGCCTTGAGATGCCACTCGTTTATGTATTCGGGCCATCCCGATGGAATGGAATAGCTGGCAGGCACCATAATCTCGGCGGGCGGGAACAGATAGTTACCGCTGCCGGAAACTGTACCCTCGCCGCCACTCTGAAAGCGGGGTGGATAATCGGCATAGGCGAGGTGCAGGCTCAATGTCGACTGCGCCAGGTTGGCGTAATTGATGCTGACCACAATGGGCACACGCTCGCCCACGGTTAGGGTCTCCGGCGATGCAGGATATTGAAGGGTGTTGATTCTTACCTCCCCTCCCTGTGCCGGCAGAACTGCGATAAAAGCCAGGCTGCAAAGAATAATGCCTGGCCAGAGGCATGCTATTATGAGTCTGTAGTGTTGGTTTCTCATGACAGTCTCCTCCTATCTTTTTTTGATTAGGACAAATATCTATCATTAAAAGTTATAAATAAGCTTAAGCATCCATCCCGGCTGATATGGGATCCGGTAAATATCCGCCCGCCTCAGCATACCATCTTCTCGTAGCACTCCTGGCACACCACCTTCCCGCCCGCCGTCCTTCCCAGGATCTCCATGAAGGCCTCGCCGCACCGCTGGCACTTGAGGGAGGGATAGATCCTGGCCTTCTCCGGCGCGGGAATGTCCACCTCTTTGACCGATAAAATCTCCTCATCCGGCGCAGTCAGGATCTTCTGGATGATCTTCTCCCGGAGCCCCTCCATCTCCTTCTTATCCTGCGGCGAAAGCTCTCCCTGCATTGCCTTCTGCCGCAGCCGGTCCATGCCCTCCAGGAAGTCGCTCTGGAAGTAGACGCGCAGAGCCCTGGCCTTGTCGCGGGAGTAGAAGGTGAAGGCCTGCTTGCCATAGTCTTTGAAGACCAGATTTCCCTTGCCAAAGGTGCAGCCCAAAAGCTCCTGGATGGCATCCACGCTGCAGGAGCTGTTCTCCACCATGGCCACCAGCTCCTCGTCCTTGGACCTGGGGTAGTGCTCCTTCACGTACTTGGCTACCCGGTAGCCCATGGCCAGGCCGGGGCAGACGTGGCCGTGGAACTCCACGGCCTTTTTGAAGTCCTCATCCATTTGATCTCACTCAGTCTTCTTTTGGATGGAATGGGATAAGTAAAGAGCGGTCGCGGGCCTTGCTGCCGGGCGGAGGGCCCGAAACAAAGATAGCTCGCCTCTCGCCTAAGACATCTTCATGCCGATCCAAGGCAAAGCCAAGCCCGAGTCGCCCCTGGAGATGGCCCTGGTGCATCACGCCCTGGAAAATCCCATACGCAGGAAGATGATCATCCTCATGAGCCAGGGGCTGCTCACCGTGCCGGAGATCGCCGCTGCGTGCGGGCCGGGCATGCTCGACTACCACCTGCACCGGCTGGAGCTGGCGGGGCTGATCAAGGTGCAGGAGGGCACGATTGCGCTCACGGAGGCGGGCAGGGCATACGGCGAGCTGGTGCGAGCGCAGAAGGAGAAGGGCGGGGCGGACAAGATATAACTTGTACCCTGCAATTTCTCTCGCTATCGAGTTTTTGGCAATAATGGATTTGACCGAATACTCTCCTGATTCAATTGAAATGTCCTTCTGTTGGCAAATTTTAAATTCCGGAAAGGTTTTCAGTACGTCGATGAATTACGACAGGCTATGACAGTAGAATCTTCCCGAAAACGAGGGGAAGCTTGCCGGGCATAATGGATTAAGCGGAAAGGATGCGAATTAATGGCTGGATTGACCTGGCTTCACCTCTCTGATTGGCATCAGGGTGGAAGTGAATTCGATCGCCAAGTAGTGCGTGGCGCCTTGCTCAAAGATATTCAGGAAAGGACTAAGATTAGTTCCTCTTTGATCAAAATAGATTTCATCATTTTCAGCGGCGATGTGGCCTTTAGTGGAAAACCTGAAGAGTACCGGGCCGCAAGAGAGCAATTTTTTCAGCCTCTTTTGGATGCATGCAAAGTTGATCCAGGTCAGCTTTTCATAGTCCCAGGAAATCACGACCTGGATATTGGCGAATTTAAACTACTTCCTGGTGAGCTTTTGAAGCCTTTGAACTCAGAGGCTGAGGTCCAAAGCTGGTTGACAGATAGCCGAGCAAGATCTCGCTTGCTGGAACCGTTTCAGGCATTTACAAGCTTCGTGAGAGATTATACTGGACAAGAGCAACCGGACTATGCCAACGTTCAAAGCTGGCAAATTGGTGATAAAAAGATAGCAGTTTTAGGGCTAAACTCAGCCTGGATGTGTGGGCGCAATAGAAACGCCGATGGTAAGATAAACGATAGAGGATTTGTACTTGTGGGTGAGCCGCAGATCCAGGGCCATCTTGAAGAGATGGCTGATGCTGATATAAAAATCGCAGTACTTCATCACCCATTCGATTGGCTGGCCGAATTTGATTGCAACCGGATTGAAGAGCATCTAAAGCAAGTGTGCAATTTCATTTTGCGAGGTCATCAGCATAAGCCAAAGGTAGATGTTATACACAGCACCTCGGGAGATTATGTCATCATCCCCGCAGGAGCTTGTTATAATCGTCGCATAGCCGAAAATCCTCTTTATGCAAATTCCTACAACTTTGTTCATTTAGATTTTGATACTGGAAAGGGTATCGTTTTCCTGCGTCGCTGGAGTGATCCACGAAATAAGTGGATTGAAGACGTCGATTCCTGTGATTGTGGAAAAATTGAGTTTCACTTATTCACATCAACTCCGGCAGCTTCGGCTCCTTCTTTTGAACCTGTTCCGTTATCTATTAACATCCCTCCCCGCCAGATTCCACGGCCACCGGATGATTTCAAAGGTCGAGAGAAGGAAATTGGGGATATCATCTCCAACTATGATAAGGAAAAAACCATCAACGGCCTGTACGGCATGCCAGGCGTCGGCAAGACCGCATTAGCGTTTGTATTGGCCGAGAGGCTAAAAGACCGGTTTCCCGATGGGCAGCTCTTCCTCAACTTGAAAGGCACATCCAGGAGCCCCCTTAGTTCCTTTGAAGCTATGGCTCAAGTCATCCATGCTTTTCATCCAACAGACCGTGTGCCTGAGAATGAAAACGAATTACGCGGACGGTACCTTTCGGTGCTGGCTGACAAGCGCGTTTTCCTACTCTTGGATAATGCTTCAGGCAGTGAGCAGGTCGAGCCCCTTCTACCTTCTGCAGGCTGCGCAATGCTGATCACCTCCAGAAATAGATTTGTTCTCCCAGGCTTAAAGGATAACGATTTGAGTATTTTGCCACCAAATGAAGCGCGTGAATTGCTTCTCGAAATTGCCCCTCGCATTGGCGACCGCGCCGAAGAGCTGGCAAAGACATGCGGCAATCTCCCACTTGCTCTTCGAAATGCCGCTAAAGCCTTAGCGGAGAAAAGAGATCTCAGCGTCGTCGAATACGAACGGCGTTTGAGAGATAAAAAGGAACTACTTGCTCTGGTTGAGGCCTCATTCAGCCTTAGCTACGATCTATTGACACCAAGAAGAAGAACTCAATGGTGTCGTCTCTCCGTCTTTCCTGAAGACTTTGATCGTCAGGGTGCGACAGCAGTCTTAAAAATGTCTCCCCAGGCATCTGCGGAGGCTCTAAGCGATTTGGTCAAATGGAGCCTAGTAGATCACATCTCCTCATCGGTCTCTAAAGACGTTCGTTACAGATTGCACGATTTGGCTCGTCTCTTCGCAGAATCACGTCTCGAACTCGATGAATCCACAGATGCGCATCTGCGTCATGCCAAGCATTACTTGAGGGTGATTTCCGAAGCGGGCAAGCTTTATGAGAAGGGCGGAGAGAATGTTTTGCAGGGGCTTGAGCTCTTTGACCGTGAATGGGCAAATATCAAGAAAGGACATGCTTGGGCAGAGGCCGCAAATCGAGGTCCTGGAAAATCCTGGAAACAATCAGATCTGAAATCAATCATGGACATGGCCAATTCCTATCCGATCGAGGGAGCCAACCTATTAGATTTGCGTCTGCATCCTCAAAATAGAATTCACTGGCACGAGACTGCCCTAGCTACTGCGCGCAACATGAAGGACCTCAAAGCTGAAGGTGCGCATCTGGACAGATTAGGCAGCGCCTATTCCGACTTAGGCAAGATGCACAAGGCCATCGAATGCTATTCGCAGGCTTTGAAGATTGCTCGCAAAATTAGATGCAAACAGGGCGAAGGAGCCGATCTGGGCAACCTGGGCAATGCCTACTATGCTCTGGGCCAGACACGCAAGGCCATCGAATACCACGAGCAGGCCCTGGCTATCTCACGCGAGATCGAGGACAGACAGGGCGAAGGGACCGATCTGGGCAACCTGGGCAACGCCTACTCCGACCTGGGCGAGACGCGCAAGGCTATCGATTATTATGAGCAGGCCCTGGCCATCTCACGCGAGATCGGGGACAGACGAGGAGAAGGAAACCGTCTGGGCAACTTGGGCCTTGCCTACTCCGACCTGGGCGAGAAGCGCAAGGCCATCGATTATTACGAGCAGGCCCTGGCTATCTCACGCGAGATCGGAGACAGACGGAGTGAAGGAACCACCTTGGGCAATCTGGGCAATGCCTACTCTGACCTGGGCGAGACGCGCAAGGCCATTGAATACTACGATCAGGCCCTGGCCATCTCACGCGAGATCGGAGATAGACGGGGCGAAGGAATTACCTTGGGCAACCTGGGCAGCGCCTACTTCGGCCTGGGCGAGACACGCAAGGCCATTGAATACTATGAGCAGGCCCTGACTATCTCACGCGAGATCGGGGACAGACGGGGCGAAGGAACAGCCTTGGGCAACCTGGGCAGCACCTACTCTGACCTGGGCGAGACGCGCAAGGCCATTGAATACTACGATCA
>Ga0315294_10009799_pt1 | contig 10503 bp, 9 predicted proteins | sample YL17G13_40_MG_FD_203626 | JGI IMG/M metagenome (GOLD analysis project Ga0315294, IMG submission 203626) | Sediment microbial communities from Yellowstone Lake, YNP, Wyoming, USA - YL17G13_40 | ecosystem: Environmental > Aquatic > Freshwater > Lake > Sediment | place: USA: Wyoming | collected...
GCAATCCTTGTATCTTTTGATAATCTTTTTTACTCATTAACCCATCACGTAATGGCGTTGCTAAATCAGTTGTTTTTCCATATCCTGGTATTCGTATCCATGATTTCGATTTTTGGTCATATTGATAGTAAACATCCGGGAATGATTTGAATATTTCCTCATCTTTCGGATTTAATGGAAAACTAGTCATGGTGGTTATCCTATGTTGGTGCCACCAGTTTCCGACGTAGTTTTATTAACTTTACAATTTACTTGAACGATTTGAATAGTGGCTGACCCTTCAGCAATTGGTCTTGCATTTATGAATGGAACAAATGCTTTCTTTGAAACTGATCCGATATCAGTCCATCCTGAAACTTTAGAATATTGTAAGAACTTACTAAATCCTAATTTAGCAACATTTACAGATGCTGATCGAAGATTATATTGCCTAACTGGAGGCATTACTATACTTCCTTCCGAATTCGTTACGGAAAAGGCTGTTTTCATTCTAGTAAAGAAAAATCCTGGTTCGAGAGTTTGAAAAAAGACGATCTTTGATTCAGATGGTCCACCTAAATATGATAATTGTATTCCATTAAGATCTGATTTATCGCCTTCTACTGGCGAGAATCCTTTCCATTGTATTTTATTTTCTTCATTCATCATCGTATCATCAATAATTCCTTTAAAGTCAATTCTTGGCATTGGTAACTCCAAAAATGCGTTTCCACCTTCCATAGCTGGATCAAATACATGTTCTGTAAAGAATTTTTCTGGGATCTTACTAACATAATTATTTGGCGTAAAACCGATTTCTGCACCTATTTCGGTAAACAAAATAGGCGCAGAAAACACAAAAGGTTTTACATCTACGTTACGAGGAGTTGGAAACGTATAACCTTCTGGCGTGACTCTCATATAATATTTATCAGTAAGAATTTTTCCATCACCTTCATTGCCAACGTAATATTCTTGCCAAGACCCATTAATAACTGCCATATACAAATTATTATCCACATTTGGATTTCTATTGGGATGTATGGTTTGTCTAAACGCGCCGCTTTGATAAACGAAAGCATAAGTACCTGGAGGGAATTCATAACTTGATTGACTTGATTTTAATTGTGTCTTCTTATAAATTACTTTTCCAGCATTTAGACTTTTTTCAATTTCTTGATACCATTTTGTCACTGGTATGGCTATTGTATCGCTATCCAATCCGCCAATACATTTTCTTTCATTTCCTTGAATATCTATACAGATAGTTTTTGTTTCTATGATGGCGTTGTCAAGAACTTCAGAATCCGGCGGTATTCTTCCACCAGGAGCAATAGTCCAAATGGGCGAACCGGAAGCGTTTTTCAATTTAACTCGACATCCTCCTTCATTTTCATATGAACATATTCTTATCTTTACCTGAGTATCAGGAATCACAGCTGATGGGGGAGTAGATGGTGCTCTAGTGTTAGTGAAAATAGGAGGACCAGGCGATTTAAAGGAAAAAATTGGAGCAACGTTACCAGGAATTATTGTCGTTCCTAGAATTCTACAATCACTATCTGGACAACCTACGACGTTAGCAACGACAGAACATTCAGGACTAGTTGCTGAAACATCATTGGGCTTAATGTCATCGTGGGCTCCTGATGGAGTGGCACAATCAATTGGAGCTAAACAATATTCTAAATAAGTAATGTTTTCACATTCTGCTAATCTATCACCAAGAATGTCTAATTTTTGTCTTGCTTCAGCATCTTTATTTTTTATAAATTCTACTATTTGTTCATCATACGTTTCTGCCGCTTTATTAAGAAGATTTTGATAATAATCAACGACATCATTAACTAAGTTACTTAGATTCTTTCTTATTAATTGAAACTTTTTTCTATTTCCACTTGGATCAGTAAGATTTTTTGGATCAAAATGAGATGGATAATAAGCAATGGTAGGATCAGGCTCAGTAAAGTCATCGTCAACTCTACATGGACCAACGGTTAATTTATAGTCGAAGCAACTTCCAGAAAAAATAATGTCTCTATCAATTTGACTAGCTACGATTCGATTTGCCGCTGAATTTTCATCATTAGGAACGTTCATTTTTCCTTTTGTAACAAATAATTTACCTGTATCTGCATCAAGATCAAGTCTTACAATAGCGGTATCAAAGATGTCATCAACATCAACAATTTTAACTTCACTTATTTTATAATGTTCCATTGCATCTTTTCCAGGGTCTCCTTTTAATCCTTTGGGACCGTCTCCATAACCATCTTTACCTGATTTGCCTTTAGGACCTGGGCATCCTTCTGGCCCTCTTCCAGATGGTATTTCTAAACAAAGATTATTGAGTAATTTTTCACTAAAGTTTATATCAAATCCTGGTGGAATTTCATCATATTCCCAGAATGATATTCTACCACATTCTGGTTTAATTTCTCTTCCATCTGAAAATACACATCGTATGTCGAACGATTCACTTCTTAAAATTACATCACCTAACAATAGTCCATCCGGGTTTCCTTCATTTCTAAAATTAAATTGAGGTTTAGTGATTAAAGCAAATCCACCCCCCTTTTCTGGAATTCTATCAATCAGAGATTTATGTTTATTACTTAATAATCCTATAGTTCGAGAATTTGCTAATGGTATGGTATCCGCTTTTCCAATTAATAACCAACATTGGGTTTCATCGTCAAACGCCCATTGCATTTGATATGCATCTATAAACGTCATTCCATCAAACGGCTCTTGTGGGAGCTGCATACCTCACGCACTCCTTCGATTAATCATCAAGGCTGGAGAAGCTGAACCATTATATCATCTAACTTCTTATCTAATGGCTCAGCTTGACGACTAGAATATTTACATGGAACCTTATTTATAGTAAACAATTTCGGCATGCATTTTAATCCAATAACATGTTCTTTAATTGCATTCCATTTATGATGACAATCTGAACAATGATGAGGCTCTACATCATTACCAACTAAAACATTACTACTCTTACATTTTGGACAACTCATTTTCTTCTCAAAGATTTTTAATCCCATGATTAACCCCTAGTTTGACTTACCTTAACGGTTCAACCAGGGTCTCAACGAACCCACCTATCCCCGACCGTAATTGAAATGTCCTCCTCCACCCTTAAATATCTTTGATCGACAAAAATAATATGGATAGGGAGAAAATCACATGCCCGCAAAAACAAAGTCTCAACAAGCTCTAATGGGAATGGTCCATAACTATAAAAAAACAGGAAAAACGCCAACGAAAAATCCCGAGAAAATAAAAAAAATAGCCAAAGGAATAAGCAAAAAAGCAGCAAAAGATTTTGCAAAAACCAAAAAAAGAGAATTACCAGAATCACTTCTAAAACACAAAATCACCACAGAAGAACGAGAAGTTCAATCTTGCCCCAAATGCAATAAAAATACATGGCACGATGAAACTAAGGAAGAAGGAATCCTTGCCTGTCAAGAATGCGGCACAAACATGGTTAAAAAACCAACCTCCTTATTAAAAATTAAAGACAAATCAGACATATCACCTAATTTCTACCAAAAAACAACATTTCATACAACTCCTCCTGCAACTCCTACAACTTCTCCTGCAACTCCTACAACTCCAACTCCTCCTACGACTTCAGCACAAGGAAAGCCAATTTCACCAGAAACCATAGCACTACAAAAAAAAGACCAAGATTTTATTAATGCCATAAATGCCGTAACTGCCAATCGTAAAGGAAGACCATACACGCAAGCTGATGCAGATGCCTACAATCAAGTTTATAAAAAATTTGAAGACACAAATCGATTAAAATACACCATTAATGATAGATCTCACCCCGCTCTTGATGGAAGAGATATTACAATAAAAAAGATAGGCAGAAATCCATTATCTATATATGGAACTATTGATATGAATAGTGGACTAACATTAATTCTTTATTATCCTGACTCTCAAGTAGTAATATTCGGAGATGAAGCTAAGAAAAAAGCTAGAACATTAGGAATAAGTGAAAATGACGAATCGGGAATAGTTAACGGAGAATCATCTAACGAAGTTATTAATGGAGTATTAGAAAAAGTCAAAATAGCCTTAAAGAAAGTGATGGAAAATGATCCTAACGGAAGTTTTGACGTCAAAATGTTGATAAAAAAACATTATAAAGGACCACAATTTATTCAAAATCAATTAGAAAGAAAAATAAAATTACTTTTATCTGAAATGAGAAAAAAATATCAAGTTTTAAGAGAAAATAGAAACCCAAAACTTGAATCACAAGTAAAAGAAATACTGATGAGGATAACTCCAATTACATGAAAATAAATCTTCTATCAAAAAAAATCACTGAAGACATCATAAGATATCGCAATAAGATCTTAATAATAGGTCCAATAAATGAAAAAGGAATTAGGCCAGTCTATCATCATGGTCAATTAGTGGGACACATAGATGCAAATGAAAGACTCATCTTGCAAACCAAATTAGATTCAATACGCAAAAATATCAAGAAGGAGGTACCATGATCGCAAAACAAACCATTAAGGAAGCAATTTTAGGTCTAGTCAAAAAAACAGATGCCCCTTCATGCGTCCATGAAGAAATATTATCCAACCTATTACATCTATATCAAACAGTGCGCAGACCGATAGGACAACAAGACGTACGAACAGCAATCACGAAATACATAAGAGAAAAACCATACGGAGAAGAAGAAAAAAAATCAAAAGAAGCTTCTATAATAGCTAATAAAGGATTATTAACCAAAATATTCTATGATTTAGGAAAAATGAGAATACCATTAGAAGTAGGAAAAATGCCATTAGAAGTAAAAAATTTCGAAAATAAACTAAAATCTATTTTCGAAGAAACTATCCAACCACAAATACCGCCAGGAGCATATTACCTAAAACACAAAGAAACAGGAGAAACATTACGCGATAAAGAAGGAAAAATTCTAGCAGATCCAAATCTAAAAAGTCTAGCCAACATCGCATTTATAGAATTAGACATGAACATGGATAAATTAGATGAATATGAATACCAACAAGAACCAAAAACATCAAAGAAAAAAACACCTCCACCAGAAAGCATAAAAACTAAAACAACAACCAAAATCATGAATTCAAGCGATTGGATTCAAATAAATCCTAAAAACATATTAGGATTTCTTAAACCCTTACTTAAAGACAAAATGGTGGCATTTAAAAAATTAGCTAGAGAAACCGAGAACCAAACTTTAGTTGACGCCCTTAATTTAATAAATTCCGAAGAAGGACAAATAGAAGATAACATAAAAACATTTGGTGCAATATTTCGTCAAATAATTGCCGAAGCAAAAGAATATTTAGACTTTATTGCTGCTACATCCCGAGATAGACAATTAGTTAAATTAATCAATAAATTGAAAGAACAATCCTTAGAAAAAGGACATTTAGCTGGATTATCAAACGCAGAAAAAGAATTATATTATGCACAAAAATCACATGATATAGGAAAGGAATCTACAAAACCATTACCTATACCATCACGCATGCCATCATTTAAAATCAGAATTAAGGGATCTTTAGATGCCAAAAAGGACGATGAAGGAAATGATTTAATTTTCCCAACGACGGATGATGCTAGGAATTGGATTGAAAAACATCCGGAAGAAAAATACGAAATTATCCATGCACAAGATGGAAGAAAGATATATCCAAGTGATTATATATATCAAATAATTGATAAAAAGACGCAAGAACCTTTAGTTGATAATGAAGGGAAACCTCTAACTTTTAAACATTCTATGACAGCAAATTACAAGAAAAAAAGAATAGAATTAGATCGTCAAGAAAGAGGGAGTTTAGATATTCAACAAATAGAAAATCCAAAATCATATAGAGCGTTAACAAACACTTTCAAACCATTGGAAAATGGTTGGACTCCAGAAGAAATTTATGAAGCGATGATACCTTATATGTGGAAGAAAGCAGACAAATACAGCAGAAGACCAAGACGTGGTGAAACTCCACTTTTCCCGAAGGAAGACATATTTGCAGCAGGAGCAATTGGATTTATGCAAGCGTTAAAGGATGATGAAGGATTATCTCCTTTTTCTGCTTATGCTGCTAAACACATTTCTTCATCAATGATGGACCATATTCAAAGAGGACGAATAATAAGAACTCCATGGAGAGAAGGATTATTTGGACAAAAAGCGATTCCTGCTGGATATAAAGTAATCTACAAAAAGTCAGAGGACGAAGAACCACAAGAAGAATGGTTTCCATCACGAACCGTAAGAGAAAAGGGATCACAAAAAGGCGAAGAATACGTAAAACACGACGAAGGTAGAATGTTAGCTATAAAGCGTAAGAAAGAATTAGAAAGTGAAGGGATAGTAGCTGCCATAACGACGGAAAGATGGGATTTGTCATCATTACAATCACTCATAGCCAAATCAATAAAAACTGGCGAAGAAGAATCAGAATTAGGAAAGACGATAAAATCAACGGTCGTCCCACCACCACCATCTACTCTAGGACAAAAAGAACTCTTACAACGAATAATGCAAAAAGCAAATCTTACGCCAGAAGAAGATGAAACAATAAAGTTAGCATATGGATTTGACGTTCCTGAAGCAGGATTAATAACCAAATATGGACCGGAAACAGATCCAAAAGGAGAAGAAGGACAATTAGGAATTGAACCACCAGAATCAGAGAAAGATGTAAAAGACAAAAAGAAAAAGTTAGCATCCTATAAAGGAGGATTTGGTAAATTACAAGCAAGAGGACCACAAGAAATAGCCCAAATCATAGCTAATAAAGAAGGAACAAACGACCCACAATCCATAGAAACAAAAAGACGTCAAGTAACAAAAGATTTAAACAGAGCCCTTAGTAAATTACGAACAGCAGCCGGAATACCTACGGAAAAAAGTGAAGAAATAGAAAAACAAGAAGAACAAAGAATAGCCATCAAAATAATACGACACATTAGCAAATTGCCAGAACAAGACATAATACCATATCTATCTCAATCAAGCATAAAGGAATTGTTTGATCAAAGTCCATCAATAAAGAAAATGATATTACGCGCCTTAAAAGGAGAGATTCCTGAATTAGAAAAATCTCTAGACCAACTTAAATTCACACATGGGAAAGCACAACGAGAACAAGTAGCCACAAACATATCCACCAACATAATAAATAACATAAACAAAATGAAGAAAGAAAATGAAATTGATTTATTTTTATCTAGACCAGAAGTAAAAGAAGCGTTAGATAATACCATAATAATGAATAACGTAAAAAAATTCTTAGAGAAAGAACCTATCACGCCAATTAAACAAAAAATGTTGGATATTATTAATAAAGGACTTGGAGAAGAAATGCCATTTCTCGCTGCTGCCGCAGAAGTTGAAAAAGCATTGCCGCACTGGTTAAAAAGAAGATTAAGCCAAAAATCAAAATTAGAAAAACCTCAACCATTAAAAACTCCCGATAAACCAGTAAAATGGAGCGATATGTTGAAAAAATATGGTTCTGCTGAAGTTAACAGAATGTTAAAATTAAAATATGGGCAACATGTTATGCCTAAGGAAGACATTTCATTGAAAAATTGGACGCCAATCATAAATGAAATAAAACATTTTTATAACGCAATTCAAAAAATGTGTAAAGTGGTAAATGTTATGATACAGGAAGAAAATAACAATGATTTATTGGAAATTCAGAATTATTTTTACTCACTTATGAAAGTAGATAATGATATAAATGTTGCGTATGAATGCTCGGATTGACCGACATGCAACCTGCTGAATCAGTTTTTTCTTTTGGTTTGGAATATCTTACTAAGGCAAAATCAGTCATTAAGGAGGTGGCTTTTCAAGAGACGGTTAGCATTTTGAGTACGCATCGTATTTGGACTACGGGAATGGGAAAGGCAGGATTAATTGCAAAGAAATTGGCTGTTACTTTGTCTTGTAATTCTCGTCCTGCTGCTTTCATTCATGCTGGCGAAGCATTACATGGTGATTTTGGGTCTATTCAAACTGGCGATGTCTTAGTTGCTTTTTCAAATTCAGGAATGACTGATGAAATTTTACGTGTGGTGACAAAAGCTAAATTAATAAATGCTTACGTAGTTCTTATTACAGGAAATGCTAATTCTGAATTAGCTAAACTTTCGCATTCAGTAATTTGTTATGGGTTGGTAAAGGAAGCTTGTCCATTAGGATTGACCCCAACCACTTCCGTCTTAGTTATGTTAGCTATTGCTGACGCTCTGGCGATGGAAGTTCAACAAATGGTTGGATTAACTTATGATGATTATGCTAGAAATCATCATGCAGGATATTTGGGGCAGGTTGCTAAAGAAAGGGCAAGATCGTGAGGGTATTTTGGAAATCTTGGAGTCCGTTGGAAGCGGAATTTGAACTTGATCGATTGCAGGGATTATTAAAAAATGAATGGGTTGATGCAAATAAACGTCAGGACATGGGTCCTAGAGATCTTTATCTTTCTACTAATGGTTATTATTATAAGAGTGGGAATTTTCATAAAGCTTGTTTGTATTGGGAGGGTTATACTTATTTAAAAAATGAATATAAAAATTTTGATCGTGATTCTCGTTGGGAACATAGGTTTCATTTTAATCCGATTTTTGCAAATAAGCCTCGTTGTTCATTAATTGGTATTGGTAGCTTTTGGAAGCGAGAGTTAGAACTTTTTAATGAGTTAAAAAAGAATAAAAAGTTTGATTTTACGTTTGGAATGGTATTAGGATTTAAAAAGAAGGGAGAAGAAACTTCTGATATTGGTTATTTAAGACAAGAAATAATTAAAGCTGGTGCTGGTAGATCATTTAAATATTATGGTACTGGATGGCCATCTGGCGATCCTAATTATGGTGGAGAAGCATATTTGACAGGAAAGAGAAGTTCGCCATTAAAGTTTAATGATGCTCGTAGGTTAATGTCGAACATCAAATTCGTATTTGCTCTAGAAAACACTTATGACCCAGTTTATTCTCAAGGTTATTTAACGGAAAAGATTTTTCATGGATTTCTTTCAGGCAGCATTCCAATTTATCTTGGTTGCTATAACATAGAAAAATTAATCCCCCCTGATTTATTTGTTGATCTTAGAAAATTTAATTTGAACATTAAATCAGCCATGGATTATTGCGAAAAAATGAGTCAAATGGAATATGATGGTTATAGAGAAAGAATCAATCGATGGCTAGATACTTCTGGACTAGCTTTTAGTTGTGAACATAGGTTTCAAGAATTGGACGCCAAAATTACTGAATTGTGGGCAATTCGGACATCCTAACTGGTTGCTTAGGCAATGTTTTTACGTCATTTAATCTTCTAAAAATTACGTCCCGAGATTTATTTGCGGAAGAAGGTAATTTTCCTAAAATTTCGCGATAATAATTTTGGATTTCTAAAATTTCACTAGCCAAAATTTCTAATTTATCTTTGTTAATTCCAGGTAACAATTTAGCTAACAATTCCTTTATTGAACTTTTATTAACAATTCCTCTCTTTTCCATATTGTCTAGCAAATGTTTTAAATCTTTAACGAGGTCCTCATCAATTTTTTGTGACTCGTCCAATTTAACTCCTATTTTCAACAATTGAGAAAAGGGATCCACAAAAATGTTGTCTAATTTCTCAACCAAAGTCATGCATGACCCGCCTTAATTGTCTTTCTCATTCTCCTCCACCTCTAACATCTTCATAAGAATAATTCGAATTTTTTGAATATTTTTATCTTCAACTAAATCTAAAAGAACCATGTCTATGGCTCGATTTACATGTGTTCCTATTGTCATCGATAACTCCTTAACATGTCCACAAGCAAGGATTGGATTATCTTCTTGAAATCCAATCGTTTCTTTTAACATTCCACAAACCGGGCAGAAGACTTTCATCGTCGTCCTCCTCTCCCTTACTATATATTTTACTAGCCTTCAGTTTATGGAAAAATATTATGAAAAGTCGAGCCATCACGCGAGGAGCACGGCATGCCGATACAAATTGGAAAAATAGACCCACGATTAAAAACCAAATCACGTCTAAAAACGATAAATCATGGACTAGTCAAATCACCCCCACCACCAGGAGTCAATAATTATCCACCTCCACCACCAAACGTAAACTTAAAAAGAGAAAAAGTCCCATTAAGCGATGCCATAGACCAAGCATATCAACAAAAACCACCACAATCACCATCACCACAACCACAACCACAACCACCACAATCACCACAACCACAACCAAAACAATATACCGTAGAAAAAGCGCATAAAGCAATAGAAGGAATTATATCTAAATGGATGCAATTAGCAGGTCAATGGCCAGAAGGAAAACAACGCCATAACTTCATGGAAATTGGAGAACGATTAAGAGAAATAGCTGGAGTACTCCAACGCGATTTCATGTCATCACAATTACAAGAACAAATAAAAGGACTACCTGATACTATGGACCCTTACGCCCCATCAACAAGAGAACAAGAAGAAGCC
>Ga0315294_10009801_pt1 | contig 10502 bp, 10 predicted proteins | sample YL17G13_40_MG_FD_203626 | JGI IMG/M metagenome (GOLD analysis project Ga0315294, IMG submission 203626) | Sediment microbial communities from Yellowstone Lake, YNP, Wyoming, USA - YL17G13_40 | ecosystem: Environmental > Aquatic > Freshwater > Lake > Sediment | place: USA: Wyoming | collected...
GCGTCGAGCGTGCGGCGCGCCGCTGCGGCCCGCGCGACGGCGGCCCTCGCGCCGTCGGGGACTCCCTCGAGACTCTCAACGACGTCGAGGTTCTCCGCGACGAGCGCCGCGGTCATCTTTAGCAGCGAGGGCACGCGGGAGGGGCGGAGAGCGGGGGTCGCCGGGGCGGCAGCTGCTGCTCCCGCCACTCCTCTCTTCGCGGGCGCCCAGCGGATCAGCGCCGGGGCCTCTGCCGCCGCGGCCTCGCCCTTGGCCGCCGCCGCGGCCCTGCGCGCCGCTGCGGCCGCGTCGCGCCCTTCCAGCAGGGCCTGCGACGTCGCCCACATCCCGAGCTCGCGCGCCGCGGCGCGCTCGCCGCCGACGTGGGCCGCGTTCGCGGCGGCGGCGTCTGGGTCGGCGTAGCTCCGGCCGCGGTCTCCTCCTGCTCGCGCTCCCCGTGCTCCCAGTCCTCCATCGTCTTCCTCGCCCTCGTCGAAAACGGCAAAGTGCGCGGCGCGGGCGACGGCGCGCGCGTGGGCCTCGGCGCGGCGCCCGCCGTCCTGGAGGAGGCGGGAGTGGTCCGCGAGGGCCTGGCCTCGCCGGGGTTCTCCTTCGCCTCTCCCGGGAGCGGGTGCGGCGGCGTCGCCGGCGTCGCCTTGTGCGGCATCGCCCGTCCTCTGTCGCGCCGACGGCCTGGCCTGTTCTTCGGCGTCTTCGACTGGAACAGCAGCAGCAGCAGCAGCAGGATCCGCTGCGGCTTCGGCGTTCCTCGAGCGAGAGCGGCGCGGCGGCATCGTGACAGAGAGAGGAAGGAGAGAGAGGGCGCTCGAACTCCGAGCGAGATGGGGATCGCTCAAGAGGCAAGGGCCGCGTCGTGGAAGAAAGTAAGTGAAAGAAGAAGGAAGAGAAAGTGAAGCAAAGCGAAAAGAATGCTCAGAACTTTTTCCGCTTTCCTCCTCCTCCCTCCACTACTCTCCCCCAGCTCTCACACCTCCTTCTTCTTCGCCAAAATGTCTCTCGAGAAGAGCATCCTTGGGATGGGCAACCCGCTCCTCGACATCAGCGCAGAGGTCGACGACGCCTTCCTGGCAAAGTACGAGGTGAGAAAGAAGAACGTTTTTTTCATTCAGCGCCGCCCCATCGAATTGATCGGTTTTTTCTCTCTTTTGCTCGAGGCGTTCAACGGCCGATTCGGAGTGCCTACGAAGCTTTTTCCTTTTTCTTTTCGATACCGAGTAATCACGTTGCGTTCAAGCTCGCCTCAGCGCATGAGAAAAAGGCCATAAACGCTGCTCAAGGCCCAGGGCGCGCCTCGATTTTCTCTTCTCCATTCAAAGTTTTGCCGCCTCTCTCTCAACGATCGAATGCTCACTTGTTTTTTCCGACTCCTCTCTTCTTTCATACGCAAACAAACTCCAAAACAGATCAAGATGGCCGACCAGATCCTCGCCGAGGACAAGCACGTCCCGATGTTCAAGGTGAGAAATTGTATTTTTGAGCGACAAGTAGGAAGAATTGTTGAGGCAGTTGAAGAAAGGTTTCAGCCGGCGACGTCTCGCCGATTGATCGATCGCGCTCCTCTCGCGTCTTCTTTCTCGCTTCAACCCCCTTGTCTGGAAAAAAAACATCTCTCTCTTCCTTTTCGCAGGAGCTCGCCGACAAGCCGGACGTCCAGTACGTCCCCGGAGGAGCCACCCAGAACACCATCCGCGTCGCGCAGTGGATGCTCAAGGACTCCGCTCCCGGTGAGAAGTTTTTTTTTTTGGAGAGAGAGAGAGAGAAAGTCTATGCCTGTCTTTTTTCCCCTTCCTCTTCTTTCGTCTCTTTTGTCGAGAGGCCGTGCGAAAACTCACGAAAAGAACCACTCGTTCGACCTCAAATCACCAAAACCTCCCAGGCGCCACGGCGTACATGGGCGCCGTCGGCGACGACGAGTTCGCCAAGATCATGAAGGAGCAGGCATCGGCCGACGGCGTCGACGTGCGGTACTTCACCGTCGCCGACGGCACGCCCTCGGGGACTTGCGCCGTGGCCGTCAACAAGGCCGGGGAGAGGTCCCTCGTCGCCAACCTCGCCGCGGCGAACAAGTACGACGTCGCGCACCTGAAAGAAGCCGACAACTGGGCGCTGGTTGAGTCCGCCAAGGTCTGCTACAGCGCCGGGTTCTTCATCACGGTCTCGCCCGAGTCGATGAAGGCCGTCGCCGAGCACTGCAGCTCCGGCAACAAGACCTACTGCCTCAACCTCTCGGCGCCGTTCATCAGCGAGGTCCCGCCCTTCAAGGCCACGCTGCTCGAGCTTCTGCCGCACGTGGACGTCCTCTTCGGCAACGAGACCGAGGCGCGCGCGTTCGCCGCGTCCGAGAGCTGGGGGACCGAGGACCTCTCGGAGATCGCCGCGAAGATCGCGACGTCTTTCCCTCGGTCCGAGGGCAAGGCCGGCAAGGAGCGCACCGTGGTCATCACGCACGGCGCGGAACCCACCGTGGTCTTCACCGCGGGCAAGGTCTCGACCTTCCCGGTGCTGCCCGTGGCGAAGGAGGCCATCGTCGACACCAACGGCGCCGGCGACGCCTTCGTCGGCGGGTTCCTCTCGCAGCTGGTGCAGGGCAAGGGCGTCGCGGAGTGCTGCCGGGCCGGGAGCTTCGCCGCGAGCGCCATCATCCAGAGGAGCGGGTGCACGCTTCCGGAGAAGGCGGAGTTCGCCTGAGCTTGCGGAGGAGGGCGGGGCGGGGAGGGGGAGGGGCGGGAGTCGCCGAGGCGAGAGGCAGAGAGAGAGAGAGAGAGAGAGAGAGAGAGAGAGATGAGTTTCTTTCTTTTTCTTTGGTCTCTCTTGTCGTTTTCCTTTTCTTCCGCCGAGCTCTCTCCACCCGTGAAATCAAAGGAAAAGCTCGACTGGGTCTCTTACATCACGCGCTCGCTCCTCTCCTCCCGGAAGCGCGCCAGCTCGCGACCTCGTCAGCCAGCGCCGCCACGAGCGCGTCCGGGTCGAACTCGACCCTCCCGGCGCCCCCTCCCCTCCTCGACCGCACGGTCCTCGCGCGGGTCACGCCCATCTCGAGCAGCCTTGGCGCATCGAACTCGATCTCGCTGCCCTCGGGGCAGAGCACGGTGGTCACGAAGGGGGAGATGTCGACGAGTCGAGAGCCGCCCCTCCTGGCCGACGGAATCCCCGCCGCGCTCCCCTCCGAGGAGGAGGAGGAAAAGGCCCCGCGCTCCCTCCTGGCGGCGGCGGCGATCGCGGCAGCGATGTCGCTCGCGGCCATGGGCCTTCCCTCCGAGGCACCGCCGCCGCCGGCCGAGGGCGCGAGCGACGTCTCCCTGTCGAGCGAGCCGTTGAGCAGCAGCACCTTGGGGCCCTCGACGGCCGCCACGGCCTCTCCGACGCCCTCCAGGATCAGGCTCGGGGCGATCGACGTGTAAAGAGAGCCCATGCCGTAGACGACGGCCTCGGCGTTGCGCAGCGCGGCGAGCACGCGCGGGTTGGGCGCCGGGAAGACCTCTGCGACGAGCGAGGCGGCCGCGGCGGAGGCCGTTGTCGTCGCCGTCGCCGCCGCCGCCCCGGCGGAAGAGCTCTCGTGCCGGGAGCTGCTCGCCGCTTCGCCTTCTCCTCCCGCTCCTCCTTCCCACGCAACGTGCCTCCCTCCGTCGTCCGGGGGCAAATAGAAGACGCGGGACACCGGGGAGGGCAGCGGGGCGCGCGCCGCGGGGCTCTCCTTGTCGACTGCGGCCGGCGACGGCGGGACGCCGCCGTCCTCCCCTTCCTCCTCTCCGCTCGTCGCCCCGCCGTCGCCGCTGCTCCCGTGCACGACGCCGCTACACGCCCTGCTGACGCCGCGGGACCCTCCTTTCTCCGTCGGGTGCGAGATCTCGCTCTGGCCCACCAGCACGCTCCCGTCCTCGAGCGCGGCCGCGAGCGCCAGCGCCGACTCGGTCGCGACGCACGGCAGCACCGCGGCGCCCTCGGGCGCCCGGGCCACGCGGCAGAACAGGAACGCCGCGGCCTCCAGGCTGCGGAAGAATAGCCTCGCCCCGGCGAAGAAGAAGTTGCCCACCGCCCCGCCCCTCCAGTCGAACGAGCTCCCGAGCGGCGCGCGGAGCACCTCGGCGTGGAAGTGCACCAGGAAGGACCGGACAAGGTGCTTGTACGGCTCGGACACCCCCTCCCAGAGCGGGTGCGTGCCCTCGACGACGCGGCGCCAGTCCTCGGCCGCGAGCTCCCGCCCGCCGGAGGAGGCGGGGGAAGGGAGGCGGTGCGCGAGCAGCCTCGCGACGGCGCGCGCCTCGGGCGCGGCGTCGGCGTCTGCGAGGCGCAGGCAGCGCGACCTTATGTCCCCGACGGCGGGGCCTCCCAAGACTCGGGAGATCTCGGCGGTCGAGCCCCCGTCGTCGGAGACAGGGAGGACGTATGAGACGCGCGTGGTGAGGCGGTTAATTCGGCCTTTGGAGTTTTGTTTTGTTTTTTTGAAGAGGTTAAGAAAATAAGGGTTGGGACGCGGACTTCTTGGTTTATTCTAAAATAGTAAATAAACAAGGTAAATTCTTTTCAAGTAACCCACCCGCGACGGAGTTAAAGGCCGTCCCGCCCGAGAACACGACGAGCGAGGGCCCGACGTCGCCGTCGCGCTGCTGTTGATGAAATCGCGGGGTGGCCGCGGCGCTCTCCGTCCCGTCGCTCGCCGCGGCGGAGAGGGCCGCGGCGGCAAGCGCCGCGGCGGCGACACTGACGCCAGGAGAGGAAGCGGGGAGCATTTCCCTCGACGGCGGCGGCGATGAAGAGCAGCGGGTGACTCGAGATCGAGCCTGCCTGCTGCTGCCGCCGCTCGACGATTTACAGAAACGCGCCCTCGCGCCTGCGATGGCGCGCATGCGTCGCGCTGGGAAAGGGGAGCGCGGCGGGGAGACGGAGAGAGAAAATACCTGGGAGATCGGCCAGTCGAGAAAATTGCGGAAGAAGAATGATTTTTTCTTTTTTTTACAGCACGAAGCAGCTACAACCCGAGCAGCTCCGACCTCGCCATCGCCCTCCTCACCGCCCTCGCGTTCACCACGAACAGCATCCTCACGCCTCCGGCCTCCACCAGCGACAGGTGCCTGAGCTCGCACCGCTCTCCCCTCGCCAGCCTGGCGCCGTCGACGGCCAGCGCCCTCCTGCCCGTCGCCGTGAGGCCCCAGCGGCCGTCGGCGCCCAGCTCGACGCGGGCCTGCTGCCTCGAAACCCTGCGCGCGTCGGCCTCGCCCGCCCCGGCCTGGGAGAGGTCGGCGTCGAGGGCGCGGAGGAGGCGGAGCTCGGGGCCCTCTGCGGCCGCTGCTTCTGCTGCTGCTGCTGCTCCGGGGACGAGGGGGCCGAGAGCGGCAAGGGTTTCGCCGTCCGCCGCCGCAGCCGCCGCGCCAGGCGCCCTCCCCAGGGCGACGGCCGGCGAGCGGATCAAAAAGCGGCACCCGCGGGCGCACAGGGCCGCCAGCGCTCCGCGCTCGTCAAGCTCGCGCGCGGTCGAGGCGGCCGCGAGCGACTCCAGGCGGGAGAGGGAAGGGAGGCCCGAGCGGAGCGCCGAGCGCCAGCGGCGAGGAGGCGGGAGCGTCGTCGTCGCCGCCGCCGCCGCCGCCGCCTTTCGCTTCTTGTCGCCGCCTGCTTCCTCTTCTTCTTCTTCTTCTTCTCCTCCTTCCGAGGCCCCTTCTCCATCGCTCCGGTCCGCGCCTGCGCGCGTCCTCCTCTTGCTGCCGACGAGGACGGCCTTCTTGGTGCCACTGCCGCTGCTCTTCTTCTTGCTGCTGCTGCTGCTGATCTTGTTGCCGCTCCTCGGCTTGAGCTTTCCTTCCTTCGCCTGCCTTTCCCTTTCCCTTTCCGCGGCCGCGGCTTCACTCTCGGCCTCGTCGGCGTCCGAGATCGTGCCGGGGTCCGCGCAGGGAGTCTCTCCGTCTTCCAGGAGCGGGTCAGGCCTCGACGAGGTGGGGAAGCCGGCGGGGCGAGAGCGAGGGCGGGAGGAGCGGCGCCGCTCCTTGTTCTTCTTCTTGTCGCAGCCTTTCTCTCCTTCCTTTCCTTCCTCCTCCCCCTCCTCCTCCTGCTCTGCTTCCTCTTCTTCTGCCCTGACCCTCCGCGTCTTCTCCTGCAGAGCGCCCATCAGGACGCGAGCCTGGCGCGCGTACGCGGCGTGCAGCCTGCGCACGGCGCGGAGACGCCTGCGCGCGAGCAGCGCCGAGGTGAGCTTGTCGTCGTTTTCCTCGAGCGCGCCGCCGCCGGCGAGCGCTTCGTCTTCTTCTCCTTCTCTTTCGCTCCCGAAGAACGAGTCGTCGTCCGAGGAGTGTGGCTCCGGTGCCGGAGCTACGTTCGGGACTGCTGCTGCTCCTGCTGCTGCTTCGGGACCGGGGGCTGCGGCGTCAGCGTCAGCGGGTTGCTGTTCCTCTCCGGCCGCCGCCGCTGCTGCTGCTGCTGCCGCCGCTGCTGCACCCGCCGCCGGCGCCGCCGCATTCTTCGCCGACACCGCCTTCTTCTCCTTCGCTTCGTCGGGCTTCTCGCCGCTGGTCTTCCCGCTCAGCCTCGCCGCGGCGCGTGTCTTGGCCTCACGAACGCGCTCGGCGACTGTGGGTGGCGTTTGCAGGGTTGCAAAGAGGGCAGATCGTGCGCGTGAGGATTCGGAAAAGAGAGAAATGGCCAGCGCTTTTGTTTCGTCAAATGCCGTCGAGTTGAATCGGCAGCCGGCACAGAGCGTTTTCCTCGCTCGCTTTCAGCTTTTGCTTCGTACCTGGAGGCGGGGGCTGCACCATTGTTGCTCGACGGAGCGGAAAATGCGAGATAATGCGAAAAAAGGGGAGGAAAGAAGGGCGCTGAAGAAGCGGGAGCGGATTGCAGTTTTTTTTCCCGCCGCTGCCCCGTTAGTTTGTGGAATTTCTCGCGGTCGTTTTTTTGTTTAAACAAATTTTTACACTCGCTGCGCGATCTCCCGCAGCCTCAGCAGCAGGCCCCTGTCGCTCGAATTGACCTCCTCGGGGACCCTTAGCCTCACGACGAGGACGTGGTCTCCCGGAGCCGCGATAGCAGCGCTGGCAACAGCAGAAGAGGGGCGAAAAGAAGAGCCTCGAGAAGTCGTCGACGACGACGACGACGCTCTTCTTCTTCTCGCGCTCCCTTCTTCCACATCTTCTTCTCCCCCCACTCCGCCGGCCCCCTCCCCCTTGAGCACCAGCTCGTCTCCGTGCTGCGTGCCCGACGGCACCTTCAAAATCCGCAGACCACGCAGGGTCCGCACGGGAAGCGCGGAGACGCCCAAGACGGCGTCGAAGGGGGACAGCGACAGCGGCGCGACGACGTCGAGGCCGCGGCGGGCCCACTCGCGCCGTGCCGCGGCCGCCGCGACGCAGCAGAGGATGTACGCGTCCCCTCTCGAGCAGGCGGAAGTCGGGGAGTTCCCGCCCTCGCGCCCTCCTTTCGCGCCGCTCTCGTGACCCTCTCCACCCCCCTCGGGACGGAGCATGACCGCGCCCCCCTCGAGGCGCACCGCGGCCTCAAAGTTCGAAGCGCTGTGGCCCGCGCCGCGGATCCGCAGCGCCGTCGCGTCCGTCGCGCCCGCGGGCACCCTCACGCGCGCCGCCTCGGTCTCCTCGACGGCTCCGCTGCCGTCGCAGTCCGAGCACCGGAGGGTGAGCGGGGAGACCCCCGAGCCCTGGCAGAGAGGGCAGCGAGAGGGGGAGGAGGAGGAGGAGGAGGAGGGCCGGGGGCGGGGCGTGCCGCCTCCCTCCTCGCCGCCGCCCGCCCCGCCGCCGCTGCCCCTCCTCCTCCGCTCTTCCGCTCCTCCATCGCCGCAGCCGCTGCCGCCGCCTCCGTCGCCTCTGCCACCGCCGAATCTCCTGGACTCGGCCGTCCTCGATGTCTGGACGCTCCCCCTGCCGCGGCACCGCTCGCAGGGGAGCGGCGCGGCCCCCCCCTCCGTGCCGGCGCCGAAGCAGCCGCGGCAGGGCCTGCGGACGACGAGCGAGACCTCTTTCACGCAGCCGAGGGCGGCCTCCTCGAACTCGAGCCAGAGGATCGCGGTGGCGTCGGCTCCCTTGGGGGAGGCCGAGGCGGAGGAGGAGGCTGGAGGAGACGTCTTGAATTTCCGCCGCCGCCGCTGCTGTGTCGTCGTCGGGTCCGGTGCCGCCGCCGATGACGACGACGACGACGACGCCTCTCCCCCTGCTCGCTCCGCGGCGCACCGCGGCAGAGATATAAATCGACGATCCCTTGCTCGCTGCAAGCGAGAGGCGGCGGAAGCCGCGCGGAGCGGGCGAGGTTTGGCCAGCATTGCTTTTTTTTTCCCCTTGAAGGCTCCTCGTTCCCTCAGCTGCCAAATGCCCGCCGCTTCCTTTCTTCCCTTCAATCGTCAAGCGAGGGCTATCAATTCGAGTGTCCTCGAGGTGCCCTCATTGCCATGGTGTCTGATTTGGAGATAGGAGACGCGATAGGGAGAGCGAGAGCGAGAGAGAGAAAGAAAGAGAGAAAGGCAAAAAAGTGAAACAGGTGGCATCATTGTTCGACCTCCGAGAGAACCCCTTTGTCACACACAAAAAAGAAAAACAGATATTTGGCAATCGACGCACTACTCCCCCCCCCCTTCTCCCCGACTCGCATTTTGCACGAGCGGATGATAGCGTAGGGGGCACGGAGGTGGAATCCAAGAAGAAGAAGATAATGAACACGCCCTAGGGAAGAAACGAAAAACGCTCTCAACTACTCTCTTCTCTTCTCTCTCTCTTCTCTCTCTCTTCTCCTCCTTCAGTAGCTCTCGTCGTTGGCCGACTCGGACTGGCTCAGATAGTACTGCAGCGCATTCTGCGCGAGCGTGCACATGGAGCTGTTGAGCGGCTCGCCGCGGTAGGTGACGAAGAAGGTGTCCTTGGCCACGGCGCCCTCGGTGTCGACCTCGGCCGAGACAACGTTGACGGAGAGGTCCTTCAGGACCCCGACGATGGCCGTGAGCAGCCCGGGGCGGTCGGTGGTCTCGATGTAGAGCTCCGAGTGCGAGCCCGTGGGGTCCTCGGACAGGGCGACGCGCGTGCGGACGGCGCGCGGGCCCCTCGCTCCCAGCGGCGCCAGAGCGTCGTGGCCGTCACGGCCGCCGGCGACGTGCAGCCCCGACGCGTCCTCGCGCGCGTCGCCGCCGCCGTCGCCCCAGGCGAGCGCGCAGGCCGACTCCGGGTGGTATTGGATCAGGTTCTGGAGGATGGTGACGCGGATCTCCTCGATGCGGGAGGACTTGATGACCTGAATGGAATTTCGGAGTTTTTGTTTTTTTGGAGGTTTGGAAAGAGGTGGAAAAAAAACAAGTGAGCGAACGAAGAAACGAGGACATTTCTTCTGCTGCTTCCTTCTCCCCCCCCCCAAACGCCCCAAACGAACCCTCTCGACCTCCAAAAACAAACCTTCTCGGACGTCGCGGCGTCGGTGATGAAGAACTTGTTCGCGCCGAGGTCCGCCGAGACCTTGGCCCTCCTGATGTTGAGGCCCAGGTTCCGCAGCGCTGCGACGGTGTCGAGCAGCTCCCCAAGCCTGTCGCCGAACTTGACGGTGACGACGGTCGCGAAGGAGTCTGAGGTGTTGTCGATGACGACGAGCGGGGTCGGGACGGCGGAGGCCGAGGCCGAGGAGGGCGCGTCGGTGGCGGGGGTGGCGCTGTGAAAGAGAGGAGTGGTTTGAGAGAGAGGTTGGGGTCGGAGAGGGGCGAGGTCGCGTTGGGTTGGAGAGTTCAGAAGCGGAGACTCGAGCCTTTTTTTTCAATCCTCGATTTCGAGGTGCTTTCGCTCTCTCTTTGCGCCCTCTGTCGGCTCCAAGCGAGGCTCCGTCTTAAAGAGGGCGGCGTGGGATCCAGAGGGGACCGAGAGAGGGGAAGCAGGTGGCCGAAAAGGCTCGCCGAAGTGGGGCAATTGCTCGCACGAAAGACGCACGCCCTCGTTTTTTTTAGCCAGGGCGCGGAGGACGACGACGCTCGATTCGTTTCTCTTCTTGTGCGAACGCGCGCTCACCTCACGACGGCCGTGAGTTTCCTGTGCGCGATTGTGCTCGAGGGAGCCGTCGCTCGCGTGGATTGCCTGGAGTGAATAAAGAGATGCAGAGGAGGAGGGAGCAAGGACGAGGGGTGAGATCGAAGTCCTTTGGCTTCTTCTTTGCATCGTCGCCAAGTCCAATCGCCATTGTTCTCTCCGAAGATTCGCGAAAACGAACCTCGCGGCGGGCCTCGCCCCGGCCGCCAGCGCCGGCACCGCGGCGCCGCGGCGGGTCACGATCGTCGCGGTGCTCGCTCGGAGGGCTGCGGCTGCCATTTTAGAGCAGAAAGAGAGGGGGGGGGGAAGGGAAAATGAAAGAGAGAACGAAAGAAGAAAAGAGGTCTCCAGGGTCGGTGGACCGGGGCGCCAACGGAAGTGACAACCAAGCTGGGCTCCAAAGGGGCGAGACCAGGCCTCGTTTTTTTTTCTTTCCACCTCCTCCTCCTCCTCCTCGAGGGGGGGGGGGGGGGTGGCATGTGTTTTGTTTTTGCGTTGCCATTTTTTTTT
>Ga0315294_10009806_pt1 | contig 10499 bp, 12 predicted proteins | sample YL17G13_40_MG_FD_203626 | JGI IMG/M metagenome (GOLD analysis project Ga0315294, IMG submission 203626) | Sediment microbial communities from Yellowstone Lake, YNP, Wyoming, USA - YL17G13_40 | ecosystem: Environmental > Aquatic > Freshwater > Lake > Sediment | place: USA: Wyoming | collected...
ACCTGGTCCTGTCGCTAAAGGCGCCCGGCACTGCCGGGACCTATAAAGGATACTGGCACTTGTTTGGAGATGACAACATTGATTTTACCCAATCAAAAGGATTTTGGGTAAGCATTAATGCTGTGAGCCCAGTCGGTCCCTTTGCGGTGACCAGTGTGCATGTCTCTGCAGAACATGAGACTATTGAAGGTGCCTGCCCACTGTCCTTTCACATTGGTGCGGATATCACTGTCAATAGCCCTGGCACAGTCACGTTTTGGTTCCAGCACAGTGACGGTTCCGTCAGCGCTGCTTCTTCAGTAACCTTTGCTGCCGCAGGAACAAAACTGGTGACAGAAAACTGGTCAAGGAATGCCACCGGTAATTATTGGGCTAAAATCTATATTAACGCACCGAACCACCAATGGTTTGGACCGGTCAATTTGCATTTGACTTGTTCGTAGAATTAGCCCAAATTAAAAACAACAAGAGCAGGGTTTGAAAACCCTGCTCTTGTTCTAAGCGGGCAACGAGATTCGAACTCGTGTATGTAGCTTGGAAGGCTACCGTTCTACCACTGAACTATGCCCGCGCGGATTAATATTTTACCATTTTTCGATTTTTTTTATTTGTATACCAGCAAAGGAAATAGTCTAAGACCTTCCCGTTTTTCTCTGCAATCAAATGATGGAATAATTAAATAAACGAGGGAAAGTTGCTCACAACTGTATTCATACAGTTTAAAGCCCAAATGTGGGCTGACACGAGCTAACCTTCCCTCCAGCAATATAGTACATCGAAAAATAATTGAATTCAAGGGGTATGTTTAAATATTTACATTTCAATTTTTTTGAAACAACCGCGATGCTCCTTTCTTTGAGTTAGGAGGCAATAAAGGTTAAAAACTGCGTAATGTATAATCACATCTGAATCATGAAAAATAAATTCAATCTTTTCAGAGTGATTAAATCCAGAAATACCCTGCGTGACCTGGCTTTTATTTTTCTGGGAGCGCTGGTGCAGGCTTTGGCCATGCGCCTGTTCCTCATTCCGGGACTGTTGGTAAGCGGTGGGATCAGCGGAGCAGCCCAGATTATCAATTACTTCACCCACTGGCCGATCGGTGTAATGGTATTGGTCGGGAATATTCCACTTTTTTTGATAGGTTGGCGTCACCTGGGCGGGGGTCGTTTTGCCCTGCGTACGGCCGCTGCCATCATATTCTTTTCAGTACTCACCGATCTTTTGGCATATTTCATCCCCATTCAAGGAATCACCAGTGATCTGGTCTTGAACTGCCTTTATGGCGGACTGCTGCTGGGAATTGGGCTGGGTCTGGTCTATCGCGGGCGCGGCACCAGTGGCGGGAGCGACGTTCTCGGGCGCATCCTAAACCATTACAAAGGCATGTCCATTTCCCAGGCATATCTGATCACGGATGCAGCCGTGGTTCTGGCCAGCGGCTTCGCCTTCAATTGGGAACGCGCCCTTTACGGGCTGATCGTGATATATGTCAGCGGGCTGGCGGCCGAATTGACCTCAGAGGGGATGAGTATCTTCCGTATGGCTTTGATTGTCACCAACAAACCCAAAGAAATTACGCAGCTCATTTTTGATGAATTGGAACGCGGTGTGACCATCCTGCCCGGTACGGGTGGTTATACCAACAAACCGCGCCCGGTGTTGTATTGTGTATTAACCCGGGCTGAAATTAATGTGCTTAAAACCATTGTCAGCGAGACCGACCCGGATGCCTTTATGGTCATCGGACAGGCCAATGAAGCCCTGGGTGAGGGTTTCCGCCCGTTAAAGAAATACTAATTTTCCTAATTTATCCGGTGAAATGAATTAAAACTCCTGCAGTCAGCGCAATCTGACCCAGGTGATATAAAATGCGCACCAGGAACTGGCCATAGGGAACAGGGCGGACAAAGCGGTTATAGGAAAAAAGCGAATCGGAAGAGAAGAACAGCATTCCCCCAACCGCCGCCAGCACTGCCGCTGGAGTGCCCCAGTCCGGCTCAGCTAAAGTAAGAGCTGCCGAAAAAAACATCATGCTAAGGGCAATGCTGTATATCAATACAGGAGTATTCAACTTCGCATGAGCGGGATTGATATCAATGGCTTTGCGGACAGTATTGTAAAGCAGACTACCCACACTTAGAATCAACACGCCTAAAATCAGAAACGGGAGATTGGCAGCAGGGGATTGAGGGCTGAAGCCAATGATGTAACTGATATGTGCAAAAAGAAAAACAACCAGTCCAAAAATAAAAAAGCGGTCCGGTAACAACAGAAAAATATCGCCAAATAAGGAAAACACCAGTGCCAGCCCAAACCACTGCGGGGTGTGATCCCAGCCGCCCTGGGATGTGAACCACAGAATAAGAGCGATTAAAGTGGCCGGTTTGGAGATGTAATTTATTTGCGGCTTTTTAACCCAGAGCGCTGACCAATCTACCAGAGCCAAAAAGATGGTGATAAAAAACCAGAAATTCAGCATACGATTTATCCTTTATCGTCAATATCAAAACCCATCTGACGCAAGACATTGGGGTCATTACGCCAGTTTTTACTGACCTTGACCCTCAATTCCAAAAACACTTTTCGTCCGCTCATCTCTTCAATGGATTGACGCGCATGCATACCAATCTTTTTGAGCATTTCACCGTCATGACCAATGACAATACCTTTCTGGGAATCCTTCTCCACAAACAGGGTGGCGGCAATGTAAGCGCCTTTTTCATCGCGTTCCTTGTATTCCTCCACACGCACTGCAAGGGCATGCGGCACCTCATCGCGAAGATTATTAAGGGCTGCCTCACGGATCAGATCACTGGCTATCTGACGTTCAAAGAAATCAGTCACCTGGTCGGCAGAATACAAAGGATCACCCTCAGGCAATTCCTCCACCAGGGCTGCCTGAATCTCCGACAAACCAAAACCGCTCAAAGCGGAAATTTCCATTGGGCGAGAATGTTTCACTAATAATAAAAATTGCTGCTCGTATTTTGCCAAACGGGCGCCTTCCAGCAGATCAATCTTATTTAGAGCCAGGATCATTGGCAGCGAAGGATGCAACTTGCTTAATTGGGCAGCGATCAATTTGTCTTCTTCAGCAGGCGGCTGGCTGGAATCCACAATCCAGACAATTGCATCCGCTTCCTGCAGGGCCTCCTGGGCAATTGCATTCATTGCCTTTCCGAGCGCGTGATGCGGAACATGAATTCCCGGGGTGTCCATAAAAACAATCTGGGCATTCGGCAAGGTCAGGATACCCAACTGGCGCTGGCGAGTGGTTTGCGGCCTGGGTGAGACCGCTGCCACTTTCTGCCCCAGGAGGGCATTAAGGAAAGTGGATTTGCCCACATTCGGCCGCCCGATGATGGCTACAAAGCCAGCCCGGAAATTCTTTGGTTTTGAATTAATTGATTTCATTAACCTCTATTATATGAATATTTTAAATAGAATAATTCCTCAGCTTTGCGTGAATACCCTATCAATCTATTTCAACCGTAGGCTAATCGTAGGACAGGCGTCAAGTATAAATAGAAAATAATGGCTAATATATTTACAAGGGCGACTTCTCTTCATCTTCTCCTCCTTATGAGAGAGCTGGATCGGCGTTTCCAGCTCTCTATGTTTTTAAATCCGATTTTTCTTAATCATTCATGATAAACTTTCACCGATAAAATATTTCTTTGTTTGTGAGGGATGCCATGTCAGAAATAAGAACCACTTACCCAATCGAAATCGGCGGGGTGCACCGTGAGTTGCGTTTATTTGAAGTGAGCCCTGGGTTAAAGATAGCCATCCTCAATATCCTTGGAGATACCGAATTGGTGGCTGCAGCTGCCAAGTGCCTGGCTGCAAAAATGGATTTAAATTCCTTTGATACCCTGGTAACTGCAGAATCCAAGAGCATTCCCTTAATACATGTGCTTGCCGTAGAAACCAAAAAACCTTATGTTGTTTTGCGCAAGGTATATAAAGTTTATATGGGCGATGCCATCCGCGCGGAAACGCTCTCCATCACCACCGGCAAACCCCAGACTTTAATCCTGGATGAAAAGGATATTGCCTTGCTGAAAGGTAAGCGGGCAGCCATTGTGGACGATGTGATTAGCACAGGTTCCACCCTGGAAGGAATGCGCAATATTTTGCTTAAAGCTGGCGCGACCATCACCGTGGAAGCAGCTATTTTCACAGAGGGTGATCCGGACAAATGGAAACATGCCATTGCCCTGGGAAATTTACCGCTATTCAAGGATTAATAATTATATTTACCGCTAAGCAACATCGTTCTTATCGAGAACGACGTTTCTATTTAAACTAAAATATTTTCAGAATAAGCCCCGCGGCTGGCCTGGCAAAGATATACCTCAGCCTTACGTTGCATTTTCTGAAAATATTCATCTTTCAGTTTTTTAATAAAACCATCAGCTTTTTCTGCTTCAACCAGATTCACCGTACAGCCGCCAAATCCTGCGCCGGTGAGGCGCGCGCCAAAACATCCGGGCAGTCCACTGGCGATTTCCACCAAAGCATCCAATTCCGGGCAGCTGACCTCATACAAGTCGCGCAGGGATTGATGACCCCCAAGCATCAGTCTGCCAAACCCCTTCGCGTCATCTTTCATTAAACATTCACTCGCCAGATTCACTCGGTTGATTTCCTCCACCACATGCCTGGCACGTTTGTAAATCTCTGTTGAAAGCAAATCAGCATTCGCATGTAATTGGTCTAAGGTTACATTCCGCAAGGATTGAATAGTCGGAAGGCGACTGTGGAGAAGTTCCACCGCTTTTTCACATGAAGCGCGGCGTTCATTGTAAGCCGAATTGGTCAGTTCACGGCGAACACCCGAATCTGCCACCACAACCGCCGTACCCGGCGGCAGCGGCAGAGGACGCCAATCCAGGCTGCGAGTATCGAAATACAATGCGTGTCTTGCCACCCCATGGGCGCTGGCAAATTGATCCATTAACCCACAATTCACGCCCACATACTGGTTTTCTGCCATCTGGCAGATGCGCGCCAGGGTCATACGATCAGCTTCCCAGCCTGCCAATGCCTGCCAAAGAACTGCAAACGCCATTTCCACCGCCGCAGAACTGCTCAGACCTGCGCCTAAGGGTACGTCCGAGGAATATACAGCATCAATCCCATTTACATTAAAACCCTTGTTCATTAATGCCCATGCCACCCCTGCTGGATAAAGTGCCCAGGCAGGCAATGGTTTTCCATCTGTATCAGTTCGCCCAACCAGCTCTTGAAGGTTGAACGATATCTGTTGCTTTAAATCCAGTGCGTGCAGATTCACCTGCTGATTAGTGCGTGATCTGGCAGCCACACAAACCCGCCGGTCAATGGCAATGGGCAGCACAATCCCGCTGTTGTAATCTAAATGTTCACCCAGCAGGTTAACCCGTCCAGGAGCTCTAGCCAGGATTGTTGCCCCGGGGAGTTGATTAATTAGAGTTCGCGGATCGATCAAGGCTGAATCCTTGGATTAGTTTTTGCTTTTTCAAATGGCTGAATCGTTTGAGTTTTCTTTCGCGGCTCATTGCGCTCGATTGGTTGGGATATTCTTCGTAATAGACTAATTTTACAGGTAAGCGGCTGCGAGTGTAACGAGCCCCTTTGCCGCGATTGTGGCAGCCTAAGCGTTTTTCCAGGTTTATAGTCCAGCCGCAATAAAAACTGCTATCGCTGCATTCCAGTAAATAGCAGAAGTACTTCATTTAATTGCCTTTGGTAAAAAGTTATTTCCGCCCGAAAACAGAGATCTTCTTTTTTGGTTGAATATTCCTGCGCTTACCCAGCCAGTTTTCCCTTTCCATCCGCAGGCTTTCCAGGTAATCCTGCAGTTTTTCGCTTTCACCAGCGTTAATCAACTGAGCCAGTTTTGAGAGCGAATTTTGCAAATTCGCAATCACCCTCAGGGAATTTTCTTTGTTATCAATAAGCACCTGACCCTGGTTTTCATCCAAAATCGAATTCAGTAAATGTGTGGCATTTGCCAGATCATCTCCAGCCAATTTACTGGCGTCTTTCCAGCCCGGTTCATTCACCACTTCATCCATCACTGCAGCCGCGGCAATCCGCGGCATAAATTGTGCAATCGTTTGCAAACCATCCACTTCTGCCAAATCCGCAAAACAAGGTGTGGCGCCCATCATGGTGGTTAAATCAGCAGCAATCTGGATCACTTTGGGCGGAATGCTGGGCAGATGACTGATCAACATCTGGCTATTTTCAAAAAGATCGACATGAGGGATGGACTGATCGAAATCTTCGATATATTTTGGGTTTATGGCTGGTGTCAGTGCCACAAAATAAACATTTTCGGGCAGCAGTTGCTTTGCCCAGCCAGCCGTTTTTTCAGGTAAAGCTGAAAAATACATTAAAACGGCATCTTTTTTTATCCATTGGGCAATCCTGGTAAAAATGTCTTTGACTTCATCCAAAGGCAGGTCCATCAGAACCAGATCAGCTAACTTAACTGCATCATCTAATTTAACAGTTACCTGATTAAAAGCCTGATAATTTTTCGCGGCTTCCACTTTTTTATGGTCAAGATCAAAACCAGTACGCTGAATCTCGGCACCTTTTTTACCCAACGCCAAACCGATGGAAACACCTGTTCGATCCAGGCCAATGACAGTTAAATTTATTTTCATGACGGCAAACCCAACAATATTCCCGATAGGAATCTTATGACTGGCTGCATGACAAGCCGGACAAAATCAAATCCCAGCAGAGGAGCTATCATTAACAATGCAATCAAGATATAAATGCCATATTGTGAACCAAAGCTTTCCCAACGTGCAGCCAGGTCGGCCGGAAGAAGAAAGCTCATGATTTGCTGCCCATCCAGAGGCGGGATGGGCAGCAAATTGAAAATCATCAACGCAAGATTGATGTACAGGAAATATTGGAGAAAGTAATAAGGCGTCGGAAGCACATTGGAAGAAGCAACCTGAACCGGAATTAGATTATAACGCAAAGGGATGGCTGCCAATATTGCTAAAAATAAATTAGCAAGCGGACCAGCGATGGAAACCAGCAATAATGCCGCTTTTCCTGAACGGCGCAAAGCATAAGGATTCACAGGCACAGGTTTTGCCCACCCGAACCCGACAAAAATAAGCATCAGGCTGCCAATGGGATCCAGGTGTGCCAGAGGATTGAGGGTCAGCCGGCCAGCACGCTCAGCCGTATCATCTCCAAACATTTTTGCCACCCAGGCATGTGCGAATTCATGAAAGGTGAGCGCAACCATCAGGGTAATGACAGCGGAGATCAGCGTTTGAGGAGAGAGATTTAACATTGATAAACCTTAAAATTTTAAATTACCCGTGAGACGAGCGGATTATAACATGGGTTATAATCTGGGCATGCTGCCGGATCTGAGACTGGAGGATATTGTCCGTATGAAAAAGCTCCATCCCTGTGGCAGCTCCACCTGGAAGGTTGTTCGCCTCGGCGCAGATATTAGATTGGAATGCTGCCAGTGCGGCCGCCGAGTGATGCTCTCCCGCCGCGAACTCTCCCATAAAATGAAAACCATTCTGAATAAGGATGCCCATGCTCAAAAAGACTGACCGAAAACCAAATATCCTTTTTCTTTTCGCCGATACGGGCGGAGGTCACCGCAGTGCAGCAGAGGCCATCATCGAAGCCATTAATTTGGAATTTCCAGATCAATTTACAACGGAAATGGTGGATTTTTTCAAAGACTATGCACCCCCACCCTTTAATCTGGCTGGACCGACTTACCCCGCCATGTCTAAAATGACCTATATGTGGGAATGGATGTTCAAGGGCAGCGATGATGTGGACCGCATGCGCAAGGTGTATGCCACCCTCTGGCCATACATCCGCCTGCCCCTTTATCGTTTAATTCGCGAACACCCATGCGAAATGATCATCTCCGTTCATCCTTTAGTTAATGAGCCAATATTAAGGGGATTAAAAAATAAAAAAATTAGTGTCCCATATTTAGTGGTGGTTACTGACCTGGTTTCCACACATGTGGCCTGGTTTAACAATAGAGCCAGCGAGGTTATCGTACCCACTCCCCAGGCAGTTATCAGAGCCAGGCTGGCAAATTTAAGTAAGGATAAAATCCGGGTCATTGGATTACCGGTGGCAGATAAATTCTGCCATCCAGCCGGCGATCGCAAAGCCCTGCGTGCCAAGCTCGGCTGGCCAGAGAATAAAACAATGGCATTACTGGTGGGGGGCGGCGAGGGCATGGGACCGCTGGATAAAGTGGCTTTTGCAGTGGACAAAGCCGAATTGCCATGTGGTGTTGCTGTCATTACAGGTAAGAATAAACGGATGAAAAAACGGCTGGATAAACATACCTGGAATATCCCCGCTTATACCTATGGCTTCGTGAAAGATATGCCGGAATTCATGCAGGCAGCGGATATCCTGATCACCAAAGCCGGACCGGGTAGCATCAGCGAAGCATTCATCACCGGGCTGCCAATAATTCTATATCACCGAGTCCCAGGCCAAGAAGAAGGTAACGTTTCCTATGTCGTGGACGAGGGCGCAGGCGTCTGGGCGCCTGAAGTTGAAGATATCCTCACTACACTGACCGAATGGCTGGAGCATCCTGAGAAACGCCAAAATGTTGCTGATATTGCTTCCCGCTTGGCCAGACCGAATGCGGCTCGAGATATTGCCCGCCTGGCGGCAAAATATACCGGAGTAATTTCCTGATTTTTTGGTATTCAACTATCCATCATGCCCATCCTGAATAAAAATTCCTTTGAATTTATCAGTCGCAGCCCTGTGCAAACGCGGCGTATTGGTAATCGTCTGGGAGGCATGCTAAAAACCGGGGATGTAGTCTGCCTTTACGGTGAACTTGGTGCCGGGAAAACAACCTTTGTTCAGGGTATCGCACAGGGGTGGGGATCAGCTGACATGGTCACCAGCCCCACATTTGTTTTAATCAATCAATATAATCGTGCAGATAAGGCTGAAATGTATCACCTGGATGCCTACCGACTAAGAGATGCCAGCGATGCCGAAGGGCTAGATTTAAATGATTTAATCGACCGGGGAATTCTGCTGACGGAATGGCCTGAACGGATCCAAAGCGCATTGCCCTCTGAACTTCTTTGGATTGAAATGCATTGGATTGCTGATGAACAAAGACGGATGGTTTTCCTTCCGCATGGCCAGCGGTATATGGAGTTAACCTCATCCATTCGGCAGCAAATTTATAAGGACGTCGTATGATCCTGGCTATCGATTCTTCTACCTCATGGTTAGGCCTGGCCCTGTATGAAGAATCAGCGGTTCTATATGAACATGTCTGGAAAACCCACAAAAGACATACAGTTGAATTGGCGCCAGCGGTGGAAAAGGCATTGCAGGATTGTGGTCTCTCCTTTGAGCAGATCAAAGCTCTGGCAGTCGCTCAAGGGCCGGGATCATTTACCAGTTTGCGGATAGGGTTGGTATTTATCAAAGGCTTGGCGCTTGCCTATCACCTGCCGGTCATTGGCATCCCGACTTTGGATATTCTGGCTTATTCGCAACCTATTCGCGACCTTTCACTTATTTGTGCCCTGCAAGCTGGGCGAAGTAAACTAGCAGTAGCCACATATAAAAATGTTGACAATCATTGGAAATGCGATACTCCCATCGAAGTAATGACTGCTAAAGAACTGATTCTTCAAATCCTTACCCCCACTCTGGTCAGTGGTGAATTTACAGAGGAAGACCGTCATACACTCTCCAGAAAATGGAAGAGTGTCATACTGGCTTCCCCTGCTAATTGTATACGCCGCCCATCGTGTTTGGCTGAACTCGCCTTTCAGCTCTGGAAGGCAGGTAAAATTGATGACCCGGTCACGATGACCCCCATCTATCTGCACACATCAGATCCTATCCTTTCCTGAATCTTCCATTTCAGGTAGGTAAAATGTAAGGAAAGAATTAAAATAGCTGATTGAGGTCTCTATGTCTGTACTTGAAACATCACAAATCCTTGCCGAAATTTCCCGCGAAATCCATGATTGCAATAAATGCGGCCTTTCCTATTCCCGAAAAAATACTGTACCAGGAGAAGGACCAGCCAATGCAGAGATGCTTTTCATTGGTGAAGGCCCCGGCTTTTTTGAAAATGAGCAGGGGCGTCCATTCGTTGGACAGGCTGGTAAATACCTGGAGGAGTTGCTGCACAAAGTGGGGTTGAAACGCGAGGAGGTGTTCATCACCAACGTAGTCAAGTGCCGCCCGCCAAGCAACCGTGATCCTCAGGAAGAGGAGTTGACAGCCTGCCGTGATTATTTGGATCGCCAGATCCGTGCCATCAATCCACGCATTATTATTACCCTCGGCCGTCATTCTATGGCCCGTTATTTCACAGATGCTAAAATCAGCATCATCCACGGCAAAGCAGTCTGGATCAAGGGTCAGATGATTGTGGCAATGTACCATCCGGCTGCAGGTCTGCACCAACCCAATCTCAAACCTGCCATTGAAAAAGATTT
>Ga0315294_10009808_pt1 | contig 10495 bp, 8 predicted proteins | sample YL17G13_40_MG_FD_203626 | JGI IMG/M metagenome (GOLD analysis project Ga0315294, IMG submission 203626) | Sediment microbial communities from Yellowstone Lake, YNP, Wyoming, USA - YL17G13_40 | ecosystem: Environmental > Aquatic > Freshwater > Lake > Sediment | place: USA: Wyoming | collected...
TGTCAGGACGCCGAGCAGAAAAATTCCCAGCATTGCCCCACCGGTGACAGAGACGATTTGGAATGCGAACCATAGGATGTTCTGCACCGGCTGACAAGCAAAAGCAATTGCCGCCAGGATTAGCCCGAATCCCACAACTCCCGCTCGCGATATAAGCAGGTAGTGTTTCTCCGATGCCGAAGGCTTAATAAGCGGGCGGTAAATATCGGTGACAAACGAAGAGGAGAGCGAACTAAGAGGAGAATCTATGCTTGCCAGGATGACCGTGGCAAGCACCAGACCTTTCAGACCAAAGGGGAGCACGTTTGCCACGAAACTCGAAAGCACTTCTTTTGTTTGCGCGGGGCCGGTTATTTGCGGGTTCTGCTTATAGAAAACAAAAAGCAGTGTCCCGATGAATAAGTATATACAGGTTATAGGAAACGATGCGAATATAGTGGAGATAATTGTCCGCTGGCTGGTCCTGCGTGTGTCGACTGTGAGCAATCGCTGGACCAATTCCTGGTCTGTGCCGAATATTGCAAGTCCTATGAAGAATGCGTTGGCGGCCCCTGCCCAAAATGTTGTCGGGTCGTTGAGATTGAGGCTGAAATTAAATATGCTCAGGCGACCTGCCTGGCCGGCAATGTGCCAGATATCAATCAGTCCGCCGCTGGTGCGCCGGAATATATAACAAATCAGAACAAGGCCTGTCAGATAGAAGATAATCGCTTCATAAGCGCCTGTCCAGACAACTGCCTTTATGCCGCCAAAGGTGACAAGAATTATGCTGACCAGGGTGAACAAAAGTAATGTCTGGGCGAGAGACCAGCCCATTATGAGGGACACTGCCAGGCAGGCTGCATAAAGCCGCACGCCGGAGCCGACTAATCTGGTGATAAAAAAGAAAATCGAGCCGGCACACTGTGTCTGTTGGCCGAAGCGATGCCTGAGAAATTCGTAAATGCTTGTGCAGTTGTATTTGTAAAAAACCGGTATAAAGAGGAAAGCAACAAAGATGCGAGCCAGCGCCGAGCCGACAAAAAATTGCAGGTATTGCAGATTTTCACTGTAACCGACGGCGGGAACGCTGGTGATTGTTATCGCGCTGACTTCAGCGGCGACAAATGACAGGCAGGCGATAGTTGCGGGGACACGACGTTTGCCGAGAAAAAAATCGCCGGTGTCCTCTTCTTTTTTGCCGCTGAGGTATGCGATAATAAACAGCAATCCCACGGCAACAGCAACCACAACAAAATCAATAATGCCGAGAGACTGGCTTATTGGCTTTATAAATATTTCGTCCATTTATTATTTGCCGATTGCGGTGCGCAGCGATTCGTTGCATTGTCGCAGAATTTTAATTGCCTTTCTGAAACCAGCCTTTTTAAGGTGCATTACTATGGCTGCCTTTACAAGTCCGCGTGCCTTTTTGAGCAGTTTCCTCGCGGCAGGTCGTGACAAGCCTGTCACATCCGTTATTATCCTTTCGGACCGGTCCTGAAGTTTGAAGTTTGTCGCCCGCAGGTCGACCATTAAATTGCCGTATACCTTGCCCGTTTTTATCATCGCAGCGGTCGTGAGTGTGTTCAGCACTAATTTTGTAGCGGTGCCGGCCTTCATTCTTGTCGAGCCGGTAATCACTTCCGGCCCGACGACAGGGTTGATGATAATGTCAGCCGCTATTTCTTTCTTTGCCTGTGGTGCACAGGTTATAAAAATTGTTGCCGCCCCGGTCTGTTTTGCTTTTTTTATTGCACCCTGCACAAATGGCGTGATACCGCAGGCTGCAATGCCGACAACCACATCAACGGCTTTGAGTTTTTTTCTAATCAATGCCTTTGCACCATTGCCAGCAACGTCCTCCGCTCCTTCGACCGAGCGCACAAGTGTACGACGTCCGCTGGCAATGATACCCTGCACTAAAGTAGGCCTGACGCCATAAGTCGGGGGACATTCAGCCGCATCCAGAACACCGAGTCTGCCGCTGGTGCCTGCTCCGACATAAAACAGTCTGCCGCCGCTCCTGAAACCCCGGACGATAATATCCACCGCTTTTGCTATGTGTTTCCTTTCTCTGGCGACAGCAGGCGCAACAAGCCTGTCCTGCCGGTTGATAATATTCACAATCTCCAGCGTGGAAAACTTATCTATGTTGGCGGTTTTATAGTTTCTTTTTTCAGTTGTAAGTTTGGCTCTGTCTTTCATATTTTCCCCGGTATGATTTTTCCAAGCACAACCGGCTTTTTCGCCCCTGTGGCGGAGGGGACATTATTACAAATACCCCTGATGGTCTGGGCGGCCAGAACAGCGAAAGATACCGCCTCTTTTGCATCAGCGTTTATACCAAAATCATCAGTGAGCATTACTTTAGGGTGTTTCAGACCCTGCTGAAGCGTCCTTACTAACGTCGGGTTTCTCGCCCCTCCGCCGCACAGTATGACCTCGTCGGCAGGTTTTGGCAAAAACCGCTCGTATGCCAGAAGAATGCTTTTAGCTGTGAAAGCCGTTACTGTGGCAATTATGTCGAATGGTGACATACCTGTTCTGACAGCATCGTTATAAATTTTGTCCGAAAATGCTTTGCCGAATTCCTCCCTGCCGGTCGATTTTGGAGGCTGTTCGAATAGAAACCTGTGCTTCATCAGTTTTTTAAGCAAACGCTCACTCACCATACCGCCGGCAGCCATTCTGCCGTTAATATCATATCTGCATCTACCCTTTGTTATTAAAAATGCGATTCGGTCGATTATCATATTGCCGGGGCCTGTGTCAAATGCAATCATATCGTTTATATTTCCCGATGCTTTCAGCCAGGTAAGGTTTGCAATGCCGCCGATATTTTGAATAATGCGATTTTTTTTCTTGTCGGAGAAGAGAATATAATCGGCATAAGGGACAAGCGGCGCCCCCTGGCCGCCGGCGGCAATATCGGCAGGGCGAAAATCTGCAACGGTCGTTATGCCTGTGCGCTGTGCAATTACGCAGGGCTCGCCAATTTGAAGAGTGGAACGCAATATGCGCTTCCCAAAGCGGGTACCGGCCGAATTGTGATAGACAGTTTGGCCGTGTGAGCCGATAAGGTCTATCGAATTCAGAGGGACACTGCTTTTGCGGCAGAGCTTCATAACCGCATCGGCAAAAACCTCACCCGCTACGAAATTTAAGTGGCAAATATCCGCAACGGATGTATTTTCAGAATTAAAAAGCTTATGAAGGGATTTGCTGACAGAAGCAGGATAAGCAAAGGTATCAAAGGCTGCGATTTTTAGCCTGCCTTTTCCAAAATCTATTATGGCGATATCAATGCCGTCGGCGGATGTCCCTGACATAAGACCTGCAACCCGGAGATTGGTTTTGGATAAAAGTCTGTTTATGAAAGTTTTATTTCGCATTATCATCTCGACATCTCCAGACTTTCATTTTCAATGCGTTTGAATAATGCAAGATTATCCCGCAAACGTGAAGGCTTGTTTCTTGCCATCCAAAGGGCTTCAAAATTCTGTGAAATATGGTGCATTTTACGTGCTATATTCCGCAATGCGGCTACGGGGACTGTTTTGCCGTTTCTAATTTGCTTTGCCGCTAAAGTTCTCTCGGCTGCCAGGCAATCCATCTCGGCAGCCAACTTTAATTCTTGCAGTGTCAGCGATTCAAATTCAGCAAGACCTTTTGGGATTGCCGGCCATATAGATGTATCCGACAACTGCGATAGAATTTTCCTCAGGCCGAGTACACTGGTTGTGTCAATCCGGCTGGGGACGACAGTATTATCGCCTTGCATCGGCTCGGTCAGTGCGAAAAAAAGCGCACATTCATTTCGATAAGGTGCACCACAGGTCAGGTATGTGCTGCCCAGAAGTCGCATAGCTTTCGCCAGTCTTTTTCCTTCCATTCCAAAAACTGCTTTGCAAAATCGCTCGGTAAAAGTTTTATCGTCAACACCTTTGGAATTCCATGAATGTGCGGCACCATAAGCGAAGCCGTGCAGGCTGACGCCGAGAAAATTGCGATGGCCGTTATCGCCCCAGTCGGTATTAAGCAGACCCTCCGCACCATATTTAAGCCCTTGTGCGGCAAATTGAGCGATGTTGCCCATAGCATTAAGAAGGCGTGTGCCGTGCGTGTTCCAGGAACTTGTGCCGGGACAGACCATAAACGGCAAACCGGCCTTTGCGATTTCTTTGGTGCGGCCAACACGCTCACCATCGATGTTGTAATCCCAGTTGAGCATAACCACGTCCTTTGGCACTTCAGCAAGCAATTCAGGATGCTCCAGAATTATGTCCGCCCAGGCATTCATTCGCTTGCCGTATTTTTGGCAGAGACGGTAAAGCTTTTTGAAGTATTCAAGATAAAGCCGCCCAACTCCGATGCGTTCCGCTCGTTTTTTGCTTCTGCCTTTGCCCAGTTCCCACGGCTCATCGCCGCAGACATTAAAATCTACTGCCTCAAAAAGCGGCACAAATTCTTCGTAAAGCTCATCAATCAGTTTTATTGACTGCCTGTCCGTCGGACATAAGGTTGTTCCGCCGGGATACCCTCTGAATCCCGGCATCTCGCCCAGATGTTTGTACTCCGGTAGCATAAGAATCTTTTCCATATGGCCAAAACTGGCTAATGAACCAACCAGCCTAATATGGTGCTGTTTGCAAAAACCCTGCAGGGCAAGAATTTCTTTATTGGTGAAGGGGCTGTAGCCTCTGCCGATTGCCGGATGATGCTTAAATGAAAAAACATTTTCAATATAAAGCTGCAGTTCATTTATTTTCCAGTAAGCAAGTTGTTCCACAAGTTTTTTGAGTGTCTTAAGGGTCGGCACCTTGCCGCGTGAGCAGTCGTGATATACTCCCCTGCGGGCGAAATCCGGCCAATCTTCTATCAGGCAACATCGTAATTGTCGGCCCTCAAGGGCAACAAGTCCCCTGAGCGTTTGAATTGCATAGTACACGCCGGCGCTAGTGGCAGCGGTGATTTCTATGACGGTTCTGGAAATAGTTATTCGATAACCTTCCGGATTATTTATTTGTTTGTCATACCGAATGTGCAGCGAAGCAGGGCCAGTCGCATCGAAAACAATCCGCGTTTTGACTGAGTGTTTATGGCCAACATCAGCAGCTAACTGTTGCAGAGGAATCAAATCATCTGTTGCCGAACCGGTTAAAACCAATGCCGCCGGCCAGGAGAAACTGCCGGGATGTCCGGTATATTTTTTGACAGAAATCAATAGTTTGGAAACGGTCACCTGTATTGCTTCCCAATCAACAATAGTTCCTTAACAGAAATCGATTTGAAATATTATCACATCATTATTGTGCGGAGCAATCCTTTTTGTTGGTGATTGACGATTTGCCGAATGGGCAGGAGTGGAGTTGAACCACCGACACGCGGATTTTCAGTCCGCTGCTCTACCACCTGAGCTACCTACCCGTCAGGAATACAAGCCTGAACTGTAAGTTGAATTTAACAGAAAAAGCCCAAATTGCAAGAAAATTAGTTGCTCTTTTGGCAGAACAAATCCAGGGGTGGTTTTTATAAAGATTGACCCTTTATTCGGCAGGGTGCAGAACTAACCCTGCATCGTATGGTGCAGGGCTAATCGGCAGGACTGTATCGCCCGCGAAAGTCCAAGCGTTACTGCGGAGATGTTGTTTAGCTCCTCTGCGGTCAGTTTGTTTTCGGATGAACGATAAATCAGTATAAAACCCAGCGACAAGCCGGCCTGGCTGAGGGGAATTGTCACGGCGGAAATCTTATTTAACGCGGTTAAATTACCCTGCAGTCCCATTACAAACATATCATCGAGCGTGCATGTTTTATTCGATTTGCAGATATTTTCCACCACTTCAGGAGTGAAAGAATTTTCGAGCTGCTGCTTTTCGAGAGAAATGGGCTGGTCGCTCGCAAACAGATGCAGCTCGAAGCTTTCTGTCTGACGCAGAAAGAAAGCAACGCTCGCATCCGGTATCTCGTTTTTGATAAATTTGGCGGCGATATGCAAAAGGGTGTTCAGGTCGGTTGTGCCTACAATCGATTCGTAAAAATTGGCCGTGAAACTTATAATGTCCAGCTTTTTGATGAATTCTCTCTGTGCCGCAATAAGGTCGTTGCAGAGTATATCTGTCTTTTTGGCCTGCGTCTTGCGCTCCTTGTTAAGTTTCCTGATGAGCAGACGCAGCCTTTTGTATCTTTGTTCGTCGTGCACAAAGCCTCTCTTTTGATAAATAAATTTACGATGTTTCCACCATAAATTCGGCTTATCGAAACAGAGGCTTTAGAAAAATTATGCCGGTTTGTCTATATTCTCGGACCTGCCGCTCAATTTCAATTTATTGCCAGTGCGCCTTTGTGGGTTCTCGGACTTTCTGCTCCCACTTTTTTCCGTTTTTCTCAAACTCGACCCTGTCCCTGTATATTCTGACAATCTTGATGCCGTTAGCGGCTTCCCCCTGACGCACGATTTTGCCGCCGATTATCGCCGCAGGTTTCAACTCGCTATAAACGATGCCGCTTACCAATCCGACTGTCGGCTGAGGTTTTTCCGCAGACAGGTTCTCTTTCAGACGCTCTTCTAATTCCGATAATCTGACCGTTAAGGCATAACTTTTCTGCTTTTCAAGTTTTGTTGCCGCCTGGTCATAGCCGGCAAATACGTCATTTTTTGCCTCCGCCATCAGGTTCTGAATCTCTGCAAAACGCCTCGGTGATTTATCAATCCAGTCTTCGATACTCCCCTTTGGTTTAGGCGGCTCTTTGATTCCCAGAACCGTCTCCGCTATTTTGGCCTGTGCTGCTAATGTAGAAAAAGCTCCTTTGTCTGCTGCTTCAAGCAATCCGATTTCTGCATCCCTGTTAAGTTCCAGTTCGGCCAGCCTGTCTGCATAATGGTCTTCTATTTTTTGCTGCTGCTGAGAGATGTAACTTTCTATTTGTTTTAGTTGTTCCTGCTGTGCCTGATTTTCGCCGGCAGCCTTACTTATCCCTGTCAAAAACATCCCCATAAATGCAAAAGCTAAAATTATCATTTTCTCTTTTTTCATTTTTTAACCCTCCTAATTGAAGATAGGCATTACGAAATTTATTTGCACGGCAGCAGTATTGTTACGGTAGTTCCTTTGCCGGGCTGGCTTGTTATGTCAAGCGAGCCGCCGTTCGATTGAATGATGCGTTGTGCCAGGGCAAGCCCCATTCCACGTTTGCGACCGGCCGGCTTGGCAGAGAAAAACGGCTGGGTCGCTTTCCGCAGTGTCTCTTCATCCATTCCACAACCTGTATCGGTGATTTGCAGTTTCAAAAAGTCCCCTGACTCATTCGGCCCGGCGGTAACTTTTATTGGGCCAAGCTCCCCCGCGTATGATTCGAGAGAATTAGAAAATATATTCGCAATCGCCGAGGCAATCTGTGCTGAATCCACAAAAACATTTTTGGCATCCGCTGCGATTTCGGTCTGTACCTCAATACGTTCCACATCTCGCCTTCGGGTGGTCAGCTCAATAGCCTCTTCAAGAATTTGGTTTATGCCGGTCGATGCGGGCCTGGGCTGGGTCGGCTTGGCGAAATTCATCAGGTCATCTACAATCCCGGCCATATCGCCTGCGTTTTGCCTGATTTGTTTGAGTATTCGTTTCTTTTCTGCATCGGTTTCACTGTCGGCCAGCAGTTGCGCCCGCCCGGATATAACCGAAAGCGGATTATTCAACTCGTGTGCCGCACCGGCAGCCATTTCCGACAAGGCTTCCAGAAGGCCGGTTTCGGTTACAGCCGGTTTTTGCTCGGGCGCAGGTTTTTCCTGAACAGCTTTAGGTTGCCCTATAAGTTGCACAAACTGCTCGGCGAAACGCTGCCGGTCGGAGGATGCAGAAGCCAGACCCAGAACAACCCCTGCCAAAGAAGTGGTCGCCTTGAAGTTTTCCTCAAACAATTCCACATCGCCGGGATAGCGAAGCTCAAAAACTATTGCGCCGACGGCATTGCCCTGATAGAGTATAGGCACTAATTTGGTATGATTGGGGTCGAATTCGACATCTAATTGCTCAAACAGCCAGTCAGCATACTCATTGGCATCCAGAATTGCAAATTTGCTTCGCACCTTTTCCGGTATGACCGCTGAATCCGGCGGGGTTTTTACATAAACCACCCTGCTCTGCGAGAGGGTTTCTACAATCACCGCTTCGATGTCTTCCGAGTCGGCTGGAGGCGTCAAATACAGGCAAACCTTGCCGGTCTGGTAAAACTTCTGCCAGCGGACGGCAAATTTTTCAGCCGCATCTAATGGTGCGGTGGCTGAATCTATACTCGTAAGGAATTCTTTGATAAAGTCGAAATGTCCTGAATGTATTTGCAGCCTGCGATTTTCCAGTGACAGTTTTGTATTATTCTGGGCAAGCTGTGAGACGGTGGTGTGAACGGCGTCGCCGTAGGCTGCCGCAACGGTTGGCGAATCCAGGCCGAGCAGTTTTGATTTTTGCGAGACCTGCTCGGTAAGGTTCTGACGGATTTTTTTCATTTGCTCATTGCTGATACCTAGCGATTTTGCAGTTGCATCCGGCAAATCGGGTGTGTCGTAGCTGCCGGACTGCCCTATACCGCACTGGCGGGCAATCAAATCCGCAAGCTGCACAACCTGGGCAATCTTTGCCTGCGGCATACTCTGGGCAATGGATGCAGTGTTACTGTGGTGAAGCCAGATGGCCAGCGTGATTTGATTTGGCAGGTGCCACCTTTGGGCCAGCCGTTTGCCGAGGATTGTGTGGTCAAGCCCTAATTGTTTCTGCTCTGTCGCACAGGCGGATGCGTTTTTGGATTTTGCTTCCACGACTATGCGGGCGAAGCTCTTGGGCATTGCCTGGTCGAGCGCCAGTTTACCTATATCGTGCAGCAGACCTGCGGAATAAGCCAATTGCGGGTCTACCTGCGGCGAAGCGATTTCTGCGATACTTTTGGCACAGCAGGCAACGGCGAGTAGATGAAGAGCAAGCTGCTTTCTCGGCAAGGCCCTGTAATTATCGGGGCCGGTCTCGGCATCTGATGTGCCGAAAACCCTAACCGACAAAATCGCATCGCGAACAAGATGTGCCGCAATTTTGTCGAGCGCCCTGCGGACTGACGGCGTTTCACTGTCCGGAAACAGGCCCTGCTGACCTGCGATTGAGAGAATCCTCGCTGTAAGAGCGGGGTCTGATTCGACAATGTCAACCAAATCCGATGGCGAAAATTGGGGTTGTAAAAGCTTCGGGAAGAAACGTGCTGCCACCGCAGGCAAAGTTGAGAGTGAATCAAGCTGCAAAACAGCCTGTTCCACCTGGCGGGCAGCCAATGTATCAGCGACTTTTTCCAGCATCACCTTATCCTCTTATCTTCGATTTTACTTCATCTGCAGGACGTCCGCGATTTTCTCGGTCAGTTCCGCAATGTTAAAGGGTTTCTTGATAAAGCCTTCGGCGCCGGATTTGAGCAGCATATTGATTTCACTGTCTTTTACGACGCCGCTTACGATAATAATCCGGGTGTTCTCAAATTCGGGGTTTTTCTTTATTGTCTGACAGACGATGTTGCCGTTGACGTCCGGCAGCATATAATCGAGCAGTATCAAATCGGGCCTGAACTGCTGCGTTTGTATCCCTGCATCGTATCCGCTGACGGCTGTTTTTGTATCGAACCTGCCGTCGCGAACAAGGACGTCAACGATAAGCTCGACAATTTCAGCATCGTCATCAACAATAAGAACTCTCTTTCTGCCTGAATCCAGATTGTTCAGCGGAATGCTGTTTTCCTTCATAAACTTTATAAGGTTCTGGCGTGGGATTCGGCGGAATTTTGAGCCTGGGACGCGAAAGCCCAGCAGCTTTCCGGCATCAAAACAACGAATGATGGTTTGCTGACTGACTTTGCAGATTTCGGCGACTTCGCCGGTAGTAAATAAGTCCTTCATTTTATCCATCCCTCTCTTTTAATCAAATCCGTTCGATTCAAGGCCTATCCAAATTGCCTTGTTGCCCTAATTTAACTGGCGGATGTGAGAGTGTCAAGAATAAAAAACGGGCAAAAGATAAAATATCAGCGGCGGAAGTGTAGCTATTATAAGTCGTTATGTAAAGCGGTGATTTTTTAAGGAAATTTTTACAAAATAAAAAGCTGTTTTTTATGGGACTTGCGTTTGGCGGAATAGGTAATTTTTGGCGAGCCGGCTTCGAGCAAAAATGTAGAAAACAAAAAGGGCCTTTGGTAAAATAGGCGGAATTCGGAGAAAGTAGAGAGTGGATTTGTTAATATGGGCGAATTTTAACGATTGTAGGGGCGGGATTTGGTGCGTTCTAACTGTTATCAGATGTTATCAGTTGTAATCAGAAGTCATCAGAACGCATCCAAAGTGATTCAGAAGCACGTCAAAATGCATCAGAGATATGTCAGAATGCATCAGAAGAAGCCAGTATTTTTGATTAAGTATTGTCATAACAAGGGGGGTATTTTGGCAAATTTTGTGTGTGTTTTGCGGCGAGTTTCAGTAGCGGATAGC
>Ga0315294_10009814_pt1 | contig 10493 bp, 10 predicted proteins | sample YL17G13_40_MG_FD_203626 | JGI IMG/M metagenome (GOLD analysis project Ga0315294, IMG submission 203626) | Sediment microbial communities from Yellowstone Lake, YNP, Wyoming, USA - YL17G13_40 | ecosystem: Environmental > Aquatic > Freshwater > Lake > Sediment | place: USA: Wyoming | collected...
TTATCGATCGGAAGATCCAGCCCTGCGGCTTGGGGGCGCGCGACACCTTAAGGTTGGAGGCCGGCCTTCCTCTCTACGGCCATGAATATAATGTTAATATCTCTCCGCTGGAGGCCGGCTTTTCTTGGGCGGTCAAGCTCAACAAGGGGGACTTCATCGGTAAGGCCGCCTTGCTTAAAATAAAAAATGAGGGCCCTAAACAAAAGCTGGTGGGGATAAAACTTGCCGAAAAGGCGGTGCCCCGCGAAGGCTATTTAATCAAATCGGGCGGAAAAGTTGTAGGCCTGGTAACTTCGGGAACCTTCTCCCCCACCCTCAAAGTCCCGGTGGCGCTGGCCTATCTTAAAAAAGATTTCGCCCAGCCGGGAAAAGCGGTCGGGGTTGAAATCCGCGGCAAAATTTACTCCGCGGTTGTATCTGCGCGGAAATTGTTATAGAATATCTTCTCCGGAGGTGAAAACATATGTTTCTTGATCTTAAGAAAATCTATTATTATGTAATCGCGCTCATAACTTTTTTCGTGCTGCTCTGGGGAGTTATTGACTTTGTTTCGGCGGCTACCAACCTGACTACCGGCAAGTATTTGCCCTCTGCCCCCGCCATTGAAAAAGGGGCCGAGCCCGGCCTGGAGGACTATTACCAGAAGCGTGTTACCCAGGATCGCCTGTTCGATAGTTTAGCCCGTATCGTGGTTTCAGGCGGGATCTTTCTCTATGCCAAATATCAGATTAATAAACCAGAAAAGAGTTAAGGCGTGCAACATCCGGCAGACAGAAAATATACCAAAGAGCATGAATGGGCTAAGATCGAAGGCGATCTTGCCGTAATCGGCATTACCTGGCACGCCCAGGATGCCCTGGGGGACGTGGTATATGTCGAAATGCCGGCGGCGGGGGCCGAATTTAAACAGTTTGAGGAGTTCGGCGTAGTGGAATCGGTTAAAACCGTGTCTACCCTTTATTCTCCGGTATCGGGGAAAGTAATCGAAACCAATGCGGGGCTTATTAAACGTCCGGAAATAATAAACGCCGACCCTCACGGTCAGGGGTGGATCCTGAAAGTAAAAATGAATGCCCCGGCCGAAGAGAAAAACCTGCTCACCTCCGACCAATACGAAGCTCTGCTCAAAGCATGATCTCCGGCCTTTTTAACGATATCCCTAAAGCGGTTCGGTTAAAAGGGCCTTTGCTTCTCCCTGCTCCGCTCTCCGAGCCGGAGCTAATGGCTGAATTGGAGGCCCAGAGCCAAAAGAATCGCTTCTCCGGACCATATTTGGGGGCGGGCATCTACAATCACTTTATTCCTGCTGCAGTTAAGCATATTGTAAGCCGCAGCGAATTTTATACCGCTTATACCCCCTATCAAGCCGAAGCCAGCCAGGGCACGCTGCAGGTCATCTATGAATACCAGTCGTTGATCTGCGCCTTAACCGGCATGGGCGTGGCCAATGCTTCGATGTACGACGGGGCCACCGCCCTGGCAGAAGCCGCCTTGTTGGCCTGCCGGGCCACCGGGCGTTCTGAAATTTTAATCTCTTCTGCGGTTCATCCAGAATACCGGAAGGTTTTAAAAACTTATGCCACGGGTGCCGACTTAAAAATAGTCGAGGTCCCCTACGATCAAAAAAGCGGCCGCACTGCGGCCTTCTCCTTCTCCTCCGCCTCTGCCGGTTTCATCCTCTCCCAGCCCAACTTCTTTGGCTGCATTGAAGAAATAAACGGACTGGCGGATAAAATCCATAAAGAAGGCGGCCTTTTTATTGTAAGTGTGGATCCCCTCTCGTTGGGAATTCTTAAACCGCCGGGAGAGTATGGGGCGGACATCGTAACCGGGGAAGGGCAATCCCTGGGCAGCCCGCAAAATTTTGGAGGGCCGGGGTTAGGGATTTTTGCCGTTAAATCCGACCTGCTCCGCCAGATCCCGGGCCGCTTGGCGGGAAAAACCATTGATATCGAAGGGAAGGCCGGCTATACCTTAACCCTGCAAACGCGCGAACAGCACATCCGCCGGGAACGAGCCACCTCCAACATCTGCAGCAATGAGGCGCTCTGCGCCCTGGCGGCCTGCGCCTATCTTTCGCTTATGGGGAAGTCGGGGCTTAGAAAAATCGCGGAAATCTGCCTGCAGAAAGCCAATTTCTTGAAGAAAAAGTTCGGTTCGCCCTTTTCCGCTCCGACTTTTAAGGAGTTTGTCTCCAAGAACGGGTCAGGGCTCCCTTTAGCGGAATTCTATCCGGAACTTAAAAATTATTCCCTGGTCTGCGCCACGGAACTGACTAAAATTTAACATCTTCGCGGGATAAGGGTTTGTCTATTACCAGCCCCTCTCCCCCCAGCACCACTTCACCTTTTCCTGCCACCAGTATTCGCACTTTCGAGACGCCCGGTATTTCCGTAAAGGTATAAACTATCTGGGCGATGAGTCCTTGCGCCCGGGCGCTTCCTCCGCCGTACCGGGCGAGTTCCCGGTTAAAGTCCACGGCCAGGATCCCGTTCTCTTTGGAAATCTTTAAGACCTTGGCTTTCCTTGGAATCTCAGAAAAAATTCCGGAGTTTGTTTCTTTAAAATTGGGGCCGCGCATCAGTTCGCGGGCCGCCGCCTTCGCCGGATCCTCGCCCTCGCCTAAAGGCCGAACCACGGCCTGGAGTTCTTCTCCCTTGAGAAAATAGACGGTTACGGACGGGGGCTGGGGCAGATTAAAGAAATAGTATCCCAGCGCGGCCGCCAAAGCCGCCGCTGCCAGGGCCCACCAAAGGAGCCCCGGCCCCTTTTTGGCTTTCATTTATTTGCTGGTGTCTATTTTAAAAAGGGAGTAAACCGCACATATTCCCAGCAGGCCCGTGGCCAAAAGAACCAACCCTAAAATCGACAGGATCCAGACCCAGACCGCCGGCATGGTGAAATACAATGCCGCCCAAATCAGGATCAAGCCCACTACCGCACGAATGACCCGCTCTGTTGCTCCTACGTTTATTTTCATTTCTGCCCTCCTTTAGGATTATTGTACTACGTCCTGTTTGCTTGTCAATTCCTCTTCGCGGCCGATCACCCTCGCCAGATCCACGATATAGTCCCCTTCGTCCACCCGTTGAATGCGCACCCCCTTGGCATAGCGGCCCTGCGCGGAGACGCCGTCCGCTCTCTGGCGGCTCATAGTGCCGTTCGCAGTAACAAACAGCAGCTCGTCATCCTTTTCGATGATCTTCATCTGCGCCACGCGGTCCTTGTCCCGCAGCTTTATGGCAATGTGCCCTTTGCCTCCCCGGTTCTGGGTGCCAAACTCACTAAGCTTCATCCTCTTTCCAAAACCACCCTTGGAAACCGCTAAAAGATCTCCCTTGGGGGTCAGGATATCCATGGTGACCACTTCATCCTTTTTGCCCAATCGTATTCCCCGCACCCCCGCCGCCGCCCGCCCCATCGGCCTGATGCCTTTTTCGTTAAAGCGGATCATCAACCCCTCCGCGGTCCCTAAAATTACCTCCTCCTTACCGTCGGTTTCTCTCACCCAGCCCAGGGAATCTCCCTCTTTAAGCTTGATGCCGATGATGCCGCTGCGGCGTATGTTGGCAAAATCGGCCAGCGGCACTTTCTTGGCCAATCCTTTGCGGGTGGCCATCATAAGAAAGGTTTTCTTTTCAAACGAATCCACCTGCACCGCCGCGGTTATCTGCTCCCCCTCCCCCACCTGCAGGAAGTTGGCGATGCTCTGGCCTTTGGCAGCCCGGCTGGCTTCGGGCAGCTCGAACACCTTTACCTTATAAACCTTTCCCATGTTGGTAAAGAACAGGATATAGCTGTGGGTTGAGCCCACGAACATCTTGTCAATGCCGTCCTCCTCGCGGGTGGCCATGCCGGCCACTCCGCGGCCGCCCCGGAGCTGCGCCTTGAAGGCCGTCACCGGGGTGCGCTTGATATAGCCGTCACGGGTAATGAGTATGGCCACTTCTTGCTCGGGAATAAGCTCTTCTATGGAAATTTCCTCCGCCGCCGCCACTAAAGAAGTACGGCGCTTGTCCCCATATTTCTCTTTAAGCTCGGTCAGTTCCTTTTTAATAATGGTCAAAATTTCTTTGTGGTCGGAAAGTATTTTCTTCAGTTCTTTTATCAGCTTCTGGAGGGCCTGATACTCTTCTTCGATTTTTACTCTTTCCAGCTGGGTCAGCCTTTGCAGCCGCAGGTCCAGGATGGCCTGGGCTTGTATCTGGGAAAGCTTGAACTTGGTCATTAATCCTTCGCGCGCCTCGTCGGGGTTCTTGCTGGCGCGGATCAATTTAACGATGGCGTCAATATTGGAAACGGCGATGCGCAGCCCTTCCAGGATATGGGCCTGCTCTTCGGCCTTTTTAAGGTCAAATTTGGTGCGGCGGGAAACCACCTCTTCACGGTGCAGGATATATTGCTGCGCCAGATCCCTAATGGTCAACAGTTTGGGCTCTCCCCCAACCAGCGCCACCAGATTAACCCCAAAAGTGACCTGCATATTAGTGCGCTTATAGAGCTGGTTAAGCACCACATCGGCATTCACGTCGCGCTTGAGCTCTATATAGATGCGCATGCCTTCGCGGTCGGACTCATCGCGCAGGTCGGAAATCCCCACGAGTTTCTTATCTTTAACCTGTTCGGCGATGGCCGAGATCAGCTCGGCTTTGTTTACCTGATAAGGGAGCTCGGTAACGATAATGGCTTCTTTCCCGCTCTTGGTTTCCTCGGTGGTCACCCGGGCCCTGACCATCAGGAGCCCCCGGCCGGTAGTATAGGCATCTTTAATGCCCGCTTTTCCACAGATCAGCCCTCCGGTGGGAAAATCCGGCCCTTTTATGTGGGACATCAACTGTTCATTGGTAATTTCCGGGTCGCCGATCATCGCAATGATTCCGTCGGTTACTTCCTCCAGATTGTGGGGGGGAATGTTGGTGGCCATTCCCACGGCTATTCCCGAAGATCCGTTTACCAGAAGATTGGGGAACCTGGAGGGTAAAAGCAGCGGCTCTTCTAAAGATTCATCAAAGTTGGGGCCGAAGTTCACCGTCTCTTTTTCGATGTCGGCCAGCATCTCGGTGGCCACCGCGGTCAGGCGCACTTCGGTATAACGCATGGCCGCAGCCGAATCGCCGTCTACCGAGCCAAAGTTGCCCTGCCCATCCACCAAAAGATAGCGCAGGGAGAAATCTTGCGCCATGCGCACCATGGTGTCGTAAACCGCCACGTCGCCGTGGGGGTGGTACTTGCCTAAAACTTCTCCTACTATGCGGGCCGACTTCTTATAGGCCTTATTGGGAGCCAGTCCCAGCTCGTCCATGGCGTAGAGAATGCGGCGATGGACCGGCTTTAATCCGTCTCGCGCGTCGGGCAGCGCGCGCCCCACGATCACGCTCATGGCATAATCAATATAGGAGCTTTTCATTTCCTGTTCGATGGTGGTGGGCAGGAGTTTGCCCTGCGGCTTGCTTTCTTCCGCCTGTTCCTTGGTTTCTTTTTTTCTTCTAGCCATCAAACATCCAATCTCTTAACTTCTTTAGCGTGTTTCTCGATGAATTCCCGGCGGGGCTCTACTTCGGTCCCCATCAGGATCTTAAAGATTTCATCCGCCAGCTCGGCGTCTTCCAGGGTTACTTGCAACATCGTGCGCGTTTCGGGGTTCATGGTGGTCTCCCACAGCTGTTCAGGGTTCATCTCCCCCAGGCCTTTATAGCGCTGGACCGTAATCCCTTCCTTGCCCATCTCTTTTACGGTTTTTTCCATTTCCTTGTCGCTATAGGCATATTTCTGGGTTTTCCCCTTGTGCAGAAGGTAAAGCGGCGGCTGGGCGATATAAATGTTGCCGTTCTCGACAACCTCACGAGCGTATCTGAAGAAGAAAGTTAACAGCAGGGTGCGGATATGGCTTCCGTCCACGTCCGCATCGGTCATCAATATTACTTTATGATAGCGCAATTCTTTTAACAGCTGTTCGGTAGAGATCTCCCCTTCCCGGTCAGCTCCGTTGCCGTCTCCTTTAAGCCCGGTCACCACTCCCGGGCCAATGGCGGTGATCATGGTGCGGATCTCGTTGTTGGTCAAGATCTTGTCCAGCCGCGCTTTTTCTACGTTTAAGATCTTCCCGCGCAGGGGCAGTATGGCCTGGAATTTACGGTCCCTCCCCTGTTTGGCGGAACCCCCGGCGGAATCGCCTTCTACGATAAAAAGCTCGCATTTGGCCGCGTTGGTTTCCGTGCAGTCGGCCAGCTTGCCGGGCAGCATGGCTGTATCCAGGGCGGATTTTTTCCTCTCCAGCTCCTGGGCCTTGCGGGCCGCGGCCCGCACCCGGTAAGCCAGAAGCGATTTCTCGATTATGGCCTTGCCGGGTGCGGGATTCTTGTCCAAATAATTGGACAGGCCATCCACCACCACCGAGTCCACGATGCCCTTGACCTCGCTGTTGCCCAGCTTGGTCTTGGTCTGTCCTTCAAACTGAGGATTGGGCACCCGCATGTTGATGACCGCGGTCAGTCCCTCGCGGACATCTTCGCCCTGAAGATTCTCGGTCTCTTTAATTATTCCGTTCTTGTGGCCGTAATTATTGATCACCCTGGTAATGGCGGATTTAAATCCTACCAGGTGGGTCCCGCCCTCTTTGGTGCGAATGCAGTTTACATAGGAGAAAATATTCTCATCATAATAATCGTTGCAGTGCTGGAGGCCCACCTCCACAAAAACCCCGTCCTTTTCAGCCGAAAACACAGCCGGCGGTTTATAGAGCGTTTCTTTCCCCCGGTTTAAATGCTCAACAAATTGCAGGAGGCCCCCTTCATATTCATAGGTTTCGGCCTTTTTCTCTTTTCCCCGCTCGTCGATCAACACAATCTTCAGCCCCTTGTTTAAAAAGGCCAGCTCCTGCAGCCGATGCTTTACGGTATCGTAATCAAACTCGGTTTCGCTGAAGATTTCCTTATCCGGCTTAAAGTTTATGACCGTGCCGGTTTTTTCTTTTTCCTTAATAGATAAAACTTTTTCCGGAGTAGGCTTGCCCCGCTCAAATTTCTGATGGTATTCCTTCCCTCCCCTCCACACGGTAGCCTCCATCCATTCCGATAAGGCGTTCACGGCCGAGACCCCTACTCCGTGCAATCCCCCGGAAACCTTATAAATGGTATCCCCGAACTTGCCTCCGGCATGCAGAGTGGTCAAAACCACTTCCGCCGCCGGCCGCTTGGTTTCGGGATGGATGTCGAAAGGGATGCCGCGGCCGTTGTCTTCCACGGTGACCGAGTTGTCTTTATGAATGGTTACCCCTACCAGGTCACAGTGCCCGGCCAGGGCTTCGTCCACGCTGTTATCCACCACCTCATAGATCAGGTGGTGCAACCCCGCCTTGGAGGTGGAGCCGATATACATCGCCGGCCGCTTGCGCACGGCCTCGATGCCTCCCAATATCTTTATTTTTGAGGCGTCGTATTGCTCCGCCGCCTTGGGTTTTGCCTTCTCCGCCATTTTATCCCCCCGCTTTGAACCTTATGTCTTGCACGGCCTCATAGCCCGCTTTGTCGTTTAATTTTTTTATGATTTCGGGTTTGAGAAAAGTTAATTCCTGCGCCCAGACCGGCGATTTGGCATTTATATATAATACCCGGTTGCGGATTTTTACGGGTTCGGTATGGCGCGCAATCTCTGCCGAGACGGATTCCGTCCATAATAAAATCACCCGGACATCCCGCGCACAAGTTAAATCCCCCAGGATGTCCTTCAGCAGCTGGGTCAAGCCACGGCCTCCTGTGTTCTAATGGGCATAGCTATGTAAATATAATCGGGCCCGTCTTTAGGTTTTATCAGTCCTGGGCTCAGCGCCTCCCCCAGTTCCAGCCAGATCTCCTCCGCCTCTATGACGCGCAGGGCGTCCAGAATCAATCTTACGTTGAAGGCCACTGAAGCCTTTTCTTTCCCTTTGGTCTCTACTTCAATAACCTCGTCTACGCTTCCCACATCCGGCGCCTGAGCCATAATGTGCAACTGCCCGCCCTTGACCTCCATTTTTATTATATTGGCGGCGGAGGCCGCTATGACCGCCGCCCTTTCGGCAGATTCCAGCAAGGCCTGGGTCGATACCTTTACCTTGCTTTCCGCCGATTTCGGTATCACCTGCCTATAATCCGGGAATTGCCCCTGGATAAGCCGCGAAACCAAATATATATTCTTGAATTTGAATGATACCTGATCGCTGGATAATACTACCTTAACATTGTTGGTGTTCTCTGCGGAAATTATTCTCAGCACCTCCATTAAGGCTCGCGAGGGAACTATAAAGCTGGCGCTCCCCTCCACCCCTTCCACCTTCTCTCCCCGTTTGGCCAGCCGGTATCCATCCGTGGCTATCATTCTTAAATTGGACCCCTCCCCCGCTCCCTTACCCATTTCTATCAGCACTCCATTTAAAACGTATTTTTCCTCAGAGTTTGAAGATGCGAATATTGTCTGTTTTATCATTTCCTCCAGTATCGCGCCTTTAACTTCGAATGACTTATTTTCTTTAACCTTTGGCAACTGCGGGAACTCATCTGAGGGCAATCCATGTATATTGAAATTTGATCTTTTATAATTTAAGCTTATTATCCCCTTTTCCTTTAATTTAAAGCTTACTTCGCCTTCCGGTAGTTTTGACACTATTCCATTTAGGGTTTTGGCGGGTATCAATATGGTTCCTTCTTTTATGACCTTCGCCGGAATATTTATTTCTATTCCCATTTCAAGATTATTGGCTGAGATCTTTATTCCCGATTTTGAGGTTTCAAATAAAATATTTCCTATTATCGGTAAAGTACTTCGGGTTGATACTATTCTTTCAACTATTGATACCCCGCTTTGGAGTTGATCTGTGTTGCAGGAAAATTCCATATTTTTTGCCTCCCTGAGTTTGCTTAATATTATAATATATTTTAATAGTAATAGGAAGTGTTAATATGTGGATAATTTTAAAATTGTCGACAATAAAGCGGAAAAATGCAAGGGTTTATTAACAGGCAAAAAAAGATGTTAGAAAAAAACTCCATTATCAACAGCTTATCAAGAGGATATCCACCGTTAAGGTGTATATTTTTTAAGGATCCTTAAAATGCTTTTAACCGCTTCATCTACTTCCTTGTCCTCCCTTATGGACTGTTTTATCTTTTCATAGGCGTGGAGGACGGTGGTATGGTCCCGACCCCCAAACTCCTCCCCTATTTTAGGCAGAGAAGCCGGGGTGAGTTCACGGGAAAGGTACATAGCTACCTGGCGGGCATTGGCGATCTCCTTGGTGCGTATCTTGGCCGACATATCATCAATGCGAACAGTGTAATATTCGGCTACGGTTTTCTTGATAAGGTCGATAGAGATTGAAGATTTGCCTTTTAAGGGGTTGCCCAGGTCTTTTAATACCTGCTCCACCAGGGGCAAGGAAATATCAGTGGAAGATAAAGAGGCAAAAGCCACGACCCGGATAAGAGCTCCTTCCAATTCTCTAATATTGGAAGAAATCTTGGAGGCGATCAAATGAAGAACATCATTGGGAACGGAAATTTCTACCAGTTCGGACTTTTTCTTTAAAATAGCGATGCGGGTTTCGAAATCAGGCGGCTGGATATCGGCGGTCAAGCCCCATTCAAAACGGGAACGCAAACGATCTTCCAGGGTTGGAATTTCTTTGGGAGGACGATCAGAACTGACCACGATTTGTTTATTCGCCTCATGGAGAGTATTAAAAGTATGGAAAAACTCCTCTTGGGTCCTTTCCTTGCCGGCTAAAAATTGGACATCATCAACCATGAGAAGGTCAATATTCCGGTATTTGTTGCGGAACTCCTGCATTTTACCGGCTTGAATAGAAGCAATTAGATCGTTAGTGAACATTTCGCTGGTTATATAAAGAACCCTCATTTTCGGAAAACTCTTGAGGACAGAATAACCGATGGCCTGCATAAGGTGGGTCTTGCCCAGCCCCACCCCGCCGTAAATAAAAAAGGGATTGTAGGCGGTAGCGGGAGTATCCGCCACAGCCAGGGCTGCGGCATGAGCGAAACGATTGCCGTTGCCTACTACAAAAGTGTCAAAAGTATAACGTGGATTTAAATAAGTAACCTGCAAACTGCGGGAAATGGTATCTTGGAAATCTGAAAGTCCGGCTTCTTCAAGAGACGGGGTTTGAAAAAGATCATTGGGCCCCACAGTAAAAATGATACGATTGATCCCCTGCCCTAAAGATCTGATTTCTTCCTCCAGAAGAGTCAAACAATGCTTGGAAAGCCAGTCTTTAATGACTTCATGAGGAACAGCCACCTCTAAAACGCCTTCTTTTAATTCCAGAGGCTTAGTAGAGGAAACCAGAGTCTCATAGATAGGCTTATTGAGACTTTTCTCAATTGAAGGAAGGAGCTCATTCCATAAACGATGGATATCTAGATCATCAATCATAGTTTTACACAGGTTATCAACAGGCCCAAAAAGTTATACACAGGCTTATCCACAGGGATAATAGCCTT
>Ga0315294_10009816_pt1 | contig 10491 bp, 7 predicted proteins | sample YL17G13_40_MG_FD_203626 | JGI IMG/M metagenome (GOLD analysis project Ga0315294, IMG submission 203626) | Sediment microbial communities from Yellowstone Lake, YNP, Wyoming, USA - YL17G13_40 | ecosystem: Environmental > Aquatic > Freshwater > Lake > Sediment | place: USA: Wyoming | collected...
GGTCCTCGTCGATGGCGATGGCTAGGCCGTACTGGAAGCTGGTCGGTTGACTGCGATGCATGGGACGACCGAGTAGCAGGCCCGCCTCATTTTGGGTGTACCGGAAATGAAGGACGAGATCGCCCACGGTACCCCATCCACCTCGAATAGCAAGGAGGCCCGCTTCGCCCATGTGCCGCAGCATCCGCCCCCTGCGCGGTCGCGCCGCGCCCCCGGCCACGGACGGCGACGTCCACGACGCCGCTCGCCAGTACGTCCGCAAGATCGCCGCGACGCGCGCGCCCGCCGTCCGCGACGCCGCCGCCTTCGATGCCGCCGTCGCGGAGATCGCCGCGGCCACCGCGCGCCTCCTCGCCGCGATGGGCGCGCCCGCGATCCCCGGGCCGCCGACGCCGCCCTCGGCATGGCCGCCCCGGGCACCCCGACGGGCGGCGAGCCCGGGCCGGGCATGACCGGCGATCCCCTCCGCGCCCAGTGGGCGGCCGTCGCGGAGCGTTACGGGACCGGCTGGTCTCACGCCGACGGCCCCGACCTGCGCTGGCTGGTGGAGGCGGCCGCGCCCCGGCCCACCGATCGCGCCCTCGACCTGGGGGCCGGCGCGGGCCACGCGACGCTGGCCCTGGCGCCGCACGTCGCGCGGATCGACGCGATCGACCCCACGCCCGAGATGCTCGCCGTGGCCGCGCGCCTCGCCGTCGAGCGCGGGATCGACAACGTCACCTGGCGTGAGGCGCGGGCCGACGCCCTCCCCTTCCCCGCCGCGACGTTCGACGTGGCGATCAGCCGCTTCTCGATCCACCACTGGCCCAATCCCGCCGGCGCCCTCCGGGAGGTTGCGAGGGTCCTCGGGCCGGGCGCGCGGATCGTCATGGTGGACCTCGTGGCCCCGGAGGATGCCGGGCTGGACTCGTTCCTCAACGCGGTGGAGCTGCTCCGCGACCCCACCCACGGCCGTTCGCTCCGCCCGTCGGAGTGGAGGGCCGTGATCGCCGGGGCCGGCTTCCGCGGCGACATCGTGCGGGAGTGGCGGTTCCGCCACGACACGGAGGACTGGCTCTCGCGGACCGCGCCCCTCCCGTGGCGCGCCGACGCCGTCCGGCGGATGCTGCGCGAGGCCCCGGAGGCGGCCCGCACGGCGTTCGAGATCGCCGCGGACGGCTCCGGCTTCACGGTGGGCGCGGTCGTGGTCGCGGCGACGCTGCCGGGCTGACCGGCGCCGAAGGCCGCCGCGTCGGCGGCCAAGGACGTCAGGCGCGGGGCGCCCCGGCGCCGGCCGCCGCGCGTGCGGCGCGCCGCGCCGCGATCGCCCGCCGGAAGAGCGCGGCGTAGGCGGGCGCCGACGAACGCTCCCAGTCCCAGTCGACCGCCATGCCGCGCCGGACCAGGCCCTCCCAGCGGCTCCGGTCGGGGTCGCGCAGGACCGCGATCGCCCGCTCGCAGGCGAAGCGCAGGGCGTCGGGCGTCGCCTCGTCGAAGAGGAAACCGGTGCCGGCCCCCGGGTCCTCGTGGAGGTCCAGGATCGTGTCGGCCAGGCCGCCGGTCCGGCGGGCGACGGGGGGCGTGCCGTAGCGCAGGGCGATCATCTGGCCCTGGCCGCAGGGCTCGAAGCGGGACGGCATCAGGAAGAGGTCGGCGCCGGCGTAGATCCGGCGGGCCAGGTTGCGGTCGAAGCGCTCGACCATCGCGACCCGCCCCGGGCGCGCGGTGGCCGCCGCCCGCATCCCCGCGACAAGGCCGGCGTCGCCGCTCCCGAGCGCCACGATCCTGGCGCCGGCCGCGGCGAGCGCCGGGGCCGCGCCCGCCACCAGGTCGAAGCCCTTCTGCGGGTCGACCCGGCCGATCACCCCCAGGATCGGCGCTGGATCGGCCGGGTCCAGGCCGACACGCGTGCAGAGGTCGGCCCGACAGGCGGCCTTCCCGCCGCGGTCGTGCGCCTCGTACGGCGCGGCGATCGCCCCGTCCGTCGCCGGGTCCCAGAGCCCCTGGTCGAGACCGTTGAGGATGCCGGTGAAGCGGGCCCCGCAGGCACGCAGCTGGCTCTCGAGCCCCATCCCCATCTCCGGGCCGAGGACCTCGCGGGCGTAGGTCGGGCTCACCGTGTTGACCATCTCGGCGCGGACGATGCCCTCGCGGAGCAGATCGATCCCCGACGTATCGCCGGCCGGCGGGTCCGTGCCCACGCCAAGGTCGCCGACCCGGGCGTGCGGCGTCCGGCCGTGGTAGGCGAGGTTGTGGATGGTCAGGGTCATGGCCGCGGGTCCGATCACGGGGTCGTCGGCGTAGGCGAGGTCCCGCAGGAGCAGGGCCGGACAGGCGTGCCAGTCGTGGAGGGCGGCGACGTCGACCGGCCGGCCCTCCGCCCGGCGCGTCTCCAGCGCGGCTCGCGCCAGCAGCCCGAAGCGCCAGGCGTTGTCGGGGTAGTCGCCGGAGGAATCACCGTAGAAGCCCGCCCGGTCGAACGCCGGCGGGTGGTCGACGAGGCGCAGGCGATAGCCCGCGGCCTCGAAGGAGCGGACCGCGATCTCGCTCACCCCGCCGGGGGCGCGCGGGTCGCGCACGCGCAGCGCGAGGGACTCGAGGGCCCCGTCCACCGGCACGGGGACGGAGCGGTAGCGCGGCAGGAAGACCTCGACCGGCTCGTCCAGGACGCCGGGGACGCGGCCGAGAGCGCGCGCCAGGGCGTCGACGACGTCGCCCAGCCCGCCGGTCTTGGCCCATGGCTCGCACTCGGCGGCGATGAAGATCACGCGCATGCAGTGGATGGTAGGCCGCGCGGCCGGAGCCGGGCGGGTCGGCCGACCGGGACGGACGGGGGGACGCAGCCGGTGGCCTCGCAAAACGCCTTCGCAAATCGATGCCCGTGGCCGCATCAAGCGCGCATCATCGCCATCCCGCGCTGTGTCACGATCGTGCGCCGTGTCGCGATCCTGCGACCGTGCGCGCGCCCGTCGGCGGCCGGGACGTGCCTTCGCAAATCGATGCCCGTGGCCGCATCAAGCGCGCATCGTCGTCACGCCGCGCGGCGTCGCGATCGGCTCGCCTGCTCGCCCCCGCCCGCGTGATGCGCCCGTGATGCGGACACGGGCATCGAATCGGGCATGGCCTTCCGCGGCGATGGCGGGCCGCCCGCCGCTCCCGTGGTCGGATCGAGGGCGCAGGAGGTCGGGGCGGTGTCGCGGAGCGCGGTATCATCGCCCCCCGTATGGAACCCCTCGTCCGCGTCCCCACCCAGCCCGGCGCGCCGTTCCGGCTGCCGCCGCAGTTCGAGGGGCTGCGCCGCCTCGCCTACAACCTGTGGTGGATGTGGCACCCGCGCGCGGCGCTCCTCTTCCAGCGCATCGACGCCACCACGTGGTCGCGCTACCGCAACCCGATCGCCCTCTTCGAGAGCCCCATCAACTGGCAGCCGCTCCTGGACGACCCGGGCTTCATCGCCGAGTACGAGGACGTCCTGGCGGACCTGGACCGGTACATGGACGACGGTTCCGATCACTGGTTCCACCGCTCGCACGCCCGCCAGCTGGACGGCCCGATCGCCTACTTCTGCGCCGAGTACGGCTTCCACGAGTCGCTGGGGATCTACTCGGGCGGCCTGGGCATCCTGGCCGGCGACCACATGAAGAGCGCCAGCGACATGGCCCTCCCTCTGGTCGGCGTGGGACTCCTCTACCGCAAGGGCTACTTCCGCCAGTCGATCGACGCCGACGGGCACCAGGAGCACGCCTACCCCGACTTCGACATGGCCCGCCTCCCCGTCCTGCGGGTCCTGGACCGGATGGGCGACCCCCTCTTCGTCCCCGTGGAGCTCCCGGGCCGCACGATCCACGCCGCCGTCTGGATGCTCCAGGTGGGCCGCGTGCCGGTCCTCCTGCTGGACACCGACCACCCCGGCAACGACGTGCCCGACCGGCCGATCACCCACATCCTGTACGTCCGCGGCCGCGAGATGCGGCTCCACCAGGAACTGGTTCTCGGCGTCGGCGGCGTGCGCGCCCTCCGCGCGCTCGGCGTCTCGCCGGCGGTCTGGCACCTCAACGAGGGCCACTCCGCGTTCTCGCTCGTGGAGCGCACCCTCGAGATGGTCGGCGCCGGCACCGCCCTGGCCGACGCCTGGCTGGCCGTGAAGCGCTCCAGCGTCTTCACGATCCACACCCCGATCTCCGCCGGCAACGAGCGCTTCGAGGTCGACCTCGTCCGGCGCGTCGCCGGGCCGCTCTGCGCGGGCGAGGGGCGGCCGGGCACGGGCAGCGTCCCCGTCGACGACCTCCTGGCCCTGGGCCGCGGCGTGGAGGACGACGCGGGCCAGTTCGACATGACGGCCCTCAGCCTCCGCCTGGCGAACGGCGCGAACGCCGTCTCGAAGCTCCACGGCGAGACCGCCAACGACACCTGGCAGCACCTCCTCGGCGGACGGACGATCCACGGCGTCACGAACGGCGTCCATACCGCGACCTGGGTCGGGCGCCCGATGCGCGAGCTCTTCGAGCGCTTCCTCGACGCCGACCTCGACGACCTCGACGGCCAGTCGGACGCCGAGCGCTTCTGGGAGCGCATGGGCCGCATCCCGGATCGCGAGCTGTGGGAAGCGCACCTCCACCAGAAGCGCGAGCTGGCCGTCTTCGCCCGCCAGCGTCTCGTCGCCCAGCTGGCCCGCCACGGCGAATCGCCGGCGACGCTCACCGAGCTCGCGCAGGCGCTGGACCCCGAGGCCCTCACGATCGGCTTCGCCCGTCGCTTCGCGACGTACAAGCGGGCCGCGCTCATCTTCACCGACATCGACCGGCTCGTCCGGCTCGTCCGCGACGCCAACCGGCCCGTCCAGTTCATCTTCGCCGGCAAGGCCCACCCGGCCGACCGCCCCGGCCAGCAGGTGATCCAGTCCATCTTCGCCCGCAGCCGCTCCACCGAGCTTCGCGGCCGGGTCTTCGTCCTCGAGGATTACGACATACGGATCGCGAAGCTGATGGTCCGCGGGGTCGACGTCTGGCTCAACAACCCGCGGCGTCCGCTGGAGGCTTCCGGGACGTCGGGCATGAAGGCCTCGGCGAACGGAATCGTGAACCTGTCCGTCCTCGACGGCTGGTGGGACGAGGGCTGGACCGGGGACAACGGCTGGGCGATCGGCGGCCGGGTCACCACGCCCGACGAGGGTGCGCAGGACTGGGCGGACGCGCTCGACCTCTACCGAATCCTCGAGGCGGAGGTCGTGCCCCGCTACTACGAGCGCGGCTCCGACGGCCTCCCGAAGAAGTGGCTGGAGCTCATGAAGCGCGCGATGTCGACGACGATCTGGCGCTTCTCGACCACCCGCATGCTCCACGAGTACACCGAGCTGCTCTACCTGCCGGCCGCGGGCATCGAACCCGCCGTCGCGACGGCGAAGCGGCGCGTCGTGACCGAGGCGGGCTGACCCCGGCCCGCCTCCGCCTGCCGATCCCAAGCACCCAACCCCGACATCCGCCCAGGGAGGACTCGTGGCCCCGCGCATCTCCCTCGCCCTCGCGTTCCACAACCACCAGCCGGTGGGCAACTTCGGCTGGGTCTTCGGCGACGTCTACGACCAGGCCTACCGGCCGATGCTCGACGCGCTGGACCGCCACCCCGGGGTGCGCCTCGCCCTCCACTACACCGGATCGCTCCTGGACTGGCTGCGCGCCGAGCGACCGGAGTTCCTGGAACGGCTCCGGGCCCTCGTCGATCGCGGCCAGGTCGAGCTGCTCGGCGGCGGCTACTACGAGCCCGTGCTCGCGTCGCTGCCGGAGCGCGACCGGCTGGGCCAGCTGGCCAGGATGGCCGACGAGGTGGAGCGCATCACGGGACGGCGGCCGCGGGGCGCGTGGCTGGCGGAGCGGGTCTGGGAGCCCGACCTGCCGACCTCCCTCGTCACGGCGGGCTACGGCTGGACGATCCTCGACGACAACCACTTCCGGGCGGCCTCCATCCCCGAGGAGCGCCTCTGGGGCCCCTACACGACGGACGACCAGGGACACCTCCTGACGGTCTTCGGCACGGAGAAGGGCCTCCGCTACCGGATTCCCTTCGGCGAGGTGGACGACGTCATCGCCCACCTGCGGGACCACGCCACCGAAGAGGGCGAGCGGGTCGGCATGATGGGCGACGACGGCGAGAAGTTCGGCTCCTGGCCCACCACCTGGGAGCATTGCTGGGGGGCCAACCGCTGGGTCGACCGCTTCTTCGACGCGCTCGAGGCGAACGCCGGCTGGCTCACCACGATCACCCCGTCGGACTGGCTGGACGGCAACGCGCCGATCGGCCGGGTCTACCTGCCGACCGCGTCCTACGCCGAGATGGGCGAGTGGTCGCTGCCGCCCGACGAGAGCCGGGTCTTCGCCGACCTCCTGCACCGGGCCGAGGAGGCCGGCGCCCCCGAGTACCGCTACCTGCGCGGCGGGTTCTGGCGCAACTTCCAGGTGAAGTACCGCGAGATCAACGACCTCCACAAGCAGATGCTGCGGACGTCGGCCAAGGTGGCGGCGATGCCCGCGGGACCGGCGAAGACGGCCGCCCTCGACCATCTCTACAAGGGCCAGTCGAACGACTGCTACTGGCACGGCCTCTTCGGGGGCATCTACATCAGCCACATGCGCCTGGCCACCTACGAGCACCTGATCGCCGCGGAAGATGCGGCGGACCAGGCGGCCCGGGCGGCCGGCGCGGCGGTCGACGGCGTCCGCGTGGAGGACATCGACCTCGACGGCGTGCCGGAGGTAGTCCTCGCAACCGCGGGCCAGGTCGTCACGGTCAAGCCCTCCGAGGGCGCGGGGATCGGGAGCTGGGACGTCCGGGCGGTGCGCCACGCGCTCGCGGCAGTGCTGCGCCGGCGGCCGGAGGCGTCCCACGAGACGCTCGTCGCCCACGAGCGGAGGCTCGTCGAGCAGGGCGGGGCGGCGGCGCCCGCCGCGGGCGTGGGCTCCATCCACGACTTGGTGAGCACCAAGGAGACCGGGCTCGCGGACCGGCTCCACTACGACCTCTACGAGCGTCGCTCCGGCCTCGTCCACCTGCTGGCGCCCGCGACCACGCCCGGCGCCTTCGCCCGGGCCGACGTCGTGGAGTACGGCGACTTCGTGGCCCACCCCTTCCGGGTCGAGGCGACGGGCGGCGACGACGGCGCCGGCTGGGTCCGCCTGGTCCGCGACGGGGTGGCCTGCACGCCCGCCGGCGCCCTGCCGGTCCGGGTCGAGAAGACGATCGCCGCCGGTGGCGACCGCCGGACGCCGACCCTTTCGCTCGAGGTCCGCGTGGAGAACCGCGGCGCAGGGCCGCTCGAGACCACGCTGGCCGTGGAATGGGCCACGACGATGCTGGGCGGGGGCGGCAACCCGGCCGCCTGGTACCTCCTCGACGGCGAGCGCGTCCCCCACGACGCCGCCGGCAGCCGTGCCTCGCTGGGCGAGCTGCGCTCGGGCAACGACTACGTGGGCCTCGACGTGGCGACGCGGGTGGAGCCCGCGGCGGAGACGTGGATCTCGCCGATCGACACGGTCTCGAACTCCGAGGCCGGCTTCGAGCGCGTCTACCAGGGCTCCGCGCTGGTCTTCGCGTGGCCGCTCGTCCTGCCGGCGGGTGCCGCGACCACGGTCCGCGTGGAGCACACGGTCACCACCACTCGCGACCGGGCCGCCGAGGAGGTCCTGCAGGGGCCGCGATGACCCGCGGCCGCCTCGCGATCCACGCCCACTTCTACCAGCCCGAGCGGCGCGACCCGTTCGGCGGGCCCACGCGGCCCGATCCGAGCGCGGCGCCCTATGCGAGCTGGAACGCCCGAATCACGGCCGAGTGCTACCGGCCGAACGCCGAGCGCGGCAACCTCGACCGGATCTCGTTCAACGTTGGCCCCACCCTCACGAGCTTCCTCGCGAGCGAGGCTCCCGAGGTCCTGGAGCGGATAGCCGTCGCCGCCCGCAACCAGAACGCCCTGGCCCAGAGCTTCCACCATGCCATCCTGCCGCTCGCCTCGCTGCGCGATCGGCGAACCGAGGTCCGCTGGGGCATCCGCGACTTCCGGGTCCGGTTCGGGCATCCGCCGAGCGGCTTCTGGCTCCCCGAGACCGCCGTGGACGAGGCGGTCCTGCGGACGCTCGCCGAGGAGGGCATCCGCTGGACGGTGCTCGCGCCCTGGCAGGCGGCCACGCCCGCGATCGAATCCCGGCGCCCGCACCGCGTCAGCCTCGGCGGCGGCCGGTCGCTCGTCGTGGCGTTCTACGACGACGCCCTCTCCGGGGCGGTCTCGTTCCAGCCGGAGGTGACGGCCGACGCCGACCGCTTCGCCCGCGACTGGGTCCTCCAGCGCACCTCGATCCCGCTCCATCGCGACAGCTCCTCGAGCTGGCAGGCGGGCTCACCCCTCGTGCTCGTCGCGACCGACGGGGAGCTGTACGGCCACCACCAGCACTTCCGGGACCAGTTCCTCCAGCGGCTGGTGGACCCGGCGGTCGACCGGGGGTTCGACGTGGTGCCCCTGGGCCAGGCGCTCGCCGCCGAGGACCGCGAGGCGCTGCCGCCTGTCCGAGTCGCGGATCGCACGTCCTGGAGCTGCCACCACGGCGTCCTCCGCTGGTCGGGCGAGTGCCCCTGCGCACCCGACGGACGGTGGAAGCAGCCGCTCCGCGCGGCCCTGGACCGCCTCGCCGGCGGGATCGACACGGTGACCGAATCGCGGGCGGCCGCGCTGCCCGGCGCGCCCGGGGCAGACGGCCGGCACGAGCCCATCGACCCGTGGGCGGCCCGCGACGCGTACGTCGACGTCGTGCTGGGCCTCGCGACGCCGCAGGCGTTCTCGGCGCACCTCCTCGGCGACGCCGCCCCGGTGCCCGCCCGCCGCGAGCTGGAGGCGCTCATGGAAGCGCAGCGCTGGCGCCTGGCGATGTTCGCCAGCGACGGCTGGTACTGGGAGGAGCCCACCCGCCCGGAGACGAAGCACGTGCTGCGCTGCGCCGGCCGGGCGGCGCAGCTCGTCGACGGGATCGCGGGGACGCGCCTGGAGCAGCGCCTCGTCGAGGATCTCGCCCTGTTCGTTTCGTCAACCGGGGGGATCGACGGCGCGGCGATCTACCGGGGGGCGCTCGCCGAGGTGGGCCAGAGCCCGGCCTGAGGGAGCGGCCTGAAGCCCGGCCTGAGCGCCCGCCCGCGAAACAGACGAACCGCCGGCAGGGCCGGCGGTTCGTCCAGGCTCGGGTCGGCGGGAGGGAGGAGGAGGGAGAGGTGCCTCGCCGAGCGTATATGGTGGGCCCGCGAGCGGGCCGGATGTCAGCCGGCGCCGAAGAGCGGCGCTTCGTTGGTATAGTCGAGTAGTACAAACCAATAGTAGTTGGACTATCGAACTATGTCAACGGGCGGAAGGTCCCGAGAACGACGGGCCGGCTTGCAGGGGTCGATGGGGGCCGAGGTGCCCCTTGCGCCCGAGGCTCCCGAGGCCCTCGCTGCGCCGGGTCTGCTCGCGGCGCCCGGCCCGCCGGGTCTCCTCGCGGCGCCCGGCCCGCGGGAGGCCCGCGGCCTCGACGTCGCGCGCGATTCCGACGTCCCCATCTCAACGCAGCTCTACTGGCAGCTCGCCTACCAGGTCGATACCGGGCGGCTCCACGCGGGCGCGCGGCTGCCCACCGTGCGCGAGCTGGGTGCCGTGCTCCGGGTCAACCCGAACACCGTGCGGGCGGTCTATCGGCGCCTGGCCGACGCGGGCTACGTCGTCAGCCGGCACGGCGCCGGGACGCGCGTCGCCGCGCGCCCGCCCGTGCGCCGGACCACCGGGGCGCTGGACGGCCTCGTCGCGGAGCTGCTCCGCACTGCCGCCCGCGCCGGGTACTCCGCGGACGAGGTGGCGGCCGCGGTCTACTCCGTCGCGACGGAGCGGCGGCGGCCCGGGCCGCGCGTCCACGTCCTCTTCGTGGAGTGCACGGCGACCGACGCGCGGCGCGCCGCCGAGACGATCAGCACCACCTTCGACGGGATCGCCGAGGCCGACGGGGCCCTGATCGACCACGTCGTCGAGCGCCTGGAGCGGCACCACTACGACCTCGTGGCCACCTCGACCTTCCACGCCGACGAGACGATCGCCCTCGTCGCCGGGCGGGCTCCCGTCATCGCCCTGATGGCGGCGCCGTCCTACGCGGAGCTGCTCGACGAGATCGGGGCGCTCCCCCCGGGCAGCACGGTCGGCATGGTCTGCTCCTCGACCCGGAGCACGGCCAACATGGAGGACTGGCTCGCCCGCTCCGGGGGCGGCACCCGCCTCATCGAGGCCGTGGCCGGGGACGAGGAGGCACTTGTCCGCGTGGACCGCGACGCCGACCTGCTCCTCCTGACGCGCGAGGCGCTCGAGATCGGGCTGGCTCCGCGCTTCCACGCGCCCGAGCGGATCCGCGAGTGGACCTACGACCTGGACCCGGCCGGGCTGGAGCTCCTGCGCCTGGCGATCGAGCGGGTCCGCGCCGCGCGACCCGACGAGGGGTAGATCCCGGGCCAGCTGCT
>Ga0315294_10009817_pt1 | contig 10491 bp, 10 predicted proteins | sample YL17G13_40_MG_FD_203626 | JGI IMG/M metagenome (GOLD analysis project Ga0315294, IMG submission 203626) | Sediment microbial communities from Yellowstone Lake, YNP, Wyoming, USA - YL17G13_40 | ecosystem: Environmental > Aquatic > Freshwater > Lake > Sediment | place: USA: Wyoming | collected...
TTATAGGGAAGATTCAATGTTTCGTCATACCCCATGAGAATAGACGGCCAGATGATGGAATGGAACGGGATGTTATCTTTTGCTAGGAAATAGTAATGTTTAGCTGCTGGATTCTTCCACCATTCTTGCCATTTTGATGGTTCTTTGTGTTTTTTGGACCATTCTTTACTTGCGGATAGATACCCTATCACAGCGTCAAACCAGACGTAGATACTTTTTTTTTCGAACCCAAACACTGGGACCTTGATTCCCCAATTTATGTCTCGAGTGATCGCGCGGTCATGTAATCCGTTCTGTAGCCAATTATTTGTAAATTTCAGGACGTTTGCTTTCCAATATTTCTTTTCTTTGAGCCATTCTATCAACTTTGGTTCAAAGGTACTCAAGGCAAAGAACAAATGTTCTGTTTTTTGTTTGACCGGTGTTCCCCCGCACACCTTACATCGTACATTAAGTAATTCAAAAGAATCCAGGAGTTTCCCGCAGTTGTCACACTGATCACCTCGTGCTCCTTCTTTATGACAGTGCGGACAGGTTCCTTCGACATATCGGTCAGGGAGAAACCGTACGCAGGTTGGACAGTACAGCGCATCAATACTCTTTCGGGAGATATATTTCTTTTGATAGAGGTCTAAGAAGATTTCTTGGACGGTTGCTTCGTGATTCGTGGTCGTTGTTCGCGTGAATATATCAAAGGAGATTCCGAGCTGTTTCATGTTTTCGGTATGTTCCTTGTGGTAGCGATCAACGATTGTTTGTGGTGTTGTTTTTTCTTTTTCTGCTGTGATGGTGATAGGGGTACCGTGTTCGTCACTGCCTGAGACCATGAGAACATCTCTCCCTTTCAGCCGGTTGTATCGAGCAAAGATATCAGCGGGAAGGTAACACCCAGCGATATGCCCGAGATGTAATGATCCGTTTGCGTATGGCCATGCGACGCCAATAAAGACCTTCTCATCCATGAAAATCCTAACTGAATACTGAGCACAACATTTAATTCTTTGGTTAGAAACTGACCAATTTTGGAACAATAAAACAGTCATAATACTATGGGAGAAATTCCATTTTTTTTTACTTATTTCAAATACTAATATAAACGATAACTTTTAGGATATGGTTTATAAACTTATACAAGTTATGAGTATTATCCCTTTTTCAGAGGAGTATCTGATGCGGATGGAAACAAACAATCGAGGTTTTGCGTACCTTCGCCTTCTGAGACCTCAGGGAGCAGCCGCTACTGGGGCGGTAGGGGTTATCGGCGCCCTCATCATGGGTCTACGTAACTCCCTTCTTTTATCATTACTTTTCTTAGTTGGAGTTCTGGTCCATTTTTTTCTCTTTGTGTTAAATGAATATGCTGACGTTTTTGTTGATTCGCATTCCCGTGATTTGCAGAAAAAACCACTGGTAAGCGGTGTGATTACCAAGCGTCAGGCTCTTGGTATCGCTGTAATCTCCGTGGTTGGTGCCTATAGTCTTATCGCGGTGTTTTTCTCATCGCTGTATTCCTTTGTTTTTTTCTCGCTGGCTGTTCTGTCGGCGATTATCTATGATCTTTTCGGGAAAAAAATTCCTTTAGGGGATTTGTTTGTTGCAGGGACCTGTTTTTTCTTTTGTTTCTTTGGTGCAAGCACAGTTTCCATTCATTTTTCCCCGTTGGTGGTTATTGTTTCGTGTGTGATGTTTTTCCACATCCTATTCAACAATACCGTTGAGGGGGGTTTAAAAGACGCAGACCATGATTTTCTTGCCGGTGCAAAAACCACGGTGGCCCGCCTGGGTGTCAAAGTCCACGAAGGAAAACTCATGATCACCCCGCAATTCACGGCGTTCAGCTATGGGATAAAGCTCACGTATATCGCGCTTATTATCTTTGCAGGGTTCCAGCCAGAGCTCAACCTCTGGTCTTCGGGGTACTATCTCATTTATGGCGTTATGCTCTTGCTTGTGGTGGTCATCTTTGTGACGTTGTACCGGTTCTGGCATCCGCCAGTGTTTGACCGGCAACGATTAATTAAGATTTTTGGTCCGCATGAGATAGCATCCTATTTCCTTGGACCGATTATCCTTGTTCCAATGCTTGGGTATGGGTTGGTTTTACTTCTACTCTTGCTGCCTGTCGGATGGTTCATGGTGTGGAATTTAATTCTCTATGGAAAACCCATGCAGCCACAGGTATAGCTACACATCTTAAAAAATAATCATCCCAAATGAAATATCAGTTTTATTAGAAAGCCGCTGAAGGAATCTTACAAAAGCCCCAATTCCTATTTTTGAACATGATAACGAGGAGGTTTGTTCATGTTTCTTCTAGTTTGTCGCTTTTGTATAAAAACGTTTGGCTAGGGTTGAGGATATGTTTTTAAAGGGGATGTTTGTTATAAAATTGTAGAATGGGGGAAAGGTATGGATAGAAATCCTCTGATTGGGGTAAGTATCATTGCCGTGGTTCTTCTTGTTCTTGGTTCATTGACCAATGTTGTTGGGTATCAGACAGTTCAATCATCGAGACTTTTAGACCCACCACCCTGGCCATCTGAGGGAATAGTTGGAGTAAATTATTCCTTCTGTATTCAAATACCAGAGAATCCTCAAGGAAGTCAGTTCTGGGTTTTGTGGGATTGGGGTGATGGTACAAATAGTAGTTGGCTTGGCCCATATAATAGCGGAGAAATCGCTTGTGCCTCGCATGCTTGGTATGTGATTGGAGTGTATGGAATAAAAAATAAATTAAAAGATAGTTATGGACACGAAACATGGTCAGATACACGCATAATCACTATTTATGGTATGACTAAATTTGAAATGAATTATACTAGTTTATACTTCGGTAAATTATGGTTTGACATAAAAAATACTGGTTATGACGATGCTATTAGGACAAACTGGAGTATTGCAATAGATTTTATCCTTTATCCACCAAGTAAGCCTTCGTATTGGAATGGCACTATACAAAATCTTGGAATAGGCCAATCAGAACGAATATCTACGAACGGTTTTATCATGTCATTTGGTATCCGAAAGATAACAATCAAAGTAAATGCATTTAATGCAGAAGAAGTGACAAAAATAGGCAGAGGATTATTCCTAGGACCAATCATAATTATCCATCTGTCACTGTAAAGTAGGATTAGACGTGACTCAGTGATAAAATAGATTGGTTCATGAAGAGATGAACTGAGAAAGTGTGAAATCAAATGAATGAAAACATAAATGCAAATGTATGTAGGAAATGTTTGGCAGTTGGAATCATTCTCTTGTTCGTTGGAACCTGTATCATTCCAGCGATTGCACAAGATATAGAGAAATCATCTTTGCCAACATCAAGAGGCAATTGGTTGTATGTTGGTGGGAGTGGACCTGGGAACTATACGAAGATACAGGATGCTATCAATGATTCATCTGCTGGTGATACCGTTTTTGTCTATGATGATTCATCACCATATTATGAGAATGTGGTAATAAATAAATCTATAAATCTGATAGGTGAAAATCAAGAGACAACGGTTATTGATGGCAATGGCGGTTTCATAGTTGTTTTTCTTACTGAGATGGCATTCGTTGAGTATGTTGCAGTAAATGGATTTACGATACAGAATGGTGGGATAGGAATAGACTATGATACAGGGATTAATAATATAAATATGCAATCTCTTTTGCTGAACCGAAAGTATACTTCTTCGGCTGGTTTTTATAATAACACCCTTATAAACAATGAAATAGGTATTGAGGTAGGATGGGGGTCAGAAAATGTTTTTTTATATAACAATAAAATTACAACCAATAAAAAGGCCATAGTATTAGATAATTGTTATTTTGATAACGATATATATGAAAATACCATAGTGGACAATGATTATGGCATATGTTTGTATAATTCCCCTGTGAACTATATTATAGAAAATAGTATCATCTCAAACAAAAATGATGGTATAGCTCTATCTTATTCTGATTCTAATACCATCACTCGGAATACTATCATTAATAATACTAATGGGATAAACCTCTCAAATTCGGATAACAACTTCATCGATTATAATCAGGTTAGATACAACTATTTTAGCGTTTTTCTATACTATTCACATTCCAACGATATAAATAAAAATGTCATCACTGAAAATACACTTGGCATATGTTTATTAGAATCATCTAGGAATGATATTCAAGGAAATACATTAGAAAATAATGAATATGCAATTAGTCTAGTATTATTCAGTGAACAAAATAAGATAATTGGCAATACTATAAAAAGCAATTCAATTAGAGGCTTATCACTTGATGGTTACTGTGATGAAAACATCATCCATAAAAACAATTTTATAAAAAACGATAGACACGCTTATTTTAGTAATTCCTTTCAAAATTCCTGGGATGAAAACTATTGGGATAACTGGATTGGACTTAAAATTAATTTGTCGATATTTCAGAAATTTCCAAAGGTAATCGTTGGTCAAACCATGATCACCTGGATAAATTTTGATAGGCATCCAGCAAAAGAACCATATGATGTCCCAGTGATAAGTTGAAAAGAGAAAGTATGAAATTGTAGGGATGAGGAACAGATGCAAAATAATCTTGGAAGGAAAGGTTTGGCGGTTGGAATCATTCTCTTGTTCGTTGGGATAGCTGTTACTCCGACTACGGGAATTTCTTATAAGCGTGATGATACTATTCCACCTGTGACCACTATATCTTTTAATCCTCCAGAACCTGATGGTGAGAACGGCTGGTACATAAGTAATGTTACGGTCATACTGAATGCTACAGATGATAGTTCAGGAGTAAATATCACAAAATACAGCATTGATGAAGCACCCTGGGAGACCTATACAGAGCCATTTATCCTAAATAAAGATGGAGATGACCTTTTGATAGAGTTTTTTTCAATTGATAATGCTGGTAATACAGAACCAGTGAAGAATGCAACTATAAATATTGACCAAACAAAACCTGTGATGTGGCTATGGTATAATGTCACAGATGGAGGAAACGCTTGGTGTGGTTGGAATCTTACCTTTTACGTAAAAGCTATTGATTCTATGAGCGGTATGAACAGAGCGGAGTTTTTTAAAGATGATGAACTGCAGGAAACCGTTACTGGTCCTGGGCCATTTTATGAATGGGTATTTCATTTTATAATATTTTATGCATTTCATGTTAGAGGATTAATTCGTAATCGAGAAATTACAGAAGAATACGTGAAATTTTATGCCATAATAGTAAAAATTTCAGGACTTGGATATATACCGTCGTTTTGTGCTTATGCTTATGATAACGCTGGAAACTGGATGTTTGAATCAATTGAACAACCCTCTCCCCCAGTAACAATCAAACCTGGTTTTTACCTGTTTCAGAATGTAACACTTCCAAACAACTATACAGGATTTATAGGTAAATCTCTTATTTATGCAACATTCGATAATAGTTAGTTGAACGTTTATATCGATTAATAAATTGATAAGAGAACATATGCAATTGTAGATGTGAGACCTTACCTCCCAGACATACCTAGACCCTGTTCTTATGTAAATATAGGGATTTTGGCTTAGGAATGGTTTGATTATCTATATATAGCAATTTCCACGCTGTTTTATGCTATAGATGATAAGATCAGATTTCTAATCTTTATTATGTATAAGCAAGTTAGCTGTATCTGTTGCATACCTCTGTATCAAGGGTACCATTATGCTTTAGGGGAAGAATTTATTATAATAAGAATGAAGCATAAGTGTATATTCTACTCGGAAAATCTCAAGGAAAGTTTTAAATATGACGCTAGTTCTATACAATGCCATTAAGGATCAACTTAATGAAAAATGGTACTTCATTACCTTAAGATTACCGATTTACTTCCTCTCAACACATATGCAAAAATAGTAGCAAGATTGGGAGAAAAAAGATAGACTTCTGCCGTTACGCGCAGAACCAAGTGCTATTTTTCAAAGAGTTGATGAAATAAGAGGTGAAGATAATGGTCATTGACCCATCAACTACAAAATATTTAATTAAGGCTAAAATAAAAGCAGATGGAATCATCGAAAAATCAGATGTTGTCGGAGCTATCTTTGGTCAAACCGAAGGGCTTCTTGGTGATGAACTGGATCTCCGGGAATTGCAACGATCCGCCCGGGTCGGACGAATTGAGGTAGAGCTTGATTCGAAGAATGGGAAAAGCGATGGTGTTCTTACGTTACCGACGTCGTTGGATAAAGTAGAGACGGTTATTCTCGCAGCAGCGTTTGAAAGCATTGATCGCGTTGGGCCATGTAAAGCAACGATCCATGTTGAGGAAGTCGAGGATGTTCGTGTCTCACGACGAAAACAGGTTATCGAGCGAGCGAAAGCATTGTTAAATGACGTGATGGAAAAAAGCAAGACCGACAGCGAAAGCATTGCAGAGAATGTTCGACAGGCAGTACAAGTGGAAGAAATCACGAGTTACGGTCATGATCATTGTCCTGCTGGTCCTAATATCAATGAAAGTGACGCTATCGTTATTGTTGAAGGTAGACGTGATGTGCTTAACCTCTTGAAATATGGGATTAAGAACGTGATTGCGGTTGGTGGCACGAATGTTCCACGGACCGTTGTTGATCTCTCAAAAGAGAAAATCACGACCGTATTTGTTGACGGTGATCGTGGTGGCGAACTTATTCTAAGAGAGTTGTTGCAGGTTGCTGATGTTGATTTTATTGCACGGGCACCGCAGACAAGAGAGGTTGAAGAAATCCCACAGAAACTCATCATGAAGTCATTGAAGAATAAGATCCCGCGTGAGCAGTACATGGATATGTATAATATTAAGATTGAGGGGAAGAACGGGGAAGACAAGCGTCAAGAGAATGGTGAGAAACAACAGCAGAAGATGAAAAAAGAGTTTTTCCCAAAGAAAAAAGAACAGCAACAGCCACGGAAGGAAGAAGACGAAGGACTGAATGTTGTAGAAGAACCGGTGATTACCACAGAGAAGCAGAAGAATTACGAGATGATCCTTAATGAGATTTCTGGCTCATTAAAAGCAGTATTGTTAGATGAGAATGGGAAAGAGATAAGGACTATTCCTGTCCGAGAACTCACCGATGAGATAAAGAAAGGCGATAATGTCTCTGCCGTCGTCTTTGATGGTATTGTCACACAACGTTTGTTGGATATTGCATACAATAAAAACGTCAAGGAAATAGTTGGTATCAAACTCGGTAATGTCGTCAAAATGCCCAAAGCAGTGAAAGTGTTAACAAAAAATGATTTTCAATGATTATGTAACATACGAACGAGTTAACAGTCGTGCGAGTGTTAAGCAGTTGCATACGAAACAACCGTGAAAAAATATAAAAAGTCTTTATAGTATTCTCGACATGGGAAAGGCAAGAACAATGCAGAAAGATGAACTCATCCAACTCCACACTTTTTTATATCAGATACGAAGTCAACTTGAACAAATCTGTGAACACGACGGGTGTAACCACAGTTCATATGAGAAACTGGAGATCACACCGTATCAAATCCACAAGTCAAAACGGGAGCATAAACTCGCGGTGTTTACCTTGAGTAAAGATATCGCGGGGATCCTCTCGAACAATAATGGTGACCCAGGATTGGAGAAAATTGCGAATCGTCTCGATCAAATGGCTATTCGGTTCATGACTGAGAAAGAAAAAGATGATCATCGGTCATAGTTCTTTGCTCATGCTGTAGGCGTCTTCTCCATTTTGATAGAACTGGTGTAGTGTTTCTCGTAGGGTAAATCCTTGTTTTTTATAAAACTCGAGAGCACCTTGGTTGGTAGTTCGCACTTCAAGCTCTACTTGAGTTACCTGCTGATTTTTCATCTCTATAAGGAAGTGCGTCAGCAGTGCAGCACCGATACCTTGTTTTCGATTGTTATTGTTTACGGACAGCATAAGGATTCGTGCGGTGTTTGTTGTTGTTTTGATACCGATGAGAAACCCGATGAGGGTATGATTGTACAGGGCGACGAGGAAGCCTTCAGGAAATGATTCGTAGAATTGATTAAAGATTAAGGGGTTGTATCGTTCTGGTAATGTGTCGTACGCAAGTGCGATCACCGGAAAAATATCGTTGGCTTGTACGCGTCGGGTTTTCAGCACAAACGGTGAACATACGTAAGAGTATAAAGGATTAGCGGTATGTTTAATAATGTTCGGGAAATATGGGTCGATGCGAGGTGTTTCTCATCAGCATCGATGATATTATCGTTACACGAATTATCTTTGAACGTTTTTCTAAAGAATTCAGCTCTAGCTTTGAAGTGGATGTTGCTATTGCTGGTGCAGGTCCCGCAGGTTTAACCGCTGCGAAGTATTTAGCGAACGCAGGGAAAAAGGTTGTTTTGTTTGAGCGTAAGCTTTCTGTGGGTGGCGGCATGTGGGGCGGCGGCATGACGTTCCCGGTTATTGTCGTGCAAAAAGAATCCAAATATATTTTAGAGGATGCTAATGTCCGAGTGAAAAACGAGGGGAACGGGTATTACAGTGCTGATTCGATAGAGGTTACGACAAAGCTCTGTTCGGCTGCGATTGATGCTGGTGTTCGTATTTTTAACTCGATTTCTGTTGAGGACGTGCTGCTTGATAAAAAGAAGGTCAATGGGTTTGTGATTAACTGGAGCGCGGTGGGGATTGCAGGGTTGCATGTGGATCCGTTGTCGATTCGTGCGAAGTACTGTATTGATGCAACCGGTCATGCGGCCGAGATTTGTCATATTGTGAGGCGGAAGGTCGGGTCTCTGAACACGCCGAGCGGGGATCTGGAGAAAGAACGTTCGATGTGCGCAGAGATAGGAGAACGAACAGTTGTGGAAAACACAAAAGAAGTGTATCCTGGTCTTTTTGTTGCTGGCATGGGTGCGAATGCGGTGTATGGTGCGCCGCGTATGGGTCCGATTTTTGGTGGAATGCTTCTTTCAGGGGAGAAAGCAGCGAAATTAATCTTGAAAAAACTCAAATAGTACGAGAATGCGTCGACGGGTTTGAGACTTTTTCCTTTTTTATGTGACTGTGCTTTCCTCACGTCTAGGGTTTGTCATGCTTTTATTATAAATATTTTATTGCAAAAGAATTAAAAAGATAAATGTATATAACTTCTCTCATCAAATATAATATCGTAAAGTCGGGAGGTATAAAATGAGTCGAAGAAATTTTAGGAAAAGTGATAGTGGGGATGTGTTAGGAATACCCATGTATCTGATCATCATTATGATTGTTGCAGTAGCAGTGATTGCAGCAGTCATTTTTATGATCCCAAAAGGAACACGAACGATGAATGCACAAGTAACCGGGAATGCTCTTCTCGCAGAAAGCCCGGGGAGTGCTGGTGGTGGATCGTTTACGTTTTCGAAAACGTATACTATCTGGGTAAAGGTCACAACGAATGATCAGCGTGCAGATCCGATTGCAGATGCGACGGTGACGATGGTTGGTGCAGGGGTTGCTGGTCAAGGAAAAACCCTGACAAATGGTTCTGCGAAAATCACTGGAATTAAACCCGTTCTGGATGCTAACGTAAACGAGGCGTACCTGAAACTTACGGTGAAGGCTGCAGGGTTTGACGATTTTGCTGATACCAAAGCAGTGAGTGTTATAAGATTAAGTTAGAGTTTCGAAAAGAGCGAGTTTCGTACATCGATGATTCAATGGGTTAGTGTTGATACGAATTCGAATTATACTGTGGGGAGTGTCGTATGTTAGTGAGGAAAAAGAGGGAGAATTTACTTAAAAAGAAAGTAATACCTGAGGATCCTTCTTCAGGGGAAAATCTACAGTCACTAGGTAGCTGGATTCGCAAGATAGAACAGTCAACCACAAGTGTGAGTTCGCGGTTATCTGCTGTGGAGAAACGATTATCCATCGGAATGATAGAATCTGGGAGTGTTCATCTTGTTACGATGGAAGGCCCGGTCGAGAAACTAATTTTAAATGTAAAAAAGAAGAATGCAAGTGAGCTTGCACGAGCGCTTGATGGTGAATTGAGTCTTCTGCATAACGGGCTGGTGAAACAAGAGCAAGAACTCGGTCTTCTCAAAGAACAACTTGCAGTAGTTGAGAAGATGAATACGGCGATAACAGCAGAACTTCAGACGGTACACACAGCGATGTCGCAGATGAATACAACAATGGAGTTGCGGTTGGAACGAACGGAACGGCGAGAGCCGTTTGTGATGCGACTGGGGGCTATGGAGATTCCTATTGAGTTTACCGGTATCATCGGCGGTCTTCTTGCGTTTACCATCGCGATTCTTGTTGCAATCAATCAGAAAGCGGTTCTGCTCTCTCCGGTGTTTCTCTTTCTTGTTGGTGTTCTTCTCATTGGATCTGCGATGTTGAAGATGGTTCGGGCTCGCTCTCGAAGTTCGTTGCGTCCTTACTTTACGATGCCGCTAAAAACACCGTCAGTACAAATCAACCCGGTACCGTACGAACGAAAAGAAGGATAAGGCACCTTTTTTTTTTTTTTTTTTTTTAATCTATG
>Ga0315294_10009818_pt1 | contig 10491 bp, 4 predicted proteins | sample YL17G13_40_MG_FD_203626 | JGI IMG/M metagenome (GOLD analysis project Ga0315294, IMG submission 203626) | Sediment microbial communities from Yellowstone Lake, YNP, Wyoming, USA - YL17G13_40 | ecosystem: Environmental > Aquatic > Freshwater > Lake > Sediment | place: USA: Wyoming | collected...
AGTTATCTAATTGGCTGATATTGCGATTTTTTCAGCCGGCAAGCGGAAAATATGGGACTCAAAAATAAATACCGCCAAAGAGGCCATAAATGCAATTTTTTACTTGCAAAAAAGCCCCTATTTTTATAAAATAACACATCATAGGTGCAACCTATCTTAAATACAGGTGGGTGTACAACTGTTAATTTGCGGTATTTTTCGCTTTTTGTGAGGAGGATGATAAATTGAATAAGGTAAGATTTCCAATCAAACCCCTTGGGAAAAGGTCTTTTTTGCTCATTTTAACCTCGATTATGCTGCTAATGATGGTCCTTTTGGAGGCGGGACAGTCCCAATCCAATGAAACCGAAAAGGAAAAGGTGGTCCATCAGGTAGCCCAGAAGTGGATTCAGGTAGGCACAGAGCAATACCAGCGGGGTATGTACAAGGCGGCTGAGCAGTCTTTTCTGCGGGCAAAAGACTACCGCGAATACCTGACCGCAGACGAACTGTCGAAACTTGATGAGCTTTTGACGAAATCAAAGGCCTCTGCCGTTGAAAAAGACCGCATATCGGGGCTTAAACAAAAGGCCGACCAGTTGGCCAATCAGGGTCAATTGGCAGAAGCCAAAGCAACCCTTGAAGAGGTTGTAAAAAGTGAGCTTCTGACCCAGGAAGAGCGTGAGCAGGTCACGAAAAACATTGCAGAAATAAACAGCCGATTAGACGCTCAGAAAAGGAGCGTCCCTGAAGTTTCCGTCCGCAGTCCGGAAACAGATAAAACCCCGGCTGAGAAACCTAATATTTCAATACCAGCCGAAACAAAACCTGCTGAGCAGTACTTAGTGGCTGTAGCCAAGAGCAGTGAATTAGCCGAACAAGACAAGCAAGAGAAAAAGGAGACGGCTGCTGTTGCAGCGGAGCCTGATTCACAAAATTATATAGGAATGGTTAATCAAAAGAGAGCCATCCGTCAAAGCCACACCAAGGCGGTAGTTGACAATGCCATAGCAAAGGCGGAGACCCATTTAAGCCAAAACGAATTCGACAAGGCAAATGAAACTGTCCAGACTGCTATTCACGTGGTCAACAAAAACCAGTCAGACCTCGGAGAAGAGCTTTTCGTATCGTACACAAACCGGTTGTCCGATTTGACCGGCAGAATAAAAAAGTCGCAGGCTGAAGCGGCAAAGCAGACAGATCAGCAGAAGGAAGTGGAGTCGGCGGAAGTACAACGCACGTTCAGAGAACAAATGGACGTTGACAGACAAAAGAGAGTCAACGAACTTATGAACAACGCTATAGCTTACCAGAAGAACCAGAGATATGAAGAGGCTCTCGGACAAATCGAAAGCCTGCTTGCCATTGACCCGCTAAACGACAGGGCCCTTATTCTCAAACAGACTCTCGATGATATAATCAGCTTCAGAAAGCAACTGGAGGTGCAGAAAGAAGCGGGGAAAGAAAAGGTGGATATTTTAATAAAGACGGATGAAGCGGGGGTTCCTTACGCTGATGATATAACCCACCCGAAAAACTGGCGGGAGATTGTTGCAAAGACCACCCGAAAGCCCGATGAAGCGATTGGGCAGGACCCTGCCAATGCCGCTGTTATGAAGACATTGGAGCAGATTGTCGACCTTTCGAAATTAACGCCGGAAATGCCTTTCAGCGAGGCGGTAGAGGAGATAAAAAATTCGGTTACACCGCCGCTGAAGGTTGTTGTGCTCTGGCGAGACCTAACTGACAATGCGGAGATTGACCAGACCACGCCGATAAATATGGACGGAATGGCGGCGGTTCCGCTGGGGACAGCGTTGAAGCTGCTGCTTGAATCGGTATCAGGCGGAATGGCAAAACTAAGTTACGTTGTTGAGAACGGCGTAATCAAGATAGCAACGGAAGAGTCGCTCAAAGAGGAGCTGGTGCCGCTGGTTTATGACGTTAGCGTGCTGGTTGGAAGACCGGCGAACTTTTACGCAGCCACAGGTGGCGGAACGACCGGCGGTGGCGGTGGCGGTCAGGGCGGCGGCGGTGGCGGCGGTGGCGGCGGTCAGGGCGGCGGTGGCGGCGGTGGCAGTTCGGGAACGCAATACTTCGCTGAATACTTCGACGTCGAGGAGGAAGAAGAAGATAAAGCAACTCTCCAGGAAGAAGCGAGGGCCCGAATGGAAGCACTGATTCAGCTAATGCAGAATACCGTGGAACCTGATAGTTGGTTTGATGCCGGCGGTAAAGGCACCATTATGGCTTATGAAAGCAAAAAGATTATTGTCCGGCAGACCCGCCAGATTCACAACAGACTACAAACCCTGCTGGCCGAGATGAGAAAAGCGCTCGGTCATCAGGTCGCTATTGAGGCAAGATTCCTGATAGTCGGCGAAAATTTCCTCGAGGATATAGGGTTGGACCTGGACTTCAGCATTGATACAGGCAGCAGCTTTAACATAATTGATTTCCAGCAGGGTTCATCGGGTTTTGTTGAGCCGGCCGCAACGGGAGTGCCGGGCAGTCTGGGAACCATTAAAACCGCCACTGGCAGCATACAGCCACAGGTGCGAGGGTTAGCGGTTTCTGGGCACGGTATTATGGACGACCTGACTGTCAAATTCCTTCTTAGAGCAACGCAGGCCCACAAGGATGCGAAATCACTGACCGCTCCGAAAGTGACCGTTTTGAGCGGCGAATCTGCCACGATACGCGTGCAGAGAACTATCAGATACGCTCTGCCGCCGGACGTTAGCGGTGGTTACGGCGGGTACGGCGGGGTAGGCGGCGGGGGCGGCGGCTACGTCTCGGGTCTGACACAAAACTATGGGCAGGTCCTGACAGGCACTGTTCTTAATATTACGCCGACCATTACGCCCGACAAAAAACATGTGCTTTTAAACATAGTTGCAGAGCTGCGAGGGTTCCTCGGGTTTGAGACCTCCGTCTTGCAGGTACCAACCGGTATTGCCGGGCAGGTCAGCACCTACACGGTAAGTCTGCCGCAGACCGAAATATCGAGGGTAAAAACACGAGTTAATATGCCCGACTCCGGGACCCTGCTGCTGGGCGGACAAAAGATAACGGAAGAGGTTGAAGCCGAAGCAGGCGTGCCGATATTGAGCAAAATACCGGTCCTCGGCAGGGCGTTCGAGAACCGCAGCAAAATCAAGGACAACAAGATACTGCTGATACTGGTTAAGCCGACTATTATTCTGGAGGAGGAGGCTGATGCCGAGGCCATTGCTGCGATGGAAGGCGCACCCTGATTATGTTAAAGTGAATATTTGGCGATTCGAAAGATAAAACGATAAACAAAACGGAGTAATTATCGTATTTTGAAAAGGTGGAGTTTTTGCGATATAAACGAAACCTTTTAGGAGGAAAACTGATGAAACGGTGGATATTAATCAGCTTAACAATACTGGCTTTTAACAGCATAGTTGAGGCAAAAGTACTGCTGGTGCCGTCGCCGTGGTATCCCACTATTCAAAGGGCCATTAACTCTGCGGTTGCCGGGGATACCATAATCATATCGCCGGGAACTTACCGTACTGCCGGTGGTTATTTTATCTACAACAATATAACAATAAAAGGCAGCAATCCCAATGACCCCAATGTTGTTGCCGCAACGGTAATACTAAAAGAGGTTGGCGAGGGGGGATCTGGAGGCGGCAGCATCTTTCACATTTATAGTCCATCAACTCTTGACGGCCTTACTCTAACCACAAATGGAGGCGAGTTTCACGGTAGAGACCAGGACCCCAATACCGGACCGGGGGGGAAAGGCGATGACGGAGGGGAGGATTGGGGTGGTATTATTGATTGCTGTTCTTCATCTCCAACTATCAAGAACTGCGTAATCTCTAATTCTCATATAAGAGGAGGCCATGGCGGGACGGGCGGCAACGGCGGCGCCACCCCCGACCCTAACGTGCCGGATAAGCCAAATGGCGGCAAAGGTGGAGAACCCGGATTTGCTTATGGCGGTGGATTAGCCTGCTGGGGAAGCAGTCCGGTTGTTACAAATTGTTCTTTTATCGATTGCTCGGTAAGAGGAGGAAACGGCGGCGATGGAGGAGATGGTGTCACAATCGAGGGTGTCGATGATGGAAAAGGCGGCCGACCCGGCGGCATTGACTTTCCAGACCTCACTGGTTTTGGCGGCGCAGTATACATCTCCGCCTCCTCATACCCGAAATTTACAAACTGCAAATTTATCAATAACAGGGCTTTCGGCGGCATAGCCGGCATTAGCGGTCTTGATGCAGAGCCGCCAGAGAGACCACCGCCTAACATACATTACAAAATAGATACTCTCGGCGGGTCCGTATATTGCGCGGCGGGCGGTTCGGCGAAGTTTGAAAATTGTCTCTTTACAGGCAACATAGCAGACAATAACTCTGTCGACGGAGAAGATTCTTTCGTCAGTTTCGGCGGTGCAGTGGCTGCCGAATGGGACCCCAGCACAGCGATAATCTTTAATAACTGCACTTTCAAAGACAATTCATCTACCGTAGGCGGTGCATTGTTCTGGCACGATACGAGTGCGGACAAAAGTCCCCTTATCGATAGTTGTAATTTTTCGGGCAATTCGGCCATCCACGGCGGCGGCGTGTTTTACTTCACCAGTTCGCCAAAGATTGCCCGCAGCAACTTCAGTTGGAACATCGCCAACGGTCCAAGTGGTGAAGCAGGGCAGGGCGGCGGACTCTACTGCTTTGACACAGACGCCCAGATTTCAGACTGCGATATAAGTAATAATACGTCTTTGGGCTCCGGCGGCGGGATATACATAGCATCCTGGTATAGGCCAATCCTGCTGAAAAACTGTCTTATAGCACATAATACTGCAAACAGGGACGGCGGAGGAGTTTCATTAGACTGGTCATCAAATCCTGCCCAAATAAAAAACTGCACTATTGCCAACAACACAGTTACAGGCAACGGCTTTCCTGCCGGTTATGGCGGGGGACTGTATACCTCTTACGAAAGCAGCGCTACCTTAACAAACAGCACTGTTTGGGGCAATACGGCGCCATACGGAAACCAAATTGCAGTCGGGACATACGCAGGTGTGCCATCCAATGTAACAGCGCGGTACAGCGATGTTCAGGGTGGTGCGACAGGCGTATTCATCGACAGCGGCAGTACTCTGTCCTGGGAGGCGGGCAATCTGGCCGGGGTCGATGCGGTTTTAAATCCTTTGTTTGTCAGCGGGTATGGAGGTAATTATTACCTGAGCCAGACCGCAGCCGGGCAAAGTCCGCCAAACAGCCCCTGCGTGGACAAAGGCAGCAGTACCGCCCTGGGTGCAGGCTTATACAGACATACGACACGAACAGACAGAAGACCAGAACAATTAAGCTCGATAGTTGATATTGGCTATCATTTTCTTCTGACAGCCGATGTGGTTGGTGACTTTACCTTCGACGGCATTGTAGATTTTAACGACCTTGCTATATTGTTAAGTCATAATGGCGAAACCGACTGCGCATTCCCTGAATGGTGCAATGGAACAGACCTCAATTTTGACGGAAAAGTAGACGGCAACGACTTTTCGATTTTTGCTCACAACTATAAAGTATCCGACCACACTGCCCCTGTTCCCAATCCGATGACCTGGGCAGTGCCTCCGCAAGCGGCAGGGCTGACATCGACTACTATGACCGCAACAACAGCTTACGACAATTCCAGCGTCTACTTTGTAGAATATTATTTCGAAGAAACTTCCGGAAACGCCGGCGGCAGCAGCGGCGGCTGGCAATCAAGTCCGATTTACACAGATACAGGCCTGACTACCGGCACACAGTATAGTTACAGGGTAAAGGCCCGCGATGCAAGACATAATGAAACCGGCTGGTCTTTCGTTGGCTACGCTGTTGCTCAAGTGCCGCCTGATACGACGCCGCCTTCGCCAAATCCGCCTACCTGGAAAAAAGAACCTTACGGCACTTCAACACACTCGATTGCGATGGAGGCCAACCCGGCTTCCGACCCCTGCGGTGTGGAATATTACTTCGAATTTGTTCAGTATATCCCCGACCCTGTTGTGATGGGCAGCAGCGGCTGGCAGAGCGGCACCGTATGGGAATTCAGCAGCGAAGGGCTGGACCCAGATGCATATTACTGTTGCTTCAGGTTTAAGGCCCGCGACAAATCACCTAATCATAACGAAACCAACTGGTCGAGCGAGCTTATAGGGCATACTCTGGCCGAAGACGGCGAGCCGAATAATCCTCCGCCGAGTAACGACACTACGCCACCGGAGCCAAATCCCAGCGAGTGGGCGGTCAACCCCGTCAGAAACAACGACAGTAATGAGGTTTATATGGAGGCCGTTACAGCCAGCGATGCAACTACCGGCGGCAATGACCCCGTGTGGTATTACTTCGACTGCACCAGCGGCGGCTGCCCCGACAGCGGCTGGCGGTCAAGCCCAATTTACACCTTTAAATACCCAAGTCATTGTGTGTTCAGAGTGAGAACAAAAGACAACGTAGGAAATACAGGCCAATATTCAGAATCCTGGTATACAGGATGGTAGTGAAAATATTTAAGATTTGACAGATTCAGCCCCGGCCAAAAGGTCGGGGCTTTTTTTATTTGTTCTTAAGCACCTGGTAGCCGTAGTGCATAAACAGGTTGTCGAGTATCACCATAGCCGTATAGTTCTCCGCAACAGGCCAAATACGCCCCGCAATGGTTGCATCGCGCCTGGTTATCGCGGCAAGCTGCTTGTTTTCGAGCGTATATTTATCTATGGTCTTTTGCGGCTTGTCGATTGTCGGCGTGGGCTTGACGGTAAGCCTGACAATAATCGGCTGGCCGGTTGAAAGACCGCCGGTGATACCACCTGCGTTATTGGAATCGAAAACCACCCTCCCCTTTTCAGCGTGCATCTGGTCGTTGGATTGTGAGCCTGTCATATTTTTGACGGCGACGCCCGCACCGACCTCAACAGCCTTGATGGCTCCGATACCAAGCATTCTGCCAAGCTCGGCATCGAGCTTGCAGAATACCGGCTCGCCCAGGCCAGTCGGGGCGCCTGTTACAATAACTTCGATTACGCCGCCGCAGGAATCGCCGGTCGCTGAAATCCGATTAGAGGCCTCCACCATTTCATCGGCAGCTTTGATGTCCGGACAATTCAACATATAGTGAACGCCGTATTTGTTCTTAACCTGGTCAGGCTTCATCCTCGGCGACTTGTCCCGGATAGCATCAATCTCCTTTTCAATCTCGGCAAAAACCTTTGCCTTTTCCAGAAATCTCATATCCATCGTTATACGGTTTTTGACGTAAATTTCCTGATAAAATGGGTCAAGGTCACGGCGCATCTTTTTGTAATTATTCGTATACTCCTGTGCTTTACTTTCAGCAACATCGGGACATTTGACGCCGGCAAGCTCCTTGATGTAAGAAAACACTTCTATGCCGCATTTTTTCAAAACCTTCTTTGCAACATAGCCGGCAGCTACAATCGGAGCGGTATAGCGTCCGCTGAAAAATCCTGCGCCGATGGCGTCATCATCCGGGCCGTATTTTATAAATGAGGCATACGAAGCATGTCCCGGCCTCGGCGTGCGGTTGGTGTCCTGATACTGCTTGATATGAACAAAATGGCGGTCGAGATTGGGTATCAGGATTGTCAGCGGCGTGCCGTTGGTGTGGTTTGTGTTGCCGGCATTTTCAATGGTGTCGGCGGCGTTCAGCCCGCTGTATATAATCGGCAAATCAGGCTCTTTTCGCGGGCTGGAGAGTTCATCGACGCCGGGCTTCCGAAGAAGCAGGTCGCCGTAAATTTCCTGCTCGGTGAGCAGCATACCGGGGGGACTACCCTGCACAACCGCCGTCAGCCCTTCCTGATACGACCCGCCGGCAACAGTTACTTGAAACAAGCGTCCAATACTACAGCCTATCATAAATGCTCTCCTTTTTACTTTTTCACTTCCATATTTGCGCCGATGCTTCTCATTAATTCGACAAAATTCGGAAACGTCACACTCATAGCCTCAGCGGTATCGATTTCGCATTGGCCGTCAACAGCCATACCGGCCAGGGACATTGCCATTACGATTCGATGGTCTCCGTGGCCGTGCACATTGGCCGCCTTTGGTTTGCTGTGATGTATTACAAGGCCGTCCGGCAATTCCTCAACCTTGACGGCCATCTTTTTTAACTCATCGGCCATACATTTAATCCGGTCGGTCTCCTTCTGCCTTGCCTGGGGGACATTCACCAGCCGGGTCGTCCCCTCGGCAAAAGCGGCGGTAACAGCCATAGCAGGCAGCGCATCGGGCGTCTTATTCATATCTATTTCAACACCTTTAAGGCTTGAGGCCCTGACCGTAATCGAATCAGGCCCGACTTCAATATCGGCGCCCATCGCTTTGAGATAATCAACGACCGCCTTGTCCGGCTGGCTGTCTAAGAAATCAAGCCCAAGCAGCGTTACCTCGTCGGCGAGAATCGCAGCAGCACAGAGAAAAAATGTGGCGCTGGAAAAATCAGCAGGTATCGCAGACCGGAATTTTTTATAACCCTGTCCGCCGAAAACCTTGAACCGGCGCATCTGGTCGTTTTCATACCTGATACCCTGCTTATCGAGCCAGTCCAGCGTCATCTGCACATAGCCCGGCTCATTGAGAAGGGTAACGTTTATCTCGGTATCTTTGGCAGCCAGCGGCGCACACAAAAGCAGGCTGGACAGGTATTGGCTGGTGGAGCAGGCGATGGATGTTTTGCCGCCGGTGAGCCGACCGGTTATCTGAACAGGCGCCTTGCCGTTATTTTTAATGCTGACGGATTTTGCCCCCAAATCACAAAGTGAATTCAGCAGCGGACCGACCGGCCGGCTGCAAGTCTGCTCATCTCCGGTCAGGGTGATAGTCTCCCCCGCAGCCGTCAGCGAGGCGGAACCCATAGCGATATTCAGCGTTGTGCCGGAATTGTCCACATCAACAGGCTCGGCGGGGGCCGCTATTTTCCCGCCTGTGCCGGCCACTTTCCACAAATTCGGGCTGGATGTGTCAATTTCGGCACCGAATGCCCTGTAACAATGGACGGCGCTTTGAGTATCATTCGAATCCAGAGGGCTTTTGATAACGCTTTTCCCATCAGCTAATGAGGCAATCGCAACCGCACGAATGGTGTGCGATTTTGAGCCTGGAATCGCCACAGTGCCTTTAAGACGGGATTTCCGAACAATCAGTTTCATAACCGTTACCTTTAATAATTAATTTTTTACCAAAAATAACGGCCAATTAAAAGAGATTTTTTATGGCGTAAGCCATCCCTAACGGGATTCTGCCGGCCAAACCTGCTATTACTTCTTTTTCCCGAGCAGAAATTGCAATGCCGCTGCGGCACCGGTATGATTCGGATTGATTTTGAGCGCCTGGCGAAAATGGTCGGCGGCCTCATCAAATTTACCCTGCGACAGCAGGGAAACGCCAAAGTTATGATGAACATCCGGTGAATTTGGCTCAATCGCAAGGGCCTTACGATAGCAGACCACTGCCTCATCGAATTTACCCTGCGCCGAGAGCAAATTGCCAAGATTGTCGAGTGCCTCGACAGATCTCGGCTTGATTTTCAGAGCCTGGCGATAATGGTCGGCGGCCTCGTCAAGTTTGCCCTGCGATTTGAGCGCCTTAGCCAGATTGTAATGTGCCTCGACGTAGTTGGGATCAACACGAAGTGCCTGCTTAAATTGGGTAACAGCCTCATTATATTTGCCTTGCAACACAAGAGCATTGCCAAGATTATAATATGCCTTGTCGAAATCAGGATTGAGTTTCAGCGCCTGACGATATTGGTCAATGGCCTCATCGCGTTTACCCTCCTTGAGGAGTGCATTACCCAGGTTGTTATATGCCTCGGCAAAATCAGGATTGACCTTTATGGCCTGACGAAAATGACTTATTGCCTCGTTTAATTTATTCTGTGCAAGCAGTGCGTCACCGAGATTGTTATGGGCCGCGGCGTTGTCAGGCTCAATCTTCAGTACCTGGCGAAACTCGCTGATAGCTTCATCAAGTTTGCCCTGCGACTGAAGCGCAACACCCAGATTACAATGGGCTTTGGTATAATCAGGTTTGATTACGAGCGCCTGCCGATAGTGACTGACCGCCTCGTCAGATTTACCTTGTGAGTAAAGTGCCGCACCCAGATTGAAATGTGCATCGGCATAATCAGGTTTGATGCGCAACGACTCATTGAACCGGGCAATTGCCTCATCAGTTTTACCCTGTGCATAAAGAACAGAGCCTAAGTTGTTATAGCCTCGCGGATTTTCCGGCACAACATTCAGCACCGTCTGCCAAATCGATACGGCGCTTCGATAGTCGTTGTTTCGCAATAATGTCACCGCCGTCAGCACGCCGATAACAACCACCGCTGACACAAGCCCTGCCTTTTTCACAGACCGGCGCTCCAGAAAAACATATCCGCCGGACACCACCAGTGCAGCCAGCCCCGCCAGCGGCAGATACATTCGATGCTCAAAAGCCAAATCCGCAA
>Ga0315294_10009820_pt1 | contig 10490 bp, 16 predicted proteins | sample YL17G13_40_MG_FD_203626 | JGI IMG/M metagenome (GOLD analysis project Ga0315294, IMG submission 203626) | Sediment microbial communities from Yellowstone Lake, YNP, Wyoming, USA - YL17G13_40 | ecosystem: Environmental > Aquatic > Freshwater > Lake > Sediment | place: USA: Wyoming | collected...
GTATTTAAGACCCAGGATGTCTTTCAGTTTCCCTGCTGGTATCTGATAATTCATCAATTCGCCTTTACCTTCTCTATAAAATCAAACGTCAGATTGATCATTCACAACAACTGCTGTGATTGGAACCCGAACATCAGGTTCCGCCGCTCGGCGACGACATGCCATCCAGCGGAATCACGCCCTTGTCCCTGTACTCTTTGATTCTCCGGATAACGAGTTCGCTGCTTGGCAGTTCCCCACACTGGTTCCTGTTGGAATAAACGATCCAATCACCCACAGTCACATCAAAGACGCCCCCGTGTCCCTCTTTCAGCTTGGCCTTTATGCCGAGTTCCTTTTTAATTTCAGCCGCCAGACCGGCAGCCCAATCATGGAAACCTCACTCTATGCAATAGGTGATTTCGATACTCAAGCTCTTCTTTTGTTTGTTCTTACCTTCCGATGACTTTCCCGGATGCGCGCCACAAGACTCACACATGACAGCCTCCTTTATTGATTGTCCCCGCTTTCATATCCTAGTTTCCTGCTTGCTTAAATCATTGATTTTAAAATTTTTATCTTTCAAATACCACTCCATTAAATACCCGATGCCGATAAAGAGAGGTAACGACACGAGGGTTCTGACTAGAGTAAATTTAATACCGAGATAGCCGATCTCTATCCCCAGCATCGGTATTTTTAAAGAAGCAAAAGCCCCCAGATAAATAAAGATGTTTCTGATGCTGGCGCCTTTTTTGTAAAGTATATAAGCCACTGGGAAGGCACCGTATAATGGCCCCGCCTGAAGCATAGCCAGCAGAGTTACCAGCAGGATACCCTTTATTCCGGAGCCCTTGCCGATGTGTTTTTGAATTTTCTCTTTGGGCACCCAGACATCGAATAAGCCGACGATGACGAAGAGGAACGGAATAAAGGTTATCATCTCAATGAGTGAGTTGGTAAAGTTAGTCGTAATTGTCTTTCCGGGCTGAAACTGAAAGATATAAGATACCGCAATAAAAACAGCAAAAACCAACAGCCATATATAAGTGCGTATTCTCTGAAAATATTTCCTCATAGTACCAGCCCCACCACCAGACCGATGATAATTGCCGCGACGAAATTTAGTAGATTCCTGGTTATCGCTACCCGTCTACCAAAATATTTTATCTCCAGTGGCAATGTCACAACCCCGACCATCATTAATGTCGTCATAAAAGTGGCAACAACCGTATAGGAGGCACCTTGCTTAATCAACCCCGCGGCAATGGGATAAGAAATAAATCCCGGGATGAGTGTGATAGAACCTACCACTGCTGCTATTCCCAACCCCATAATCCCAGAATCTGGCCCTAAATACCGGCTAATTATGCTAGGTGGTATCAGATACAGTAAAACGCTAACCATAATGAGGATATTTAAAAAAGGGGCCAAGATATTCCTGAACATGTTCCATCCCTTTTTTAGTCCTGCCAGCGTTTTCTTTCTATCAAATGCAAAGGAAACCAGACAAAGTACAGCACAAACAGTGATATAGATAATGGCGTTATTATTCAAAGTTATCTCTGTTTCTCCCTGCTGTACATCAACTCTGCGCCTACAGCACCACGTAATATATTCCCATTATCTCCCGACTAGCACTCCTCCTACTTAACAAAAATATTTACCACCATCCAGATCGCCAGAGCTATGAGAACTATGGCCAATACCACTCGTAGCTTGGGTATTCCAGTTTTTAAAGATAACACGGGTCCCAGTGAAGCTCCGGCAAAAGCCGCCGCTGCCAGGGGAAGCGCTATCCAGATATTGAAGGTAGAACCACCCACAACATGTCCGATAAATCCCGGTAGAGCCGCAATTCCCACGTAAGTCGAAGACACACCGATGGCGATACGGGTAGGACAGCCAAATAACAGTATCAGCAAAGGCAGGACAAAAAGACCACCCCCAACTCCGATCATACCGGCGATAAAGCCCGCCAACCCCGTAGCCGGAATAAGCAACCCCATGGAAATACGATACTGATACTCTCCGCAACTTCTATTCCAACAAAGCCACTGAGGCATAAAACTGGGACTTTGCCCTTCCTTAACCGGACGCAGCATAAAGAAAGCTGCAATGATAAGCACTACGGCAAAGATAATCCTCAATACCAACACGCTCACGAACTGGGCGACATAACCACCGGCAAAGGAACCCAGAACAGCAAGAGGCACAATAGCAAAAAGCAGTTTCCAGTCCACAGTTTTCTTCCGTCCAAAGACCAGGGTCGCCCCCAGGCTGGCCAGCATAATCATGAACAGGCTGGTGGTCGAAGCCGCATGAAAATCCATTCCGGCTGCCAGAAGCACCGGCACATAGGTGGAACCTCCACCCTGGCCAACCATGGAAAAGGGCACAGCCAGAATCATTACGACTATACAAGCAATAACCGTAGCTATTACTGACATTTCGTTAATCTCCAGGAGGCGGGATTATACCCGTCTCCTATTCAGTGTTACAGGAATTAATACCCGGAGCAGGGAATGCATACGAATTTCCCGTCCTTTTGGCGCAGATATCTCTCAAACACATATTCGCCGCAGACACTGCATTTTGCTTTATTGAATGAGCCTTTAGCCGGAGTAAACTTGAAATCAGGTTTAGGTTCAACCTTAAACATGAAGTCATCTGATTGCTCATATACCCAGCTAATAATCTCTCCTGTAACTGATTGTGGAATCTGAGACGGCTCAACTCCCTTTTTTCGATATACAAAAAACTCAAATTTACCCATCTCATCCATGAAATCGGGTTTGAGAGAGTACCGCACAGCCCCTTTCTTTGGATGATAGAAAGTAGCCGCCAACTTGCCGTAGGAAGTCTTGGCGATGAGTACCTTACCATAGGTGGCGCCGGTGGCTATCTGTATTCCGTCTACCAAGCAGGTTTGTGGATGCCCTTCTCCGATTTCAGGAAATGCAAAGAAGCCATGGTCTTTCTCACGTTCTACCCCGAGATATCCCATTGCCAGTTTGCCCATCCGGTAACCAATGGGCATAAACGGACAACGGTGACCGTGAAACTCGAATGCCCATTCCGCGGGAATATGTTGACTAGTCATTTTTATCCTCCTTGTTTATTTTGCCTCTCACTGTCATTCTGCCAAATCAAAATTCAACAGCTTACCGACACACCCAGCATTTTCATTGCCAATCGCCCTGTCCGGTAACCCAACGGCATGAAGGGACACCGATGCCCATGAAATTCGAATGCCCATTCCGGTAAACTATTCATTTCTGGTTCCCCTTTCATCATATTCGCCATCATCGAGAATGGCATTTACAATAAGATCTTTACCTCAGTGGAAATTACAGGTCATCACACCGCTCTTTCCACGAACTCTATAGCACATGATTCCGGCAAGAATATGCCCGCGGTAACCTCCATCGCTTTCAATATGGCCGCCGGTACGACGCAGCTCGTGCGGCACAAGTGTTTGGTAGACAATGTATAGGTCAGTGTCTCAACCATTGGCTTTGTCATCTCGCTGCCAATGTCCAGCTCTGTTAACTCTTTTGCAAGAGCCTGCACATGCTCGCAGGTAGTGAAGAAAGAGATACTCGCCTTCGTCTGGCTGGTACGCACAGCCTCAATTGTGGTCTCCTGCCCACAGTTTCCTGCTTTTACCCAGCATACTGCCATGATACCTTCTTCCGATTCAGCTAGTCATAAGGCTCATTCGTCCAATATGGCTTTCACAATAAGCTCTTTAGCCCTTTTTACCTCATCGTCAGAAATATACTCCATGACTCCCTTATTTTCCTTGCCGATATCCTCACTGAGTCCCTTCTTTTTCATGCCTATATCTCTAGAAAGCACGATGCTCTTAGTCGGCTTAAATCCAGCCTGCTCCACAATCTTTCGGCTGCACTCAAAGGGGCAGCCATCCACGGTGATAATCTTTTTGGCCGCTCCGGTCTTCCCAAAAACCGGCTTCACATTGGTTGGCAATCCCCCCAAGCACATGATCGCCGCCTTTTTCAGTCCCAACTCTTTAACTGCTTCCAAACAGGCCAGTCCGCTGGTTATTCCAGTGTTGGACGCTCCACCGAAGCAAGAAAATATTACGTTCTCGTGAGTGTTTATCCCAGCCTGCCATTTTTGTTCTTCTACCATATTAACCCCTCCTTGATTCCTGTTATTGGCTTCACTCACTTCTTACCTGAAGCACTGGTGATATACTTCTTCACCTCGTCCTTGCTTGGAATCTTCCCGGAACAGACCACCTCTTCATCGATCACCAAGCCGGGCGTTGTCAGTATCGGATACTCGAGAATCTTGGTAATATCCTTTACATCCTCGATTTTGGCATCTATGCCGAGCTCCTTGACCGCCTCTTTAGTGACCTTCTCAAGCTGCATGCACTTTGCGCAGCCTGTTCCTAATATCTTGATTATCATCTTTCACCTCCAATCGATCACTGTGTTATCAAACCGAAAATGTATCCCGATATCGTAGCCATGACTACGACAATAGATACATACACCAGCATCTTCTGAGTGCCCATTATCTTGCGTATAACAAGCATGGCCGGAAGCGACAGTGCCGGGCCTGCCAGCAGCAGCGCCAGCGCCGGCCCCTGGCCCATGCCCAGGTCCAGGAATGACTTAACTATGGGCACTTCCGTTAGCGTGGCGAAGTACATTATCGCGCCGACGAACGACGCAACGAAATTGGCCAGCAATCCGTTTCCGCCTACCGACGAGGCTATCCAGGAATCGGGCACGCCGACGCGGATTATGCCTGCGATGAACACGCCGACCAGAAGCCACGGGATGACGAGCTTAACGAAACGCCACGTCTCCTTCAGCCATAATTTAATCTCGATCTTGCTGAAGAAACGCCACAGCGTCACCGCTAGTATCACGAGCAGGATGCCCATTACTATCCACTGCTTCCCCGCCGCGAAGACCAATATGCCTAGCAAAGTTCCGATAAACAACATCTGAAGCCGCGGACTCATGCCCTCATGTTCCTGAGATGCCATCATCTCAAACGCCTTCGCGTCCGCCTGCGACTGCTCCTTGCGGTAGATGAAGGCCATGATGAGGCCGATGACAACTGAGAACAGAATCGCCATGATAGCGCGGGCGATGCCAAGGTCATAGCCCAGCAGCTTGGCGGAATATACTATGGCCAGAACGTTTATAGCGGGAGCCGCGTACAGGAACGTTATCGCGGGACCCAGGCCGGCGCCCCTTTTATAGATGCCGCCGAAAAGCGGCAGCACCGTGCACGAGCACACCGCCAATATCGTGCCGGAAACCGAAGCAACACTGTAGGAGACCAGCTTCTTCGCCTTAGGCCCGAAATATTTTAGGATCGACGCCTGAGACAAGAAAGCGGCGATAGCACCGGCGATGAAAAATGCAGGGACAAGGCAAGTTATTACGTGCGCCGACAGGTACTCCGCCAGAGCATCGACCCCACCATGAAGAAGATTAACGAAGAAATCCAATTGTCAGCATTCCTTCCCTAAATGCGCAAATACGCATATATACCGGTCAAAAATTTTTACTTAATCAGCCTGCCGGCACATCCCGGGCCGACCCGCTCAGCCTTCTTGAGCCGCTCCCTATCCAGCGCAACCATCTTATTCCCAACCAGGGCTTTACGAACCGACTCTACAAGCCCGATCAAATATCCATTCATACCCTTTTCATCGATCGAATAAAGCGACCACAAACCATCCTTACGCAGCTTAAGGAAACCGGCATCGTACAGAGTGGACAGGTTTCGCGACGCCCGCGTCTGGGAGATCTGCAACGCCTGCATCACCTCGCACACACAGCACTCGCGTTCGAGCAAGAGGTTCAGAATCCTGAGCCTGGTCTCGTCCGACAGAGCTTTAGAAGCCTTTACTAAATCACGCATCGACATCACCACCAAAATTATATACGCATTTACACATATATCATATTGTCAGGCAAATCCTGCTGTTCAACATCATGGGAAATCACACAGCGCCGCACCGGCGCCGATTTAACCACCTCAGGTACTGCATCCTGAGACACTGATATAATCATATTTGGTAGTAGTATCCGAACAATTTGCTGTAATAACAGTAAGTGTAACGGGATAAAGCCCGTTCTTACTATACTCATATGCTGGATTCTGAGCGGTACTATCAATATTGCCGTCACCATTCAGATCCCATGCCCAACTGGTCACATTGCCGGTTGATAAATCGGTAAACTGCACAGTGGTTGCGCCATGGCATTCCCTTGGTTCGGCAACAAATTCAGCCTGGCATGCAGGCGGAGATACCTTAATAAAAGACGTTTTTACTTCACTATCAGTTCTCCCCGATTCGTTTACAGTAAGCCTTACAGTATAAGTACCCTGATTTTCATATACATGGAGTACATATTGTTGCGTACTATCTGCCACACCATCATTTTCAAAATCCCACTCCCATGTATCGATATCCCCCATAGACAGGTCGGTAAACCACACGGCCATGGGTGCAATGCCTGTGGTAGCATTTGCGGTAAACTGAGCATCAGGAGTGCCACGACCGCATCCGGTTGCGCTGCCAACTACACATACAAGACATAACAATAACGCAAAAATACCAGATTTACGTATCAACATTTCTCCAGACTCCTTATCCCCCGTATTACCAGACAACTATATGCGCATTTACGCATATAGTATATCAAGAAATAATACTGCTCACAATATCAGCGATCATTCATTAATTCCTTCAGCCCCTCCACGCAATAGCCCAGCGGCAGCCACCGGCATTCCTTGCAAATCACATCTATATCCTCCGGATATAAACGCGCACGTATCTTAGCCTCGACCTCAGGCCATGTCAGCCGTTCCTCCGCCGTCAGCCCCAGCCTGGTCATAACATTGAAATCCAGGCTTTTGACAATAGCTTCGGAACTTGGCCCGTTCTGCTGGCAGCCGCCCTCTACGAAAAATGGGCAGAAGGCGCAAATATCATCCGGATAGTCTACTACTTCAAAGTGCACCGAGCGGGGTGATTGAAGCCTCCCGACGATGCGCTTCATATTGAGCACATGCTCCGGAGAATACCCCAGCCCCCGGAAGCCGAGCATGCATATCAGATGATGCCCGCGGATCTTCATTGACGTTCGTACTCAGCGATTGTGGCCCCATTATATACTATCGACAAAATCTTGGAACACGTGCCAGGCAGTTCAACCGTTCCATCGAATGATATCTCACCCAAACACTCAACACAGTAACCATCCTCGATTAACTCCGACACTGAAGTAATCATAATTACTGCATTCGACTCATCCATAAGATCCAGGTTTGCTTTAAGGTAATAACATGGATTAGGAGTAACAACCGAACCTTCAAAAGTCAGTACGCCGCCGCTGCATTGGATCGTGGCCGCCGATTGATTTGCAGAGGCGCAATCGCCCTGCACCTGGTTAAAAATCAAATTAACACTGTCATCCCCGCCACAAGACGAGACAAACATCAGTACAGGTAAAAGAATTATAGATGCAATATATGCTATTCTTCTCATACTTCCCTACCTTAGCTCGACAGAATGTCCTCATATAAATATAGCCCAAATATATATACAAAGTATAGTTGCCGTATAATCCGGTCGCGGGTCATTATCAGAGGCGCAAGACCCCTCTTTCTCGATCAAACTACTTACACCCTCACCTAGCCTCTCCCTTGAGGGGAGAGGTATTTGCAATCACCGTCAGGGCGATTCATGAATCGCCCCTACACTATTATCCCCATGATCGGAGCTCATCTCGATTCAAATATAAAGAGGTGCAGGAGAAATTCTCCTGCTGGGGGTTTGGGGGTATCCCCCAATTTCCAAAATCCCCCAAGTATGGGGGACCAAGGGGGTTGGACAATCTAACCCACTATCAAAACCCTTGTGGTAGAATAAGCCCATATTTATATATTGAGGTTATCATGGCTTACATGATCCGAACGATGCAGCTTGACGATGTGCCCCAGGCTGTTCAAATCGATAAAGAGTGCTTTCCTTTACAGAAAAAGCCGATGGCATATAAGAGCGACCTCCTCTATAACCAGATGGCCCGCTATATAGTAGCCTATGACAATGAGGCCCAGGATAAAGCTTCTATAATAGGCGTAATGGGTTTCTGGCTGATGGCGGGAGAAGCCCATATCATGACCATCGGCGTTCGAAAAAACCACCGGCGCCAGGGCATCGGCCAGTTAATGCTGGAGGCGGCTATTCAGCTCGCCAGATCCTGCGATGCCTTTGCCATCACACTGGAGGTACGCAGGTCGAACAAAGAGGCACTATCTCTATATGCGAAACACGGATTTACCGAACGCGGGATTAGAAAAAATTACTACGACGAGACTCACGAAGACGCAGTGATAATGACTAAAGAACTGGACAACCTATAAATCAGCGCGCTCATGAAATATTTGCAGAGTTAACAATCATTACATATAATGATTTAGCATATAAAGTATCCTTAGCGGACCGTTATCAGAGGTGCAGGATACCTCTTGCCGGAGTTTTAAGGGTGTCCCCTAATTCTTCTTAATCTCCCCCAAGTCTGGGGGATCAAGGGGGTTGGACAATGGGCTCCCTATCGAAATTCATAATCTATTGTGCATTTTCTATGCATAAGTTAAAATAATTCATCCGTCTCAGATAGATGAGATAATTCTCAAGGAGATAAGGAAATGAATGTCCATGATCTTCTTAAAGATGCAGTTAAAAAGAGGGCTTCAGACCTGCATATTACAGCAAATTATTCACCTGTGTTACGCATAGACGGAGAGCTTGTACCTCAAACTCATTTACCCCTTGTTACCTCAGACGACCTGGAACACATGGTGACGAGCATCACAAATGAGGAACAGCAAAAGAGATTTGAAAATGAGCTTGAACTAGACTTCGCCTACAATCTGGAAGGATTGGGGCGATTCCGAGCTAACGTATGTCTGCAAAGAGGCAATATCAGCCTGTGTTTCCGTCTGCTGCAGGCTAAAGTCCCGAATATGGAAGAATTAGGTCTTCCCGAAATCTGTAAAGACCTGGCACTAAGAGAACGCGGGCTTATTATCGTCAGCGGCCCAACCGGAAGCGGCAAATCGACCACCCTGGCAGCAATAATCAAATACATTAACAGCCTTAAAAGACGGCGTATAATCACTATTGAAGACCCTATAGAATTCCTGCATGAAAATAACAACTGCTTTATCACTCAAAGGGAGTTGGGCACAGATACTTTATCATTCGGAACCGCTCTGAAGCATGCCCTGCGCCAGGACCCCGATGTCATCATGGTTGGCGAGATGAGAGACCTGGAAACTATCAGCATTGCATTAACCGCCGCAGAAACAGGGCACCTCATACTGGCAACTTTGCATACCCCCAGTGCTCCCCAGGCTATAGATAGAATTATTGATATTTTCCCTCCCTATCAGCAGCCGCAGGTACGGGTACAGCTTTCTACCACACTAGAGGGTGTATTGTATCAGTCATTGATACCTAAAGTTGGCGGCGTAGGCCGCGTACCGGCTGTGGAAGTTATGATTGCTACAGATGCCATCAGGAACCTTGTCCGAGAAGGAAAGACGGCTCATATGTGGAATGTCCTGCAGACAGGAGCCAACTTCGGCATGCAGACATTAGACCAGGCACTGATGACATTATTGCATAACCGTGCAATCAACTTTGAAGAAGCCGTCAGCCACTGCCGTGACGCCGAGACATTTAGAAAATCCTTAGGCCGGATCACTTAAGTAAGAAAATAAGAGACAACAAAAAAGGCGGTACGGAGCGTACCGCCTTTTTATTTACTGATATACATCGACTATTGCGCCGCACCCACGAACTGACCACAAGTTGCGATTCGACGACCAAATCAGGCACAACTACACAGTCGAAGATGGTATCTATACAGTACTTATATACAAATACTCTTCAAAATCAGTATAAAACTCTTTATTGTGTCCACTTCTCAGCCAGATCACCAGCTACCGGCAGCTTGAATTTCTCCCCCTGATAGGCCTTGATCATAAGGATAATCCAGAGTATAAGTGTGCCAATCCATATTATGGTCCAAACAATCCATGCCAGAATAGGAACAATCCACCAGAATATCATGCCGACAATCCAAATCACACTAAACAAACCAAACACTATGATCGACTGCATGGCATGGAAGCGCACGAAATCATCATCCTTTTCCAAGAGGAAAAATACAAGCCCTGTAATCCATCCGAAAGCATAAGACAATGCTCCAGCGACATTTGGTGCCAAGTTGGTTCCGCTGCTCTGACTCATGTTACACCTCCTCTTCTTTACTGGCTTATATAATATCACACTACTTGCTTTTGTAAATACATCTACCCCCTGGATTGAGAAATACCAAGACGTAAACGGTAATACCTGTTCTTCATATGTAAATATATCGCTCAATTATCTGAGAACATCATCTCACACGCGAAATATGATCGATGCGCTCCACCTCCTC
>Ga0315294_10009821_pt1 | contig 10490 bp, 7 predicted proteins | sample YL17G13_40_MG_FD_203626 | JGI IMG/M metagenome (GOLD analysis project Ga0315294, IMG submission 203626) | Sediment microbial communities from Yellowstone Lake, YNP, Wyoming, USA - YL17G13_40 | ecosystem: Environmental > Aquatic > Freshwater > Lake > Sediment | place: USA: Wyoming | collected...
GCGCGAATCCCAACACGCGCCCAGCTCGCCACGGCGAGTCTTCGACAAGCTGGGCGGCTAAATGGACCGTCACTACTCTCCGATGATCTCGATGCCGTTGATCTCGGGGTTCTGCGTCTTGGGCGTGAACTCGATCATGAGCTTCCCGTCGGTCACTTTCACGCCCTTGAACGGCTTGACGAGAGGCTTCCCGAATCCTCCGGCCTCCTTCATGACGTCGAAGTCCGTGAGGACCGCTTTGCCCTGGATCGCCACCGTGAAGACCCGCGGGCCGCTCTCGACGATGCCGGGGAACGTCTCGGCGAAGTGCAGCCGCACGGCGTACGTGCCGTTGGGCACCTCGAACCGGTACGCCTTCATGCTGTAGTGCTCGGTGAGGTAGACGTCCGGGGCCTTGGTGCCGGGAATCTTGAGGCCCTCGCGGCGGATGGTCTGGCCCTCGACGGCCCCGTACTTCGCCCCTTCCTTCCAGTCCTGATCCGGCAGCCACTTCGCGCCGGTCTCGTCGACGTACTCCTTGTCGGCCGCGCAGTTGACACGCAGGACCAGCTTGCCCGCCGCCGCGCCGGTCTTCTGCGGGCCGCATCCGACCAGCCCGGCCGCCAGCATTGCCGCCGCCACCAGCGCCATCCCCATCGTCACGTGCCGCATCGTCTGACCCCTTTCCTGAAGTGGTTGCCCCTCTTGAGCAAGCCGGGGCGTTGCCCCGGCCTACGCTGTCCTCTTGAGCAAGCCGGGGCGTTGCCCCGGCCTACGCTGTCCGTGTGACGCGAGATACTCTTGTATCAGCCGCCGCGCCGGGCGTCAAGTTTTCGCGCAACCCACACGCGCCCGGCAAGCCGGGCGGCTAAATGTGGTGGGCGGCATACCACCCGCCGCGCCCGGCTCGCCACGGCGAGTCTTCGACAAGCCGGGCGGCTAAGTGTGGTGGGTGGCATGCCACCCGCCGCGCCCCGGCCCACAGGCTACTGGAGCACGCTGCGAATCACGTCGGCATACGACCGCAGCACGACATAGCTGCGCAGGACAAAGCCGTTGTGCTTCAGGCCGTCCTCCGAGTAGTCGCCCTCCCACTGTTTCGGATTCGACGGGTGCACGCCGTCGCCGGAGATCAGCGTCGGCACCTGGTAGACGTCGCCGGCGGCGCCCTTGAACTTCTCCATCGCGCCGTCCCAGTCGTCGGGGCGGCGGCTCAGGACCGCTTCGTAGTAATCGCACAGCGGCACGCCGCATTCGCGGGCGATGCGGCGGAGCGACTCGACGAACGTCTTGGCCTTCGCGTCCTGCCCGTGCTTCGGCGGGATGGTCGAGAGGATGACCACGGTGCCGTTATCGAAGCACTTGGCGATGACCGCCCGCACCTTCGTCTCGTACTCGTCAAGCGGAAGCTGCCCGAGGTCGTTCGTGCCGAACATGATGAGGGCCGTCTCGGGGTTGAGCTTCTTCAGCCACGCGTCGACGTTGTCGAACGCCCAGCGGATGGTCATCGAGCCCTCGTTGCCGAAGGCGGGGCCTTTCCACTCGCGCCAGCAGGCTTCCTTCATGTAGCCCTTGACCAGGGCGAAGTCGGCCTGCGCCGGCTCGTCCATGTTCTTGCGGTTCCACGCGAGCGGGCACCAGAACGCCATCGTCACGGTGATGGAGTCGCCGAAGTGGGCGAAGGTGCCCTTGTCGCCGGTGGACTTGGCGTGAACCTTCTTCATCGGCTCGACCCAGTACTTCTCCTCCGCCGCCTTGGCCGGAGGGGCGGCTTTCTTGGCGGCGGCGAGCGCAAGCGGCCGCACGTAGGCCGGGGCTACCCCCGGGCTCTGTGGGCCGTCCGCCGATCCGACTGCCGCGGCGTTGCCGCGGCCTACATGGAAGCCGAGCGCGGACAGACCGATCGCCAGAACCGCCAGAAGGATCATCCACCGCTTCATGGCCACTCCTTTCATCGCCCCTCGAACGCAGGCTACCATTATCCTGACCGTAACGGTAAATGTCCAACACCCAACACACCCGCAAAATCAAGTTTACAGTTCCCGCGCGAACTCGCTATCATGCGACGGGCGGCGATGAGACGCCTCGCCCACCAAGGTGAGCACCCGAGTGGGCACGACCCCAGTTAGCCGCCCGGCTTGTCGAAGACTCGCCGTGGCGAGCCGGGCGTGTTTTCCGGACCCTCGAAAGGAAACCCAAACGATGCGCGGCGCGAGAATCCTGGATGCGGGCAAGATCGAAACGCGGGACTACCCGGATCCCACGCCACAGGGCGAGGAGGTGGTGGTGCGGCTCGAGGCCGCGGCCGTCTGCGGCTCCGACCTTCACGGCCTCTACCAGACCCCCGGCGAGAAGAAGTGGATCCCCGGCCACGAGGGCGCAGGGGTCGTCGTCGCGGTCGACCGGCCGCGCGTCCTCAAGGTGGGCGACCGCGTCGCCACCTCGGCGGTCTTCTCGTGCGGCGTGTGCGACCTCTGCCGCGCGGGATACGCCATCTACTGCCGCCAGGCCCGGGGCACGTACGGCTTCGGCCTCGACGGGGTGCACGCCGAGTACGTGCGGATGTCGGAGCGGTCGCTCCTCCGCATGCCCGACGCCATGACCTTCGAGCAGGGGTGCCTGGTCCTCGACCCGGTGGGAACACCGTACCATATGTACAAACGCACGCAGACCACCTCCATGCACGTCGTCGGCGTGTTCGGCGCCGGCCCGATGGGCCTCGGGACGGTGTGCGTCGGGGCCTTCCTGGGGGCGAAGGTCGTCGCGGTCGAGCCCGTCGCGTACCGGCGGGAGCTGGCGAAGAAGCTCGGCGCCGCCGAGGCGATCGACCCGGCCGCCGGCGACGTGGTCCGGCAGATCCGCGACCTGACGAAGGGCTACGGCCTGGACCGCGCCGTGGAGTGCTCCGGCGAGGCCGAGCCGCTGGCCTGGGGCCTGGAGCTCGTCCGCCACTTCGGCCAGGTGGCCATCATCGGCGAGCGGCAGGAATCCAGGATCAACCCCTCGAACCACTTCCTCCGCAAGGAGGTCACGATGTCGGGATCGACGTGCTTCCCGCTCCAGGAGTTCGACGAGTTGGCGCGGATGTTCGAGCGGGGCCTGCGCGCCGCCGAGATGATCACCCATCGCTTCACCGTCGACCAGGCCGCCGATGCCTACGCCACCTTCGCCACGAAGCAGACGGGCAAGGTCATCTTCGTGCCGAGGAAGTGAAGATCGTGACGGAGTGACAACCGCGCAGGGGGGCTCTGCACCTCCCGGTTGTCCTCATTCCTGCCACACGTCCGCCGTGCGGGCCTTGGCATCGGGCATCTTCGGCAGCGGGGCGCTCGGCACCGGCTCATACCAGAACGTCGCGCACGACCAGTCGTCCTGCACCTCGGCCAGGCCGTCCTTCCAGGCGATCTGCTGGATGGTGATGCGGCAGGACTTCCGCCACGCGATCGGGTCGGGCAGATGCCAGCGGTACATCGACACAAACTTCTTCTGGTTCAGGCTGCACCCGTTATAGAGGAACGGGAGCGGCTGGATGCCCCACGACAGGCCGACGTAGTCCTCGCTGCCGGTGCCGCAGATCGTCGGGAACTCCTTGTCGCCGTCCATGTAGACCTTGATCTCGCCCTCGCCCCACCAGTTCTCGTGCAAGGCCCGGATGCCGATGACCGAGCCGATGAAGCGGCCCCTCTGCGTCCGCTCCGGCAGGAGCTCGAAGTCCTTCTTGAGCGTGGTCGGGTTCTCGCGGCGGAAGCATACGTGCAGCCGCCCCACGTCGGCCGGGTGCTGGTCGCCGACCGTGTAATCGATCTGGTAGAAGAGCGGCATGGGCTCCGTGCCCTCGTTCGTGAAGGTGAGGCGGGCCCGCTTGGCGAACGGCATCGGCAGCCAGAGATTCATGCCCGCGCTCGACCCGACGGAGTGGACTGCCGAGCCGTACGGCATCACCTTGCCGTGCGCGAAGCCGAAGAAGTCGCCGATGGGGCACTCGAGGCTCGGGTGCTCCTGCCCGTCCCACCACGCCCGGATGACCATGCTCCTCAAGGGGAGCGGCTTCGGCTGCGTCGTCATCCAGATATGGCGGATCGTTCCGGGGCCTTGGATGTCGCACAACGGAACGGTCTCGCCGGGCTTCACGTCGCGCATGGGGCTGCCCTTGCGGCCGGGGCCGAGGTTGCTGGCCGCCTTGCCGCCCTGCCCCGGTTCGCCCGTCGGGTTCTCGAACGAGATGGACCGCGACTCCAGGCCCGTGTCCAGCCGGTACGGCTGCGCGATGAGGTCCCCCGGCCCCCGCGACGACTGTGGCGGCGAGGCGCACCCCACCGCCAGCCCAACGATCATCCCCATCGCCGCCAGCATCAGGATCCAGCACTCCGAGGTCATGGGCCTGCTCCTTTCATGTTCAAACGCCTGTAACGACTGCCGCCATTCGAGGCTTGCCAAAACACGCGCCCAGCAAGCTGGGCGGCTAAATGGTGACGTCTAAACAATATTATATTAGTACGTCCCCATCTTCCTGCCGCAATCGAGGAAGTGCCTGTACGTCTCATAATGCACGCGCGGCGAGACGCTGTGGTCGGTGTGGAGGATGTAGCCGCTGCCCTTCATCGCCGCCGGGAGCTTCTTCCTGAGCTCCGCTTCCACCGCCTTCTTCCGGTTGGTCTCGAGCGTGCGGATGTCCATGCCGCCGCAGAAGGCGATGCGGTCGCCGAAGCGTTCCTTGAGGCGCACGAGGTCCATCCCCGCCTTGACCTCCATCGCCTGGAGGCAGTCCATCCCGGCCTCGATCAGGCCCGGCACGAGCGGCTCGACGTACCCGCACGAGTGCACCACGATCGGCAGCCCGCGGCCGCGGCCGTAATCGAACGTCCGCTTGTGCGACGGCCAGATGATCTCCTGGTACATCCGCGGCGACATGAACGGCTTCTCCTTGAACCCCATGTCCTCGTAGAAGAAGAGGCCGTCGGGCAGGCCCTCCTCGGCGAAGAGGATTTCCATGAGGTTGACGGTCAGCTCGGCGTACACGCGGCACATGTCGCGCACCCAGTCGGGGTCGAGGGCCATGCCCAGGAGCATGTACTCGTGGCCGCAGACCGGGTGCATGAGCTCGAAGACGTTGACGCCGCCCCAACAGAAGAAGATATTTGCTGCCCTGCATTTCTCGCGGGCCTGGCGGTAGGCCTCGAAGTTGATGCGCCGCCGCCGCGTGTCGGGGTTCACGAGGTGCGGGCGGATGTGCTCCTGCCACCCCGCCCGGTCCTTGACCAGGAAGTCGACGTGCTCGGGCGTTCCGCCGCGCACCTTCCACCACCGAAGCAGGGCGCCGTTCCCGCTGCGCACGAGCTTCGTCTCCTCGGTCTCCTCGACGATCTCCTCCTTGAAGTCGAGGTCCGCCACCATGTTGAAGCACCACGCGACCCGCAGGTCCAGGCCGAAGTGGTCCTCGAGCGGCTCGTCCTTGCCGACGCGGCCCTGGGCGGACCACGCCTGCTGGGTGTCGCCCCAGAAACTCTCGTACGCCGCGATGCGGTCGACCGGCTCGCGCCGCAGGATCCGCGCGACGCGCTCCCGGCTGGTGAGCGCTTTCATCGTGCCTCCATCCCCGGCTTCCAGGTCAGCGAGTTCAGGATCATCTGCGCGTAGCGGCGGTTCTGGAAATCCTCGGCCCGGTGCCCCGGCTGAAAGTAGAAGACCCAGCCCCTGCCCGCCGGCTTGTACCATGCGGCCCGGTCCTGCATGATCACCGCCCCCGTCTTCGGGTCGACGACGCGGAACCCCGCGAGCACCGTCTTCTCGCGCCCGTCGGTGAAATGCTGGTTGAGGAACACCTCGGTCCCCGCGAGTTCGAGGGCCGGGAACTGCCCCGCCGCGCTGGGGGCGTCGGACGACTGGTACTCGACCGTGCGGTCGTACGTCACCTTGTGCGTGGTGACGTAGTGCCGCGGCGCCAGGTTGACGAAGACATAGGGGATGCCCTCGATCACCCGCCAGGGCAGCTTGGGGTCGTCGCGCGGCGGGATGTGGACGCCCACGAGGCGCAGGAACTCGGGGTTCTTGAGGCGCGCCGAGGCCACGGCATGGTGCAGGAGCACCAGCCGCCCGCCGCCCTGCGCGTAGCCGACGAGGGCCCGCTCGGCGGCAGGCTGCATCGGTCCATGAATGTACATGAATACAGCCTCGTAACCGCCGAAATCCGCCGGCAGGTCTTTCGGGTCCACGATCGTGCTCGCGTAGCCGCCCTCCGCCTTGAGGAACTCGGCCAGCACCTGCATCGCCTTGGCTTCGTCGGCGACGATGAGGAGCCGCCGCGCCGCCGCCGCCTCCCCCGCCCGCCCCGGCGCCGCCGCCATCAGGGCCAGGGCCGCGAGGGCCAGAACCGCACCAACGATGACACAGGCAATGGCGGTCATCTTCATCCGTCCACCCCCTCGCTTCTCATGCATTTCCTGCCGAGGCGCTCAGGCACTTGTGTAATCCACCTCGATCACCCCACCGCCGACAAGCGACGCGTGCACTGCCGCCAGGATCTGCACGTTCTTCAGCCCGTCCTCCAGGGGCATGGGCGACTCGGCCCCCGCCAGGACCGCCCGCACGAACCGCCGGATCGGGAGCGACAGAAAGCCGAACTCGTCGGCGTCCACCGGCTCCTTGCCCGAGAGCATCGGGAGCGCGTACCCGCCTGCGTCGGCAATCATCGTACCTTGGCGGCTCATGTCCATGTCGGCACGGCCCTCGGTCGCCTGGAGGCTCACGATGAAGTCCACGAGCATCGGCCACGACCGCGGGATGATCCACGAAGTTTCGAGCGTCGCGAACCCGCCAGCGAACGATAGGTGCATCTGCACCGAGTCATAGCAGCCAATGCCGCGCGACGCCAGCACGTCCTTGCGCCCCTCGGCGAAGACCCGGACCGGGTACGCGCCGAAGAGGTGGCACGCCAGGTCCGCCAGGTGCGCCCCCAGGAACCACTCCGGCCCACTCTTGCCCGACCACTTAAACCACTCCGTGGCCACTTCGATACGGTCGCTCAGGCGGGCGTAAAGCATCTGCGGCCGGCCCATCTCCCCGCGGTCGAGACGCTGCTTAATGGGCAGGATCGCCGGGTGCCACCGGTTATGGAAGTCCACCATCCCGAAGATGCCCGCCTCGCCAGCCGCCGCGCAGATAGCCCGCCCATCCTCGACGGTCGTCGCGAGCGGCTTCTCGACGAGGAGATGCTTGCCGGCCCGCGCGAGCGCCACGCACACATCGCGGTGCGCGAAGTCGGGCGTGGCGACACTGACGGCCTGGACTTCGGGATCGGCGGCGATCTCGTCAACGCTCGTACACGCCCGGCAGCGGTACTTGGCGGCCATCGCGCCTGCTCGCTCGGCGTCGCTGTCGCACACGGCCACGAGGCGGCTGTGCTCGAACTGGGCGTACGTGGCAGCATGGATCCGGCCAAAGATGCCGCACCCGACGAGGGCCACGTTCAGCGGCGAGTCAGCCACGGCGGAATCCTCCTCCTGCTACGTTCCGGCCATCGCTTATAAGGCGGTTCTTCCAGTTCGCTTCGACCCGCCGGCCCAGCCAGTCTGCCGCAGATCTCGATCAGACGGTCGGTCGCGTTGGCCCATCCCAGCGGCCGGTGCGGCACCCTGTTCAGGTCGCGGTCCAGGTCGGAGAGGTCGGGGCGTCTGCGATCCGCCAGGCGCTACTGAACATCAATGACGAACTTCTGGGTCGTCGTGCCGACCCGCTCGATGGTCGTTGAAAGCACCTTCTCGTTGCCCCACACGAGCGCCTTTTCATCGAGCTTCCGCACCTCCCGGTCAAGGGCGGCGGCGACCGCCACTTCCACCCTGCCCGTCGCATCCGGAATGCCAGAGAGCACACCCGTGGCCTCGTCGATCTTGAGCCAGGCCGGCCCCTGGTCGAGCGCGAACTTGGGCTTCTCGATATCAAAGTAGCCGCTGACCTGCTGCTTATCCTTCATTCGTGCGCTAAGGTCTCCGAGGGACCGATTGGCATACACCTGATAGCGGTACTCGGCGCCGACTTTGGCTGCCGCCACTGGCTTGCTGTAGATAATGGGCCGGGGGCCGGTCGCGTAGTCGGACGGCCCGCTGCGCTTGCCTTGATTGTCCACCGCTACCACGCGGTAGTAGGTCTTGTTAGCGGCGGGCAAGTCGACTTCGCGGCCCATCACCGCCAGTTCCGTGGTCGTTGTCTCGGCGATGAAGTTCGCCGGGAACCAGGGGTTCCAGGCCGCCATGTCCTCCTTGCTGACCCCTATCGTGCTCTGGAAATTCTTGTCACCGATCGTGAAGCCCTTCTCCTCGCTGCCGTACACGCGGTACTTCGCCGGCTTCTTCCCCGCCTGGTTGGCTTTCCATTTGAGAGTCCCCACCTCCTTGGCTTGGTCGTAGTCCAGCGTCACCTCCACCGGACAGGCCAATCCCCGCGCGGTGAAGCTCCACGTCTTGCTCCACGGACCCCATACTCCCTTGTCGTTCATCGCCCGCACGTGCCAATAATACTTCTGGTCGGGCGCGAGCAGGCCCGGCAGAGCCAGCGTGTACTGGCCCTTGACCGTGGCGCTCGTGACAATGCCGTCCTTGCTCTTCACGGCACTCGCGTCCGCCGTCCGAGAGATGAGCTTGTAGAAGTCCATCGAGAGCGGCAGCTTCATGTCCGCTCGCCTCGACAGCTCGAAATGGTAGTCCCCAATCCCACCGCCGTCGGGAACTTCCGCTGCCGTCCACTGGAACACGATGTCCGTCCCGTTGCTCTCCCCGCCGTCCGGCGGATTCAGCGCCCCGGGCGGCGCGGCCGGCGGCCTTGAAGCCGACCGCTCCACCCAGTTGTGCGTGATCTTGACCTTCCTCTCCCCGGGGGTCTGGTCACTGTAGGTGAACACGTTATCGCCCACCACCATCTCCGGCAGCGCCAGCGGCGCCATCTGCACGTCATTGATGATCGCCACTTTCCTCAACTGCGCACCAGCCTCCAGTTGGCACTTGAGCTGATACTTGTACCACGGCGGTCCCACGATCGAGAAGAACCCGTCCAGGTTGTTCCCCGTGGGCCTCCAGGTCTTGCCGTCCTGGCAAATGAAGAACTTCACCCCCGTGCCCTCCGCCTCGATCCGTCCTCCCACGAAGACGTACGGGCTGCTCATCGCCCACACAATCGTCCCCGTCTTTCCTTCCTCCGCCGTCAGACCCTGTGGGCCAGCTGTGACGTTCTCCACCTTCGCCCCTTGGCGCCACGTCTCCTTCGTGAAGTCCGGGCGGTACTCCCACAGGCCGTTGCAGATGATGTAGGGCACCTTTTCGTATGTGGGCATCGTCTGCAGCGCCCCGTGGTACTTCACCGGGGTCACCTGTCCCCACCGCCAGACGAGCGCCTCTCCCGGGCGCAGGACCATGTTCATCGTCGTGTCGGCTTTCCCCGACCGTTCTCCCGTCACCTCTCCCACGTAGAAGTACATCGCGGGCATTCCCTGCGGCTGCCACCAGGTGTCCGGAAAGAGGATTCCCTGCGAGTGTGTCCGCTTCACCAGGTCGTGGTCCCGCACGATGTCCTGTTCGCCCGCCACTGTCTGGTTGTCCCGCAGCAGGTACACGCTGTGCAGGTCGCCGTCGTAGAAATGCCAGGCGTTGTCGTGGAATGCCTGGGAAATGCAATGCCCCAGAGCCCGAGCCGGCGCCGCCTTGAGGCCGGCCTTGCGCCACAGCGTGGCCAGGCTGATGGAGTCGTTCCCGCACGTGTTGTAACCGTAGATGTTGAACACCTTCACCGGGTCACCCAGTTCGTTGTTGTCGCCCCCTGCGTGGTGCCGATACCGCATCTCCTGGAACCAGAGCGCAAAGGCCTTCTCCCCATCGGTCATCCCCGGCGCCAGCGCCGAGTTCACGATCTCATCCACGTTCCTGAAGTTGTTCCGGCCGTTGGAAAGCCATGGGTTGATGACGTCCGTCTCGCCCACGTTTTCCATGCGCACCGACCGGTTCGACTCCCACGTCTGGTAGAACGCCCCTTCCCGTGCCATTCCGCACCCCATCGGCGACCGACAGCTTCGCCCGTCCATCGTCCCGCCCTGCACCACCGTATACGGCTGTGCCCCCTTCGTGATCTCTTGCACCGACGCTTTCGCCGCGTCGGCCGCCTCCGTGTTGGCCGTCCAAGGCTTCAGCGCCTGCTCGGCAGCAGCGGCCAGGTTCTCTTGAGCCGGAGCCGCCGGCTTGGCAGCCCCCGCGGGCTTCTCTTGTGGCGCCGGGGCCGCCGCCTGATACTTTCGTGCCACCGACGAGATGCGCACCTCATCCAGTTGCCCGTTCAGCATCATCGGGTTCTGTTCCCACGTGTGGCCGCCGAGCCGCATGCTCCCCGCGCCGCTGTCCAGCTTCGCGGCGGTGATCCCTTCCGGCTCTTGCGCTACGTCCAGTTGTCCGTCCACGTAGATGCTGACCATCTTGGTTGGCTGGTCCCAACTGATCGCCAGGTGTGTCCAGCGGTCCAGCGGCACCGCCTTG
>Ga0315294_10009822_pt1 | contig 10489 bp, 8 predicted proteins | sample YL17G13_40_MG_FD_203626 | JGI IMG/M metagenome (GOLD analysis project Ga0315294, IMG submission 203626) | Sediment microbial communities from Yellowstone Lake, YNP, Wyoming, USA - YL17G13_40 | ecosystem: Environmental > Aquatic > Freshwater > Lake > Sediment | place: USA: Wyoming | collected...
GAATATGAGAGCTTTGTAGCGGATCGTAGAATGAACCACGTGACTTTCGAAGGCTATAAGTCCGGAGACGACCTTAAGCAACTGTATGAGAACGCAGCTTTCCTTGTGATGCCTTCAGAATGGTATGAGAACGCCCCGATGACTATTTTGGAAGCCTATGCCTATGGAAAGCCGGTTGTGGGATCCCGCATAGGCGGAATTCCTGAGATGATTGACCATGAAAGGACGGGGATGCTCTTCGCGATGGGAGACGCCGGCCAGCTCGCCGAATGTATCCTGAATCTCTGGTCAAACAAATCCCTTTGCCGGCAGATGGGACATGCTGCTCGCGACAAAGTGGAAAGAGAATTTTCTTCCGAAGTGCACTATGAACATTTAATGGAAGTTTACCGGAATCTGCTGAATTGAATAATGAATCGAAGAGATTTTATCAAACTTAGTTCTTGCTGTCTTTTGGGCGGTACAATATGTCCCTGGATGCGGAATCCGGCGTGGGCACGTCAGGCGGGCAATTATATTTTTGAGCCGGAAGCAACCGATGAGGTGCTTGTTAATCCGGGAATGGGATTTGAAACATTCCATTCTTTCAACGGAGACCAGCGAAACAGATTGGCGGAGAATTATCCGGAATGCTCTATTGCCTATTTCCGTTTCTACTGGGACAAGCTGGAACCTCAAGAAGGCAGATATAACTTTGAGCTGATTGACTCGCTGTTGGAGAAAGCACAGGAAAGAGGGCAGGATTTGGCCCTGCGGTTTATGCCCACAAGTTCGGCCGACTTAAGTGCCGGAACGCCTAAATGGTACATGGAGAAAGCAAAAGGCTACTGGTACAAAAAAAACAATCGCGATGGATGGGCGCCCGACCATAACGATCCATATTTTCTCGCCAAACAGGAGGAGCTGGTCAGCGCGTTCGGAGAACGTTACAACAGTCACCAGAACATTATTCGGATGGATATTGGTAGCGTCGGATTCTGGGGGGAATGGCACATGTCGCACACGGAGCCGGCAGTTCCGATGATCAGCGAGGAAAACGCCATCAAAATTATCGACATGTATCTGAAATACTGGGACTGTATCCCTCTATCGATGTTGATCGGGTACGTGCCGGGCTTACGTTATGCCGTCAGCAAAGGAACGGGCTGGCGGGCGGATTCGCTTGGTGATTACGGCCATTTTTCCGATACATGGTGTCACATGTTCGATTCCTATCCGCAAAATTTAGAACAAGCCGAGGCATGGGAAGCATGGAAGAACGGCCCTGTCGCATTCGAACCGCCGGGAACGATGTACGACCTGGACAAATATGTGCCGGATAAAGGCGGCGGTTACGACAATATGTGGGACAAGGCTTTACAATGGCATGGTTCGGCTTTTAACGCTAAATCGAAATCAATTTATTCGCATCAGGTCCCATCGATCCTGCGTTTCTTAAGTCGATGTGGATACCGTTTTACATTACGTCGTATTGTTCTACCGAAAATCCTGTCTCCGGACCAGCGACATTTCCCTATCGACATTGAAATCGAAAATACAGGTGTCGCCCCGGTTTATAAGAACTATATCCCGGCAATAAAGCTTGCGGACGGCAGGGTGTCGGTCATTATGGCATTAGGAGCAAAAGCTTGCCAGTGGCTGCCGGGGATACATCGAGTTCAAGAGGACCTATTATTGCCGGATTCCCTCGGAGCAGGTAATTATGTCGCCTCGTTCGGGATTCTGGAGCCGAGCAATCAATTACAGGTGATCAGGTTAGCGAATAAAGGTACAGACTCTGAAGGATGGTATCCTTTGGGCATAGTGGAGAAGCAGGCGTGAGAATAGCGTTTTTGGCCGTTAAAAACATTATGCGGGGAGGAGGTATCGAAAAGTACACATCCGAGCTCGGTTCGCGCCTTGTCCAGCGCGGGCACGATGTCACGGTTTACACGATGCGTCACTACGGCGACGTGCCTGAGCATTATCTGGGAATGCGGATTGTGAGCGTTCCATCATTCGCCGCACCGTGTTTGCAGAAGCTGTCCTGCTCGGCGGCGGCGGCGATTAACTCGATTTGGAAGAAAAAATATGACATTGTACACTTCCATAGTTTTGCCCCGGGTGCATTTGCCTGGCTTCCCAGACTACGCGGGGCCAAATGCGTGCTGCAGTTGCATAGTCTGGAATGGAAACGCAAACGCTGGGGCACAATCGGCTCGTCCATCGTGAAGATTCTGGAGAAGCTTGCCTTATCCCAGTCTCATATCTATACGGCCGTTTCTCGGACACAATGCGATTTCTATCGAACTCATCGGGGGATTGAAATGCAGTACATCCCTACGGCGGCCGATGTCAAACCTAAAACCGAAGCCAGAGAAATATACCGACTGGGTCTTGAGCCGAACGAGTATATCCTTTTCGCCTGTCGCCTTGTACCCGAAAAGGGGGCCCACTATCTTGTTTCGGCATTTCGACAACTGGATACGGATATGAAACTTGTAATTGCCGGCGATGCCCAGGGTGCCGCGGAATACAGGAAGAAACTAATTGAATTGGCCGGGGGCGACCCGCGCATCCTGTTTCCCGGTTTTGCCGAGGGACGTCTTATCGAAGAGCTTTTCAGCCACTGCTACCTGTATGTGCAACCTTCCGAAGTGGAGGGCTTATCTCTGAGTATTCTCGAAGCAATGAGCTACGGTCATTGCTGTCTCGTCAGTGACATTCCGGAAAACCTGGAAGCCATTGGAGACGTTGGTTTTCACTTTACCAATAGAAACATAGACGATCTCGCGGACCGCCTGCGTTGGCTGCTCGAGCACAGAGAGGAAGTGGCCTCTGTGAATGTAGGGGCCAAAGAGCGTATCAGACAATATTACTCATGGCAATCGATCAGCGAGCAGATTGAGAAGTTGTATTTGAGCATCTTGAATGGCCGACACTATACGGCCGAAGAGAAAACCCCATTGTCGCAAAGCATACCAATCCGCTAACTGCTGCCTCTCTTGCAAAAGCAGCAAAGCAAATCTGTCGAACGGCTGTCAGTTCTGTAGATATTATCATTTACGTGGGCAAGTTGCCCTCAAGGCCCGCTGGACTCTGGAAGGTTCCTGATTCAATGAAACCTCGGAGAATAAGAATGACCGGAAAGATACTGATTCCAGATGTCATGGACAGCTCCGTTTTTAACATTAATAACTGGAATGTAAATATATCAGATTTCGACGTGCGATAGAACGGCACCGGATAAATGTATATATCAAATAACAACCAAATCGAAAAGCTGTGCCAGGATTATAAATGCTCAGTGATATCTCGATAAACAAGCTTTCTTCCAAGATTATACAATCACTGCGTAAGATTGCAGGAATGCCGTTTGCCCTCATAAGAAACGGATTTCGGTGTTGTTTTAATGTTGGATATATCTGTTTTATCTTACCTGCTGTAATGTTGATATTACCGATTTATTTAAGACTTTACACGTGGATCAAAAGGATAGCGCTGAAATACTATTTTGCAGAGAAAAAGATACGGTATTGGCGGCAGAACAAAAACACGCTGCTGAGTCTGGTGGACAAAGGTTATAAGACAACAATACAACAACTAGGATTGGATTGGGAAAAAATTCGACTATCTGGAAATGTACGGCAACAATCACATAAAATTGAACTCGGAGAAATAGACCAGGATGGATTCCTGCTGTCAAAAGTGGGGGCAATATCTAAGGTGCCGAGTGTCTCTGAGAAGCAGTTTTTGGCAAGAAAAAGATTTGACCTGCGAGTAGTAGCCGTAGATGGGTACGTTTGCATAGAAAAGCACTATAAAGGAAATAAATCCTCGTTTGTAAATGAGATAGAAGCGCATTATCACCTCGGTCGTGCCGGCTGTAACATACCTGTCATAATGGACGCTGATTTCGACAACTTGATCCTTACTTTTTCCTACATCTCGGGCCCGGTCCTCCGCGAAGAGCTGGCCAAAAGGGGTGCGGTTGTTCGAGACCGTGACATAGAAGAAAATCCCGGGCTGACACGTTTTGGCAAAAGAAAGAGAGCGATTAAACGCATATCGGAATGCAGGCGCGTTTTGAGCAGCGTAATTGACTCGCAATTCATCGAGCTTATCTTTGCCGAGCTTAACAAGATACATAAGGCCCATTTCATTTGGAATGATATAAAATACGGCAACATAATAATCGAGGAGCTGTCCGGCAAGCCTTACTTAATTGACTTTGACTGGGCTCTTCGCTTTGAAGAATTGGGAAAAAAAGCCTTCAGAATTCTATCCCGCCGGGATATCGAAAAATTCAACAAATGTTTCGGTATGTCAAAATAAAGTTCACTTATTTTAAAGGATTTTGGAAATGTCAACAAATTTCGAATCTTGTCACGGTCAATTTGGCACTCTGATACGATCATCGAAGTCTATCTTGTGCTCAACTCGGGTATTCAAGTTTTTTTGGCTCCTTAAGAACGATAGCTTACGCACAGCGATCGCAACTTTAGAATTGAGAGCCAAGCGGTTTCTTGCAACAAGAGGGACATCTCATAGTCAACCTGAGAGAGGTAAACTGCTGTACAAGGAAGCACTGGAGCTTCGGCCCGGTGAGTGGGTACGTGTTAAGCCTGAGAAGGAAATTCTGGCATCTCTTGATCATTGCAATCAGAACAAGGGATTGGCGTGGATGCCTATAATGAGCCAGTACTGTGACAAGAAACTTAAAGTTTACAAAAGAGTAGACAAGATTGTTTTAGAAAGTACCGGCGAAATCAGGAAGCTAAAGAATACGGTTCTTCTTGAGGGTGGTATATGTGATGGGATCTATGGTTGCGACAGATCTTGCTTCCACTTCTGGCGGGAAGTTTGGCTCGAGCGTGTAGAAAATAGTAATAATACTGGATGAAGAGATACAAGATGAGTTCGACTATGACAGCTTTGGAAATGCTTTTGAAACCAAAGCACGCCTCAAGAAATGATTTAGTACCTATGTATGAGCAGGTTTTTGCGCGCACTATTTTTGGCAAAGAGTTGCCCACACTGGCATTTAGCCGTGGCCGAGCTGCACTCTGGGCGATCCTGAAAGCGGCCGGTGTTGACAGTACAAGTGAGGTGATATTACCAGCCTATACGTGTGAGACCGTACCGATGGCGGTTAAGTTTGCAGGAGCAAAATGTGTTTATGTAGACACTGCACCCAACACTTATAACGTGCCTCTAAGCTATGTTAATCAGTCTATAACACCAAATTCAAGGGTGATAATATGCCAGCATACTTACGGAATAATGCAGCCTGTTCAGGAGTGGAATAATGTAGCTGAAGAGAAAGGGATTCTGCTTATAGAAGACAGATGTCAATTAGTCAAAGATATATCTAATAGCTATACTGAATCGCTTTTAGGTAAGGCCGCTTATTTTAGCACGCATTTCAGTAAGCCCTACTCAACCGCTCAAGGTGGAATGGCTGTTTTTTCAGATAATCAATTGTATACCGAGGCAAAACAGGAGCGGTCGAATTTTGAATCTAATGGTGATTATAATCGAGCTCGTAACCTTGCTTTACAAGTATTGCTTTATTCTATAATGGTACGGCCTACGACAAGGGCTATTGTTGGAAGTGTTTATCGCTGGGCTCAACGTACCGGTATGATACGCGGGACCATATCTGCAGATGAATATGGCAAGGAAATGCCTATCGATTATTTATCACGAGTCACTAATCTCCAGGCAGCTCTTGGAATAGAACAGCTTAGCTATTGGAATCAGTATTATCGCCATCGTCAAAATCTTACAAGATTTTATATAGAACAACTGATATCGCTTGGCGTGGATGTTAGTTCCCTAAAAAGCGGAAACGATGATCCTGCTCTTTTAATGGTACCTGTTCTTGTAGATAATAAAAAAGAGCTACTCAGACGAGCAGCTACAAAAGCATTACCTATAGGTACCTGGTTTGACCGTTGTCCTGCACATATTCGTAAGGAGAACTTGGATTTGTATGATTACCGGCAAGGTCAGTGCCCACGTACTGAGAATATGATATCCAAAGAGATCCATCTTCTTACTGCTTCTTGGGTGAATGATAAGAGAGCCAGAAGAGCTATTGAATTTATCAAGAGATATGCCGAATTTACTAATTGAAATACGGATTTAATCTTGCTTTGTAATTCTACTAAGTGATGAGCATTACAGTACACGATGGTTCATATAAACAAGGAAGCACTGCGGCAAACGACACAGAGTTTTCAATCGCATTGAAAACATATTGCTCGATACCAATGGCGATTCGAGGAAAATGACGAATACGGTGATACTCGAAGGAGTCATGTGTGATGGGGCCGAATTCGGCGGTTGTGACTGGTCATGCTTTCACTTCTGGAGGGAAGCATGGCTGAAAAGAATCGAAGAAGAAGACTATTCCCGGCAACTGTAACAACACTTTTTTTGGGCCATATCCAAAGAATATGAATAATCATAAGCATGCTCATACAAAAGAATATTAAAGTGCATGGAGGATTAAGTAATGCGTGTCGATATTTGTAACGCCAACCGTCCTGAATTAGATGATTTTGTCAAACGGATGCCTGGGGCCAAACTCTGTCACCTGTTCGCATGGGCCCAGAATGTCGTACGGCCCTTTGGACATAAATCCTTCCACCTGGTTGCATATCAGAACGGCAACGTGTGCGGGATTCTTCCCCTGACACTTATCCGCAGCCGACTATTCGGCAATAGGATGGTCTCTCAGGCATTCAGCAACTACGGCGGCCCTCTTGTTGAAAATGAAGCTGCCTTGAGGGCCCTATACGAGCGCGCCATTGAACTGGGTGAAGAAAAAGAGTGCGAATCGATGGAGTTCAGGAACGTCGAGCCTATGCCTTATGACTTGCATCTGCGCACCGACAAGGTCACCATGTGTCTGCCGCTAACCTCCGATCCGGCCGAACTCTGGACGCGATTGCGACCTCAGATTCGCAACCGCATCCGCAAAGCAGAGAAAGCTGGCCTAATGGTTGTAACCGGCGGCACGGAGATGTTGGCCGATTTTTATCGAATGTGGACCCGGCGCATGCATCAGTTGGGAACACCATGTTATCCCCGCAAGCTCTTCAGTGCGGTTCTTAGGACATTTCCTGATGACAGTCGCATTTTCCTTGTTCATTTGAATGGAACGCCCGTAGGGGGATTGTTCGTATACAGCTTTAACGGGCTGGCTCAAAGCCGGTGGGGAGCCATCCTGACCGAGTATAATGACATCAGTCCGAATTATCTCCTGAACTGGGCGGCGATGCAGCACTTCGGTGCCGCGGGCGCACAGTGGTTCGATTTTGGCAGAAGTACAGTGGGTAGTGGACAGCATGAATTTAAGAAACGATGGGGGGCCAAACAGATTCCTTTGGCGTATCAGTATTGGACAAGCCCGGGGCATGACTTATCCATCGCCAAACCGGACAATCCAAAATATGCGGCACGAGTGGAGACATGGAAAAAGCTGCCGCTTTGGTTCACAAGGCTGGCCGGCCCATACATCAGTTGCAGTCTGCCGTAAGTAATGAGCAGATCTTTCTTGCGACTTTTTTCAATTAGGATTTCTATTCTGTCAATATACATTGAATACAAAACATGCGGGCTATTGGTGAGAGCAGATTACTTGTTGAAAATCAGGATCATGAGAATAAGGTGAAAACTCCCTGGCATTGGGTTGTTCTTGATTTTCTTTTAAGAGCAAGTCTCACCAGAAGTGCAGGTTTGAGAAATGCTCTTGATGTCCGGTTGGAGGAAGTGGAGTTGGTCTTTGGCCATCTGCCGAAAGGATTTGATAATGTACGCATATTGTTCGTAACCGACCTGCATTTGGATGGAACGAATCCGCTGGCCGACAAGGTGCTCAGTATCGTCGGCAACATTGATTACGACTACTGTATTCTGGGAGGCGATTACACTTACGGTCGAAATGCAGATACTAACCAGGTTTATTCGCAAGTCGAGCGGATAGCAAAAATGCTCAAAAAGAAATCAAGGGTATTTGGGATACTGGGCAATTATGACCTCTACAGGATTGCCGAACTGTTAGAGGGACATGGCGTGGAGATGTTGATAAATGAAGGTATATGTATTGAAAGGAAAGGAGATAAATTATACATGGCTGGGATGGATGACCCGAGCCACTATAAAGCGGATGACATTGTATTAACCGACGGTAATACATGGGACGGCGCATTCAAAATAATGGTGTGCCATTCGCCTGCGAAGTACAAGGAATCAGCCGGAGCGGGATATTCCTTATACCTGGCTGGGGACACTCACGGGGGGCAGATCTGTTTGCCCGGCGGTTTTGTCGTGTTCTGCGGCCCGACGGCCGGCCGGAAAATGGCAAGCGGCAGGTGGGATTATAACGGAATGATTGGGTATACGTCACGAGGAGTGGGAACCTCATGGATCAAAGTGAGGTATTTTTGCCGGCCGGAGATTACGGTTATCACGTTTAGGAATGGACGCCGATAATCAGGATGTTCTACATGACAAGTAGCAGGAAGCTATAAGTCAAAGGGAACAGTTTTTATCTTTTCATGGAGGAAAAATTCATGCTGGCATCAGAGAACCAGCCGAAAGGCAAACTGCATTCGTGTTTGACTATCGATGTTGAGGATTGGTTTCACATTTTGGACAGCCCTGCCGTACCGGGCATCGAGCGTTGGCATTCTCTCGAATCTCGGATCGAGAGAAATCTCGAAGAATTGCTGACTGTGCTCGATTCCTTTTCGGTGAAAGTCACTTTCTTTTGGTTGGGGTGGCTTGCCGAGCGGCACAAGGATTTGGTATGTATGTGCCGAGACTCTGGCCATGAAATAGCCAGCCATGGCTATGCGCATATTCTCGCATATGAAGTCGGACCGAACGCGTTTCGAGAGGATGTTACGCTGGCCAAGGATATTTTGGAAAATACAATCGGGGAACAAATCAGAGGTTTCCGAGCACCTGGTTTTGGTATTACTAAGAAGGCCCCCTGGGCTTTTGAGGTGATTAAGGAATCGGGCTATCAATACGACTCAAGTGTATTTCCCGCTTCAAGGGGACATGGTGGGATTGCGGATTCACCTCTTGGACCTTACTTTATCGAGACTCGGAGCGGACACCTGCTCGAAATTCCAATGTCCATTGTTGAGATATTCGGTCACAGGACGAGTTTTTTCGGTGGTGGGTACTTAAGGTTGGCCAACAAAATGATGATAAAGTGGGGAATAGATAAATTGCGAACAGCAGGGCGGCCGCTAATCGTCTATGTTCATCCCCGTGAGATCGATCCGGCCCAGCCCCATCTGCCTTTGACCTTGTTGAGGCAATTCAAGTGTTACGTGAACCTGAACAGCACCTTACCCAAGTTGAAATGGTTATGCAAAAACTATGCCTTATTCACCATGCTCGAGATGGTCGAGAATTACATAAGATCGTTCTATCTTGAGAGCAAAATGATCCCCGTCATGCATCTGCAAAATATGCACGCTTCAGATGAACTTTCGCCTGTATCCGAAGAACGAACGTACGCAGCCGACCCCGAAACGTTCCGCAGCAGGCTCCTGCTTGTAGAGAGAGCAATGGCAGACTTTCTCGGCCCGCTTAGCCCGGCGTTCTCCCCTGACACAGAACCATCCGGCATTGAAGCCGGCGCCAAACTCTAACGTTCGACAACAGCTTTTAAATCCCTCCTTGAATACAGGATGCTGTGACGTTAAATGTCGTAGTCAACAGTGTCCCCTTGATGAATCGATCAATCCGCGGTCACTTGTCGCTACGGCAAAAACTTCTTCGTCGCCGCAAGCTTCTCGGGCAGGTAATGTTCGATCACGTAGTTTAAGTCGTGTACCGCAAAGGCCTGCTGCTCAGCCCTGACTCCCATTTCAAGCAACTGCCGGATCGAATCCTGCCAGGGCTTGTAATGCTGCACAAAGGGATCGTTCTTTATAGCATCTTTGGCCCGTTTGATGTCTACTTCTTTGAGCGGGTGCGTGGGCAGCTTGTAGTCGATGATGTCCTGCGGCGTGACGCCGAGAAACGTGGCTTGGGGTACGCAGAAATAGCGGTTGATGTGTGCAGCGTTGCCCGAGCCGACCTTCAGTGTGCGGTAAATATTGAACATGCCGTACGGATCGCAGTCCACAAAGGCGTAGACCGGAAGCTTTAACTCGTCGGCGAGCCGCCGGATAAAACGCCGGCAGGCACGCGTGGGCACACCGCCCATGGAGACGAGGATGCAATTGGCTTTACGCCAGTAGTTGTGCTTGACCAGGCGCTGAAACATGCCCGCGGTCTCGATGGCGAGCACGAATTTGGCTTTCGCTTCGAACTTCAGGTGCTCTATGGATATCGGGATCGAGTATGCGCCCGAGCCGAATTTCGTGCAGTCGATGCGCAACTCCTTGCCCGTATCCGAGTCGCGGTCAATAACGATAAGCTTGCCGGCGACCTCGCCGCCCTTCTCTTCCGGAATGAATCCAAGCTGTTCACGGTTGAC
>Ga0315294_10009823_pt1 | contig 10488 bp, 12 predicted proteins | sample YL17G13_40_MG_FD_203626 | JGI IMG/M metagenome (GOLD analysis project Ga0315294, IMG submission 203626) | Sediment microbial communities from Yellowstone Lake, YNP, Wyoming, USA - YL17G13_40 | ecosystem: Environmental > Aquatic > Freshwater > Lake > Sediment | place: USA: Wyoming | collected...
CCCTGAGGCGCTGTTCTATGAGTTCCGCGCCGGCCTTCGGTGGAAGGGCATCGAGTTGCACTACCTTCATGCGTGCCGGCATCCGCAGATGCTCTATGCCTTCTACTACCAGCCAGTAGCCGGTTGGGAAGGTGCCTACGATGAGATTGGCATCAAAATCAGTGGCAGGTGGAGCCCGAAGTAAAACTATTGATTTTTGCCCGCACAGTTACTACAGTTGATCCATGCCTGTCAGGAAAACATCAGCCGGCTATCGCTGGGGCGGACACGGGAAAGTCTACAAGGGCAAGGGAGCACGCGCCAAAGCGAGCCGTCAGGGACGAGCAGCCTACGCGCACGGATACCGTGGCGCCACCAAGCGGCGTCGGAGCAAGTGATTGCCGGTAGCCATCGCTGAAAAGTCAGAAACCGACCGCATCAACTACGAGCCGCTGCCCACACTGCGGCTCTTCCATGACGACAACTCCATCAACCGCTGCATCATAGGCCCTGTTGGCTCAGGCAAGACCACCGCGGCGGCCCTGGAGATCGGCGGCTTTATTCCGGAACACCTGTTCGACACATATGGGATAGCGAAGACACGCTGGGTGGTGGTGAGAAACACATACATTGAGCTCCGTGATAGTACGCTGCGCACGATAAGGGAATGGTTCCCCGAAGCATTCAATTCCAGCGATTGGTCTGAGAGTCGGATGGAACTTACGATCCGCGCAGAGGGCTACGAGGCGGAGATCTTGTTCCGCTCTTGCGATAGGCCCGAGCATATTCGGAAACTGAAATCCCTGGAGATCACTGGCTACTGGATCGACGAGTCCATCGAGGTCCCGCAAGCGATCAAGTTGATGCTGAAAAACCGCATCGGCCGCTTCCCCAAGAAATGCCCGGAGAAGTATGGCATTGAGACTAGCAACCCCCCGGAAATTGACGACCCCACCTATTCCGATTTCGCCTGGCACAAGCCCCCGCCGGGCCCGTTGCCACCGAGGCCGCCGCTACCTGGGCACTGCGGATACTGGCAACCTCCGGGGGAGAACACGAAGAATCTGCCACCCGACTACTACGCTCAACTGCGCCTAGTCTACCGCGACAACCCCGACTGGATAGAGATGTACATCGACGGCAAGCCCGGGGTCATGATCATAGGCAAGCTCGTCTACAACAACTTCCGTCGCGAGTACCACGTCGCCAAGGCCCCGATCCCCTGGCTGGGTGGGGAGTTGATCGTGGGCTGGGACAACAGCGGCAACTGTCCCGCCTGCGTGGTGGCGCAGATCCCCTCTCCCATGCGGGTCCATATCCTGCGCGAGTATTTTAGCGACCGCATGGGCATCGTCGACTTCACCAATTTCGTGGTGCACCAGCTTAACATGGAGTTCCGCGGCGCCAAGGACATCACGCACTGGGCAGATCCAGCCGGCAGCGCGCAGTATCCCAAGCGCGAGGGCGGCTTCACCAGCAACGCCGAGCTGATGCACGACTGCGGCGTGGACGTGCTGCCCAGCGAGCAGAACTTTCAGGCCCGCGTGGAGTCCGTCGATCAGATGCTGGCGCGCATCGAGGGCGTACTCATCGATCCCAGTTGCACGAGGTTGATCAACGGTTTTCTCGGCGGCTACTGCTACCCAGCGAATAAATCGCTTCAAGGCGAATTTTTGCCGAATGTGCTCAAGAACAAATATGCGCACCTGGCAGAAAGCCTGCAATATCTTATGGTTCGTATCTTCAAGCCGGACCTGCGCCCGGATGCTCGGGATCCGGTATTGAATCTTCCCTACCGCGACCATTATAATCCTCTTGAAGGTACTGGCTACGATCCTTTCTCCTGGCGCCCCGGAGGTGGCCGGAGCTGATGGCTGATTCAATCGTCCTCGAAAAAGAAAACAGCCTGAAGCAGGTGGAGCTCGCAAAAGAGCTGATCCGGCTTCTTGAACTGCACCGGGCCCGGCGCAAGCGCCACGAAGAGCGTTGGCGGGAAGTAGCGGAGTACATCCTCCCGGACCGAGAGATTCTGCTTCGCGGCGTCGACCAGAAGGGCATGACCACGCACGCCAACGTCTATGACGACATCGGAACCCACTGCCTGCACGTCTGGGCCGATGGCATCCTAGGCAACACAGCTTCGCCCAGCTCCCGGTGGGCGCGCTACAAGATACGGCAGAAGGAGCTGAATAAAATCAGCGAAGTCAAGCAATACCTGCAGGACTATGAAGAGCAGATGTACGACGAGTTCCAGGGCGGCGGCTTGTACAAGGCGTTGGGCATCTATCTTCGGGACCTGGGCAGCGTGGGCACCGCGAGCTGCTATCCGGGCGACAAGCCAGGCAAGCAGTATCTGTACTACAAGGTCTTCCACCCGGTAGAGATTTTCATCGGGGAAAACGAGCAGGGAGAAGTCGACATCGAGCTGCGCGAATACTACATCACCCTGCGCAACTTGGTGAACTACTTCGGGGAAGATGCCGTGGGCGAGAAGCGCGTGAAGCAGGCCGAGAAAAGCCCGTTGACGGAGGTCCGTTGCTTGTGGGCGCTGATCCCGCGGGAAGAGCGGATTGAGGGCCTGCTGCACTACCTGCACAAGCCTATCGCCAGCTTCTACGTCGACATCGAAATGGGGCGGATGCTGCGCGAGGAAGGCTTCGACGAAATGCCCATCATCACCGCCCGCTGCATCCAGGACGGCGGCGAGGAGTACGGGCGCTCGCCTGGCAGCAACGCAATCCGGGATGTGAAGATGGCCAGCGGCATGAGCATGGCCAACATCTTGGGCGCCCAGCGAATGGTGGATCCGGCCATGGACGCGCCCATCGAGCGCCGCGGTCAGATCTCCAAGAACCCTGGCGTCTGGAACTGGTACGATAGGCAATTCCCGGCAGGCAGCATCTATCCGATCCATCAGGGTATCCAGATGCCGGCAGGCTTCCAGCAGTTGCAGATCCTCGAAGAGCACGTGAAGCGGCACTTCTTCTACGACATCTTCCTACGCCTTCTCATGGAGCGCAAGCAGCAGACGGCGACCGAGGTCGAAGAGGTAATCGCCGAGAAGGCTGTAGTCCTGGCGCCTCTGGTCAACCAGTACCTGACCGAAGGCCCGGAGCGGATCATAGGCAGGACGGCTTCCATCGCGGGCCGCGCGGGCCGGTTGCCGACTCTTCCGCAGGTGATCATGGACTGGATTGCCGACAACCCGCTGAAGAGCAAGTACGGGATAAAAGTCGAGTTCATCGGGCCGCTGGCGGTGGCCCAGCAGCGGCAGTTCAAACGGCAGGGCATCCGGGGATTCACGGATGATCTGACCACTGTACCTTCACGGGACGCGGTACTCGATCGGCCCAACTGGGACGAGATCGTTGAGGACCTGGCCAACGCGCACGGGGTGCCGGAGAAGGACATCCGCACCGACGAGGAAGTGAGCAAGATCCGCGAGCAGCGGGTCAAGCTCCAGCAGGCCATGCAGGGGGCGGAGCTGGCCAAGACCGGCGCGGAGGCCGCCTCGAATATGAGTACGCGACCGCAACAGGGCAGCCCGATGGAAGCCATGATGAGCGGGGCCGCCTAATGGAGATCCTGGGACGGCAACAAACTGAAGAGGAAATCCGCGAACTGTACAAGGTCCACCTGACGCAGACGGCGCTCGGTCCTTACTGGCTGGCTCACTTCCTGCATGACGTCTGCCACGTTTTCGATGAAGTAGATCCCCAGGATGTGGAGCTGGTCACAAAGCAGAATGTCGGTAAAAAGGTTCTCAAGCTGGCCGGTATGGTCAGCGAAGCAAATATCGTAGAGCTGGTGCGGAGGCTGGTGGAAGCACCGGGCGCCGCGCCGCTGAGGGAGAAGACTTGAGACGTTCGGCTTTGTCCCTTGAAACTCGGAAGAAAATTAGTGATGCTCGCAAAGGGATGATATTTACTGCCGAACACCGCAAGCACTTGTCGGAGGCGCATAAGGGTCACCATCCTACCATGGAAACAAGCCGAAGACGATCACAGTCCATGATGGGGCACACGGTAAGCGCAACGACCAGACAATTGCTGTCAGCAAAAAACACCGGGAAGAAGTACGCCAAGAACGAGATCGGGAAAACATATGGTAGGCTAACAGTTCTTGAACGCGCTGGGACAAAAAATGGCGCGGTATATTGGCTTTGTCGCTGTAACTGTGGTGAGGAAACCATCGTTCAAGGGCGTGCATTCAGGACCGGGAATACACGGAGTTGCGGCTGCCTGCAAAGGGAAGCGGCAGCAAGGATAACAAGACTACAGCCTGGAGAGGCAGCTTTTCGCCGTGCGTTGGCAGCAATAAAAGGAAACGCTCGACGGCGCGGTTATGCGTTTGAGTTGTCGGATGAGGATGCTAGGGGCTACATGGATTCGCCATGTTTCTATTGTGGCGAAGTGGCAGCCAACAATTCTAAGAATCATTCGGGTAATGGTGATTATCACTATAACGGCCTCGATAGGGTCGAGAATATAAAAGGCTATGTTTCTGGAAACGTTGTTTCCAGTTGTCCCACATGCAATCGGGCAAAGGGAATTATGTCAGCGGAACAGTTCATCGCTCACTGTAAAACAGTAGTCGATGTCTGGACCAAAAGGAGACTATCGTGACTTTTACAAACGCGGTTTGTGTGGCCTTGATCGCAGGAAACGGCGTCATCGACAAACTGGAGCTTGAGACCAACATCCCCGTGACGCACCGGACCTTCCTGGCCACCTACCAGGCCAAGTTGGCGGCCAAGAGCACGACCAAGAGCGAGGATCGGCGCTTCCTGCATGTGCTGGAGGTGTGGATGATCCAGCGCCACAAGATCACGGCCTGAGCCTGATTCTCCGGCCGACACAAAAGGAGACCTGAATGGAACGACAGAACCTGATGGGACCCTTCGACCTGCACCTGCAGTGGTTCGGAGATCCTCCTCCCGCGCCGCCGCCGGCAGGCCCAGCTCCAACGCCGCCGGTTACGCCGCCCGCAGCGCCCCCGACACCGCCGGAGCCCGAGCTCAAAGCGGACGGCACCTTCTTCGCGCAGGCCAGCGACAAGTACAAGCGCGATCCGAAGTATCTCAAGGACATCCTGGGGGGCGAGAAGCCGCTGAAGAGCTGGGATGCCGTGCTCGATCGCATGTACGCCGCGGAGGCGCGCGCGACGGAGTTGCAGGCCAAACTGCCGGTGGCCCCGACGAAGGCGGAGGAGTACCAGTTCGACGAACTGAAGTTCCCCGACCACCTGGCGGGGGAACCATTCGCCAAACTGCGGGAGGGACTGACAGCCTTCATCAAGGCAGAAGACGAGACCCTGCGCGCGGATGCCCTCAAGCAGGGGCTCAGCAAAGAGGCCGCCAAGGCGGAGAGCAACCGGAACCATGCGCGGATTTTCGCCCAGCAGAAGGCAGCCCAGGATGAATACGCCAAGCAGCGCGAGGTGGGACTGACGGCGCTCAAGGCCGAATGGAAGGGCGACTTCGCGGCTCAGGAAGAACTGGCGCGGCGGGCGATCATGACCTTCGGTGGCGAAGCACTGGCGGCGGAGATTGCTGGGGGACCGGGTGGTGGCTTGGAGAACTCACCGAATCTGATCAAAGCCTTCAACAAGATAGGCAAGGCCATCGGCGAGGGGCAGCTAGTGCCCGGCAAGGCCGGCCCCGCGGCACCCACCAAAGAGCAGGCGGAAGCCGAGCGCATGAAAAAGCGCTACGACAAGAGCCCCGAGCTCACCGGAGCGCCGGCGGCTGGCCCGGTGGTCGACCAGGTGGCCTTGGATCGGCTGGCGAAGCGTTATCCAACGCAGGCTGCGGGAATGAAGAAATGAGCGAAAAAATGACCCCTGCTCAACAGGAAGAGAACTGGAAGGCCGAGAGCGACGCTCGCACCCTGGCCATGGCCGATGCCATCAGCGGAGATCCCGAGCGGATGAAACGGGCGCAGAAGGCTGCCGCGGGATTGGTTAAAGACGAAGAGGAGCGCGAGGAGGAGCAGCGAGTGATGACCGACGCACTCAAGCGCCTGGCCCAGAAGCGCGCCAGCAAGGCCCAGTACAAGGGCCGCTACCCAAAATCGGAGTGAGGCCATGAACGAGCAGAAGCCTCTGACCCTCGAGGATCTGGACTTCATCGAGATGGTGAAGATCCCGGAGTACGTCAGTTACGGCTGGGTGAATGCGTGCGAGGACCTACGGAAGGTGATCGCCGAAGCAAGGCGGCTCATACAAGAGCTCACGAAAAAGACCGAAGAGGTACAGCTTCTTTCGCAGAAGACATCCGCAGAGATCCACGAAATCAGCGAAGAGTTGCATCAGCGCAAGGAGCAGTCGGCGATCTTCGAGGAAGATAAATGAAAATCACCAGCTCAGGCGCCCTGCGTTCGGTGCGCTTCTCCGTGGAGATCCCGCAGACCGACTTAGCCGGCCTAGAGAAAGAGAATTGGCGCAAGGTCGTGGAATACCTGAAGGCCGCCCGCAGGAGCCAGGGATCTGAGGCGCTGACATGGTTACGGAAGGCTGTCGCGGTCCTGGAACAGGAGCAGCGCTATCGAAAGCCGGTTCCTCGGAAGCGGTTTTTTTTCTGGCGCAAGAAGGCCGACAAGTCGGATCTACCCCCCGTTGAACTCCGCGATCTTGGCGGGATCGAAAGTCGAGAATCATTCGGGAGCAGCTAAACCATGGGCGCGTTATACGATCCAGGAAGAGAAGGCTTTCTCGACGGCTCTATTGACTGGGACACCGACGACATCCGCGCGATCCTGATAAAAACAGGATATAGCTTTTCGGCTGCACACAAGTTCGTCAGCGATCTGACGCCCGCCTCTTACGACAACGGCAGAAGCGCGTCCCTGACAGGGAAGGCAGTCACCAACGGCATAGCGGATGCGGCGGATTCCAGCCTGGCCGCCAACGCGGCGACGCTGTCGATTGCCGTGGGACTCTACAAGTACAACGCCGCAGATGCGGCCGCGCGTCTGATCGGCTACATCGATTCAGGTACAGGCCTTCCCTTCACGCCGGCAGCCGGACAGACCGTCAACCTGCTCTGGAGCGACGGCGCGAACCGGATATTTAAACTCTGAGAGGGCCGGATGTTATTACTGGGAACCACCGACAAGCTGCAACTCGTCACTAGCGCCGCGATCGCCATCGACGTTACCGCGCACTTTGTAGACAGCGGAGCTCCACCGACCCCGCAGAACCCGCAAGTCACGGCGATCACTACGGCTACGACCACGGACATCGTGGCCGCACCCGGAGCAGGTCAGCGCAACGTGCAGAGCCTGCTGGCGCGGAATAAGGGCGCTTCGAGTAACGATTTGACCGTCGTTCTAAACCGCAGCGCCACGACCTATGAATTGTTCAAGGCTACGCTGCAGGCCGGCGAGACCCTGTCCTACCTCGACGGCGTGGGATTCCAGGTAAGGGATGCCAACGGGGCGGTCAAGGTCGCGCAGAGCGGATCGGGCCGATGGCTCAAGACTACGGTCCTGAGCGCGGGGACTGTCTTCACGACAGGCCCGGAAACAAAAAGCATTTACGTACGCCTGCAGGGCGGAGGAGGGGGCGGGGGCGGCTGTACTTCCGTGGCCAGCGCCGCGGGCGCGGGAGGCGGGGGCGGCGCCGGGTCTTATGCCGAGAAAACCTTCACCGTCACTCCAAACACCAACTACACCTATGCCATCGGTGCTCTGGGAGCGGGCGTGTCGGGAGCAGCCGGAGCGAACGGCGGCAGTTCCACTTTCGTGGTTGGAGCTACTACCGTCACGGCGCCTGGGGGCGCGGGCGGAACGCTGGGAACTGCGGCCACGACGTTGACTGCAAGGCTGGGAGGCGCAGGCGGCGGCATCTCAACGAACGGCGATCTGAACGCCGCCGGGGAGAACGGAGAACCCGGTTTTGTGCTGATCGTCGCTACTGCCATCGGGCACGGCGGGAATGGCGGCGGCTCGGTGTTCGGGAAAGGCGGGATTGGCGTCATCGCGGCAGCCAACGGAAATGCCGCGATCGGCTACGGAGCCGGCGGTGGCGGGGCGCTCACGGGTGCCTCAACGGTGCGCACCGGCGGCAACGGAACCGCTGGAGTGATCGTGGTTGACGAATACGCATGACAGGCTGGTTCAGTCCTCTCCTTCGCATCGAGGGTTGGTTTGATCCGATCCGGTTGCCAGAGGGCTGGTTCGATACAGAGTTCATCCAGGCTGCTGCAGGCGGCTCCTATACCCTCAGCGATCTTGGAAACATCGCCAGCGCGGAGGCCCTCGGGGGGATTTCGCTTGCCGCAGTACTATCCGGGATCGGAAACATCGCCAGCCAGGAAGCTATAGGCAGTCCTTCCATCGCCGCGAGTCTGGGGAGCCTGGGAGCTATTACGAGCGGAGAAGCCTTCGGCCCACTGGCCATATCACTTAATCTTCAGCCGGCCGGGATCCCTTCTCAGGAAACTTTCGGGAACATATCCATCACGCTAGAACTTCAGCTGATAGGGATTGCATCGGAAGAGGCTTTCGGTACAATAACGATAGAACTCGTTGGAAATGTCGAGATTGAGATTGGAGGAAAACCAATGAAACTACTGAATCAACTGATCGGTCGGAAGGTCCTGATCCTGGGCTTCAACGGCGCCATCGCCGCAGCCGAGGAAGATCTCTGGGACGCTTCCCAGGACTGGCTCCCCTTCGCTGCGGCGGTGACACTGGATATATCCAGCGGTAGCGCTGCGGACATAATGACTTCCGGCACAGGAGCCTGGAGCCTGCAACTCATCGGCCTGGACGCCGCCGGCAAGCTGCAAACAGAGGACATCGCTCTCAACGGCCAGACGGCCGTCGTGAGCACCAAGGCCTACTTGCGGCTGCTGGGCGCGGAGGTCCTCAGCGTGGGAACTGGTCTGAAGAACGCCGGTATCATCTACATCGCCGATTCGGTCGTCACCCAGACCGCCGGCGTGCCATCGGACCTGACCAAACTCTGCGGTTGGATCGCCGTCGGCATGAACCGCACCATGAGCGGGTTCTACACCATCCCCGTGGGCGCCGGCAGCTACAAGTTCAAGCAGTTGTACCTGACGGCCAGGGCGCAGATCGTCACCTACTACCTGCTGACCCGCACCTACGGCGGGATCTGGATCTACCAGATGCCGTTCACCCTGGCGGCCGGCTCGGACCGGGATCACCGGCCGGAGTACGAGTTCCATTTCGCCGAGAGGACGGACTTGAAGATCCGGGCCATCGCAGCGGTTACTGGCGGGGTCGGATCCGCCCACATGGTTCTTGAGAAGATCCCTGGCTGATCCGAGCGTTCGGATGAAGCGCATCATCTTCTGCCTGCCCGGGGCCCCGACGATGGAAGCCGCCATGAGCTGGGACGCACTAGTGCGGGAAGCCTCCCGGCCTGAGCGTGGCCTGAAGCTGGAAGTCATTCGGGGCTACAACTCCAGCGTCACCCACTGTCGCAACAACATCCTGGAGGAAGGCGTCTCGGGGCCGCGGAAGGAAGCGAAACCCTTCGGCGGCCGGCCCTACGACTTCATGATGTGGATCGACAGCGATAGCGTCTACACGCCCGAGGACTTCTTCCGCCTGTTGGAAGCGGACAAGGACATCATCACGGGCATGGTGCCGATGAACGCTGAAGGAGCTGCCGGCGCGTTCGGCCTGGTCGAGGGGCCCCTGAGCAAGTACGTGAATCTGGGCGCGCTACGCCAGGACGCGCGCATGCGCGACTGGCATTTCTGCGGCTTCGCCTTCCTGCTGGTGCGCCAGGGTGTGTTCGAGGCGCTTGATTTTCCATGGTTCCAGGAAGTGCCCTACGAAGAAGACGGGCGCGTGATCCTCCCGGGTGAGGACATCGATTGGTGTCGGCGCATCCGGGCGAAGGGCTTCAAGATCTGGGCCCATCCCGCGGTGCGCATCGGACACGACATTCGTATGGTAGTCCGCGTTCCTGGCCCACCCGTGGATGCCATCGACCAGTACGACGAGGCCTGGCGCCTCAGTCGGCCGGCCCTGGAAGCGCTCCGGGATCTTCTGGAGCAGAGGAAGCCCAAGAAAGTGCTGGAGATTGGACCCGGGGCCAGCTCCTTCGTGGTCCTGCCCTGGTGTCTGGCCAACGGAGCCGTCTATCAGGCGCTGGATCATCAGGGGCCGTACAGCGAGAAACATTTGGCGAATCTCAAAAAGGCGGGCCTACCGACCGATACAACCTTCGCTGTTGCCTTGGACCGGGAAGGCGCATGGTACTCACGGGTGCCTCTGGCGATCGATCAAGAGGTACCCTACGATTTGGTGATCGTGGACGGCCCAGTAACTGGGAGGGCGTGTCCGGCTGCTCTTGCCGCATACGAGCGCTGGGGGAATCCGCACACCATATGGGTTTTCGATGACACGAATCGGGAAGAGGAGTTTAAAGCCGCGATGCATGTCGCCGGCAATAGGATGATCCGGCGCATTCAAGACCCGCAATACCCGCGCACAACCATCCTCTTGATTCCCTTGAAAGAACTTGACGCGC
>Ga0315294_10009824_pt1 | contig 10488 bp, 9 predicted proteins | sample YL17G13_40_MG_FD_203626 | JGI IMG/M metagenome (GOLD analysis project Ga0315294, IMG submission 203626) | Sediment microbial communities from Yellowstone Lake, YNP, Wyoming, USA - YL17G13_40 | ecosystem: Environmental > Aquatic > Freshwater > Lake > Sediment | place: USA: Wyoming | collected...
CAGTATAAAAATCCTAAATACTAAACTCTAAATCCTAAATAAATTCGAAGAGCCAAATACCAAATTCTAAACGAATCCGCCGGGGGCGGGGTTGGTTTTTTAATTGTTTTTTCGCCGGTGAAGGCGGTCTGCCACCAAGGCACCAAGGCACGAAATTTTTTAATCACAGATCCCCGCCCCTGCCTTCGCAGGGGTGACATTCCTGCGCGGGGACAAGTTTCACGGATTACTCGGATTTATTTCACCACGAAGGACACCGAGAAACACAGAGGATTTTTAGACACGGTCCCCGCCTGCGCGAGGATGACAACATTAACACTGATTTACACGGTAGATTTGCTTTAAGGCGTCCCTTAGGGACATTAAATTCAAACCGCGTACCTTACTTACAAGTAAACTTGCCGTCGGCTCGTCATTTTGAATTTTAGGCTGCGCCTTTGTTGAAACAAAACACGGTTACGCCACCGGTAACCTATTCCTTAAACCCTATACCCTACCCCCTAAGTCTACACTTTTTCATTGTTTTTTCGCCGGGGAAAGCGGTCTGCCACCAAGACACGAAGGCACAAATTTTTTTAATCGCTGATTACGCTGACCCGCCGTCGCTAAAGCTTTGGCGGGCAAGTTTCTCGGATTATTGTATTCCCTAAAACGCTTAATTTTCTTTGTTTTTTCGCCGGTGAAGGCTGTCGCCACCAAGACACTAAGACACGAAATAGTTTTGAGTTAAAAACTAAAAGTTAAAAGTGAAAAGTTGAGGAACCGCCGGAGGCGGACTAAAGAAAATTGCAGTTGCTGCCAAGGGCTGCGATGAGGAACAGGCAGTATTACGCAGGCGCAAAACGCCGCAGTAAAATAAAAGATTACCGAACCGTAGGCAGTAACTGCCTTCACCACGGCGGAGATTTTACCGTTGACCCCGAACCTTCAGTTGATTCAAATTCGAATATTCGAAGGTGCTGGTTGAGTTTGAGAAGAAACCACGGATTTCGTGGATTTTCGCAGATTTTTTCTGAAATTATCCGCATCAGAAAACCTTTTGAATAAAGAACTTATAGAAAAAATACACTTGACAAGGTTAAGTATGATTGAGTATGTTGATAGTATGAATTGGAGATTTATTTCAAAAATAATAGTTTTTTATAAGCAGGCAAAAACCCACTTTTTATTTCCTATCCTTACATTTGTTACAGGATGGTGGTTTAGTATGTGGATAGCAAAGTGGACAACAAACCCTATATTCGGAGCAATTGGTATTGCGGCAACTATATATTTGACAGTCGTGATTCTCTTATCCTCGAACAGTTATTTTCGGAATAAATCTAAAGCCTACCGTTTTTGCATAAATTGTTTCATCCCTGCGATTATTTGTATCGCAGTCGTATGGCCTTTTTGGGATAAATTAATTGCTATATTTCCATCTAACTCAAACGAAAACATATTTATAAACCACACTATTCGGAAAAATATTGTTTCTTCTACCCATCCTTATAAATATGAGTTACTAGTTGAGTTTGGTGCGCGTTATTATGAATCAAATGGTGTTGACTTGGAAATAAACACAGGAAACGCTCACGAAAATATAGAAGTGTGGTGGGATAAACCTCATCTGAAACAGAAAAGTCCATCTTTTGTTGATATTAATCAACCAGTTATCACTGATTACGGAGGTGGTACATCTCAAGCGGTTGTTTACACTCATATAATTTCGCAAGATATAACAAAACCGCCAATTTACAAATTGAAGCTCGGAAGAAGTTATATTGTTCCAGAAAAGAGAAGTTTTTATCTACTTTTTCAGGGCAATAAACCATTAAAATTAAAAAGTGCTAAATTCGAAGGTAAAAATTTTTTTATAAAGTAAATAAGGAAAATAAATAGTGGCAGTTTATTTTTCCCTGCCGCGAATTATTTTACGATTGCGTGGTACTCTCCTGTCGCTTTCGCTCCAGGCTCTGTTGACCCGGCGCTGACGCTTAGGGCTCTGAACCCCCGCCATACGAACGATGACGAACCCCTTAGCAGGCTAAGGGGCTAAATATTATTGATGGCGGGGCGGTTCCTTATATCCCCTTGATTGTTCATAGATTTAAGGTATAATAGTTTTTTTAGAACTCCGAGAAATCCAAATGGAGAATGGTCATGGGCAAAAAAGTGTATGTTGGAAATATGGGTCCTAATGCTGACCAGGCAAGCCTGGAAGCATTGTTTTCAGTATTTGGAAAGGTTGAAAAGGCTTATATAGTCATTGACCGCCAGACAGGCAAGAGCAAGGGTTTCGGTTTTGTCGAGATGAGCAGTGATGCAGAGGCTAAAGCGGCAATAGCCGCACTGGATGGAAAAGAGTGCGGCGGATACACGGTTAAGGTTAATGAAGCAAAAAGCAAAGGGTAACCGAATAACAGTCCGCCATAGGCGGATAAAATTACAGAAAACAGAGATTAACGAACCCCCTGATATCCGCCTGAGGCGGATAAAAATCAGGGGGCTAAATGTGGCGGGAAGTTAAGTTTGGCGAATTGGCCGTCCGAAGCGGAGAAATTTGAACAGTAGAACAGGTGAACAAAGTAAAACCACTACTTAAAATTAGGCGAGGCAAATTCTCCAAAATATTTTTTAGCAGCTTCGTCGTAGGCTTTCGCGGCCCCGGTGAGATAGTTTTCAAAGAAAACATCTCACGGGGTAAACTTCTATTAGAATGTAGGTTTGGGATTAAGGAAAGTTTAAGGAGGCGAATTCACCGTGATATAGTATAGCTGCTTTATCGTAAGCATGGGCGGCATCCTCCTCACTGTCAAAATGGCCGAGAAATTTTCTATGGCCGTTACATTTGATATCCGCACGATATTTATTTCTTTGTTTGTCGTAACAGACGCCTTTGTATTTTGAGCCGGTTTTCTTTGACGTTTTCCTGCAGTTATAGTTATTTTGAGCAGGAGTAGCTATGCGGAGATTTTCTTTCCTGTTGTCGAGTCCCTCGCCGTATTTGTGGTCAACGACGAAACCCGGCGGCGGCTTCATAATCTGACGATGCATCGATATGAATTTTCTTTTGCCGTTCTCGCGGCCGAGCATTCGAACGGCGTAAAAATTATCATTAACGCTTCTTGCCGCATACCATTTATGGGCATTTAGTTTTTCGTAATCTTCGGGGTCAACGATAGCGAATTTGCCCTGCGTAAGCTCGATTTTCCTGAATACGCAGCCGTAGTGGCGAATCCTGTAGCGCAGCAAAAGCCATACGCTGAGGCGTTCTAAACAATCGGGAATCGGGATTTTGAGATAAGATTTGGACATTTCTTTTAGCGTACTGTTTACCGTTCACAGCCTACTGTTCACTTTTTGCTTAACTTTGTGGGTATTTTGCCATATTTTAAATAAAAGTCAAGAAAAAAAGAATTTAAATTACAAATAAGAAGACAAATAATATCTTTTTAAGAACAGTCTTGTTAGTTTTAGAGTAATATAGTAGTATCCGGCGTTTTACCGACGACTATGTAAACCCCCACACCTATTTACAATGTGGCGAAAAACTTAATAAAATATTCAATACTGCTTCGGCCGGTTTTCAAAATGCTCAACCAAGGTGTAAATAGGTGTGGGGGTAAAGCTATCTTCTTTTTTTGCCGATATTTATGATATATTTGCGGACTTTATAGCTGCCTTTCGGCGGAGCCGACGGGGACGGAGTCTAAGAAGTTTACAGTGAACAGTGTACAGTTTACTGTAAACTGTCAGCAGTAAACTGTAAACTAAGGGAAATTTTGACTACTACATCCATAGTAACAGGGGGGGCGGGATTTATCGGCTCGCATCTGTGTGAATACCTCTTGGCCTGCGGACAGAAAGTCGTTGTTGTTGATGATTTGAGCACGGGCAGCATTGCCAATATTCAGCATCTGCTTTCAGACAGTAATCCCTTCGGCTGCGCTCAGGGCAGGTTTAAGTTTATTGAAGGTTCTGTCCGTGATATAGATTTGATGAGAAAGGTTGTTGAACGGGGGGATTGTATTTATCATCTTGCCGCCGCTGTGGGGGTCAATCTGATAGTTGAAAGGCCTGTTCATACCATAGAGACCAACATTCACGGTACAGAAGTGGTGCTTTCGGTAGCCAACCAGCTCTGCAAAAAGGTTCTTATAACTTCGAGCAGCGAAGTTTACGGCAAAAACGAACAGGTACCTTTCAAAGAGGACGATGATACAATTCTGGGCAGCACAAAATTTTCCCGATGGTCTTATGCCTGCAGCAAGGCAATAGATGAATTTCTTGCCCTTGCTTACAGGCGGCAGTACGGCCTGGCTGTGATTATTGTAAGGCTTTTTAATACCATAGGGCCGAGGCAAACCGGCAGATACGGGATGGTTGTGCCGAGATTTATAGACTGGGCATTGAAGAATGAGCCTCTGTTGATTTACGGTACAGGAAAGCAGAGCAGAAGTTTTACTTATGTCGGAGATGTAATAAGGGCAATGGCGGCTCTTATGGAACTGAAAAGTGCCGACGGCGAAGTCTTTAATATCGGCTCAACTGAGGAAATAAGTATCGAAGGGCTTGCAGATAAGGTTATCGAAAAGACACACAGCAAAAGCCACAAGGAATACGTTCCCTATTCCAAGGCATACGGCCAGGGATTTGACGATATGCAAAGGCGATTGCCCTGTCTTGAAAAGATAAAGCGCGCAATCGGATATGAGCCGAAGGTGGGACTCGATGAAGCGATTGAAATTATTACTGACAAACGGGGCAAAGATGAGTAGACTGCTATCCTTATTTTGCTTTGAGAGATTGGATTAGGATGGGTTTATCGCTAATTACTGGAGGAGCCGGTTTTATCGGCAGCAACATGGTAAGGTTCCTGCTTGAGAAAGGCCAAAAGGTTCGGGTTCTTGATAATTTTGAGACTGGAAGACGAGAGAATCTGGCTGAAGTTACCGGCCGAATTGAGCTTATTGAGGGCGATATTCGCGATATGGATACGGTCCGGCGAGCAGCAGCCGGTGCAGAGGTTGTTTATCATCTGGCGGCGCTTGGTTCTGTGCCGAGGTCCGCTAAAGACCCCGCTACCAGCCATGATGTCAATGTAAATGGTATAGTGAATATGCTGATTGCGGCGCGTGATGCGAAGGCAAGGCGTTTTATCTTTTCATCAAGCTCATCGGTATATGGTCAAAGCAAAGTGCTGCCGCAGCATGAAGGTCTGCCGCTTGCGCCAATTTCGCCATACGGGGCGACGAAGGCTGCGGGGGAAATTTACTGCAGGACTTTTTATGAAACTTACGGTCTGCAGACTATAAGTCTGCGATATTATAATGTCTTCGGGCCAAGACAGGACCCGACAAGTCAATATGCAGCGGCCATACCGCTGTTTGTCTCGGCACTCTTGCGGGATAAAGCGCCTACGATATTTGACGACGGCCAGCAATCAAGAGGATTTACATATATCGACGATGTAACAGAGGCAAACTGGCTTGCGGCAAATATGAAAGAAGCACATGGCGAAGCTGTCAATATTTCCACAAAAAATGCCATTACTGTAAATACGGTTGTAAACGTAATAAGAAAACTTATGGGCAAAGAAAATATCAAGCCTGTTTATGCACCGCCAAGGCCGGGAGATATAAAACATTCACTTGCGGATATTACTCGGGCGAAGGAAGTAATAGGTTATGAACCTTTTATCAGCTTTGAAGAAGGTATAACAAAGGCTATTGATTGGTACAGGGAAAACCTCTGATTTTGAAAGGTTTGTAAATGGCGAAGAAAAGAGGGAAGAGAGTGCCTTTCGTAGGTATTGTCGGGATGGGTTATGTGGGGCTGCCTTTGGCCCGCGAATTTGTTGGGGGTGGTGCAAAGGTGCTGGGCTTCGATATCAATCTTGAGCATGTAAAAAAGATTAACAGCGGGATAAGCCCTCTCAAACACGTATCTTCGGAGGATGTCGGCAGGATGGTCAAGAGCGGCAGATTCCGTACGACAACGAAGATGAACGAGCTGAGCAAGCCTGATGCGATACTGATTTGTGTTCCGACGCCGCTTACGGAAAATCGTGAGCCGGATATGCAATATGTTGTTGCTACCTGCGAGACGATTTCGAAATATTTGCGCAAAGGACAGCTTGTTGTGCTGGAAAGTACGACATATCCGGGTACGACACGGGAATTGATGAAACCGATGCTTGAAAAAAGCGGCTTAAAAGCAGGCAGGGATTTTTATCTTGCTTTTTCGCCGGAACGTGAAGACCCGGGCAATAAGCAATTCCATACGGCAACAATTCCGAAAATCGTCGGCGGATATGACAAAAAAAGTCTCAGGGCGGCTCTCGATATCTATAAGTACGCCATTGAAGAGCTCGTACCGGTAAAGTCCTGCGAGGTTGCCGAATCTGCCAAGATTCTCGAGAATATGTACCGATGCGTCAACATTGCGATGGTCAATGAATTAAAGCAACTTTTTGACCGAATGGGAATTGACGTCTGGGAAGTCATCGAGGCGGCGGGAACAAAGCCGTTTGGTTTTCAGAAGTTTTTCCCGGGCCCGGGTCTGGGCGGACACTGCATACCCATTGACCCGTTCTATCTGACATGGAAGGCAAGGGAATACGGTATGCCGACGCGGTTCATTGAGCTGGCAGGAGAGATAAATACCAATATGCCGCACTACGTGATTATGAAAACTATGGAGGCGATGAATGAAAAAGGAAAAAGCCTGAAAGGCTCGAAAGTTCTGGTTCTGGGTCTTGCATACAAAAAGGATATCGACGACGTGCGCGAATCGCCGTCGATTGAGCTGATTGAGCTTCTGAGACAAAAGGGCGCAAGAGTCGATTACAACGACCCGTATATTCCGATGACGCACAAAATGCGCGAGCATGACCTGAAAATGAAAAGCAGACTGCTAAGCGCCAAAGTGCTCAGGGGCTGTGATATTGTCGTGATAGCGACCGACCACAGCTGTTACGATTATAACTGGATTGTTAAGAACGCGAAAATGGTTGTTGATACCCGCAATGCGACGGCAAATGTAAGAAGCGGTCGAAATAAAATAGTCAAAGCATAAGATATGGTTTACGGAGTTTTTTGATGCAGGTGCCATTGCTTGATTTGAAAGCGCAGTATGCGAGGATTAAAAACGATGTTCTGGCGGCAATAGGAGAAGTTCTCGACAGCCAGGTTTGTATCGGCGGACCTAAGGTCAAGGAGCTTGAAGATAAAATAGCGCAAATCAGCAACTGTAAGTTTGCAGTTGGAGTTTCCAGCGGCACCGATGCTCTGCTTGTAAGTCTTATGAGTCTTGGTATAGGCGGCGGCGATGAGGTGATTACGACACCTTTTACTTTTTTTGCCACCGCAGGCAGTATTGCTCGCGTTTGTGCAAAACCTGTTTTTGTCGATATTGACCCGGCGACCTACAATATAAATCCGGTGCTGATTGAAAGGGCAGTAACCAAAAAGACAAAGGTAATTATGCCCGTGCATCTTTTCGGCCAGATGACCGATATGGACCCTATAATGGATGTTGCCAAAAGACATAATCTTTATGTCATTGAAGATGCGGCTCAATCCATCGGCAGCACTTACAAGGGCAAAAAAGCCGGCAGCATTGGCATCTGTGGATGCTTTAGTTTTTTCCCGAGCAAAAATTTGGGCGGCATCGGCGACGGCGGAATGGTCATTACAAATGATGAAAAGCTGTACCATAAGCTTTTTATCATGCGCAATCACGGCAGCGAGCCAAAGTACTATCATAAATTTATCGGCGGCAATTTCAGACTCGACCCAATACAGGCAGCAGCCCTGCTGGTAAAGCTGCCTTATCTGGATGAATGGTCGCAGGCGCGGAGAAAAAATGCCGCATATTACAACAAAAAATTTGCCGGCCCCTTAGGGGCAGGCACCGCTGTTAAGACGCCATTCATCAGTCCTGACTGTGTTACTATTTGCTATCAATATGTAATAAGAGTGCCCAGACGCGATCAGGTAGTAGAGCACTTAAAGAAACAGAATATCGGCTGTGAGGTTTATTATCCTGTGCCGTTGCACCTGCAGGAATGTTTCAGTTATCTCGGATTTAAAAAGGGCGATTTCCCTGAATCTGAAAAGGCGGCCAAGGAGGTTCTGGCTCTGCCTGTTTATCCGGAACTTACCGACCGGATGAAAGATTGTGTTGTTGAAGCTGTTCTTGAGGCGTTGAAATAATTAGGGGAAAAAAATGAAAAAGGCATTGATTACAGGTATCACAGGCCAAGATGGGTCATATTTAACGGAGTTTCTGCTCAAAAAAGGGTATGAGGTTTATGGTCTTATTCGCAGAAGCTCATCGTTCAATACTGAAAGGATTGACCATATATATCGAGACCCGCACGAAAATCCAAAACTTAAACTTATTTATTCGGATTTGACCGATGGCAGTAATCTTCATTCGATATTAAATGATATAAATCCTGAAGAAGTTTATAATCTTGGCGCACAGAGCCATGTCAGGGTCAGTTTCGACCAGCCGATTTATACTGCCAATGTCGATGCATTGGGAACGCTTAGAGTTCTTGAGGCGATTCGTTCGATGAAAAGGCCTGCAAAATTTTATCAGGCATCGAGCAGCGAAATGTACGGCAAGGTAGTTGAGACGCCTCAGACGGAAAAGACACCTTTTTACCCGCGAAGCCCTTATGCATGCGCCAAGGTTTATTCGTACTTCCAGACAATCAATTACAGAGAGGCTTACAAAATTTTCGCCTGCAACGGGATATTGTTCAATCACGAATCGCCGCGGAGAGGTGAAACTTTTGTTACGAGAAAAATTACAAGAGCCGCTACAAGAATAAAGCTCGGCCTGCAGGACAAGCTCTATCTCGGCAATCTGGATGCCAAACGCGACTGGGGCTATGCAGCCGATTTCGTCGAAACTATGTGGCTCATGCTGCAGCAGGAAAGACCCGATGATTATGTGATAGCCACAGGCGAAAATCATTCAGTGAAAGAATTTCTTGACGAAGTTTTCGGCTATCTTGGTCTTGACTGGAAAGAGTATGTTGAAATTGACCCAAAGTATTACAGGCCGACAGAAGTTGATATACTGCTCGGCGACCCTTCGAAGGCAAAAAGAGTATTAGGCTGGAGTCCGAAGGTGGGGTTTAAGGAACTTGCCAGAATAATGGCTGATGCCGATATGGAACTTGCCCGTCAGGAAAAAGTGATTGCTGAACATCAGGCGAACAGCAAGAGAGGCAGATGAGCAGCTTTTTTGAAAAAAGGCGGATAGTTGTTACCGGCGGCGCAGGTTTTCTGGGGAGATATGTTGTTGAGGGGCTAAAAAAACGAGGCTGCAAAAATATCCTTGTGCCGCTGATTGAGGAATACGACCTTGTGCAGCCCGGAGATATCAAGAGAATGTATGATACGATGAAACCTGATATTGTGATTCATCTTGCTGCTATTGTAGGCGGTATCGGTGCAAACAGAGAGCATCCGGGAAAGTTTTTTTATGACAACCTTATGATGGGCGTACAGCTTATTGAGCAGGGACGGCTGCGAGGAATCGAGAAATTCGCAGCTATCGGGACGGTTTGTGCGTATCCGAAGTTTACTCCCGTGCCGTTTAAGGAAGATGACATCTGGAACGGCTATCCGGAAGAAACAAATGCTCCTTATGGGCTTGCCAAGAAAATGCTTCTGGTTCAATCGCAGGCATATCGTGCTGAATACGGGTTTAATTCGATATTTCTTCTGCCGGTCAATTTATATGGGCCGGGAGACAATTTCGACCCTGAATCAAGTCATGTCATTCCGGCTTTGATAAAGAAGTGTATGGATGCTATCAAGGCGGGAGACGATTATATTGAATGCTGGGGCACCGGCAGCGTGTCGCGGGAATTTATTTACGCAGAGGATGCGGCCGAAGGAATTTTGCTCGCGACAGAATTTTATAATGGTTCTGAACCGGTTAATATCGGTGCAGGATTTGAGATAACTATAAAGGATTTGGTTGAGAAAATTGTTCGGCTGACCGGCTTTAAAGGCAGAATTCGCTGGGACAGCAGCAAACCTGACGGTCAGCCGAGAAGATGTCTTGATACAAGCAAGGCAAAGAAATTATTCGGCTTCGAGGCGAAGACCGATTTTGACACCGGTCTGAAGCAGACAGTTGAGTGGTATAAAAAGAATATAACATAATTTTACGGGATTGTGATGAAAATATCTATTGTAGGAGTTGGTTACGTCGGGCTTGTAGCTGCCGGTTGTTTGGCAGAAAGCGGTAACCATGTAATCTGTGTCGATAGCGACAAAAAGAAAATTGAAGACCTCAAAAAAGGCGTTATTCCAATTTATGAGCCGGGACTTGCTGATATTGTCAAGGATAACGAAAAGGCAGGAAGGCTTTCATTTACGACCGATTTAAAGGCGGCAGTTGATAATTCAAAATTGATTATTCTGGGCGTGGGGACTCCCAGTGCTGATGATGGTTCGGCTGATATTTCGGCGGTTCTCG
>Ga0315294_10009827_pt1 | contig 10487 bp, 7 predicted proteins | sample YL17G13_40_MG_FD_203626 | JGI IMG/M metagenome (GOLD analysis project Ga0315294, IMG submission 203626) | Sediment microbial communities from Yellowstone Lake, YNP, Wyoming, USA - YL17G13_40 | ecosystem: Environmental > Aquatic > Freshwater > Lake > Sediment | place: USA: Wyoming | collected...
TAGAATTGAATGCGTACATGAACCTGAAGAAAAAGGGTCAGAATGTGCTGCTGGCGATGTGCGACGCTGAGATATTGGGGAAAACGCTGCGCGAAGGGAAGATAGTGTTTCAGGTGAAAGAGGACTTCTACAAGGGCAGAGAAGTGAATGTTGAAGAGGCCGTTTGCATGATAGAGAACTGCACGATAATCAACATGATCGGGCGGAACGTGGTTAAAGAGGCCATAGAAAAGGGGTACGTGCATCCTGAAGCCGTTCTGAACATTGAAGGAATACCCCACGCACAAATAGTGAAGCTGTAGGGCAAATAGTCAAACTCTCACTTTCTCTTCCTGAACAGCTTTGCACCGTTGAAGTCGCAGACGTATTCAAACCCACACTCTATCAAGCTGCAGGCTTCCTGCTCAGTCCTAGCAACCTTTGATGCATAGTCGTCGTTTGAACCCTGAAAATGGACGCTTTCCAAGTCTATGTAGAGCAACGTGTTCTTGCAGTCCTTGTGTCCAAGGAACTTCATGACGTACAGTACATCCATGGTTTGGTGGTATAATTGAGTTGCCCGCCAGTGTCGAAGCGTATGAAAGGTGATCTCCAGTATTCGTGGGTTCTGCAGTTTGGCGGCTATGGTTTTCCTTTGTTTTGGCATGATGTTTTTCATAGCGGTTACGCTTGTTCCCCCGAAGACGAATTGGTTGCGTCGTTTCAGGTGGTCCAGAAATGCGGTTATGCAATGACGGCGATTTCAGCGATGCAAGCTGGGAGCCTGCGTCGAACACGAGGTACTGGAGCCTAGACTCGGGCGACGGAGTCAAGACCGTACATGTTCAAGTCAAGGACGTTGCGGGTTTAGTGTCTCAGCCATTCAGCGACTCGGTCGTCCTCGATACTTCAGCTCCTCAAACGAGCTGCAACTACAGCAACGTGTGGCATGCTTCTGACTTCAATATCCAGCTCACAGCACTTGATCTCTTTAGCAATAACACAGAGACATACTACAGGGTAAATAGTGGACCGTTATTGAATCTGACAGCCAACGGATTACCTTTCATTTCGGAAGAGCGTCGGAACAATACACTTGAATACTGGAGCGTAGATCTAGCCGGAAACGTTGAAACTCCTCATATCCTGCCGGAATTGAAGCTGGACAAGACTGCACCCACGGCTTTTTTCAATCTGTCGAAACGAAGTATCGAAGCAGGCAGGCGAAACTGGACGCATCTGGCTCTTCTGACGCGTGCTCTAGTATTATTACTTATTCGTGGGATCTGGGCGATGGGACAAAGGCTTCTGACCGCGTTGCAAATCATACTTATTCTAGGCCTGGCTCCTACAACGTCACCTTGAGAGTCGTGGACGAAGCGGGCAATTTCGGGGAAATCTCCGCAATCTTGGATGCCTCAGAAACCAGTTCCTTGTTCGCTGGACCATTGATTGGGGTTGGAGTATCCATTGGCATAGTCGGCGTGTGCAGCATCTCCTTGTTCACGATCGTCGTAGTGAGGAGAAGGAAGAAAAAGGAGACAATGTAGATGGTGAAGGCTGTGGAGCCGGGCCTCTGCCAAGCATTGAGACCAAGCCATCCAAGAAACAGATCATAAAGAATGCCAAGAAGCTGCCAGACTTTAAGAGTGCCACGGAAGAAATCGACGAGAAGGTGTTTGGCTACATAAGCGCCCTTGGAGGAACGGTTTCAATGAGGCAAATGGCAAAGGACCTAGAGCTAACGCTCGGCGAGATCAAAGGATCAATAGAAAGATTGAGGAAGAAAAACTTCATAGAGTAACCCGCCGCTGATGTTTTTGCCGCTCGACGCATGCCGCCACTTCGCAACTTTAACTGTAGCTACAGTGTCATTCGAAGACATAATCTGCTCTAGGCAAACGGAAAGTGTCGCGCGAAACTGAAGTCTATTGTTTCATCACTCCTGCATCTTTCAGCCTTTTGATAGAGGCATCCAGTTGATCTCTGGTCAAGTTGAGGTCTTTGGCGGCTCTGGAGAGCGACACTGTTCCGCCATGGGTTCTGATATAGTCTAGGACTATGGAATCCACAACGTGGGGAGGTGTGGGTTTTACTCTTTGCATCTCTGCTTTTGAGGCTTCACTCTGTTCATGTGTGAGGGCTGCTGGAGGTTTGGTCTTGGGCAGATGTAGGATGCCGTTCTTGAGTTCCAATCCCATGTCTGATTTCTCTTTCATGAAGCGGTCGAGAACGTAGCCTCTCCATTTTGGAGGTATTGCTTCGATGGCTTGTACGTTTGCCTTTCCCTCTTCGGTCAGTTTTGTCTCTATGGCACTGGTCCAGACTGGGAGTCCAACCCATAGTTCGAGTATCTCGGAAACATCTGCCTGAACTGCTTCGCTGTCTTTGAGCAACCGTTCTAGCTGGGATGAGGCTTCAGCCAGCCCGCCAGTTCTGGCAAGGTGCTGAGCTTCGGTCAAACCTTTCCGAATCCTGTCAAGTTCTTTCTCTTCATCTGACATTTCTGAACGTGCGAAGATTCTCTTGGCTTTTCCGAGTTTTCTTTGGGCTTCCTCCAAGTAGCGTCTGACTTCCTTTGACTTCCTGTCCATTTCTACAAGCTTGGTTCGTTGCATGGTGGTTTCCTCCTCGAGTCTCTTCGTGTCTTGTTCAAGCGTCTTGACGAGAGCTGAAGCTTCACTCAGTTTCCTATCTTGGCAGAGTATTGCCACGCTGCTGACGTTAGAATGCAATCCGTTCATTCTGGTTTCGTGTTCCTCAGTGTTGATGCCAAGTATTGAAATATCCTTGATAGCTAGTCCTATTTTTCCAAGCCTGGAACCAATCGCGCTCGCTTGGTTTGTCAACTCGTTTCTCTCTTTCTGCACATAGAAGATGTTCAAAGCTAGGCCTACGAGACCTGCCGCGGTGAGTGTCGCCACTGTAAGAATAGCGCCGTAAGGAGTCTGGCTCGCTAACCCTCCGGCTACCGGGAATGCTGTGATGGTTAGAGAGGCCAAGACGTGGTTGAAAGAGGTCAATTTCCTGTACCATTGAGCTGTTTTGAAGGCTAAGTAGCCTGAAATGCACCACAAGGCGGGGATGATCCAAGGGTATATGTCGTTGAGAAATGCGTTGAACATGATGCCTCCGAGTTTAAGGGCTTTAAGCCAATGCAGACTCGCGGCCATTGGGCTGTTGGCGTCACCGCTGTTGGTTAAACTGGTGTTGGCGTAAGCCCAGAAAGTCTCGGCTATGGAGACGGGTTTGAAGTCTGCCATTAGTGGTGTTTGGAAACTGGGGGCCTGAGGCACACGGTAACCTATTCCGATCAAGCCGCTTATTGGTCCTCCAATTATGAGTAGAAAAATGATTGCTAGGGATGCGCAAAGCCCTGTTGTTGCTCCGTCTCTGGCGGAAAGAGCCAGTCCAGCTATCAATATGGGCAGGAATGAGAGGAAGCAGAGTTGGGGAATGAACGCTAGCTCTATAGAGACTAGTACGAGGAACCCGTTGACCCACCTAGTAGTCGTTGCGGCTAGTGGCAAGATACATACTAGCAAGTAAGCTATGAGCAATGGGGTTTCTGCTATTTCTTGGTAAACGGCTGAAGGGATCGAAAGGAGTATGCTTAAGGCTAGAGCTCCTCTGGGATACCGTATTCCCAAGGCTCCTAGGGCAGCGCCAAACAGCAAAGCAATGTAAACTGGATAGAAAGGTATCAATAGGAAAAGGCATGTGCTAGAAGCGAAAATGAACCCCAGTCTGGCTACCATTCTTGTGTTTCGGTTTTTGGACAAAGCTAAGAGCTTCGTGATCAGCTTGCCAACTAGAGGAGAATCCAACGCCAAAGCCTTTCCGAAGCTTTTTCTGTTTCTCTCTACAGTCTTCACTAGCCATCCCAGCTATGTAGATCAAAAGAACAACCCTATTTCCTTTTCCCAAGAAGCTCGTGTTACTTGAACTAGCAACGCCTTTAGGTCGTGTGGTCAGGGCTGTTTGTTCTTGATCGCTCAGACTATGAAAAACATAATGATCTGGTATTCTTGTAACAGAAACCAGCTGTTTCTATGAACAAGAAGGAAGTTTCACTTCGGTATGTGGACACGAAGGAGACAAGTGTATGCTTGGGAGGATGGACGAGCCCAGAAAAAAGAAAACAGAGCATCTAGACACTCTAGAGGTGAGATGCGTGGAAAGGATGCTCAACTTCACACATAGACCAATAAAAGCTAAGCAAGACCCGCGAACTAGTCAGCATTTAGGATTAACTCGCAATCAAATGATGCACGACACGCTAACCGCCCGCGCACAATCAAATGCATGAACAAACGCATGTGCCACTCTATTCTATGAGATGTTTCTCCTTCAATTTTGCGATTGATTCGTTCATTTCGTCCAGAGTCAATCCGAGATCCTCAGCCATCTGTTTCATTGAAACTGTCCCCTTGTGGTCGACTATGTAATTTAGCACCATGTCGTCAACTTCCTCCAGCGTTAACTCTCCGCGAGGCAGAGGCTTAACCTCTTCAACTTTCCGCCTCTTTGAAAGAGGCTGAGGCGCAATACTTGAAGGTGGCTTTGATACATTTTCCCCGATTCTTCCGAGCCTTCGCTTCTTTTGCCGTTTCTTACTCAAGACAATAGATGTTGCTAAGACCCCACCCAAACCGATAATTGCCAACCAGGGCCAGATTTGTAGATACTGGAAACTTTTCGGCAGGACATCTATTGTCACTTTGTCTTTCGCCAGAATTGCCTGCTTCATCGATGACTCTTAAGGTAACATTGTAGGATCTAGGTTTACCATAGACATGAGTGACGACAGGTCCAGTGCCGTTTTCTTCGTCTCCAAGCTGCCAAAAGTAAGCAGCTATGCCGAGCAGCCGTCAGATGAATTTGCCGCGTCTAACGTTAGCTGCGTGCCTACTTCCACGTTTTTTTCGGGCAGATTGATGACTGCAGTGGGTTTAGTCTTGTCAAGTTTTATTTCGTCGAGAAAATGGTGGCTTTCCACGTTTCCCGCCTCATCTTCACTCCAATACTCAAGCGTGTTGTTCCTATCCTCCTTTGTGATGAGAGGATATCCGTTGACGGCAATGCTCAACGGCGACCGATTGTTTATTATGTAGTAGGTTGCGACTGGTCCTCCAGAATTGTCAGAACAGGTTAGATTCAAGTAGAAGTCGGAATTATGCCACGTACCTTCATAGTTGCAGCTCGTCTGAGGTGCCGACTGATCTAGGATAATAGACGCACTAAATGCTTGAGACATGAGGCCTGCAAAATCCGCGAGCTGAGTATAGACAGTTTTTGGCCCTTCCCCCGAAGTCAGGTTCCATTGCCTGGAGCCAGCAACAGGCTCCCAACTCATGTTGTCCCATATCCCATCATTGCTGAATCGCATTTCTTGAACGCCGGAAACAGAATCAGAACAGCTTAGTTTCAGAGTAACAGCGGGCGAATTCGTGAAACTCCTATTGTCATTTATGACCAGCGATCCTGTTGGACGAGTTTTATCTAATTTGATGTTTGAAAGCAGCTTGTGAGGTTTCTCTTCGTTTCCAGACCTATCTAGACTCCAGTATTCTAAGGTATTGTTGCCGCTTTCCACGTTGATGTATGGCTGTCCATTGACTCTAACAGTTCTGTTCAGCATGCCGTTGACTACATAGTATGTTTCAGCCACACCGCTCAGATCATCAGAAGCTGTCAGAATTATTGGGAAATCAGCGGTATGCCACAAACCGTCATAATTGTCTGAGGTTGAAGGCGAAGTTAAGTCTATTCTCTTGAACTTGAATATCCATTCTTTGCCAGAACCATATCCACCTATGTCACAGGCTTTTATCTCGTTCATACCGTCCGAATCGCAGTCCCCGATTATGGTGCCCGCAAGCAGACCGGCAGTGTCGGTTATTGTTGCCTTTTCCACATATGAAGCTCCTGTCCATCCTATGATATGTAAGAATCCTCCTCCTGCCACGAATTCGTTCTTTCCATCATTGTCAGCGTCGCCTACCGCGACAGCTTCTATTACCGAATATTCCGACGGCCAACTGCCTTCCCACACTTTCACGTACTCGTCGCCGTTCCATTCAATGAGAATAGCTGCCGCACCATTGTGTCCCGGGGCATTGTTTCCTATGCCTATCTCAGGTGTTCCGTCTCCATCAACGTCTCCAACTGCGACACCGTAATGAGTACCGGTGAATATGAGGTCGCCGTAGACAAGCTGTGGTTCCCATCTTGCCAATACCATGTTCCAGTTCAGCGCCCACGTTCCAGCCGTGTTTAGATTACCGTCCGATATGCAGACTATGACTTCGGTTTTTCCGTCGCTATCTGTGTCCCCACTCCAAAGCATCGGAGCCTCCCAATTGTAACCAGATAGCATCCACTTAGCTTCTTCAACAAATCGACCATTCTGCCAACCAAGCGCTATGACGTGGAATGGAGTACCTCCCCATGGAGCATTAGCCACGAGAATCTCCACAATACCATCATCGTCATAGTCACATGAGTACACATCGAAGACAAATGTTGCGTAGTAATGGTCTAAAGTCGTAAGGTTTGTTCCATCAAAGTCGTAGGCCCATACACCATCGTTTGTCCCTGCATATGACCATGATACAGCGAACTCGAGATCACCATCGCCATTGAGATCAAGAATAGTTGAACCGGACGGAGATGGGAAATAACCAGTATAGTACGTCCAGGTGTATTCTTCAAGGTATGTGCCCAACCTTGCATCAAAGGATATTATACGTTCCACTCCAGTCGTTTCATATCCGCCGACCAAAACCTCCTTTACTCCATCCTCGTCGATATCGCCAATCGGCTGCGATTGCTGCGAGTGACCATCCCCACCATACTCATTATCCCACTGAAGCAACCATTGAGAGCCTGCTGCCCGAACACTATCATTCGTCCAAAACACGTTGGTCCCAACGTAGTTCGCTGTTGATAAGAAAGGCCCCTCAGGACTTGAGGCACTGTCTTTGCTTTCAACATCGCTGAAGGCAACAAGGAGAGTAGAGGTTCTACAGATTCCGGTTTGAGACGACAGTAACAAGATACCTGCGATTGCAAGAACCAAGGTTCTCCCTAGACCTGGAAATGGTGACTGATCGATAAGCATATTGCCCAATACGCTTCCACTTCATTCTCAAGATTGCTCCCTTATAACCCTTCCTTGGCGAACCTGTGATTGCAATCATGCCGCGCGCGCCATTATGTTGCATTTACCACATATTCGTTCTGGCAATTTATTGTTTTCTTTGTCTAGAAGATGATTCCACAAAGCATTTAAGTGTTGATAGGTGAAAGATGATTTGGCAAACCCTCAAAAGAGAGAAAAGAAGAGAAAGAAAAGTGAAAAAACTGCAATCGGTAATCCTTATCGCTTTTATGATGATATTATCAGCCTTTCCGATGATAATACGCCCCGCCAAAGCATCAGTATATAACTACTCTATAACCGACATTAAACAAACAGCCCCTGACACCATTGTAGTTAGCGCGCAATGTTTGTTCTGTTCTGGTTGCAATCCAAATGACCCCGGCTGGCCAGATCGAGGAACTGGATGTACACCGTTTGGTTGCGGATATCCTCCTGCAAGCTTTCCATCAGATGTTCCATGCCAGCATGGTTCGCCGAATGGTCGATATGCAGCAATTCGACTGAAGGATAGTTCTGGAAGCGTCATTCAGCTTCAGAAACTGGTATGTGATCAATCAAATTGGCCACTAGAAACGCTATGGTCACATAACTTCGTTTTCAGTGGTCTAAGCCTTCGAGCTGGAGAGAACATAACAATAGAAGCGGACTTCTACTGTAGCTACTGCTACCATTGGTATGCCACACCAAAAACATTTGTACCAAACAAATACTCCATCGTGTTCGTTCCCTTGAATTGGCAAGGAGATTTGAGTTCATTTTATACTGAAGCAAATAATCAAGCGAATTTCCTTGTTGATAATGTCGGCGTATTAACACCTGATAACACTGAAGTGATTAATGTAAACAAAAATTTTGTGCTGAGCTTTGACAAAGCTAACTATGCAAAGTTCAACAAATGGGCGGATATTTCAAAATTTGCGAACGATAATAACGTTACCGGACACAGGTATGTTGCCATAACTAACGAGAATATTTGGGGAAGTGTAGTAGGCCTTTCGAATTGGGGTCCTGTTGTAGTGGTTGAAGCTGGATATAAAGAGGTGACGGCCCATGAATTGGGGCATAGCTGGTCTTTGCTTGATGAGTATAATGGTGATTACTGGCAACAGGAAAAAAACGACAAATATCCAACGAGCACTCCCCCTAATTCGTATCCTGGTGACGATGCAGAACTGGCGAGTCAACCGATCGTGAAGTCTTATGGTAGACAATTCGATACTAAACGGTGTATACTGGGACCAGCAGGGAATTACCTAAACGGAACTCCTATAGTGCGAGGTTACTGTCCCGCACACACCCAGGACAGTATAAATTATGTTGGATGCTCTGCACATGTGGATGCTACCATTTCAAATGAGTGGAGTGGACCAAGTTCGGGCTTGGTTAAGACCGTCATCACATTCTACAAGAACGGCACATCACCGAAGGTTGAAGAGATTTCCGGTCTTCCTATTGTTGGAAAACCAATGCAGTGTCTCCGACCGTCAAACTACAGCATTCAAGTCTATTCAGAGGAAGGCGATCTGATCTATGACTCTAATATAACCGCTTCATTTTGGCTTCTGCCATCTCAGCCCATTTGGGCAGATCAACAACCCATAGAGACAGATGAGACGACCGTGTATTGGTTAGCCCCCGCATTTTCTGAGTCGGAAGTAACTGTAGAGCTCAAAGATAATGTTCAAAACGAAGTCATAACTAGCCAAATAGTGGCTATAAGTCCAATAGCTGAGGCATGGATAGATTACAAAACAACTGACAAGGCCATCTATGATTTCGGAGAGACCATTGAAGTTACAACAGAAATAAATACAACACTGCCGAGCATGGATGTGGTACTTGACGTCTCACTTTTGGATCCCAACAACATCGTCCAAGATTATAGGTCATGGGTTGGAACTATATACCCAACTGCAGATCCAATCAAACTCTACATGAGCGTACCGAACTTGAGCACAACTGGAACATGGACTGTTTACGTAACAGTGTTAAACAGTACTGGACAACTTCAAGATTCAAAGAAACATCTGATAACAGTCGGGGCAAACCCAATGCCTCCGACTACAACTTTGATCATTGGGTCTCCCAAGTTTGCCGACATGGGGGGCAACATATACATTAGCTCATGCACTCCTTTTAGCCTCGTGACCATAGATAACCTTGGAGGTAGCGGAGTTGCTTTCACAGCCTACAAAATGCGCAATGTAACATACGATGGCGAATGGCTGACGTATTCCGGGCCCTTCTACCTAGCAGGACTAGCAGATGGACAGTACTCGATCAGCTACAACAGCACAGACAACGTTGGAAACATGGAGCAGACTCAAAATGCAACAGTCATTCTTGACAACAATCCTCCGACAACTGCTCTGACAGTTGGCGAACCCCAATATGCCTCAGACAAACTCTACGTAGACACAACCACACCTTTGACGCTCAGCACAAGCGATACTAGCTCAGGCGTTCGACTGGTCACCTACAGGATCCGAAGCACCATCTACGACAGTGGCTGGCTGACCTATCAAGATCCGTTCAACCTGACGTCGCTGAATGATGGAAACTACACTGTATCGTACTTCAGCATGGACAATTTGAATAACACGGAGACAATAGAAAGCAAGGCGATTACGATCGATAACACAGCTCCAACAACAACGTGTAGCCCAATTGAAGGGAACTACTCTCGAACAATAGCCGTCACCCTCTCAGCTACAGACGGACAGATCGGCTCAGGGGTCAATGAAACGTTCTATAAGATTGATCAAGAAAATTGGACAAGATACACAGGAGGGTTCAACCTTACTAGTCCAGGCCAGTATAATATGTCCTTCTACAGCGTGGACAAGCTAGGTAACGCTGAACAGCCACGGTCACTCAAGTACATGATTAGTGCGCCTTGGAATCCTGGAATTCTGCTTGCTGCAGTTTTGGCTATTGTCTTATTGATTACAGTTCCAGCTCTTGCACTATCCAAGAAACGGAAACCTCGACCTTCTGCCAAGACAACTCTGTATGGGTCAAAAGGACTCGCAATCAAGGCTTGCCCCACATGTGGGCATGCATTGTCCTATGCAGAACAATACAAAAGATGGTACTGTAGCAGATGCAGAAAATTCGCTGACTAGTTTCTGACGAGCGCTGTGCCAGGCCAATATTAACGTATTGACGCCGAACTGATTTGAGTCGCTTGGTAGAGCAGAATTAGATTCACCGCTAACCAACCATGGTAGGCATACGTTCATCCTTGCGTGATTCTTCCTGTTCTTTTGAGTCGTTCTATGGTGCTTCTCAGTTCATCTATAGGAATGCGCAAATCTTGTGCTGCTTTTTCTAGGCTTACGGT
>Ga0315294_10009833_pt1 | contig 10482 bp, 4 predicted proteins | sample YL17G13_40_MG_FD_203626 | JGI IMG/M metagenome (GOLD analysis project Ga0315294, IMG submission 203626) | Sediment microbial communities from Yellowstone Lake, YNP, Wyoming, USA - YL17G13_40 | ecosystem: Environmental > Aquatic > Freshwater > Lake > Sediment | place: USA: Wyoming | collected...
TCCCATTGCCTGGACCTTCTGCGTGTCGTTATCGGTGGTCAGGACAATCGTGCCCAAGTACTCTTCGTTGACGGCGAGCGCGTACCGTATTCCGCCGGCTTCGTCGCCTCCGTTGGCAAAGACTGTACCTCGATTCTCAGGCTGCGTGCCGGATTGCGTCGTCTTTATCCAGGCCGATATGGTCCAGTCGCCGGTCCCGAAGTTCAGCAAATCCGGTTTTCCGCAGTCCGCATAATCGTTGCCGTCGAAGCTGATCGCCCGGCCAACCTTGCCGTCCACGTATGCAGGATTCCCATGTACGGTCCCATGATTGGCCCCGGCGCTGTCGTTGGCATCATTTTCGAACTTCCACCAGGCAACCAGCTTGTCACGACCTGGACTGGCCTGTACGGGCGCTACGGTCGTCGCCGTCTGTGCGACCGTTATTGGATCCCCGCCCGCATAGAGCGAGTGGGCTGCGTTGGCATCAATCGCACCGCCGATGATGCAGACCTCATCGATCAGACCGTTCCATTCACGGCCGGCTTGCTCACTATTGCCTCCGATAATCACGATCAAGTCATTCATTTGGATAGCGCCCGAAGCTTCGCTGGAGTTGTCCAGTACTCCATCGATGTACAGCGATACTGTGGATCCGTCATAGACGCCAACTACATGATGCCATTGACCGTCATTGACGTTCTTTTTTCCTTCGATACCCTGAGGCCATTGGCCCGCGATAGAGGCGATTCCTGTGCAGTGAAACGCGAGGGTGTCTTCCTGGGCTGCTCTTTGGAGCCGCCAGGCTGTGTCTCCCTTGGCAACAATGGTTTGCCACCGCTTATCGAAGCTATTGACCTTAATCCAGGCGGCAACGGTTATTGGCCCTGTAATATCGAACGCAGATTCATTGCCGATCTCGACATAGTCACCATCGCCGTCGAATTCAAGGGCCCCGCCGACCTTTCCGCCGGAAGGCCGCCACTGCGGATTTCCCACGAGCTTGCCCGTGCAGCCGTTACCCGAAGAATCAGCTACGTCGTTGCCGTCAGCTTCATCGAGCCTCCACCAGGCGAGGAGTTTATTCGGCTGTTCTTGCTTGGGTGCAGGTGAGGCCGGGCGAGGAGATTCCACAATCTGGGCGTCTCCGTTGAGGAGTCCATCGTTGCCGTGGCCTGAGAGGTCCTTGGCGGTGCCGTCATCGAAGTTCCAGTAAGCGAGTAAGCCCTCTTCCTTGCCACTCAACGAGGTGTTCATGGCGGCCTGGATTTGCTCTTGCGACCGAGCGACGTTCCAGATGCGGATTTCGTCGAGCTCACCGTGGAAGCATTCCCCGTAAAGATACTCCGGATCTCCTTTACCAATGTAAAGGTCGGACTGGTCAACTTGCAGCCGCCCGGAGGCATTCTGGTTCGCAATGGCCACACCATTGACAAGAACTGTAATCGTGCTTCCGTCATACGTGCCGGCAAGGTGGTACCACTTGTTCACGTCAAACTCAGAAGGCGCCCCCAGAGTCCCGACCTCACCCAGACCCATCTGGGCGCATAGACTGCCGTTCATATTCCGAAATCGTAGAAGAAAATTCTCGGCTCCTTCCGCGACGTTCTTCCTGACAATGGAGCTGATGGCCCAGTTCTCCGCATAAAATGAGGATGCCTTCAACCAGACCTCAATCGTAATTGCATCTGAAAATGAACGGAGAGATTGCGAGTCTGCAACGCGCATACAACCGGTCTTCCCATCCAGACTCAGCACCCGATTGCCTGTTGATTGTCCCGGTGTTTGCATTTTTGTCGCTGGGGGATTACCCGAACTTTCGGCCGGAACGCCCGGCCCGATCTTCTCCCTGGCCCATTTTTCGAACGTGGATTTGGCGGAACGCCAATCATAATTACTGCCCACATTGCCTATCCATATCCATTGCCCTTTCGAATAGGCCAGGATAAAAGTGTCCGCCAGCTCCGTGTCCCCGGCAAATACCGGCCAGAGACTTCCTTCTTCCGGCTTTGCCGGCGGGACAGGAGCACGAAGTATATTAAGCCCCGCGAAGTAGTCTCTCGTTTGTCCCTGCTCCAACGCAGACAAATGAGTTAGAACGGCATAAAGCGGTGTCAAGGTATCTTTATAACTTTCCCCGGCAAGAATTCTCGCCTTGATACGCCGGAACTCCTCGATGGCCTGAGCTTCTTCAGTGCTCATTTCCATATCCGGCAAGGGATTTTTGACGCTCTGCATGATCGTTAAGGACACAAGCTGATAAGACCTGCTTGCATCCGTTCCGCTTTTAGCCACAATCAAGGGAACTTCCAAGGCCTTTTTTTCAGCCAGGTCCTGCAGCAGTTGCCAGCAGATTTCATGATAGGCAATGACAAAAGCCACGCCCGGCGAAACGTCCAGCATGTCAGCAACTTTCTTTACATCTAATTGGGCCATCATCTGGCGTCCAAATTCAGTCCCGAGTTTCATATAGACTGCCGCCGTATCGGAATCAGGTCTTATAGTGTAAAGACGGACTTTCCCTGCTTCGTCTACCAGTCCGTATTTACTCAGGGCGTCTTTGACATCCGCCGCCTCGACGGCTCGATCCAGTTCGATTGCCTGAGTCAATTGGGTTGCGTATTGCGAAACAACTCTGCCGATAACGTTCGGACTTGGAGTATTATGGCTCCAGGTTACTCGTAGATGTCCGAAAGAGTTGTTCCAACTGTTAGTCCCCGCTTGAAACGGATGCGATGGGTATAACAGCCAGGCTTTATTCTCAGTTGAAGTATCACCGGCTGCGATTATTTTGTTCATTTCAGCACGAGCTGCGTCCCACGCGGGGCCACCGTCCATGACAATCGACCACAGTACGTGATAAAGCATCTCATCACGTCCCGCCAGATTTACCCGAATTTGGGCAATCATCTTTTCGCTCGAAGGAACCAACTGCCGGGCTGCTTGTTCTGCGTATTCTCGCAACCGGTCCCTCTTGTCTCCTACAATAGCAGGAAATGTCAATGCGTAGCGTCCATCGATCTTCTTAATCAAGTTCCCACGTTCCAGCCTTTCCAGACGCTCCTGAACGTCGAGTATTCCGAGAGGTTTAAGCGATTCGTCCGTGATCCCCTTTAAGCATGCCACTAATATGGGATTATTGTTCGGATCATTCAGGGCTTGCCAGTCGATGCCACGGCTCCCGAAGAAGCTGAAATATTCGCTTACTTTGAAATCTTCAGGAAGTTGCAATTGCTCCCCACCCATCACAGAAAGGTTCTGTCCTATCAGAAATATGTACACCAATATACATATTCGAAGCATTTCTTTTTTGTGCATTTTGTTAATAGGTTTCATCTATACTCCTTTCTTCTTAGATGATTTCTTTTTTTTATGAGTAAGTCATTATCTTAACGGTTTAAATGCAATCCCTTGTATTATCTTCTGCTTAGTTTTACGCCCATGAATACTATCCCGGTTATCAGCACAACCAGCCCGAGGACCAGGATGAGAGTCGCAGTGATATTCGTTTCGGCGCTAATGCGGACCTTGAACCGCTTCTCCAGGGCCTCGACGACTTCGCTGCCGCTTTGACCTCTCGCCTCGATCTGGGCCTCGTATTCGCCGACGCCGACGTCCTGGCCCGGGCTAAGATGTATTTGCATCGATTGCTTGTCATTCGGAGAGAGCCTTTCCACCAGTTTCGGCAAAACTTCCGCTTTCCAGCCCAGCGGCGGCGAAATCTCCGGCACAATATTAAACAGAGTCAGAGTTCCATCATTATGCAGGTCGGCTTTGATATCAACATCCTGCTGCGGCTTTATCTCTTCAAAGAGATTGTTTATCAGAATTTGCAGCCGGCCGCTTCCTTTGGGAGTTAACGCCAGTTCGACCCTCGCTGCGTCTATCTCTTTGAGTTTGTCAGTTGGTATGGATGTGGTACTGTGTTCGGATTTGAACTCGTTTAACGCTGCTAATTGTGTCGGCGTAATCGCCCAGGCCTGGAAGTTAATGGTCTTATCGATCATATCAACTTCAAGCTTCTGCGGAATGGATAGCCGCAATTCCAAATCGTGCTTGCTCACTTCTTCCGTGAAGCGCACGCTTGTAATGCGGGCCCCGCTGCCTGAATCGACAAAGGAATAGTTTATTTGCGGCGGAAGATTCGTAACCGACAAAGAAAAACTGATATCCGAAGTGACGAGCATTTCAAGGTCAAGGTCGTAACGGATATCAGAGCCAAGCTGGCCTTCCTGGGAAAACTGCGAAGATACAACGGTCGGTATCTTCTGGAGCGATTCCTTTTCGAGATAAATCTTCTCGGTTACGGTCTGGCCCAGAAACTGTAATTTCACTCCCGCTTCCTGCACATCCGTGAGCAATACAAATTTAAGCTTTTCCTGTTTACCATAGGGAAGTATGGGTATTATCTGCTCGTAAGGCTTGCCTATGCTCGAAAAATCATTGATGATCGAGACGATTATATTCTCAATGTTAAGCAAAGCCTGTATCTGCTCAGGGCCCTGCCACCCTGATTGCGATTGCGATTCATCTGTGCCTGCAGTCAAACCCAGCGCCGATTCAGCCTGCGCCAGATTGGAAGTGTTCTTGAGAACCAAATCGAGCATTCGCTTGCCCTGGCTGTCATAATATTTCTTGGCTTCCATTATGGTAATATGTGTTGCATTTGCGAGAAAGCTCAGCTTCGTTCTTTCCAACTGAATTTCTGCCTGCTTCAGCAGTTGCTGCGCCTGAGTGTAAGCCGATAGAGCTTCATCGAGTTCCTTCTGGGAAATATAACTTTTCTCAAAAAGCCCTACGGCAGCTTTGTACTGGCTCTCGTAGCGATCCCGGGTTTCTCTTGCATTTTCGAGGTCAACCCGAGCCGTCCTGAGACTTAGCTCATTCAGAAGCTCCGTGCGCGTCCTGGTTTTCTGTTCCGGCTCCGTTACCGGTGCCCCGGGCTCATCATTCCGGGCGTATGCTGAGATAACCAATAATGACATAAACATTATCAGCAAAACATATCTAAATTTACAAGTTCTTCTCATTTTCATAAAGCCTCACTTAAAATAACGTACCGCTAAACGCAGATTTTCCTGAAGTTCGATCATCTTTTCCTGTTCTATGAATAAGCTATCTTGAGCGGCAAAAAACTTTCCACGAAAAGTTTCCAGCGCGTCATCGGTGATCCTGCCGACATTTCGCAGCTCCGTGTTTATTTCGAACCGCTCTTTCTCGATATTGACATTTTGCTGCGCCAGCTCGATTTGGGATTTCTGCTCTCCAAGGAACTTATAGCTTTGGCGCACACTCAGCTCGATGCGATCCTTTTGATCTTCGAGGGCGGCCTTAAAGCTGTTGAGGGCAGCTTTAGCTTCGATCTGTCTTCCTTTGCGCACCCCACCTTCGGTTATGGGTATTCTCAATTGTAAACCTGTGAACCATCCCGGATCGGGTCCGCCTAAAGTCATTTCATCACCGAACAAGCCCAGACTTTGCGACCGTCCTTCTTTCAATCCCGGCACTATTGGCTGACCAAAAACATCGAGTCCCCATGTGTCATCCTGGTTAATCAGGTCTGCGCCGACCTTACCATCTTCCCCCTGATAGCCCCCCCTGAAACGCAGGTCCGGAAGGTATTCGAAACGTAATTGATCCAGAAGTCTGTGCTGCTCGGTCGCAAGAGCTTCCGCCAACGCTAACTGGCTGCTCTGGGCAAGTGCAAGGCGGATCATTTCATCCATATCAAAATCGACGAGACCAAAATCATCCATCTTACCATCGAATTCCACCTGATCGGCACCGACCGGTAAGCCGATTAATCGCAATAAATCCATCTTACGATTGAATCTTTCACGATTAAGAGCATTTATCCTCGTTTCTTCGTTGAGCATATTCAATCTGGCGGTCAAAACCTCAATTTTGACACTTAGATTACCCGCATCCATCCTCTTCTGTTTTATCTCATATTGTATTTTAAACTGCTCGAGCAGCTTCTGGCGAGTTGCTATCTGTTGTTCCTTCAGCATTATGAAAAAAAATGCCCTGCGCACCTGCGAAAAAATAACAGCCACCTTATTTTCATAATTGAACAATGCGTTACGCTGCTCGGCACGCAAAGTCAAATCAAGAGGGTGGTCCTTACCATATTCGAAAATCCGCTGAGTGATTATCGCACTTATATTGTGAGCATCGTCAGTGGCATTTTCGGAATCGAAGTTTCTAAAATGCTCGTACTGGCTGATTAGCTCGACGGAGGGCAGGAACCTCGAATTATTTATCAGCTTGCTTCCTCCGACCGCAAGTATTGCCTGGCGCATCTGTTTGATTTCATTACTGTTGACAAAAGCCAATCGCAGGCATTCTTCAAGAGTCAGAACACGCTCAGCTTCCATCCGCCTGGGTGACACACTTCGCACCGGTTTTTCTCCGATCGCACGCAGATATGTAAGTGAGTCAGGTTCCGAAGGGCCCGTCAAAGTTTCTTCTTTGAGACGCTGTTCAATCTGCCCAAGCGAAGAATCAAGCTCTTCGGCCGCGAAAACGCCGCTCGGGCCTGTTTGCAGCCGGCACAATACCATTGCCGTCAAAAATACCATTCTGTAAGCTTGCCTGATTTTCATTTGACCCTCCTTTTGAATTGCGTATTTTCCAGGCACGCCGAGATTTGAATTCGTTTCGGATTTCGATATTCGATTTCGTATTTGCATTTTTACCTCACATCGTATCGCAGAAATGACACAAAAGAAGCCGTAAAGAAGACCAGGTTAAATAGTACGAGCAGTCCGATATCCCAGATCGCCAATTTCAAAGACCGGCCCAGCGCAAGGTCCCGCTCCTGGAATTTCGGCACGGCCTCGAAGCTTACCGGTTTCTTTGAAATAACTCCCCAGTCGCTTATTGCCTGACCGTGATCACAGAGCAGATGAAGACTTTCAGGGTCCTCGGCATCTTTACTGCGGACATATTCCTTCAGGTCTGCCTGATATCTTTTGACTTGTTGGTATAGACTCTTAAATCGGGTGATACCGGTGCATGCAACGGCTTCAGAGGCGCATTGATAGAGCACCGTTGGTGAGAACCGGGTAAAAGAACGCCCAAGAATCAGTGGGGCTATCAACTTGTTGAGGTGATCCTCGTAAACCTGATTACGTGCTTCTGTCAATGCATTCACAAACCGGGCTGTTCCCGGCGGATTCTCCTTTTCCTTCTCGCCAAAAAAATCTGCATTCTTGCCAAATTTCCCAGAACGGAGATCATCGTCAATCTGCTTCTTCACCGCAGTTAACCTTCTCTGCAATTGTAACTGGGTGGGACTTTCGCAGGCCGCATCAGAGATAACTCTCCCCAAGCTTGGTATGAAAATGACCAATACCACCCACGCAAGCAGGAGGATGACCATACTGTTGGCGGAGTGCGTAGTTCGACTGGAGACAAGCATCCCCAGCCACACAAAAAAAGAGAGATACAGAAAGGACAACAGCACAATAGTGAGGATTTTGAGCCAATCGCTTGCGCTTATCATAATGTCCTTTGAAAAAATTACAATGAGCAGGTTAACCAACAGGCCCAGGAGCAGAGGTATCCCCAGAGTAAGCATCACACCGATGTATTTACCTATGAGTATTTTGTGCCTGTGAATCGATGCCGCTAACATCAGGCGAAGTGTGCCCGTTTCTTTCTCTCCGCAGATAGTGTCATAAGTAAAAATCAATGCTACGAAACTGAGAATCAACGAAATGATGAAGACCCAGTCTATATCGCTAAAGCGCGCAAGGTCAAAGTTAGCCCGGCTCCTTACCTCAGGGCTGTACATCAAAAAAACACTGAATCTCAAGCAATTAGGGAAATATTTCTCAAAACCCTCTGTACAAAGAGCCAACGACTTTGGTTTTCTATAGATCGTCTGCTCATAAAGGGCTACGTCACAAAGTCGTTTCGTCTGTTCGCTCAGCCCCGAAAGATTTTCGTTTGTGTTTTTCCAGTAATCCTGCGACTCCTGCTTATATTTGGCCGCGAACACGAAGCCGGCGGCTGCAAAGAGCGAAATGCTTAAAAGCAAGGATAGAGTAAAACGGAGACTCATAAGGTTTTCTAAGATCTCCTTATGTATGATTTGACGAACCATATGCCACTCCAAATTGAACTTCGATTTTGCTTAGCATAATTATGACTTCACCTTATGTCATATTTCAGAAATGCCACAAAAGATAATGTGAAGAAGAAAGCATTGATAAAGAGCAGTAACGTTATGTGGGAGATGGTCCTTTGGAGAGTTCTTACGAAGCTCTCATGCCCACAGGTAAATCGAGGCAAATCTTGCAGGTTGAGGAAGGGGGTCTGCTTGAGCTTTTCCTTACAAAATTCATTGAACTTCTCGCGCAAGAACGTTGTCTCCGCAGAATCTATAGAACCTCTGTCATACGCTCGTCTGGCTGTTTCAACGAACACTAAGTGATCTTCTTCCTTGGTCGGTGTAAAATAGGACAATGAAGAGAAGTTTTCCGTTTTGGAACGGATATATTCTATAACTACATTTGTATGCTTTTTGACCCGGTTCCTGAAGTGTTCATAGCTGCCTAAATCGGTACCGGCCAGAGCCGACATCAAGTTTTCGTAGAGCGTGATAGGAGAAACCTGTGCAATGGCGCTTGCAAGGTATTTCTGTTTGTTCAGCCCATCAAGATATTGTTGCTGCACTTCAAATATTCTGTCTGCATACTTGATTTTGATCGGTTCAGAGCGGGCATACCTTTTCTGGAGATCACGCCTATAAAGTTCGTCACAATATAAAACGAAGAATCCCCCAAAAGCTCCGTACGCTCCGGACCAATTGCCCCCATCTCTAAGCGTTTTGGTCAGATCGTAGATCTCGTTATCCCGTTCTTGCACCAGTGCTTTCACTTGAGCATCCATTTTTTCCCGGGCATCGGCAGGCCGAAGATAATTAGCAAGGTAGATGCTTCCATTGGGGATCACTACTGCTAAGACGACCCAGACGAACAGTCCGAGCACCAGCGAGATGCTGGCTTTCCTCATCAGACAGGAGAATAGTAGACCGATGTTATACATTGCTGAAATAAAAATTAACGATGCAATATACATTAGCCCGATGCGTATCCAGTACGCTCCGTCCAAACTAACCATTGGGAAAAACTGAAGTATTAACAGCCCAACAATAAATGCGCTTGTGACAGGAATAATTAAAATCACCAGCCCCGCCAGCAGCTTGCCCACAAGCACCTCATGGCGGGCCGTACTGTTTGCCAATATCAGCCTCAACGTTCCTCGTTCCCGTTCACCCGATATCGTGTCATAAGCGACCAAAAGTGCCAGAATACTCATAACGATTTTTAAGATCAGCGTAACGTCCAGTGCAGGAAAGACTGAGAGAAACGGATTGCCACCCGTTGCGATTGCACTTATCTCATGAACACCACCCAATTCTATTCTCGCAGACCGGCCTAATTGCTTCTCCAGTCCTTCACTAAAAACCGACAGCACATTCGGCGGCTGATAAACTGTGGGCGTTATACTCTGATAAACTTTGACCTTCCTTAGCTCGGCTTCATTGGCAGCCACATTCTCATTATAATCTTCCAGCCTTCGCTGATAGTCCTTTGCCAGAATAGGCATAAAAACGGCAGTCAGAACCACACACACAATCGTCCCGATCGCAAACTTGAACATCATCAGATTTAACAAGAACTCTTTTTTGGCAATCTTCCAAATCATGAGGGGTTTCACTTTCTTTATTGCATGTTATATAATATTCTCGGAACTCATCTTCTCTACGCTCAATGTTCTTCGTTAATTCTTTATGATTTGCAAAACATGTGCCAACAGAGGTGAAGCCCTGAATAATTCGCTTAAGTCATTTTGCCAAAGGCAGATAGGAGCTAAATATATTCCCGCCGGAAAAGTTGTCTTGGGGGTACTCACTGTGTCATTCCTGACACAAATGTGTCACGAATGACCCATAAATATCAAGCGGAACAATTATTGTATTCCGTATTGTCTTAACTTTCGGTAGAGGGTTTTTCTGCCGATACCAAGCATCTCAGCGGCCTTTTCGCGATTACCGCCGGTTTCCAAAAGGGCCTTATTTATCGCCTCTTGTTCGGCTTTAGACGTGGCCTGGGCCGCTATCTCGGCGAGTGATGTATCCATTACGACGCCTGATATGTCCGGTGACTTTGAATCCAGGTAAATTCGTTTTGGCAGGTCATCGGGTTCTATCGTCGAATGGCTCGTAATTGTAATTGCGCTGTATATACAATTCTGCAATTCTCTTACGTTACCAGGCCAATCGTATGCCATCAATAAATCCAATGCTTTATCAGAAACAACGGGCTGTTCGATACCTAAAGGTGTGGCATATTTCTCAAGGAAGCGTTCGACCAGCAACGGAATGTCTTCTTTGCGCTCACGTAACGGGCATACACTCAAAGATAAAACATTCAGACGCCAGTACAAGTCTTCGCGAAACTTGCCGGCCTTAACCATCTCGGACAAATCCCG
>Ga0315294_10009835_pt1 | contig 10481 bp, 12 predicted proteins | sample YL17G13_40_MG_FD_203626 | JGI IMG/M metagenome (GOLD analysis project Ga0315294, IMG submission 203626) | Sediment microbial communities from Yellowstone Lake, YNP, Wyoming, USA - YL17G13_40 | ecosystem: Environmental > Aquatic > Freshwater > Lake > Sediment | place: USA: Wyoming | collected...
GCGAAGCCGGAGACATCTTGCTGGACCAAAACAACGAACCATCCCGCATGCTGGCGGTCGTAAGCGACATTTCAAAAAGGAAAGTGTTAGAGAGCGAGCTGCGCAAGGCTCTCGACAAGGCGCAAACGCGTCAAATTGGAGCTGTAGACTGCTGACTAGATTTGTATCTAATCCTTCATTGAATTGTCAATGATTTTGAAATAGCGGTATAACGACCAGGGCATATCTCGAAGCAGTTAGAAAAATGCAGGAGAGTATGAAATTGGCACTTGTAGAGGAAAATGGTATAGTCGGAATGCGTTCAGTTGGATCAAGGCTTGGAAAGAGAGCAGATCATGCTCGATATTGGCCTGCGATCCTACTTTCAATGATTGTTGTTCCCATGATTGTTGTTCTGGGCTTCAATGCGATAGGTCCAGCCGCGGCATATACTAGTCCGCCGACAGTGGACCTTGGAACATCTATCAACTATGTGATTCTGGCAGAATCGGCAATCACAGCCACGGCAGGCACCTACGTCACTGGCGATATTGGGATTAGTCCCGCTGCTGCAAGTGACATGGCTGGATTTGGACCGATACTGGATGCCTCAGGACAATTCTCGACGTCATCTATCGTGAGTGGAAGCATTTATGCATCCGACTACGCTTCTCCAACTCCCGCCGACCTGATTACAGCTGTAAGCAACATGATGGCCGCGTACAACGACTCAGCCAACCGGCTATCACCCAATGAAATCGACAAGGGCGCCGGAGATATCGCAGGGTTGACAATCGATCCTGGTCTTTACAATTGGACTACTGGGGTTCAAGTATCTACTGGTAGTGTTACCTTCTCGGGCACCGCAAGCGATATCTGGATCCTCCAGATAAATGGAGGTCTTACGTTGGCCAGCGGAGTCGCAGTTGTTCTAAGTGGCGGCGCAGATCCTGCCCACATCTTCTGGCAAGTCTCCGGTCAAGTTACCCTTGAAACTACGTCTGTCATGAAGGGAATCATATTGTGTAAGACAGCGATTGTGATGAACAACGGCGCAACGCTGGAGGGTAGGGCATTGGCGCAGACAGCGGTTACAATGATCGCCAATGCCGTCGCACCGCCGGGCACCACTCCAGTCAACCCGATACCGGAATTCTCCCAAATTCTGATTCCCTTGGTCGGCATGGTGTTTGTCGTAGCGATAGTGAGCAAAGTCAGGAATCAGAAGAAGTGAGTTCTCTGATCCCAAACCTTTTCTTTTTTCGTAATTTCTTATCTTCATCCTAGATCGCATGGTCGACTTCTATCGCCAAGCTATGGGCGGCGAGTATCTCGGCTAGTCTCCACCGCCACTTGAATTTGCATCAAATCCTTCAGCAAATTGTCAGTGATGTTGAAATAACGGTATATTGGCTGCTGGCATATCTGTAGTCTATGGAAGCTAGTAAGCCGAAGAAGCCGGCAATGAAGAGAACAGTGTTGATTGCAGTAGCTATTGTGATTGCCCTCGTAATCGTGGGATTTGGGGCAGGGTACATATTGCTGACAGGGAACGAGACAGACGGAACTGGAGATCGCGGTGGCAGTGACGGATTAGGATCTGGGCCAGCGACTGTGAACCTTCGATCGGCTGACGATTTTGTGATTCTAGCAAAGACAGGGATCTCAACCACAGGGACCACTTCGATTGTTGGAGATGTTGGGATTAGTCCAGCCGCTGCATCTTTCATAACCGGATTTGGATTGGTATATGCTAGCGGGGCTACATATTCGACATCATCTCTAGTGACTGGACGCGTCTATGCACCCGACTACGCTGCTCCAACGCCGACCAAAATGACTGCAGCTGTAAGTGACATGGAGACCGCGTACACCGACGCAGCTGGACGGACAAACCCTGATCAGACTGAACTGGGCGCAGGAGACATCACTTCGATGACACTCGCTCCTGGCCTCTACAAGTGGGGTACTGGGGTCATAGTATCTGCTGCTGGCGTCACTCTATCAGGTGCCGCAAATGATGTCTGGATCTTCCAGATAGCGCAGAACCTAGAAGTGGCCGACGGCGCCCATATCACCTTGAGCGGCGGCGCAGTGGCTGCCAACGTCTTCTGGCAGGTCGCAGGCCAAGCAACCATTGGAACGACAGCAGCCATGCAGGGAATCATACTGTGTCAAACGGCGATTGTGTTGAACACCGGCGCAACGCTGACCGGCATGGCGTTGGCGCAATCAGCGGTTTCACTGGACGCCAATACCGTTAGGAAGTAGGAGGCGATGCGGAATGCCAATAACCGTGCAGTGGTCTCACATTGGGTTGGGCTCAGTGGTCGCATTCTTGGTAGGCTGGTTCATATTTGGCGCTCTTGGTGCGATAGCAATAGCCATTGTAGTCTTGATCCTAATGGGAGTCATAAAGATCAGATAGAACCGAAAAGAAACAGGAGGTGGCAATAAATGGCAAAGAAAAGCAGAGGCGGAAGAATGACAGCAGCAAAGAGTCGCGCGAAGAAATCCGCCGGTGGACGCGGCCCTGTAAAGGGACGTGAGACTGGCAAGAAGATCATGAGGACCTGAGTGGTGATGGAAACATGTCCGTATCACTTGAGGAGGCATTGATCTTCTTCCTCGTCGGGCTGATCGTCTCGACCATCATCATCTACGTGATCACGAAGATGTTTGAAGAGAAAGAAGGGATAGGAACGGCCATATTGGCCGCCCTGGTCGGGGCCGTCATCTACGCCCTGGCATACTACTTCCTTGGCGAAGGGCTCCTAGCGGCATTGGTGGCCGGATTCGTTTGGCTGCTGGCACTGGGGAGCCTCTACAGCATGGGCTGGTGGAAGTCACTCGGAGTAGCGATCGTCGTGTGGATCGTCGCCTTCTTTGTGGGCTACATATTGCCTACGGTCGTGGGTCCTTTGTGACGTGAGATGTACTAGGACTCCGACGAAAACCCTTTCTTCACATTTCCTTCTCAATCGGTTCTTGGGCGCCAATCCCTTGACCACTAACCAAGGCCCTTGAATCTTCGGAATCGAGAAGCTTATATGCCGACAAAAGATTAGGTTCTTGATGTCAGCAGGGTTCAAGGGGATGGACGTCGTCTCCATCCGTGATTTTTCTAGGGAGCAGATCGAGCATGTCTTGAAGCTCGCAGAGAAGATGGTGCCTATCGCCAAAGGCGAGGAAAGGAGCGTGCTCTTGGAGGGGCACGTCTTGGGGTCGTTGTTCTACGAGCCGTCCACGAGGACGAGGCTGTCCTTCGACGCGGCTATGACTCGCCTCGGCGGAAGAGTCCTCGGATTCGACCAGCCGACAGGAGCATCCGTCGCGAAGGGAGAGACTCTCGCGGACACCATTCGCATGGTCGACTCCTACTGCGATGTGATTGTCTTGAGACACCCTCAGGAGGGCGCGGCCAGGTTGGCTGCGCACTTCGCGAACAGACCAGTGATCAACGCCGGCGACGGGGCAGGGCAGCATCCGACCCAGACCATGCTAGACCTGTTCACCATAAGGAAGGAGAAAAAGAAGATCGAGGGGAACAACGTCGTGATTGTTGGCGACCTCAAGTACGGCAGGACCGTTCACTCGCTCTCAGAGGCGCTGGCCTTGTTCGGCGCGGAACTCACATTCGTGGCTCCTCCCACGCTGCAGATCCCGAAGGAGCACCTGAAGCAGATCGAGTCGATGGGGCACAAGCCGAAGATCAGCAGCTCGCTCGACGAGGTGATCAAGGACGCGGACGTGCTCTATGTGACCAGGATCCAAAAGGAGAGGTTCCCCGACCCAGCCGAGTACCAGAAGGTCGCCGGTATGTATCGGATAGACATGAACCTCCTCAAGGACGTCAAGAAGGACCTGATCATAATGCACCCGCTCCCGAGAGTGGGCGAGATAGATCCCGAGGTGGACGCGACTCCACACGCAAAGTACTTCGACCAGGCGTTCAACGGGGTGCCTGTCAGGATGGCTCTCCTCGGCCTTGTCCTGGGGGGATTGAAATGAAGGAGTTCAAGGTCACGCCGATAAGGAACGGCACGGTCATAGACCACATCAGCGTGGGCATGGCTCTCAAGGTCCTCAAGATAGTCGGAGTGAAGGACGACGTCAACTCGACTGTCAGCGTCCTGATGCACGTCCCCAGCAAGAAAGCTGGCTGGAAGGACATCGTGAAGATAGAGGACCGCGAGCTGGACCCGAAGGAGCTGGATAAGATCGCGCTCATATCGCCGAACGCCACCATAAACATCATCCGCGACTACAACGTCGCCGAGAAGTTCGTTGTCGAAGTGCCGAACGTCATCAAGGGGATCATGAAGTGCGCCAACCCCGGCTGCATAACGAACAAGGACGAACCAGTGGAGCCGGAATTCGTGGTGGAATCGAAGAAGCCGATCACCCTGAGATGTGTCTACTGCGACAGGGTCACGACCGAAATCGCGGAGAACATCCAGTGAGTCGCGATGGCACGGCAGGTGATGGTCTGAGGCTGAAGATCGAGCCGCTAAGATGCATCTGCTGCGGTCTGTGCGAGACCGTCTGCAGCCTGCACAGGGATTCCGTTATCACGCCGATGGCTTCGAGCATCATCCTTCATGTCGACGACAAGGCGAACTACTTCGGGCTGGTCCTGAAGACGAAATCCGAAGGCCTCTTGATGGCGAGGCCAGAGGGCGTGTCATCCGGTCAGCAGGCCTCAGGGTCCGGCGGGCCAGGCGCAAAACCCATCCTCCTGAGGGAAGCGTGCGACCTCTGCGGCGGCGAGGTCAAGTGCGTCAAGATATGTCCTACCCGCTGCATAACGGCGGTGAACTGAGATGTATCTCCGCAACAACAGAGTGGGGATATTCGACCTTTCGACGAACGAATCGTCCGAGCAGGAGCTAGAGGACGAGACGAACTGGGACCGTTTGAGCGCCTTGTACATCGCAGATAAGCTAGCATCCGAGCACGGAACAGATTCGTTGGTTCTCGGCACCGGTGTGTTAACGTCCAGCTTCGTGCCCGCTGCGTGTGCTGGGATCGTCAGAGGTAGTCCGGGTAAGAATGGAGACCCGAGGGTCATGCCGCTGTTGGGATTTGCTAGCGTGGAGCTCAAGCTTACTGGTTTCGATTTCATAGTCCTCAAAGGAGCCTCGGAGAGCCCAGGTTATGTCTGGATCAGAGACGGCATCATGGAATTCGTGGAGTCAGAGGAGATGAAGAGCAAGGACTCTTGGGCCAGGACCGACAAGATCAGGGCCGATCAGGGCGACAACAAGATACAGATCCTGTCCAACGGCCCGTGGGGGGACTCAGTGAATCCTGCTTCGCAACTTGTCACGGACTACTGGGGTGGGGAGGACAAATCGGGGCTCGGCGCCGACCTGGGACGAAAGAACCTCCTGGCGATAGCGTTCAGAGGCATGGGAGAGCTCGAGCTCTCAGAGCCTGAAGGTCATCTCCAGGATTCCATGGTCCTGATGGCCGAGCATATCCAGAGGTTGGAAAAGAACGAAGGTCTCGCGTCATACTCAAAGGCGTTGGAGCGCGAAGATTTCAAGAAGCTACTTCACAGGAACATCGCATGCTATGGATGCCCGTTCCCGTGCAGGTCGTTCCTCAAGACATCGGAGTCAGCGAATGAGATGAAGCTCGTGGCAAACGAGCCTGGATACCTCCACTATGACATACCCGCTTTGGAGAAGGCGTTCGCTCTCGGCTTCAGCGCCATGGATGCCACCATGGCACTGATGAAATGCGCTCGCGCGGGCGCTGAGCCGGTCTCTGTGCTGTCCTCTGCCGCGGAGCGGTCGGCCAAAGTCAGCCTGGACATCGTCGCTGCGGTCCTGTCCGATCCGTCGAAAGTCTCGCATAGCAGAGCCGTTGGCAACTTCGAGCTCTCCTTCCAAGACAAAGCCCAGTATCGTTCGTGCCTTGGCCTCGGCCTCTGTCCCAGGTACTGGTCGAAGGTCGGCTACGATGAGGCTGCCGTGACCCCGTATGGAGAAGCGGCTCTGGGGCTTTCGTCCCGTTCGAAGTAGGCGGACGAGCCAACTGGCTCCAAAGGTTTTTTGTAAGACCTACGGTCTAGACCGTGTCAGGTCAAATCGTGAAGATACTCGTGACGACCGGAATGCCCGGCTCCGGCAAAGAGGAATTCCTGAAATGCTGCGAGTCTCGCGGCGCCAAGATCGTACGGATGGGCGACATTGTCCGCGAGAAGGCCAGGCAATTCGGCCTCGACTCTTCTGACTCCAGTATCGGCACGTTGGCAAACGACGAGCGGAAGAGATACGGGATGGACATCTGGGCGAAGAGGACCATCCCTTATGTGGGAGGAGACTTGGTCGCGATAGACGGGACCCGCGGACCCGATGAGATACGCGCTTTCAAGCACGCGTTTGGAGAAGACCTCAAGGTCATTGCGATCCACGCGTGCGCCAAGACCCGGTTCGAGCGACTGTTGGCCAGGGGTCGGGTCGATTCACCGATGACTCGCGCCGAGTTCGACTTGAGGGACAGGAGAGAGCTGGACTGGGGCCTAGGCGAGGCTATCGCGATGGCGGACCAAATGATCGTGAACGAGTCATCGCTGAAGGACCTGAAGAAGAATGTCGATTCGTTGCTTGACATGATCATCGGGAAGAAGTGATCGCATTGGAGTTCCTAGCGGTAAAGCCCTGCAAATACGATGCCTATGAAGCGGTTCCGAAGGGGAGGGTATCGATCAATCTGGACAGGTCTGAGAACGTCCTCTCCGAGCGTGGCTACGAGATATTGTCGAACGCAAAAGTGATGCTCGTGGTCAAGAAAGACGTCGAGATAACGATATATCCGGCCGGTCGCCTCCTCATGCATCCAGTTAAGGATAGAGCGTATGCCGAAAGGATCGCGAGGCAGCTCTATCACGACCTCGACAAGTAGGAGTTCGGGAGTACATACTTTAGGGCTTCCGAGGTTTGCCTTAAATACATATTTCATATTCCTCCGAGAAAGGTGCGTGAAAGACTTGGCCATGATCGAGCTCGAGAACCTCACGAAGAACTTCGGTCCCATCAAGGCGGTGGACGGCCTCACCTTGAGCGTGGATGAAGGCCTGACGGTCGGATTCCTCGGGCCGAATGGCGCGGGCAAGACCACAACCATCAAAATCCTTACTGACCTGATCTCCGCCACCAGCGGCCGGGCGATGCTGCAGGGCATCAATGTCCTGACGAATCCTAAGAATGCGCTCAAGAATGTCGGAGCGGTGGTCGAGACCCCGGAGTTCTATCCCTACCTGACCCCGATTGAGACACTTGCATACCTGGGCAGGATCCGCGGAATGCACGCACATGAGATCAAGGACAGGACCAATGAAGTCATCAGGCAAGTCAAGTTGGAACAGTGGACGACGACCAGGATTGGCAAGTTCTCAAAAGGTATGAAGCAGAGGCTCGCCATCGCCCAGGCGTTGCTGCACGAACCGGACATACTCATCCTGGACGAACCGACCTCAGGCCTGGACCCGAGGGGCATGGTGGAGGTCAGGGAGATAATCAAGGAGCTGAAGAAGCAGAAGTACACGATATTCATGAGCTCCCATCTCCTGGGAGAGGTGCAGGAGGTCTGCGACAAGGCCGCGCTAATCGATCGCGGCAAGCTCCTGATATATGACACTCTTGAGACGCTCGGTTCGCTCATCAAGGTCCTGAGTCTCGAGGTCACGGCCCTTGGTGAGGTCGGAGACTCGGTACTAGACAAGGTAAGGACCTTTGCCAATGTCAAGGAAGTGTCCAGGGCCACGTCCAATACCTTCGTCGTTTCACTTGAAGGAGGCGCCGAAGAGCGGGCCAACCTACTGCAACAGATAATTTCGACAGGTGTAAGGGTGACGGGCTTCACGACGGTCGGGGTGCCGCTGGAATCGCTGTACATGGATCTCGTCAAGGATTCGAGGTGATCCAAAATGACAGGACAACAGCATCACGCAAGGGAACTACCGACCGACGTCGAACAAATCCCGATTGTCTGGAGGTACGAGCTCCTGAAGTACCTTAGGTCCTGGAGGTTGATCGCGTCCGTCGCGATAGCAGCGCTCGTAATCGCTCTCATTTTCTTTATCCCGCCTGCAACCGGCAACCCCTACAACGGGACCGACAAGGACGTGAAGCTGTGGGTCACTGGCCCTCAAGGCATATCCATTCCAGGCCTGCAGTTGCCAGGTAACGCGGGCCTTGTCAACAGAAGCGTCGTCGTTGTCAGCAGCCTCAAGGTCTTCCAGGACGGAGTGCTCCTTCCGAGTACGGACTGGACATTCTCGAGCACAGCTGCACTCGGCAACGTCATCATGTTCGCACACAACACGACTGGTCACAATTACACGGCGACATACCGGTGGCACGATACCTTGGAGTCGTTCGCCTCGGGCTATGTCGGCTTTGTGAACCTTCTGGTCATCATCTGCGCGACGTTCTTCGGTGCAGATGCCATCGTCAGCGAGTATCAGGCTAGGACGGGTTACCTGATCTTCCCCAACCCGATCAAGCGCATTACCCTGTACCTCGGGAAGTTCGGCGCGAGCATGACTGCTAGCATCCTCGTCATCTCTATATTCTACGGAGTGGCCGGGATACTGTCATTCGTCTCCGTGAGCGGACTCGACAAGAACTTCTTCCTTTCGTTTGCCTTCGCGTTGGAGTACCTGCTAGCGGTAATGGCGATAGCCTACCTGGTCAGTACTCTGATGAAGGGAGCAACTGGGGCGATAGTCCTGACCTTCTTCCTGTTGTTCCTGATCCTTCCAATCATTGACGCGGTCGGTTCGACGTCAGGATTCAGAGCCTGGTGGTCGGTCACTTTCTCAGCTGGGGTTATGTCGAACATACTGACCATTCCTTACCCAGTCGACAGCGTCAGCGAGATCCCGAGGGCGGGTATCACTTACCATACTTACATCCCGGATCCCTGGACCTCGGCACTCGTAATGCTCGCCTATGCGCTCGTTGCGGCGGCAATCAGCATAGTGCTGTTCAGAAGAAAAGAGATGACCGGCTGATCAGATCGGCGGCGACAGCGGAGGCTGGTCGAACTGACTTATTCCGAAAACATCTTATAAAAGTAAGACTACTGTCAGTCCACTGGATGGGACCAGATTGCGTCGATTGATAACTGATGCCATAGTCATCGTGACAATTGCCTCGCTTCTGATGCCCCTGACATTTTTAGGGACTCGCAGTCCCGGACAGTTCTCGCAGAATCTCAAAGCAGAAGAGTTTCCCTCCCATGCCGAATCAGTCGATTTTCCTCAAGCATTGAACACTTCGTTGTCAGTGCCAGAGTATCCAATGGTCTCGAGGGCACTCATGCTATCTGGTGGTTCTGTAGATGTGAAGCTCGCTGACCTGAACGGAGACAGTCTGACCGATCTGATGGTCGCGGTCTATGAAGCGAAAACGATAGCAGTATTCTATAGGCAGGCTGACGGTACTTTTCCAACATATCCGTCCTTGAACATCACGGCATGGAACAACCCGTTCGCGATTGCCCCAATGGATCTCTATGCGTCTGGTGGGCACCAAATCGTTTCCTTGGAGAGGAACATCTTGACTTTGGGCACCAGACTCAAAGTCTACAATCTGACTTCAGAAACGACTTATGACGCCTCCTGGTCTGATACTGGAACGTACTCAAATGCTGTCGGGTTAGTCGTTGGTAGTTTCTCAGGGGACGCCTATCCGGATATTGCCGTGGCATGTGCCGGTCCCAATCCGATGTCTACTCCTGGCAGGATCCAGATATTCTTTGGACCGGACTTTGCTGGCTGGAGTTCGTTCGAGATCCTTCTTGGAGGTCTAGGCACTAATTCGATTGCCTCCGGGGATATAGATGACGACACGAACGAGGAATTGGCGGTCTGCAACTACTATGACTCGGAAGTCATGATCTTCCATCAACCATTTCTTCTTGGCAATCCTCCCTCTCAGACTCTGAACGTATTGGGGAATCCCACCGGATTGGCGATAGGGAAGCTCCATTGGTACGATCTTCAAGATGTCGCTGTTGCCAGCGAGAACCCGTCAGCAGTTCGTCTCTATTACCAGTCAGCAGGAGTCCTTTCCGTTGACGAGAACCTCAACATTCCTCTCGATATCGTCCCGAGTTCGGTCATAGCGGGCGACATGAATGACGATGGGTGGGATGATCTCCTAGTGCTCTCGAGTGGGGAGAACACTACGCTTGGATTTTACCAAATGGGCAGCTATCCATTATGGACTGATACACCCGACTTCAAGTTTCCAACCGGTGCCATTCCTAGGTCGGCACTGATAGGCGATCTCGACTCCGATTCACAGCCTGATATCTCAATTGCCAGTTCGCGTGAGGACTGGTCGGGTGGGTCCATTGCAATCTATCCGGCTCGCATCCCAGTGTTCTCCAATTCGAATGCGACGACTTGGACAAACAGATCGGTTTTCTCCTCTATGATTGCGACTGGAGACCTCAACGGTGATGATGTCATCGATTTGGTGTCC
>Ga0315294_10009837_pt1 | contig 10481 bp, 13 predicted proteins | sample YL17G13_40_MG_FD_203626 | JGI IMG/M metagenome (GOLD analysis project Ga0315294, IMG submission 203626) | Sediment microbial communities from Yellowstone Lake, YNP, Wyoming, USA - YL17G13_40 | ecosystem: Environmental > Aquatic > Freshwater > Lake > Sediment | place: USA: Wyoming | collected...
CAGTAATCCAAGTACCAATTGTTGCTGCTATGAGAGCTTGCACTCCCCATTCAACTACAAATTCAACTATTGTAGTTATCATTTGTATTCCAAAATCTTTGAATGCCTGGCCGGCAGTTTTCGTTCCCAGAATAATACTTGAAATTGCCGTAGAAAATCCTGACGAAAATTTCTTCAATCCCATATCTAAAAAATCATAGAAGTCGGCCCAAGATGCTTTCCAAGACTGAATAGTACTAAGTACATTATTCATAGAGGCCAATGTATTTATATTATCGGTTTGCTCCTGATTCGCCATTTCTGCCTTAATCCGATAATATTCCTCTGCCGTCTGTATACCCTGTTGAGTAATAAATAACTTTTGATATTCTTGATTAGTCGCTATGTCTTGCAATTCAATAGATTGCCTTAAGACGTCGAGCTCCTTTTGTTTAATATCCATGCCATCACTATGCAATTTAAGTACGGATTGATAATATTCCTGAACAGTTATGTTACCTTTTAAATATTCATCATTCAAATCTTTTAAAGCAGCTGAATGTTTTTTGATGATATCTTCAGGGTTATATGCGGCGGTTGTCAATTTTGCACGAGCCTCTTCCGGCATAGACGTTGTCCCACCTGGACCGCCCATTACTTCTCCGAGACCCCAAATTCCCTTCTGAATCTTCGCTGCGGGTTCATCTATTAATTTAATCTTAAGCCATTCTAATCCCTTTATTACGGCAAGTATACCCACAAGCCATGCAACATCTTTTCCAAATGCTAATAAAAGGGGACTTCCTTTTCGCAATTTATCAATGAAATTATTCAGAAATAATAATATACCGCCGCCTACTAAAGCACCTCCGCCCACTTCTATCCCACCCTCAGTAATCGCCTTCGCTACCTTAGGATGTGCTTCTGCCCATTCCCTTGTCTTGATTATTATTTCGGTGAGTTTATTGACATACTTGTCTATGGTAGGCATTACAAGTTGCGTGATTTCAAGCCATAGACCACCGAGTGAACTTTTAAGGGTTTTTAAATTATCGCTGAATTTATCTATTGCCCTGGCATTCTCCGTAGTTAATACAATGCCTAATCTCTTGGCCGTTTCCGATAATTCTTTTATCTTTTCTGAACCAAGACTAAGTACCGGTATAAGTGCTTCGCCCTGTCTGCCAAATATCGCCATTGCCAGATTTGTTTTGGCGCTACTGTTGGTCATGGTACTAAATCTATCGGCTAATCTTAAGAAAACCTCATCAGCTTTTAATGTCTGTCCGTTGACATTTTGCAGTTCGATGCCTAATTCTTTAAACTTTCTGCTCAGTTCGGCATCACCATTCGCGGCATCGTAAATATTTTTGTTTAGATACTTTAGTCCCATCGCTACGGCTTCAAACGATGATTCGGTCTGGTCGGCAACATATTTCAGTTCACTTAAAGTTTCTACGGCAACACCTGTCCTTTGGCTAACCTCATATATCTGGTCTGCATATTCGACCGAAGATTTTATCATTAAGGCATAGGTTCCCACAATCGCCGTGCCGATGGCGGTCATGGTAATACCAAGTTTATTGATATATTCTGTTATTTTGCCGGTGGTATCCTTAACGTTTTTTTCGGCCTGTCTTAATCCTTTTTCTAATTCGGCGATATCCGCCCCGATCATTACTACAGCCCGTCCAAGTATCTCGGTTGCCATATTAGTGCACCTCTATCGGGAAGCCTGCTTTGATTGCTTCTTCTATCTGCTCGTCCAGGCTTTTCTCTTTCATGGTTAATTTGTCCATAAACTCCTTAAAATCTTGGTACTTAATAGAGCCTATTGCCACGGCTATCACATGTACATTTACGATTGCATTTAACTCTATTTCATTAAGTTTACGCCTTTGTATCAATTCGCAATACTTTAAGATCTGCTCTACGGTAAAATGATCGGCTATAAAGTCCTTGTCCCACCCTGCTTCACAAGCCAAAAATCCGAGCGCTTCTTCTAAGCCGCTTTCGGCGCCTTTATGCTGCCTATCAGATTTTTGACCTGAGATAACAAAAAAGGGATATCGTTTACCTCAATAATAGCCATGATTATTTCAAGTTCGTCGGCAAGGGTTATCTTCTCCTCAAGCCACTCCTTTGGCTTATCCAGGACAATTTCGTATACTTCTATTAATCTGTCACCCGCCGCTGTGATAAATTCTGCTGGTGTTAGTTGCGTGTTCTTCTTTGCCACTTCCAGGCATACTTCCGTTAATATGCGCAATACTTTCGTGCGTGTACGCAATACAAACGGCATTATCGTAAACTGCTCACCTGCAACTTTTATCTTTTTACCTTCAGGGAAAAATACAGACATCTTATGTCTCCTCTCCGCAGGATCTATTGTTTTGTCGCGCTACCTTTTAAATCCTGCATTTGTACCATTAAAGGTAACTGGTTTATACTCATTATCTCTTTCATAGCTATAAGAGCCTCTACACTCATCAAGTTTTCTTCTAACCATGCTTTCGGGATATCTAATGCGATAGATATGGCCGTTATTATTGCATCGGTCCAGGTATCAACCTCTTCCCGGTCCTCTAAATTAAGCGTTGCCAGTATTTTCACAATTTTTGTTAACTTTTTGAGCGGTAAAGCTTTGATCTCATATTCCTTGCCGCCAATGGTGACCTTCTTTGGTTCTGGATACAAAACTTTTACGGACATCGTGTGCCTCCCTTTATTTTGTCTCGGCCTGTAGTTTGATTATTTTTTCATCCAGGAATTTGGCGCCTGCCGGCGTTTCAAGGTCATCCTGCGGCTGAATCCCACTCACTGATCGCATCGTTTTTGTGCTATCATCTGCTTTAAAATTTATCCAATCCGGGGGGCAGAAATCCATAGGAATTTGTTCGGGAGAGATCGTATTATACTGTCCTATTAATTCGCGACGTTTTTCGTCGAGAGGTCTTAATAAACCTTCCAGTCGCTTGAGCTCTTTTTTGTGTATTAACATCTCGCGCAAGACTCGATAAAATCCAAGGTCTACCTTCTTTAGATCTGCCTTTAACGCATCCATTTTGAAACTTGCAGATTTCTTTTCCTCTTCTACTCGCCGTATGCGTAGGGCGGTTATAGTTCCTTCGATTTCCCCGATTCTGTCTTCTCTCTTTCTAATAGCGACTTTAAGTTTTTCTATCGACCCAGACGAAGACAATTCACCGAGTTCCTGCGCTGCAAGACTTTGTCTTAATAATTCGCGATCTTCGCGTAACGCACGTTCGCTATTAGTACGTTCTGTCTCAAAATCCTTTATCTTTGTTTCAATTGTTGCTATTTTTTGCTCAAACTGGTTCATGTTAAGCCTCCTTTTTGATTTTAAGTATATTCTCTTTTAAACTTGCGCGAAATTGCTTTGTCAGACCGGTAGTATCTATGCCCATCTCCTTTAGGATTTCATCGAGATCCTTGGCTTTTATCAGCTTGGTGCCTATCTTTATTGATAGGTCGATATCTTTGCCTAATTCCTCTACGAATCCCTTCAGGTTGCCAACGGATTCCCTCAAGCCATTAATTGTCTTCATTACTTCACGATTATCCAAGGTGAGTTGACCCACTTCCTTGACAACATGATTTAGCTGCATTTCATCCATGATTGCGATAAGAGTCTTCATGATATCATTTTGCGAATCTTCCAAATTTTTAACCCTTTTCAGCGTTTCTTCTAATTTACTTTGAGATCCTTTTTCAAGATCCGTAAGTTCCGATAATGATGCTAATAGTTTTTGTTTCTCTTCCCGGGTCCATATATTGTCAACGACTATTCCTGCAGGACCCGCCCCGCCGTAATAAAAACTTCCGCCGCCACCGCTGTATTGCAGGTAGTTGAAATCTTCGGAGCCATACTTAGGGGTTGTCTCGCCTGTGTCCCAAAGCAAGATGCCATTCCAGTTATCATCGAAACTTACATCTGCGCCGTATATACCGCTGGACGGTACTATCTCTGACACGCCGGCAGTTGTGCGGGCTTGTTTTGTGGATCCATCGGTATTAAGGATCGTATACCCGACAGTGCTCAATCCGCTTCTTGCGGGCCCAAAGTTTACAGTTTTAAATATAGTTATCATAACGTTTTCCTTTTTTTATTAAGATCCAGCCGAGAAGTGAGAAAATGGTAAAAAAGTAGTGCCTTCTCAGCCCGAAGTATTCAGGTTAGGAGGCCAGTTTCGCGTAGAGCATTTTTTCCCTTTTTGTAGCCAATAAGCTCTTTGGCTCAATCTGCAATACAACGGCTATTTTCTTCACAAACCTCTCAGACGGTTGCGCCTTACCAAGTAAGATGCGCGATAGATAAGTCTCAGAGATATTTAAACGGCGTGCTATCTGCCATTGTTTTAAACCTAATGCGGCGATTTGTCCCTTTGCTATTGGATACACGAATATGACGTTTTTCATTATTGCCTTCTCCTTCCCTTGTTCTAAAAATAATTATAGACTATAATCAAAACATAATCCTCTCACGAAATCATAAAATATTCGTGAGAGGATTTGGGTATATGCAAATAAAAAACCCACTATTTACAGTAGTGGGTTAAATCGTAAGATAAATTTTATTAATGATCTAACGCTTTATTTTTTTCAATTCACCTCTATATTTGAGGAGTGTGCCATAAGGGATATCAATCTTTTGCCTTTCAAGTTCTTTCTCAGTTTCGCATGGTGTCATTCCTTTGCGAGCCATTCGCTGTACCAGTTCCCTTACTTTTGCTATTGCGGCCTTTTGTTCTGTATTATCATATTGCTGCTGTGCATTTTGATAAATCTTATCTATCATATTAATAAACTCAATGAACTTTCTGCGATCTACAGTATCTCTGAGCTTTGTTATATTAAAAAAGGGTACATATCGAGAGCGTGCATTATTTAATCTATTGTCTGGTATATCGCAAACCATCTCGCTATAAAAGCCGCTATGCTCTTGTCTAAAATTATTAAATTCCTTAGAAAGCTTTTGGCGAAGTTTTTCCTTTACCTGCATATTTTTAGCCTTGTCCAACGTCTTGGCCTTTTTGACTACCTCCTTAAGCTTATTCATCATTTTGCGATAAGGTGATGGGCCGGATTTAGAAAAATCATTCAATACATACTCACATCTACTTACATACTCTCCGTGAGGTCCTTTTAGGATAAAGAGTCCATTATAATATGGAGGCATTTCCGGTGGGGGCTGCTGTCCTGACGGTAAGCCATAAAACCTTTGAATCAATATATCATTACATACTAATCGTTCATTCTTTGTCTTTTTCATGCTATCTTTCTATTTAAGTCCCTTCTCTATTATCCTTTTTATCTTCTCTATATCGTCTTTTGTATAGACCCTATAATTATTCATGGGGTGGCGCCGGGCCTTTGGTATCTTCTCGGCCGCTTCCCACCTATACAAGCTCTTCTTATCAACCTTGAGCGCCTCGGCAACTTCTTTTACGGTATGAAAACCCATCTTAACCACTGCTATCACCCCCTCTCAAATGTTTACCCATCTATGTCCAGCCTTATTATAATAAGGCTTTCGTACCGTGTCAATGTTTTTATATGAGCGTGTCGACAATATCCGACGTAAGAAGCGTATCGTCCTGTAACTTAAATTGTTTAATCTCTTCCTCGAAGGCTTTTCTTAATTTTTCTTCAGCCCATTTCCTCATTTTTAGATGTTTATAAAGGGCGGGCTTTAATGTTTTCCCTATGTAACTGGGGCCAACCCCTAAGTGTTCTGCCAGTTCTTTGTTTGACATATAAATGGGCTTGTTTGCGTGAATTTTTATAGTTCTGTTATCGTCGGGGGCAAGTTTCTTGCCTGATTCTCTTAGTATTTCAATGGTCTTTTTGATCGTCTCTCTAATATCGCGCTTTTTATATTTCCGATGCACAATAAGCCATTTGGGTTGCCATTTATTTACAAAATCTATATAATTTTTCCGAGCGTAGTATCCCAATCCCTCAATATACTCACCCCGCAAATCACTCTTTTTAATACAGTCAATTACTGCTTGACCAGATATTCCCAAAATTTTGCCAATCTTATCAATATTAAGTAAAGGATTAACCTCATTGAGCTTTTCAGTATCGCTGCACGATTGCGCAAATTCTTTCTCCTCTTTAACCTCTTTGGGAGTTTTTACTTTAGGTTCGAATTTGGTAAAAGATGGCAAATGGCCGTCGAGGATATCTCGTACTTCTTTAAGTTCTACGAAAGATAGATGTGCATATATCTGAGTGGTCGATATGCTCTCGTGGCGCAACATCTGTTGGACAAACTTAATATCAGCGCCCCGCTGAAGCATATGCGTAGCACAGGTCTGCCGTAAAAGCTGGGGATGGATTCTCTTTCCTAATTTTTCGCTATATTTTTTGAAAATAATTCTGAGCTTCTCGGGGGTAACAGTAGGCAAGCCATATTTCTCTATAGCCTCAAGAGCCTTTTTGCCGATAGGCACTATGCCCTCTTTATGTTTCCTGTCATCGTTTATCTTCACTAATTCATCATCGAAGTCTATGTCTTCTAATTTTAAATGGATAAGTTCACTTTTTCTAATACCCGTAGAATAAAGAATCTCGATTATTACCTTTTCCTCCGGAGTTTCGAGCATATCAAATAAATAATTCATTTCCGTTTCGGTTAAGGCATCAGGTATTTGCTGGATATGTTTGGGTGTTTGCAGGTGTTGAAAAGGATTTAGGCCCATTTCATCGCCAAGGAAGCGGCCGAAATGCCTTAGTGAAGAAATTGTGACTATTCGCTTACTAACCGTCTCTAAGATTTTCAAAAATTCGCGGATAAACTCATGATTAATTTCTTTGATTGGCACCTCACCGGTAAATTCATAGAATTGGCGTAGATTCATCGTATAAGTCGCTATTGTACTTTTGGAAAGCCCTTTGGCTATGCAGTATTCAACAAAGTCATCGATGTATTGGAATAGCGTTCTATCCTGATAACCTTCTTCCGGTTTGGGCGGAGAGTATTCGGATAATCTTCTGTTTCTATTAATCCTAAGCCATCCGAGTTTTTGGCTGTCCATTAGGCACCTCTTTTATTATCGGTTCTCGTTGATATTTTTTCCAAATCCATATCTGCTTTTTGATCTGGGTTATCGGGGGATAGTTATTAAACTCGATTAGGCTTGCCATCTCCAGGGACCGGGGTCCCTGATTGCACTTTGTCTGGATGAAGACGATCTCTCGCTCATTTGAACATACAAAATCCCAAATGCCGAACGACCTGCCGGCGCGCATAAACCAATAGCCGTGCTTTAGCAAATACTTCTTGGTCCTTAACTCTGATTTCGGTATCATAATAATCTCCCTCCTCTTGTAAACTATATCTTACTATACCCTACATTACCCAACTTGTCAACAAAAAAATGCCCCTTTTGGAGCAATCTTTAAGTAAGGCGCAAGGCTCTATTTTTCCTTATAATCTTCCGGCAGGACGTTTACGATGTCCACATTTGGTGCAATGTGTTTTGTAAATTTATTGATCCATCTCCACTGATTCGCGTGTAATCTATCCCCCGGCGCCTTAGCTTCAACCCAGCACCAGTTATTTGTGCCCGGGTCCCAGGAGAAGAGATCCGGCGCGCCGGCTGAATCGTAGGAAATCCCGGAATACCACTCTACCCACTTTCTGAAAAGCTCCCTATTGGCCAGCCAGAAGTCGGCCAAGATTCTTATTTCCTCTCTCCTTCTTTCGACCGGCTTATTATAGGCATCCCATCGATCGATAAGGTTTGCGAGCAGCTTTGGGGCGCAACTATCGTCGCCTTTCATGTATGCCTGCAGTAATTCGTCCGATTCGGCTAAAATCGAGTCAAGATAGTCTTCTTTGAACTTATATGACCGGGTCCAGTTCTTAAAAACGATACAATCCTTAGGCGCCATGAACTTGCCGGTGAGGACGTGTCCGGCCAGGTGTATCTGCGCGCCGTTCAGGACCGTATAATCGGATAGTTCTAAAAGGTGTGTAGTGGCGGCCTCGACCCTGAGCTCCTCATCATCTATAATGATGTATACTGTTCTGCCGTAAGCTCTGCATGGTAGGTATATATTGAATGTGTGAAAGGGGCGCTCTTCTATTCTTCCGGGGATCTTATCTTTTTTGAATACGATCATGGGAGGTTATTTAACTTTAGATAAATTTATAGCAATATGCTTTTCGCCATCATTATATAACACTACTATTTCATATTTTGAGTTTAAATCTATATCCTTATAGCTATATATATTTTCGGGTTTACCAAATCCCGACGGGGGGATATCCATTTTCATGGCTTTTTGATTATATTCAGTAATTTGATTAGCCATGTCCATTGTTTTTTTTACTGTCTCATCGGCTATTGCCTGCCAAGTTGATTGAATACTATAAAGATAAGAAGTCGCGTAAGGATTAAAATTTTTGTATAAAGGATAATTTTCGGCTTCTTTTACCTTCTCGCCATTTTTCAATAGGACAAATTTTTGAGTAGTTTGCAATGCATAGCTTATTTGCTCAATTAGTTCGATGTGAAAAGTCGGTAAATTAGCAAGAAAATTCACATAGTCCATATCTATAGAGTCATAATTTTTGGATTGATTAGCAGCATATTCCGCGATTAAAAAATAATTTGTGCAAACCAAAATGTAAACGTGCCGGGTTGCTCCAAGAAAAGATGAGATATCTTTTTCAAATATGTAAGCGTATTTAATAACGTCCGGTCTGTGCTTATTGGCTTTTCCAAACTCTATGGCTTCCTCAATGTCTTTTTGAGATAATGGTGAGATCGGGCCGTTTTTATACTTTTTAAGAGATTCTGGCCTTTGGCCTCTCGCAATGCTTTCTGGTATAGAAAAAGCATTACAATCAGTAACTACGGTGAGTATTACTATGATTAGAATAAATAATGTTTTTTTCATGCCGGATCCTTACGTCATATTTTCTTGCAAGCGATAATCGCGCGGATCAATACAGGAATCGTAGAGTTTTCTATCTATCTTAACCCAGTCGGTCTTATTAATGCCCCTGGTATTTGAATACGTCGGGCTCGCAGGAAAAGCAGACGCTATCTTAATCCATTTATCCTGCTGCTGCGCTATTATTCTTACCTCATCGGCGACTTCACTCAAGTCCTGATCTTGGCTAAAAAGAAGGCATATATCGTATTTATCTTCACGCGCCAGGCGGATGATGTCGAGCGCTATGCGCACGTCTATGCCCTTCTCCCTTCCTACCAAAAAGGTATGCGTCTTATTGCCCGGCAGCTTTACTGTCACATTATTATAACGCAGGGCCCGCGAAAATATGGTAATGCCTACTTGGCCCATAGAGGCCAATTTATTGTTCCAAAAATGATTCCAACGCTTATTATCTGCTTCATCAGGTACGCCGGTATAAAATCGTATTTCGTCCAGGCTCCACTTGCTTGACGAACATATTTTTTCGCATAGTTTCTTTATGTCGTAATTTGGGAAGGGGTAACCGAAGGCTTCTTTAGCGGCATGAAAAAGGCCCTGACCATCTATAAACGCTATTACTCTTTTTATCGCTGGCTCACGCTCGCGCATAATTCCTCACATAAAAAAATAACCCCGCCCGAACCCTTCCAGGAATCAAGCGGGGAGCAAATAAATCTATAAGTGCTTTATCATTTTTCTCATCATAAGTATATCACTTAACCAGTAGGTTGTCAACAGAAAATAACAACCTTTTTTTTGGCTAACATTAACCGGTTACGGTACCGATCCGGTGTCCAAATAGTGACTATACTGACCGTCAATAACTGTCGCCTACTGTCAACAGTCGTTAATCACATTTTCGCTTAATATACTGGTGGCTGTTGCATTTATAGCAATTTCAAGGGGTTACGTCTTTTTTCTTTTTCGCATTAAGAGTGTCTTGCTCTACCGATTGAGCTATGCGGGCATAATACCTAATATAAGAGAACTTATCTTATCATAAAATAGATATAATTCAAGAAAAAAGGGGACGCATAACTTAGAGAGTGTTGAATAATTCGCTTTTTACTCAGATTCACGCAGATAAAAATATTGGATTCACACATATGTCGACGAGAGGTATCTGAGTGAATCTTGGAAATATCTGTGTGCATCTGCGGAATAATATATAATTCAACTGTCTCACTTAGACACACAATTCTGAGCTGTCTGTCCCATTTTTATATACGCGCTCTTCCCACACGATCTGAAAGATCGTATGGGATTAATCCTGTGAAATTCTTCGAATTTCGCAGGACCTCGCACCTAAGGGCACTCACCATCTCGTGCCCATTGACAAGAGTACGCTCCTTATGCGTCGCGCGTCGATTGGCCAGCCGCTCCGCTGTCGCTAGCTTCTGCAGTTCTTCGATGTACACGCTCTTCCTCCTGCTCGTTGGCGCGGAGCTCTCTTCAAGTCCTACATCGCACAAAAATACAAATGCTGGTGCGGGCGGAGGGACTTGAACCCCCATGGAAAAATCCACATG